>ERZ1066138.141-NODE-141-length-24123-cov-9.894466_pt1 | contig 24123 bp, 27 predicted proteins | sample MGYA00382785_ERZ1066138 | MGnify/ENA primary metagenome ERZ1066138 (study PRJEB33369, sample SAMEA5778368) | biofilm metagenome | biome: Industrial cooling water; feature: Water cooling tower basin; material: Biofilm | place: United Arab Emirates | collected... | reverse complement strand
GCCCGGACCCGCGCCAGCGCCTCCCCGGCCGGGAGGTCGGCGGGCAGCGCGGCCACCGGCTCGACCAGCGCGTCCAGCCGGCTGGGCTCGTCGGGCGGCGGCGGCCCGGGCGCGGGCCGCGCCACCAGCACCGGCGCGGGGGCGTGGTGCACCAGGTGCGAGGCGAAGCTGCCGAGGAGCAGCCGCGCGGCCCGCCCCTCGTGCGGCGCCACCACCAGCAGGTCGGCCCCCTCGCGCGCGGCCCAGTCGCACACGGCCGCGGCCGGGTGCCCCCCGTCCGGGATCGCCAGGGGCTCGGCCCCGGGCGCGCCGCGGGCCCGCCGCCGCAGCCACTCGGGCACGGCCGGGTCCGCCTCGGACGCGGCGTGCAGCGCCACCAGCCGCCCCCCGGCGAGGGCGCGGATGCGAGCCCCCTCGCCGAGCGCGAGGTCGGATGCCTCGTCCTCGTCGACGCAGGCCGCGATGTGCCGCGGCGGGTGCGGCGGCGCGGTCACCCGCGCCGCTCGGCGGAGGCCCCGAGCAGCGCCCGGACCGCCTCCGCGGGGTCCTCCGCGCGCATCAGCGCCTCCCCGACCAGGATCGCGTCGACCCCGGCCTCCTCCAGCTCCCGCACGTCCTCGGGGCCGGTGATGCCCGACTCGGCCACCACCACGGTGCCGGCCGGGACGTCGGCCAGCAGGCGGAAGGTCGTGCGCAGGTCGACCTCCAGGCTGTGGAGGTCGCGGTTGTTGATGCCGATCACCTCGGCCCCGGCCTCGAGCGCGGCCTCCAGCTCGCGCTCGTCGTGCACCTCGACCAGCGCGTCCATGCCGAGCTCCGCTGCGGCGCCCATCATGGCCGTGAGCCGATCGGACGGGAGCGCGGCGACGATCAGGAGCGCCGCGTCCGCGCCCGCCACGCGGGCCTCCAGCAGCTGGTACTCGTCGACCAGGAAGTCCTTGCGCAGCAGGGGAAGGTCGCAGGCGGCGCGGGCCTCGACCAGGTCGTCGAGGCTCCCCCCGAAGTGCTGCGGCTCGGTGAGCACCGACACCGCCCGCGCCCCGCCGGCCTCGTAGGCGCGCACGATCTCCGACACGCTCGCCCCCGGCCGGATCGGCCCCCGCGACGGGCTTGCGCGCTTCATCTCCGCGATGAGCGAGATGCCCTCGTCGATCAGCGCCTCGGAGAAGGGCCGGCCGCGCCGGACCGGGCCGAGCCGCTCGGCCAGCCGCTCTGGCGGAAGCTCGCGCTTGCGGCGCGAGACCTCGTCCCGGGTGCGCTCGACGACCGACTCGAGGAAGGTGGCCACGTCCCCGAAGCCTACGCCCGCCCGCCCAGCCGCCGGGTGGTCCCGACGAAGGCCTCCAGGCGCTCGCGGGCCGCCCCCGAGTCGATGCTCTCGGCCGCCGCCGCCAGGCCCGCCTCCAGATCCGGCGCGCGGTCGGCGAGCCGCAGCGCGGCGGCCGCGTTCAGCAGCACCACGTCCCGCGCCGGGCCGGGCGCGCCCGCGAGCACCGACCGGAGCACCTCGGCGTTGTGGGCGGGGTCGCCGCCCGCGATGGCGCCGTCGGGCGGCGGCGCCAGGCCCAGCGGCGCCGGGTCGATCACCTCCCGCCGCACGGCGCCGTCCCGGACCACGACCGCGTCGGTCACCGCCCCGGTCGACACCTCGTCCATGCCGTCGCGGCCCGACACCAGCAGCGCCCGCTCGCACCCGAGCTCGGCCAGCGCCGCCCCCATGCGCTCCAGGTACGCGGGGTCGCTCACGCCGAGGAGCTGGCGCGGCGCGCCGGCCGGGTTGGTCAGCGGCCCCAGCAGGTTGAAGATCGTCCGCACGCCCAGCGCGCGGCGCACCGGGACGATGTGCCTGAACGCGGGGTGGTGGGCGGGGGCGAACATGAAGCCCAGGCCCGTCTCCTCCAGGCACCGGGACACCGCCTCGGGATCGAGGTCGATGCGGGCCCCGAGCGCCTCCAGCACGTCGGCGCTCCCGCAGCGGGAGGTGGCCGAGCGGTTGCCGTGCTTGGCGACCCCGACCCCGGCGCCGGCCACCACGAAGGTCGCGGTCGTCGAGATGTTGAACGTCGCCCGCCCGCCGCCGGTGCCGCAGGTGTCGATGAACGGGCCCGCGGGCGGGCTGACCCGCTCGGCGCGGGCGCGGATGGCGGAGGCGAGGCCGGCCAGCTCGGCCGCGCTCTCCCCCTTCGCCCGCAGCGCGATCAGGAAGCCGGCGGTCTGGGCGTCGCCCGCCTCGCCCGACATCACCGCCTCGAGGGCCTCGGCGGCGCCGTCGCGGCCCAGGTCCTCGCCGGCGAGCAGGCGGTCGATGGCGCGGGCGAGGATCGGCGAGGGCACGGCGGGCTCGGGAGGTCCTAGGAGGCGGCGAGCGAGAGGAAGTTCGAGAGCAGCGCCTTCCCGGAGCCGGTCAGGATCGACTCGGGGTGGAACTGCACGCCCTCGACGGGCAGCTCGCGATGGCGGACGCCCATCACCACGTCGCCGTCGCACCAGGCCGTGCGCACCAGGTCGGGGGCGAGGTCGGGATGGATCACCAGCGAGTGGTAGCGGGTGGCGGTCATCGGCCGCTCCAGCCCGGCGAAGATCGTGCGGCCGTCGTGCTCGATCGCGCTGGTCTTGCCGTGCACCGGCTCGCGGCCCCGGACGATGCTCGCGCCGAAGGCCGCCCCGATCGCCTGATGGCCCAGGCAGACGCCCAGAATCGGCACGCGGCCCGCGAGCTCCCGGATGCTGTCGACCGAGATGCCCGCCTCGGCGGGGGTCTTCGGACCGGGCGAGATCACCAGGTGGGTCGGGCCGAGCGCGGCGACGCCGGCGACGTCGATCGCGTCGTGGCGGTGCACGATCACCTCGGCCCCCAGCTCCCCCAGGTACTGGACCAGGTTGTAGGTGAAGCTGTCGTAGTTGTCGATCAGGACGACGCGCGCCACGGCTACCAGTCCCCCTGGGCGGCCGCCACCTCGATCGCCCGGAAGAGCGCCGCCGCCTTGTTCTGGGTCTCCTCGTACTCGGTGGCCGGGACCGAGTCGGCGACGATGCCCGCGCCCGCCTGGACGTGCGCGACGCCGTCGCGGCAGACGATGGTGCGGATGGTGATGCACGTGTCGAGGTCGCCGTCCCAGCCCAGGTAGCCCACCGCGCCGCCGTATGGCCCGCGCCTGGTGGGCTCCAGCTCGTCGATGATCTCCATGGCCCGCACCTTCGGCGCGCCGGAGAGCGTGCCGGCCGGGAAGGTCGCCCGCAGCGCGTCCGCCGCCCGGCGGCCCTCGGCCAGGCGCCCCACCACCGAGCTCTCGATGTGCATCACGTGGCTGTAGCGGTGCACGTCCATCAGGTCGGTGACGCGGACGGTCCCGATCTCCGACACGCGCCCGAGGTCGTTCCGTCCGAGGTCGACCAGCATCACGTGCTCGGCCCGCTCCTTCGGGTCGGCCAGGAGCTCCTCGGCCAGGCGCTCGTCCTCCTCCTCGGTGGCGCCGCGCGGGCGGCTGCCCGCGATCGGGTGCATCTCCACCGAGCGCCCCTCGACCTTCACCAGCATCTCGGGCGACGAGCCGACCAGCGCCACCTCGTCGGTCTCCAGGAAGAACATGTACGGCGAGGGGTTCACCGTGCGCAGGCCGCGGTAGACGGCGAACGGGTCGAGGTCCATCGGCGCCGAGAAGCGCTGCGACGGAACGACCTGGAAGGCGTCGCCGGCGAAGATGTACTGGCGGCAGCGCTCCACCGCCCCCTCGAAGGTCTCCCGGTCCATGTTGCTGGTCACCGGGCCGAGCACCGCGGCGCCGTCGCGCTCCGGCGGCCGCGGGATCGGCCCCGACAGGCGCCCCTTCAGGTCGGCGAGGGTGGCGACCGTGCGCCAGTAGGCCGCCTCGGGGTCCGCGTCGGGATCGAGCGGGCACGGCGCCACGATCGTGAGCGAGCGCCGGAGGTGGTCGAACACCACCACCGGGCCGGTCACCAGCGCCACCAGGTCGGGGAGCCCGAGGTCGTCCTCGGGCGCGTCCGGCAGGCGCTCCACGGTGCGCACCAGGTCGTAGCCGAAATAGCCGACGGCCCCGCCCCAGAAGGCCAGCGGCTCGGGCGGCGGGGCCATGCGCACGCGGTCGACCGCCTCCTGAACCGCGCCGAAGGGGTCGGAGGCGTCCAGGGCCCGCTCCCCCTCCGGGTTCCGCTCCACGAGCCGGCCGCCCGCGCCGCGGATCACCGCCTGGGGGCGCACGCCGATCATCGAGTAGCGACCGAGCCGCTGACCCTGCTCGGCCGACTCGAGCAGGAACGCGGGGCCGCCGTCACGGAGCTTGAGGAAGGCGCTGACGGGGGTCTCGCAGTCGGCGATGTAGGTGTGCACGAGCGGCACCTGGCCGTGGCGGCCGGCGAGCGCCCGCACCCGCTCCACGCTCGGGGCCACGTCCAGCCGGGAGCCGCGGCGCGGCACCTCCAGTCGCAGCCGGGTCACGCCGGCCGCCGCCGCGACTCGAGCTCCTCGGCCACCTCCGCGAACGAGACGCCGGCCGCCCGCCACAGCACGGCGAGGTGGTAGAGCAGGTCGGCGCTCTCGTAGACCACCTGCCCGCGCTCGGCCCCCTTCGCCGCGAGGACCACCTCGGTGGCCTCCTCCCCCACCTTCTTGCAGACGGCGTCGACCCCGCCCGCCAGCAGCCGCGCGGTGTACGACGACCCCGCGTCGCCGGCCTCGGCGCGCTCGGCGACGACCCGCTCCAGGTCCGCGATGGCGGCGAAGGGCTCGGGCGCGCCGTCGGTCAGCGGCTGGTGGAAGCAGGTGGCGGCGCCGGTGTGGCACGCCACCCCGATCTGGTCCACCCGCACCAGCAGGCTGTCGCCGTCGCAGTCGAGCGTCACCGACCGCACCGCCTGGGTGTTGCCGCTGGTGGCGCCCTTGCGCCACAGCTCTCCCCGCGAGCGGCTCCAGAACCAGGTGTCGCCGCTCTCCAGCGTGCGCTCCAGCGACTCGCGGCTCATCCACGCCTGGGTCAGCACCCGCCCGTCGGAGGCGTCCTGGACGATCGCGGGGACGAGCCCGTCCGGGCCGAAGCGGACCAGCGCGACCAGCTCGCCCGCGGGCCCGCGCAGGGCCGCCCGGGCCATCTCAGCTCCCGCCGTTCAGGGCCGCGAGCTCGGCCATCAGGCCGACCGCCGCCGAGGTGCCCACCCGCGACGCCCCGGCGCCGATCATCGTCTGCACCGCCTCGATGGTGCGGATGCCCCCCGCCGCCTTCACGCCCACGGCCTCGGGCAGCGCGTCGCGCATCAGCTCGACGTCGTGCACCGTGGCCTGGGTGCCGACGCCGGTGCAGGTCTTGGCGAAGTCGGCGCCGACGTCGGCGACGATCTTGCAGGCGAGCCGCTTGAGCTTGTCGTCCATGAGGGGCGCCTCGATGATCACCTTGACCAGCACGTCGCCGCGGGCGTCGTTCGCCGCCCGGGCCCGCACGGCCCGGACGACGCGGGCGAGGTCGTCGCGCGCCAGCGTGAAGTCGCCCGCCAGCATCGCGCGGAAGTTCATGACCACGTCGAGCTCCTCGGCCCCCTCCGCCACGGCCCGGTCGGCGGCCGCGGCCCGCTCGGCGGTGCTCGAGCGCCCGCCGGGGAAGTCGATGACCCCGCAGGTCTTCACGTCGCAGCCGCGAAGGCGCTCCGACATGAGCGGGATGAACGCGGGATACGAGCAGAGGGCGGCGAAGTGGTGCCGGCGGGCGTCCTCGCACGCGCGCTCCACGTCCTCCTCCGTGATGCCGGGCGCGAGGACCGTGTGATCGAGCGTCTTCGTGAGGTCCTCCCCGCGCATCAGCGGTGCGCGGGGCGCGGCGGCTCGGTCATCCGGGCGAGTATAGCGGCGCCCCCGGAGCCCCCCGGTGCCTGAGCTGCCCGAGCTGCAGGCGCTGGCGGAGGGCCTCGGGTGGGTCCTGCGCGGCCGGCGCATCCTGGGCGTGCGGGTGCACCAGCCGAGCGTGGTGAAGACCGCGGACCCGCCGATCGAGGCGCTCGCGGGCCTCGAGATCCGCGACGTGTGGCGGCGCGGCAAGCTGATCGGCGTCGAGGCGGACGGCCTCACCCTCGACGTCGAGGTCGGCGACGACGAGGTGCTTCGCCTGCGCGAGCACGCCACCGAGCGCCGGGCGTCGGCCCACCTCCTCGACGCCGCCGGGCTGGCCGCCCACCCCCCGCTCGCCCGCCTGGGCCCCGAGCCGCTCGGCCTCTCCCCGGCCGCCTGGCGGGCGGCGCTCGGCCGCGACTCCGCGCTGCTGCACACCGCCCTCCGCGACGGCCGCCGCGTCGCCGGCATCGGGCGCGCGTACGCCAGCGACATCATGTGGGCCGCGCGCCTGGCGCCGTTCGCGCGGGTCGACCGGCTCGCCGGCGAGGAGGTGGAGCGGCTCGCCGCCGCCGCCGACGCGGTGCTGGGGCAGGCGCTCGACCGGGCCCGCGGGACCGTCACCACCGACCTCCCGACCCGCGAGGCCCGCGTCACCACGGTCCACGGCCACCACGGCGAGCCCTGCCTGCGGTGCGGCACCCGCCTGGAGCGGGTCTCCTTCCGCGACTACGAGCTGGTCTACTGCCCGGAGTGCCAGACCGGGGGCCGACGCTACCGCGACCGCCGCACCAGCCGGTTCCTCCGCTGAGCCGTTCGGTCGATCACCCATCAGGGTGATATGGTGGCCCGGAGGCTCGCCGTGGGTCCCGCGTTCCGAGGTTCTGCGGCACCGGCCAGGCGTCCGGCCCTCTCAAGCTCCAACGACGCCGGACCGACGGCGAGGTGACGGACCGCACCCACCGCCCGGTGACGCCGGGCCCGACCCGAGAGGGACCGTGATGACCCCGGCGGCCCCCGCCCTCCTCGACCCCCACCGGCTCGCCGCGCTCGACGACGTGATGCCGCTCGACCTCGACGCGGCCCTCGGCGGCCTGACCGACCTGGCCGCCGTGAGCCTGAACGCGCCGTTCGCGATGGTGAACCTGATCGACGCGGCCCGCCAGATCACCATCTGCCAGGCCGGGATCGCGGGCGACCCGGCGGAGCGGCCCCTCGAGCGCTCGCTCTGCCGCCACACGGTGGAGTCGGGCGAGCCGCTCCTCATCGTCGACGCCCGCGCGGACCCGGCCTTCGCGCACAGCCCGGCCCTGACCGAGCTCGGGGTCGTCGCCTACCTCGGAATCCCGCTGATCACGTCGGATGGCCTCGTGCTGGGCACCCTCTGCGCGATCGACGTCGCGCCCCGCCGCTGGGGCGAGATCGACATCGCGGTTCTGCGGGGTCTCGCGGTGGCCGCGATGCGGGAGATCGAGGCGCGCGCCGCCGCCCGCCGGGCCGGCGGCGCGGCGCCCCCCCGCCTCGGCCTGGCGACCGACGGGCTGGCGGCGCGCGACCGGTCGCTCGACGGCGCGCGCATCGAGACGGTCCGCCGGCTGGCGCGGGCGACGGAGCTCCGCAGCGAGGAGACGGGGGCGCACATCGCGGCGATGAGCCGCCTCTGCGCGGCGCTCGCCCTCCGGCTGGGCTGGCCGCGGGATCGGGCCGAGGCGCTGGCGCTCGCCGGCGCGCTGCACGACGTGGGCAAGATCGCGATCCCCGACGAGATCCTCCACAAGCCGGGCGCGCTCGCGCCCCACGAGCGGCTGATCGTGGAGACCCACGCCCAGATCGGGCACGACATGCTCGCCGGCTCCGGCGACGAGCTGCTCGACCTCGCCGCCATGATCGCGCTGACCCACCACGAGCGCATGGACGGCACCGGCTACCCGCACGGCCTGCGGGGCGAGACGATCCCGATCGAGGGCCGCATCGCCGCCGTCGCGGACGTCTTCGAGGCGCTCACCAGCGACCGCAGCTACCGGAGCGCGCTGCCGCTGGGGCGGGCACTCCAGATCATGGAGGACGGGCGCGGCGCCCACTTCGACCCCGAGGTCCTCGACGCGCTCCTCGCCGAGGTCGCCGAGGGGACGGCCCTCGCCGAGGCCGCCGCCTCCGAGGTCAGAGGCCCAGCCGGCCAAGCATCGCCTCGTCGTCACGCCAGCGACGACGCACCTTGACCGTGAGGTCGGTGTGCACGTCCACGCCCCAGAGGCGCGCCAGCGCCGAGCGGGCCGCGGTGCCGATGTCGCGGATCATGGCGCCGCCGCGGCCCACGACGATGGCCTTCTGCGACTCGGTCTCGACCACCAGGGCGGCCCGGACCAGGACCCCGGCGCGGGCCGGCGCGATCTCGTCGACGTCCACCGCCAGCGCGTGCGGCAGCTCCTGGCGCAGCCGCAGGAGCGCCGCCTCGCGGATGATCTCCGCCGCCAGCTCCTCGTCGGTCTGGTCGGTCGCCATGCCCTCGGGGAAGTAGCGCGGGCCCCCCGAGAGCAGCAGCGGGAGGTCGTCGCGCAGGGCCGCCAGGCCGTCCCCGGTGCGGGCGCTCACCGGGTGCAGGGCCACGAAGTCGACCAGCGCGGAGGCCCGCTCGACGGCGGCGGCGATCGCCGCCGGGTCGGCCCGGTCGACCTGGTTGACCACGATCAGCACCGGCAGCCGCGCCGCGCGCAGGCGCTCGGCGATGAAGCGGTCGCCGCCCCCGATCGGCTCGGCGGCGTTGACGATGAAGAGGGCGGCGTCGCAGTCGGCCAGGTTCCGGTCGACCGTCGCCTGCATCCGCTCGGTGAGGAGGTCGGCCGGGCGCTGAAAGCCCGGCAGGTCCAGCAGCACGGCCTGCCAGCCCTCGCCGTGCACGACCGCCGTGATGCGCCGGCGCGTGGTCTGCGGTCGCGGCGACACCGCGGCCACCTGGCGGCCGGCGAGGGCGTTGGCGAGCGTCGACTTGCCGACGTTCGGGCGACCCGCGAGGGCCACGAGCCCGGAGCGGTAGAGCGCGCTCACGGGTCCATCAGGAACGCGTCGGGCAGCAGCTCGCCCACCGTGCGCTCCGCCGGCCCCGACGGCGTGAGGTAGACGACCCGCAGGCCGAGCCCGAACTCGGCCAGCGCCTGGCGGCAGGCCCCGCACGGCGCGATGGGCGCCCCGTCGGCGCGCGCGACGGCCACCCGCACCGGGCGGTCGTCCTCCGTCACGGCCCGGGCCAGCGCGGCCCGCTCGGCGCAGAGCGAGACCCCGTAGGAGGACGACTCCACGTTGACGCCGTCGTGGAGCCCGCCGCGGGCGCCCTCGGCCACGGCCCCCACGCGCAGGCCGCTGTGGGGCGCGTGGGCGCGGGCGGCGACGGCGCGGGCGCGCTCCAGCAGCGCCTCGGGGCTTAGAAGGTCTTTCAGAATGACCGTCCACGGCCGCCTGCTCGCTGCGAACGCTTCGCGATGCGGCGTCCTCGGTCGGGGCGATGCCTCCGGCATCGCGCCCTCCCTGCGTCCTTGCCTCGCTCGGTTCTCGCGGCAGGACGACCGCGTCTCATCCTGAAGGACCTTCTTACCCCCACAGCTGGAATATCACGATCGTCACGCCGGTCCCGAGGACGGCGCCGGCGCCCACCTCCACGACCGAGTGGATGCCCGCCTCGACGCGCGACTGCGCCACCAGGAGCGCCATGAGGAAGGCGAGGGTGGAGATCAGGGTGGCGTGGCGGAGGGGGTCGGAGATGATCGTGATCGCCGCCCAGGCCGCGAAGGCGGCCGCGGCGTGGCCGCTCGGCAGCCCGCCGCGCAGCGGCGTCCCCCGCCCGGTGGCCGCCTTGATCGCGATGGCCGCGATCACGGTCACCACCAGCACCACGACCACCAGGTGGATCGGCGAGCGGCGCACGCCCGAGAGCAGGTCGCGGTTGGGGTCGACGATGTGCTCGTAGAAGACCAGGTAGCCGATCATCAGGGCGTTGACCGTCGCCACCAGCACCGCCCCCGCCGCCACGTCCTTGGCGATCTTCACCAGCGGGTGGTAGGTGGTGACCACCGCGTCGATGGCGGCCTCGACCGCGGTGTTCATCATCTCGGCCACCAGCACCAGGCTGATGGCGCCCATCACGGCGGCGAGCTCCAGGCGGCTGAAGTCGAGGAGCAGCCCGAGCACCAGGGCGAGCGCCGCCGCCCCCACGTGCAGCTGCATGTTCCGCTGCGTGCGGACCACGTAGACGATCCCCTCGAACGCCCACGTGAACGACCAGCGCAGCGACCCCTGGCGCGGCAGGGTGGTGCGGCGCGCGCGGCGCAGCAGGCCGGCGCCGCGGCCCTCGGGCCCCGTCTCGCGCTCGCGCTCCGTGACCGTCATCGGGACGCGGCCTCGGCCTCGGCGACCAGTCGCTCCTGCAGCTCCAGCATCTCACCGTCATCGGCCTCGTGGTCGTGGCCCAGGAGGTGCAGCAGGCCGTGGACCGCCAGCGTCGGAAGCGGCTCGCGCGCCTCCTCGGGGCAGATCACCACGTCCCCCAGCTCGGGCGGGGGGCCCTCCTCAGGCCAGCCGGCGGCCTCGGGGCCGTCGACGGGGAAGCTCAGGACGTCGGTCGGCCCCGGCTTCCCGCGGTGCTCGCCGTTCAGGGCGGCCATCTCGTCGCGGGTCACGACCATCAGGCCGAGCGTCGCCCGGCCCAGGCCGAGCCGCTCGCACGCCCAGGCCAGCCGGTCGACCAGCGGGGCGGGGTCCACGTCCGGGCGGCTCCGCACCGCGACCTCGATCACGGCTCGCCGCGGTCCTGGGCGGCGCCGTAGGCGTCGACGATGCGCTGCACCAGGCGGTGGCGCACGACGTCGCGGCGGTCGAACTGGACGAAGGCGATGTCCTCCACGCCGCTCAGGATCCGGGGCGCCGCGACCAGGCCCGAGCGCGCCTCGGACGGCAGGTCGATCTGGGTCACGTCGCCGGTCACCACCATGCGCGACCCGTAGCCCAGCCGCGTGAGGAACATCTTCATCTGCTCGGCGGTGGTGTTCTGCGCCTCGTCCAGGATGATGAAGCTGTCGTTCAGGGTGCGGCCGCGCATGAACGCCAGCGGCGCCACCTCCACCTGGCCGCGCTCGAAGAGCGCCTCCACCCGGTCGGCGTCAAGCATGTCGTAGAGGGCGTCGAACAGCGGCCGCAGGTAGGGATCGACCTTCGCCGCGAGGTCGCCGGGCAGGAACCCGAGCCGCTCCCCCGCCTCCACCGCGGGGCGGGTGAGGATGATGCGCCCCACCTCGCGCCGCATCAGCGCCGCCGTGGCCAGCGCCACCGCCAGGTAGGTCTTGCCCGTGCCGGCGGGGCCGATGCCGAAGGTGATCGTGTTGGTGCGGATCGCGTCCACGTAGCGCTTCTGACCCGCCGTGCGCGGAGTGACCGCCGTCTGGCGGTGGCGCCAGATGACGTCGCCCAGCATCGCCGCCGCCGGCTCGGCGACGTCGACCGCGTCGGCCACCGCGTCGATCGTCCCGGGGCCCAGGGCCCGCCCCTCGCCCACCAGCCGCGCCAGCTCGTCGACCACCGCGGCGCCCGCCCGCACCCGCGGCTCGGCGCCGGCCAGCGTCAGCCGGTTCCCGCGCAGGGCCACCTCGACGCCGAGGCGGTCCTCCAGCGCCCGCAGCACCCGGTCCTGCTCGCCCGCCAGCTCGACCGCCACGGCGTCGGCCAGCTCGATCACCCGCTCGTCGCGGCCCGCCGGGCCGACTGCGCTGAGGCGAAAGTCACCGGTCACGCTGCGGCTCGCTCCTGAATCTGTACGTCGAAACCCAGCGCCTCGAGCATGCAGTAGACGGGCTTCCAGTACGCGCCGGTGGCCTCCATGCCGACCCGGCTGACCCGGTGGGCGGCGAGCCAGTCGCGCAACGCCGCCAGGCCGGCCGTGGTGGTCGAGAACTCGTGGCCGTGGCTCTCGCGCCGGCCGCCCGGGCCGGGCACGCGCACGCACGCGACCACGGTGTCCTTGTGGACATCCAGGCCGGCGCAGCGCTCGATGAGGGTCTCCATGGCGGTCCCCTTGGCTCGATCGACGGCGGGGTCGTCCCGAAGGGCCTCATCGCATGAAGTCTGAGGTTCGCGCTCGAAGCGGCAACGTGGGGTTCCCGAGGCCCTCGCGTCCCACTCACAGACGGGCTTGTTGGCACCAAGCGCACTCGACGTCGCAGGACGACCCCGCAGCGAGACTTTCATCCGCGCCGGGTGGCCGGCAAGCCGGGCATCGTCACTCACATGGTCTCGGATAGCGGCGCTCCGCCCATGACGTGCCAGTGCAGGTGGTGGACGCTCTGACGGGCGTCCGGGCCGTGGTTGGTCGTGACCCGGTAGCCGCCGCCGTCCAGCCCGGCATCGCGCGCCACCCGCGCGATGAAGGGCAGCATCGCGGCCCGCTCCCCCTCCTCCAGGCCGTCGACGCCCGCGATCGAGGGGACGTGCCGGCGCGGGATCACCAACAGGTGCACCGGCGCCTTCGGGGCGATGTCGCGGAAGGCCACGAAGCCGTCGTCCTCCCCCACCACGTCGGCGGGGATCGCCCCGGCGGCGATGCGGCAGAAGATGCAGTCCGGCCGGGTCATCGCTCCAGCGGCTCCCCGCGCAGGTGCTCGCCCGCGACTCCGGCGACCCGCACCGGCACCAGCTCGCCCGGCCCCCGCGCCCCGGGCGGCAGCACGAAGCGGGTGTAGTCGGCGCCGAGGCCCGAGCGCGAGCCGTCCTCGTGGACGGTCTCCACGAGCACCGCGTCCTCGCCGCCCACCCGCCGCGTCCGGTGGGCGAAGCCCAGCCGGTCGGAGAGGTCGCGCAGCCGGCGGGCGCGCTCGCGCAGCTCCTCCGGCGGCACCCGGCCCGGCCGCCCCGAGGCCGGGGTGCCCGGCCGGGGCGAGTACGGGAAGACGTGCACCTTGCCCATCGCGAGATCCTCCGCCACGCGGGCCGTGGCCCGGAACGCCGCCTCGTCCTCGCCGGGGAAGCCGACGATCGCGTCGGTGGTGAGGTTGAGGCCGGGGATCGCCGCGCGCGCCCGCCGGCAGGCGTCGAGGTACTCGCCCACCGTGTACCCGCGGCCCATGGCGCGCAGCACCCCTGGGTCGCCGGACTGCAGCGGGACGTGCAGGTGGGGCGCCACCGCGGGAGTGTCCGCGATGGCCGCCACGAGCGCGTCATCCACGTCGCCGGGCTCGATCGAGGAGATCCGCAGGCGCGCCAGCCCCTCCAGGCGCCCGACGACGCGCACCAGGTCGGCCAGGCGCGCGCCCGAGCCCGGGTCGCGGTAGGTGCCGATGTTGATCCCGGTGAGCACCAGCTCGGGGTGGCCCTCGGCCAGGCGCCGGCGGGCCTCGGCCAGGACCCGGGCGAGCGGGCGGCTCTCGGCCGGCCCGCGGGTGGTGGGGATGATGCAGAAGGCGCACCGGGCGTCGCACCCGTTCTGCACCTTCAGGAATGCGCGCGTCCGGCCGCGCGCGCGCGGCGCGTCGTCGGCGCAGGCGTGGGGCCGTCCGCCGCCCAGGATGGCCACGATCTCCTGCGCCGCCCGGTCGGCCGAGCCGGGGAGGGTCGTCACGCCGTCGCCGCCGAACTGGGCGGCGTTCAGGTTCACCGCGCAGCCCGAGACGAACACACGCCCCGACCGCGCCGCCCGGTTGGCCTGGCGGCGGCTCTTGCGCTCGGCCTCGACCGTGAGGGCGCAGGTGTTGACCACGTGCACCTCGGCCGCCTCGGGCACGGTCTCGACGTGCCCCGCGTCGCGCAGGGCGTCGCGGATGAGCGTCGCGTCCGCCTGGCTCACCTTGCAGCCGAGGAAGCGCACGCTGAACCTCATGCCGGCGCCCCCAGCCGGCCGAGGGCGGCCAGCGCCACGCTCACCGCCACGATCGCCGCGGTCTCGGCGCGCAGCACCGCGGCGCCCAGGCCGCAGACGACCAGGCCCGCCCGCCGCGCGGCGGCGAGCTCCTCCTCGGAGAACCCGGCGTCGGGCCCCACGACCAGGCGCGCCCTGCCGCCGGCCGCGCCCGCGAGGGCGGCCGTGAGCGGGGCCTCGCCGCGTGGATCGATCAGGTAGCCCTCCCCGGGGGGGACGCCGTCCAGTGCCTCGGCGAACGGTACCAGCCCCCGCAGCCGCGGCAGCCGGCCCTGCCCGGACTGGCGGGCCGCGGCCTCGGCCACCCGCGCCAGGCGGTCGCGGCGGCGCCGCCACGCGTCGGGCTCGGGCACCCGGCGGGCGCGGTCCGAGCTGAAGAGCACCACCTCCTCGACCCCCAGCTCGGACGCCTTCTCGACCGCCATGTCGAGGCGGCCCCACTCGGCCAGGCCCATCCAGAGCGACACGCCGGTGGGGCCCGGGGCCGGCCGCGGGGCGGCCACGCGCACGCGCGCCGGCGGCCCGGGGTCGGTCACGACCGCCGGCCACAGCCGCCCGCCGCCGTCGATCAGCTCCACGGCGTCGCCGGCGCGGCGGCGCACGACGCGCGCCAGGTGGTGCGAGTCGGCGGGCGGGAGCGCCAGCTCGGCCCCCTCCCCGGGGACGTCCGGAACCAGGTAGCGGAAGGTGTGCCTCACGGCGCCCGCTCCATCAGGGCGGTCGCCCACCCCTCCGCCTCGCGCGCCTCCCGGGTCCGCAGGCCGGCCGGCGCGAAGGCGGCCGCGGCCGCGCCCGCCTCGTCCGGCCGCAGGCCCGACAGGATCGCGAGGCGGGGGCCGGGGACGGGCAGGTGGGCGGCGAGGGTCGCCAGCGCGGTGGCGGTGAGGTTCGCGAGAAGCACGTCGGCGGCCGGGAGCGCGTCGGCGCCGATCGTCCGGCGCGCCACGCGCAGGCCCACCCCGTTGCGGCGGGCGTTGGCCAGCGTCGCCTCCACCGCGAGCGGGTCGGCGTCCACGGCCCAGACCGGGTCGAGGCCCAGGCGGCGGGCGGCGATCGCGAGGACCCCGGAGCCGCAGCCGGCGTCGAGCGCCGAGCCGCCGCCCGGCGCCACCTCGGCCAGCAGCTCCAGGCACGTGCGCGTGGTGGCGTGCTGGGCGGTGCCGAAGGCCATCCCGGGGTCGATGACGACGTCGTGCAGCGGCGGCCGCACGGGCGCCCAGGGCGGGCGCACCCGCAGCACGCCGCCGATCTCGACCGGCCGGTGGAACGCCCGCATGGCCTCGCGCCAGGCGCCCGTCTCGGGCGCCGCCGCCACCTCGGCCTCGATCCCGGCGGCGCGCAGCCCGGCCCGCAGCGCATCCGGGTCGGCCGCGGCGGGGGCGAGCCACAGGTCGAGCGCGACCGCCCCCTCCCCCGCCGGCCGCTCGCGGCAGCCGGTGCCCGCCAGCGCGCACGCCTCCGCCACGGCGCGCTCGGCCTGGTCCGCCGGGACGGCGACGGTCAGGCGCACGAGGCCCTGGTCAGCGGAAGGCGTGCTTGAGACGGTCGAAGAAGCCCTCGTCCTCGCGGTAGCTGCGCTCGGTGAGGTGCTCGGCCAGCCGCCCGACGGCCTCGCGGCCCTCGTCGGTCTGGACCTTCGGCACCCGCACCTCCACGACCACCCGCTGGTCGCCGCGGCCGCGGCCGTTGATCGCCGGGAAGCCCTTGCCCCGCAGCACGACCTCGTCGCCCGGCTGGGTTCCCGGCCGCAGCTCCAGGTGGGCCTCGCCGTCGACCGTGGGGACCGTGACCGCCGCGCCGACCATCGCGTCGGTGACCGGAACGGCCACCCGGGTCACGATGTCCAGGCCGTCCCGCACGAAGCGCTCGTCCTCGGCCACCTGGACGAGCACGTAGAGGTCGCCGGGCGGGGCGCCGCGCTCGCCCGCCGCGCCCCGGCCGGGGATGCGGATGCGCTGGCCGTTGGCGATGCCGGCGGGCACGTCGATCGTCAGGCGGCTGACCGCGGGCCGGCGCCCGGCGCCGCGGCAGTCCGAGCACGGCTCGGCGGGCGCCTCGCCCGCCCCGCGGCACTCCGGGCAGACCTGGGTGCGCAGGAACTGGCCGAACGGGCCGCGCGCCACCTGGCGCACCTGGCCCTGCCCCGCGCAGGCCGCGCACCGCTGCATCCGGCTGCCCGGGGCGGCCCCGCTGCCCGAGCAGGTCTCGCACGCGGCGACGACCTCGTACTCGAGCGGCCGGGTGGTTCCGAGGGCCGACTCGGCGAAGCTGATCTCCACCGCCACCGCGACGTCGTCCCCAGAGCGCCGTCCCGCCGGGCGGCCGAACACGTCGCCGCCGAAGAACGCGTCGAAGAGGTCCTGGAACGAGGCGAAGTCGGCGAAGTCCGGGGCCGGGCGGCCGCGCAGGCCGTCGTGGCCGTAGCGGTCGTACAGCTCCCGGGTCTCCGGGTCGGCCAGCACCTCGTAGGCCTCGGCGGCCTCCTTGAAGCGCGCCTCGGCGTCCGGGTCGGGGTTGACGTCGGGGTGCAGCTCCCGCGCCCTGCGCCGGAACGCCTTCTTGATGTCGTCCTCGCGCGCGTCCCGGGAGACGCCGAGGATCTCGTAGTAGTCGCGCCTCATCTGCCGCCCGCGCCAGGTTAGCAAGGGGGGCCGCCGCCCCACCCCCGGGCATCGGCCCGCCGGAGCCCGCGCTGAAGCCGCGCGGCCCGGGGTTCGGGCGCGCGGCGGGAGGGGAATCACACGGGCCTGAGCGGACCCATCGGCAACCGCCCCCGGGAGACGAGCATGACCATCGGCGTCAGCCTCTTCGTCATCGCGCTCGGCGCGATCCTGCGCTGGGGCATCAGCGTGGCCGTCGAGGGCGCGAACCTGGAGGTGATCGGCCTCATCCTCATGGTCATCGGCGTCGCCGGCCTGGTCCTCGGACTCGTGACCAGCGGCCGCTTCGGCCGCACCACCACGCGCGAGCGGATCGAGCGGGACGCGGCCGGCGAGGAGCGGATCACCGAGCGACGGCATTCGTAGCGGCCGCCGGGGTCGCGGCGAGCGGCGGGGGCCCCAGCGGCGGCGGCTGGGCGGGTCCGCCCGCCGCGGGGAGCAGCCCCGCGAGCGCGGTCATGATCCGGTCGGTCGCCTCGCGGTTGCGGCCGCGCCGGGGCCCGGGGGCCACGTCCGACATGTTCACCGGGGGCCCGAAGCGCACCCGCGCCGGCCCCCGGAAGAGCTGCGTGTCCCACACGACCGCCGGCACCGTGACGACCCCGGGCCGGAGCGCCAGCATCCCCGCCCCCGGGTAGCCCGGCCGCATGAGGCCGCTGCGCGTGACCCGCCCCTCGGGGAAGACGACGACGCAGTGGCCCTCGTCGAGCAGGCGGCAGGCCGTGCGGACCGCGCCGACGTCGGCGCAGCCGCGGCGGATGGGGAACGCCCGCACCCCGCGCAGGTACCAGCCGAGGAGCGGGTTTCGGAAGAGCTCCGACTTGGCCATCATCGCGGTCCGGCGGGGCCGGGCGGCGGCCATCAGGACGATGGGGTCGGCCACCGAGACGTGGTTGCACACCACCAGCACCGGGCCCTCCCGGGGCAGGTGCTCCAGGCCCGCGCGCCGCATCCGCAGCGGCGGCGCGTGCAGCAGCGGGAGGACCAGCATCCGCGAGAGGAGCCAGAGGACCGGGTCGACCACCACCCGGTGATACGGCCCGCCCGCGCGCCCGGATGAGCGCCCGGTGGCGGACGGCCGCGGGCGACCCCCGGTCAGCCGCGGTCCAGGTCGTCCTCCTCGCCGGCCCCCTCCTCCTCGTCCTCATCGGGGTGGCGCGCCAGGTTCGCCTGCGCCGACTCGATCAGCGCGTGCGCCTCCTCCAGGTTCGCCGCCCGGATCAGCAGGCGCGCGAGGCTCCGGGCGTCGCGCGCGACGAGGTGGTCCACCGCGCCGTCCTCGATCCAGAACGGGGCCGCGTCGGGGTCCTGCCGCAGCAGCTCCACCGCCTGGTGGCCGCAGTCGAGCGTGTAGGTGGCGATGGCGTAGCGGCTGGCGGCCGTCTCGCCGTCCTCCGGCTCCCAGGGCACGAGGGGCGCCGAGCGCAGCCCACCCGGCTCGACGACCTCCGACGCCAGCTCCACCTCGCGCCAGGCCAGGTCGACCGGCACGCGCAGGTCGAACAGGAGGCTCTCGGCGTCCTCCACGCGGTCCGCCGTGCTGGCCAGCACCGCCGCCACCCAGTGCGCCTCCGCGAAGGAGAGTCCGGTGAAGAGGTCGGCCTCGTCGAGAAGCGGCGACAGCTGGGCATCGGCGCGGGTGGAGATGCCCACGGCGTACTCCTCGGGGCCGTAGGCGCCGGCCTCGACCTTCGCCAGGACGCGCACGGCGGCGTTGGCGTCGCCGCGCAGCGGCCGCCGCCACACCTCCAGGATCTCGAAGCGATCGTCTACTCGTACATCCCTTCCACGTACTCCGACAGGAGCTGGGCCGCCCCGCGGACGGTCGCCATCGCGAGGCGGTAGTCCATGCGCACCGGCCCGAGCACCGACACCGTGCCCAGGTTGCGCCGCGGCACCCCGTAGTTCGCCGCCACCATCGCGAGTCCCGCGAGGCTCCGGTCGGGCAGCTCCGATCCGATCCGCAGGTACACCTCGTTGCGGCTGAGGGCGCCGCGCAGCATCGCGAGCAGCGCGTAGCGCTCCTCGATCGACTCCATCAGGCGGTCGATGGCCACCAGGTCGAGGTGCCGCTGCTCGGCCAGGAACCGCGCGCGCCCGCCCACCACCAGCAGCCCGGCCTCGTCGTCGAGGTCGGTGAGCGCCGGCGACAGCACGGCCAGAAAGTCGCGCTCCTTCTCGCCCAGCGTCGGCTCGTCCAGGCGGCCCTCGATCATCCGCGCGCCCACGGTGAGGCCGGTGACGCGCTCGTTCAGGAACGCCCCGGCCCACTCGCAGAGCCCGGGGTCGACGGGGCCGTCGAAGGCGAAGACCCGCTTGGTGACCGCGCCGGTGGAGGTGATGACCACCACCATGACGAGCTGCGGCTGCAGCAGCAGCACCTCGACGTGCCGGATGGTGGACGACTGCGGAGCGGGCGCCGTGACGATGCTCAGCAGGTTCGTGACCTGAGCCACCACGTCGGCCAGGCGGCTCAGGGCCGCGTCCACCTCGCGCCGCATCGCCGGCAGGTCGAGCGCGCCGCGCACCACGGCGGGCGGCTCGGCCGGCGGGTCGCGCTCCAGCAGCGCGTCCACGTAGTAGCGGTAGCCGCGGTCGGTCGGGACCCGGCCGGCGGAGGTGTGGGGGTGGTCGAGGTAGCCCAGGTCCTCGAGCCGGGCCAGCTCGTAGCGCACCGTCGACGGCGAGAAGCCCACGCCCTCGCGCCCGGCGATGTGCTTGCTGCCCACCGGGGCGCCGGTGGCGATGTGCTCCTCCACGACGACCCGCAGGATCGCCTCCTGGCGCGGGCGCAGCGGCTCGGGGGGCGCCCCCGTGGTCACGCGTACTCCATCAGCTCGTGCAGCACCGCGTTCTGGACGAAGCGGCCCGCGCGGGTCAGGGCCACGCCGTCGCCCTCGCGCACCAGCAGGCCCGCCGCCTCCAGCCGCGCGAGCGCCTCGGGCCGGTCCGGCGGCCCCAGCCACGCCAGCGGAACCCCGCCCTCCAGCCGCAGCCCGAGCATCCAGCGCTCACGGCGGCGGTCGTCGGCGCCGAGCGCCTCCTCCGTCCGCGGCGGGGCATGGCCGGCGGCGAGCGCGGCGATGTGGCGCTCCAGCCCCGGGGCGTTGCGCCATCGCCGTCCCGCGACGGTGCTGACCGCGCCGACGCCGAGGCCCAGGTAGTCGGCCGCGCCCCAATAGGCCAGGCTGTGCCCGCACTCGTGGCCCGGCCGGGCGAAGTTGGCCGTCTCGTACCAGCGGTAGCCGGCCGCCTCCAGCCCCTCCACGATCCCGGCGTAGGCGTCGGCGACGGCGTCCTCGTCCGGCAGGTCCGCGCCGCGCCGCGCGAGCGCCGAGCCCGGCTTCAGCTCCAGCTCGTACCAGGAGACGTGGTCCGGCCCGAGCGCGAGCACCTCCTGCAGGTCGGCCTCCAGGTCGGCCGGCGACTGCCCGGGGACGCCGAAGATCAGGTCGACCGAGAGGTCCGCGAACCCGGCCGCCCGCGCGCAGGCGATCGCGCGCCGCGCCTGGTCGGGCGTCGCCGCCCGGTCGAGGGCGGCCAGCACGTGCGGCTGGAACGACTGCACCCCCAGCGAGAGCCGGGTCACCCCCATGGCCCGCAGGGCGCGCAGGGCGCGGCCGTCGACGGTCTCGGGGTTCGCCTCCACGCTCACCTCGGCCCCGGGCGCCAGGCGGGGCCGGATCGCCTCCATCAGCCGCGCCAGGCGCCGGGGGCGCATGAGCGTCGGGGTGCCGCCGCCGAGGTAGACGGTCTCGAGCGCGCCGAGCCGCCGCTCCTCCAGCCGGAGCTCGGCGAGGACCGCGTCGGCGTAGGCGTCGCGCCGGTCGAGCGCTCCGGTCTCGACCACGAAGGCGCAGTAGCCGCAGCGCGACGCGCAGAACGGCAGGTGGACGTAGAGGTGGCGCACCCCGGGGCTCATCGCCCGCCCCCCCTGCCGTCGCCGCCGATCTCCAGCACCGACAGGAACGCCTCCTGGGGCACCTCGACGGAGCCCACCTGCTTCATGCGCTTCTTGCCCTCCTTCTGGCGCTCGAGCAGCTTGCGCTTGCGGCTGATGTCGCCGCCGTAGCACTTGGCCAGCACGTCCTTGCGCTTCGCCTTCACGGTCTCGCGCGCGAGGATCTTGCCGCCCACGGCCGCCTGGATCGGCACCTCGAAGAGCTGGCGCGGGATGGTCTTGTGCAGTCGCTCCACCAGGCCCTTGCCGCGCTGGTAGGCGAGGTCGCGGTGGACGATCGTCGACAGCGCGTCGACGGTGTCGCCGGCCAGCAGGATGTCGAGCCGCACCAGGGGGCTCTCGCGGTAGCCCACCACCTCGTAGTCGAGGGAGGCGTAGCCGCGGGTGCGCGACTTCAGCTGGTCGTAGAAGTCGAGGACGATCTCGGCGAGCGGCAGGTCGTAGACGACCTGCTGGCGCTGCTCGATCGGCTCCATGGTGACGAAGGCGCCGCGCCGGTCCTGGCACAGGCCCATCACGGCGCCGACGAACTCGGAGGGAACCAGCACCGTGCAGCGCACGTACGGCTCCTCGATGCGCGCGATGCGGGTGGGCGGCGGCAGCTCGGCGGGCGAGCGCACCGCGATCTCCTGCCCCTGCGTGTCGGTGACCCGGTACTCCACGTTCGGGGTGGTCGCCAGCAGCTCCAGGTCGTACTCGCGCTCCAGGCGCTCGCGCACGATGTCCATGTGCAGCAGGCCGAGGAACCCGCAGCGGAAGCCGAAGCCGAGCGCCTGGGAGGTCTCCGGCTCCCACTGCAGCGACGCGTCGTTCAGCGAGAGCTTCTCGAGCGCGTCGCGCAGGTCGGGGTAGTCGTCGGCGTCGACCGGGAAGAGCCCGCAGAAGACCATCGGCTTGGCCTCCTGGTAGCCCGGCAGCGCCTCGGCGGCCGGGCGCGCCGCCAGCGTCAGCGTGTCGCCCACGCGCACGTCGCCGATCCGCTTGAGGCCGGTGACCAGGTAGCCGCTCTCGCCCGCCCCCAGCTCCCCGGTCGGGGTCATCGCCGGGCTCATCACGCCGACCTCCTCGGCCTCGAACGCGAGGCCGGCCCGCATGGAGACCAGGCGCTCGCCCCGGCGGAACGACCCGTCGACCACGCGCACGAACGCCACGACGCCGCGGTACTGGTCGTAGACCGAGTCGAAGATCAGCGCCCGGGTCGGCGCATCGGGGTCGCCGGAGGGGGGCGGCACGCGCGCGACGATCGCCTCGAGCACGTCCGGCACCCCCTGGCCGGTCTTGGCCGAGATGCGCAGCACGCGCTCGGGGTCCTCGCCGATCAGCTCGGCGATCGCGCGGGCGTGCAGGTCCGGGTCGGCCGCCGGCAGGTCGATCTTGTTGAGGACCGGGATCAGCTCGAGGTCGCCCTCGATCGCCAGGTAGGCGTTGGCCAGCGTCTGCGCCTCGATCCCCTGGCTCGCGTCGACCACCAGCAGCGCGCCCTCGCAGGCGGCGAGGCTGCGCGACACCTCGTAGCTGAAGTCCACGTGGCCGGGCGTGTCGATCAGGTTGAGCTGGTAGGTCTCGCCGTCGGCGGCCGTGTAGTGCACCCGCACGGCCTGGGCCTTGATCGTGATGCCGCGCTCGCGCTCGAGCTCCATGGAGTCGAGCACCTGGTCGCGCATCTCGCGCTCGCTGACCGCCCCGGTCGCCTGGAGGATCCGGTCCGCCAGCGTCGACTTCCCGTGGTCGATGTGCGCGATGATCGAGAAGTTGCGGATCAGACGCTGGTCCACCGGGCTATCGTAGCGGCCGCACCAGGCGCCCCAGCAGGCCAACCTCGCGCATCTCGAAGGCCCGCGCCGCCGCCAGGTAGGCCAGCGCGGCGGCCGCCACGGCCACCCCCAGGCTCACGATCTGGGCGCCCGGCGAGCGCCCGAGCGCGTCGTCCAGCACCCGCCAGCTCGCCCAGCCGAGGAGCGCGGCCACCCCGCTGCCGGCCAGGCTGCGCACCGCCCCGTCGACGATCCACGCGCCGTGCAGCCCGCCCAGCTCGCGCTCCAGCAGGAGCAGCAGGACCAGGAAGGTCACCGCGCTCGTGATCGAGGTCGAAAGGGGGATGCCGCCGATCCCGAGCGGCCGGTAGAGGGCGGCGTTGAGCGCCAGGTTCAGCAGCACCCCGAGGCCCGCCACCTTCGTCGGCACCCACGGGAGCTGGAGGCTGAAGAAGGCCCGGATGACGAGCAGGCTGGCCCCGTTGAACACGAGCCCGATCGCGAAGAACACCAGCGCCTCCGCGGTGAACGCGGTGCTCTGCTCGTTGAACTCGCCGCGCTCGAACACCAGCCGCACCACCGGCGTCGCGAGCACCAGGAGGAAGGCCGAGGCCGGCAGCAGCAGGAACACGATCTGCCGCAGGCCCCCCGCGACCGTCCGGCGCATCCCGGGCACGTCGCGCCGGGCCGCCAGGCGCGAGATCGTCGGGAAGAGCACGGTCGCGATCGCCACGCTGAAGACGCCCTGCGGCAGCAGGTAGAGGCGGAAGGCCGCGTCGATCGCCCGCGGCGCCTCCTCGCTCACCAGCGTCGCGAACACCGCGTCGACCGAGAGGTTCACGTTGATGAGCCCGAGGCCCAGCGTGACCGGCAGCATCAGCACCAGCACCCGGCGCACGCGCGCGTTGCGCAGCCCGAGGGAGAGCGGGAACCGCCCCTTCCCGCGCAGGTACGGCAGCAGGTAGAGGAGCTGGGCGGCGGTGCCGACCAGGATCCCGCCCGCGTAGGCGCTGATCCGGTGCTCGGCGGGCACGACCGGGGTCGCGGCCGCCAGCGCGGCGATGATCACGACGTTCCACAGCACCGGCGCGAACGCCGTCGGCCCGAACTCGCCCGCGGCCTGGATGATCGCCGACACCAGGCCGGTGAGCCCCAGCAGCACCACGACCGGGAACATGATCTGGGCGAGACGGACGGTCTCGTCGACCAGGTCGTCGGGCAGGCCGGGCGCGAAGAGGGGCATCACCCAGGGCGCGGTCAGGATCGCGACCAGCGTGATCGCGCCGAGGCCGACCGTGATCAGGCCGACGAGCGCGCCGGCCAGGCGCTGCGCCTCCCGGCGCCGCCCCGCCTCCTGCAGCTCGGTGAACACCGGGACGAAGGCGGCCGAGAGGGCCGAGTCGGCCACCAGGCTGCGCAGCAGGTTGGGCACCTGGAACGCGATGACGAACGCGTTGATCGCGCCCTGGGTGCCGAAGATGGCGGCGGCCAGGATCTCGCGGGCGAGGCCGGCCACCCGGCTGACCCCGGTCCAGAGCGCGAAGATCGCCGTGGAGCGACCGATCCCCCCGCGCGGGGCCCCCTCCGACCGCTCGTCCCCGCTCACGGGTGGCCCCGCCGGGCCGCGGTCGCTACCATTGCGCGCCGATCGAGACGACGGAGGCCTCGCGCGTGGCGAACATCAAGCAGCAGAAGAAGCGCATCAGGCAGGCGCTTCGCCAGCGGCAGCGGAACCTGCGGTACCGCTCCACGATCAAGACGCTGTTCCGCCGCCTGGACGCCGCCGTCGCGCAGGAGGACGCCGAGCGCGTGGCCGCCGAGGCCCGCGAGCTGGAGCACCTCATCGACCGGGCGGCCGCCGAGGGCGTCATCCACCGCAACAACGCCGCCCGCAAGAAGAGCCGCGTCGCCCGCCTGGCCCGGAGGGCCACCACCGCCTAGAAGGTCCTTCAGGATGAGACGCGGCCGCCCTGCCGCGAGAACCGAGCGAGGCAAGGACGCAGGGAGGGCGCGATGCTGGA
>ERZ1066138.140-NODE-140-length-24185-cov-10.306216_pt1 | contig 24185 bp, 23 predicted proteins | sample MGYA00382785_ERZ1066138 | MGnify/ENA primary metagenome ERZ1066138 (study PRJEB33369, sample SAMEA5778368) | biofilm metagenome | biome: Industrial cooling water; feature: Water cooling tower basin; material: Biofilm | place: United Arab Emirates | collected... | reverse complement strand
GTGCTGCAGGCGGCCGCCGGGCGCGGCCTGCCGGTCGCCGCCGCGCAGGGCCTGCAGGCGGTGGCCGGCCGCGGCGTCGCCGCCACGCTCGACGGCCGCGCCCTGCGCCTGGGCAGCACGCGCTGGATGCGCGAGCTCGGCGTCGACCTCGCGCCGCTGCAGGCCGAGGCCGACGCCCAGCAGGCGCAGGGCCGCACGGTGTCCTGGCTCGCCGAGACCGGCACCGCGCCGCGGCTGCTCGCGATGCTGGCCTTCGGCGACACGCTCAAGCCGGGCGCGGCCGAGGCGGTGCGGCAGCTCCAGGCGCTCGGTCTGCGCACCGTGCTCGTCACCGGCGACCAGCCGGGCGCGGCGCGCGCCGTCGCGGCGGCGCTCGGCCTCGACGAGGTGCGCGCCGAGGTGCTGCCGGCCGACAAGGCCGCGGTGGTCGCCGGCCTGCGGCATGAGAGCGGCCTGGTCGCGATGGTCGGCGACGGCGTGAACGACGCGCCGGCGCTCGCCGCCGCCGACGTCGGCATCGCGATGGCCAACCCCAGCGGCGGCACCGACGCGGCGATGCACGCCGCCGGCATCACGCTGATGCGCGGCGACCCGCGGCTGGTGGCCGACGCGATCGCGATCTCGCGCCGCACCACGCGCGCGATCCGCCAGAACCTGTTCTGGGCCTTCGTCTACAACGTCGTCGGCATCCCGCTGGCGGCGCTCGGGCTGCTGAACCCGGTGGTGGCCGGCGCGGCGATGGCGCTGTCCAGCGTCAGCGTGCTGGGCAACGCGCTGCCCCTGAAGCGCTGGAAGGCCAGCAGCTGATGGACCGCGGGAAGCTCATGGCCGGCCGAGCGCCGGGCCGCCCCAAGCCGGCCGGCGTCCCCGCGGGGGACCGGGCGCCGCAGGCGTCCGAGGGGTCGTCATTCCACATCGGCGAGGCGGCGGCGCGCTCGGGCGTGTCGGCCAAGATGGCGCGGCACTACGAGAGCCTGGGCCTGCTGCCCGAGGTGCCGCGCACCGAGGCCGGCTACCGCCGCTACGGCGAGCGCGAGGTGCACACGCTGCGCTTCATCCGCCGTGCGCGCGAGCTGGGCTTCGGCATCGAGGAGATCCGCACGCTGCTGGCGCTGTGGCAGGACCGCGGCCGCCCGAGCCGCGAGGTCAAGCGCGTCGCGCTCGCCCATGCCGCCGATCTGCAGCGCCGCATCGACGAACTGCAGGCGATGCAGCGCACGCTGGCCGCGCTGGCCGGCGGCTGCCACGGCGACCAGCGCGCCGACTGCCCGATCCTCGACGATCTCGAAGCTGGTCCGCGCTAGAACAGCAGGTCGGCCAGGAACACGCCGACCATCAGGCAGGCGAACGCGATCTTCGCCGCGGTGCCGACGACGAGGCCGATCCAGGTCGCGGTACCGACCTTCAGCGCGCGCTGCGATGCGGCACCGTCGGCGGCGCGCTGGGCGTAGAGCTCGCCGGCCACGGCGCCGACGAAGGGCATGAAAAGCACGCCGACCAGCCCCATGAAGAGCCCGAGCACGGTACCGGCCGCGGCGCCTGCCAGCGCCCAGCGGCTGGCGCCGACGCGCTGGGCGCCGAGCAGCGCGGCGACGAAGTCGACGGCCAGCGCCAGCACGGCAAGCACCGCAACGATCGCCATCGTCCACCCGCCCACACGCTCGAAACCGTCGATCCACGCGCCGAGCGCCAGCCCCGCGAGCACCAGCAGCACGCCCGGCAGCGCCGGCAGCACGGTGCCCGCGAGGCCGACCGCGACCATTGCCGCGGCGAGCGTCCACCACAGCGCCGCGGGCACCGCCGGCAGCAGCGTGGTCAGCGCCTCCATCAGCCCAGCCTTGCCAGGAAGCCCTGCACCGCCGCGGCGAACTCCTGCGGATGCTCGACCACGCTGAGGTGCGCCGCGCCCTCGATCACCGCGAGCTGCGCGCCGGGCACCGCGGCGGCGATCTGGCGCGACATCGCCAGCGGCGTGCCCTCGTCCAGCGCGCCGGCGATCACCAGCGTCGGCAGCGCGAGCTGGCCGAGCCGCGCCGCGGTGTCGTGCCGCATCACCGCGCCGGCGGCGGCGAGGTAGCCCGCCCGCGGCGTGCTGACGAGGCGGCGGCGCCAGCGCGCCACCGTGGCCGGCTGGGCGGCGTGGAAGGCCGGCGCGAACCAGCGCGCCATCGTCGCGTCGGCCACCGCCTCGAGGCCGCCCTGGTCGATGGCCTCGAGGCGCTGCCGCCAGGCCGCGCGGCCGGCCTCGTCGTAGCCGGCGGTCGAGTTCGCGATCACCAGCGCACGCAGCTTGCGCGGGTGGCGCAGCGCCAGCTCCTGGCCGACCATGCCACCGAGCGACAGGCCGATCCACACCACCGGCCCGTCGGCCACCTCGTCGAGCAGCGCGGCGGCGTCCTCGGCGAAGTCGGCGATGGCCCAGGGCCCGGGCGGCGCGTCGGAGTCGCCGTGGCCGCGGTGGTCGTAGCAGACCACGCGGGCGTGCGCGGCGAGCGTGTTGGCCAGGCCGTCCCACAGGCCGGCGTCGCAGCCTAGCGCGTGGGCCAGCACGAGGGTCGGCAGCGTGGCGGCGCCGCGCGGCTCGCGCACCGTGTAGTGCAGCGCCGGCGTGCCGCCGCTGCGGAACGAACGGCCGGCGCCGGGGTGGAAGGCCTCGGTGGCGGGCTTGGGCGGCAGTTCGTGGCCGAGCTCGCGCAGCAGCCGCGCCGCGATCGCCATGCCGGTGTTGGCGGCCGGCACGCCGGCGTAGATCGCGGCCTGGATCAGCACCTCGCGGACCTCGTCGGGCGTCAACGCGGTCGCGGCGTCGTCGCCGGCGCCCAGGCTGGCGCCCGAGCCGCCGGCCAGCGCAGCGCGCAGGTGCAGCTCGAACTCCTCCCAGCGGCCGAGCGCGCAGGTGATCGCCAGCACGATGATGCGGCGCGTCTTGGCGGGCAGGCCCGGCCGGCCCCAGACCTCGTGCCAGGCGTAACGGGTGATGAAGTTCTGGAAGTCGGCGCTGAAGGCGTTGGCGTTCGCGACCGACTTGTCGACCCAGGCATCGCCGAGGATGGCGCGGCGGTTGCGCAGGCCGCGTTCGAGGTCGTGGTCGTAGGGGTCCATGGCGGCGATCGGTTGACGGGCGTGACCCGAAGTGTCGCGCGACGCGGCCTCGGTTATGGTGCAGCCATGCGACGAGTGAACGCCGGCCTGCCGCCCGGCCGCCGCAGCCCGGCGGCGGGGTTCGCGCTGGCCGCCGCGCTGCTGGCCGGCTGCGCGTCGGGGCCACCGTCGGCACCGGCCACCGGCCCGGTTGCCGCGCTGCCTGCGCCCGCCTCGTCGTCCGACCGCGACGGCCCGTCGGCCGCCTTGCCGGCCGAGCTGGAGCGCACGCCCGACCCCGAGCCCCAGGTCGAGACCATCCGCCCCGGCGGCCCGAACAAGCCCTACGAGGTGCTCGGCCAGCGCTACACGCCGGTGCCGCGCGACGAGCCGATCCGCGAGACCGGCATCGCCTCCTGGTACGGCCGCAAGTTCCACGGCCGCCGGACGGCCAGCGGCGAGCTCTACGACATGCACGCGATGACCGCGGCGCACAAGACCATGCCGCTGCCGAGCTACGCGCGCGTGCGCAACCCGAAGAACGGCCGCGAGATCGTCGTGCGCGTCAACGACCGCGGGCCCTTCGTCGCCGGCCGCATCATCGACCTGAGCTACGCGGCGGCCGTCAAGCTCGGCGTTGCCGACGGCGTGGCGCCGGTCGAGGTCGAGCGGCTGACGCACGAGGCGATCCGCAGCGGCAGCTGGCGGCGCGACGGACCCGGGCCCGCCCTAGACGCCACCGACGTCGCCGCGGCGCCGCCCGCCACCCCGGCACCGACCGCCGAGCCGGCCGCGCTGTCGCCGCCGCCCGCACCGGTCGGCGAGGCGCCGGCGGCGCGCGCGCTGACCAAGGGCGCGCGCGGCTGGTGGATCCAGCTCGGCGCCTTCCGCGAGCGCGACGGCGCCTCGGGCTTCCAGCGGCGCGTGGCCGGCGAGCTGGACTGGCTCGCGCCGCTGCTGGCGCTGTTCGGCGACGCGTCGCTGTACCGGGTGCAGGCCGGCCCCTACGCCTCGCGCGACGAGGCCCAGGAGGCCGCGCAGCGCGTGCGCGAGGCGCTGCAGCTGGTGCCGATGGTGGTCGAGCGACGCTGACGGCCCCACGATGGCCGCCCTGCCGGCCGCCGCGCACGGGTAGCATCGCCGCAGAACCGACTGCGTCGGAGCAGGAGTGCTTTCATGCAATGGCCGACCCTGGCCGAGATCTCGGCGATGAGCCCGCTGCCGGAGGGCTACCACTTCGAGCTGCTGCGGCGTGCCGACATCGGCGCGCTGATCGAATCGATCCGCCTGTGGTTCCCGGGCGTCTCGGTCGGTGCCGCGAGCTGCTACCTCACCGAGGCCTTCTACCTCGACAAGGTCGTGATGGAGGGCGATCTCGACAAGGACGTGATCGTCCTGCTGATCAAGCAGGGAGCGGAGCTGGTCGGCATGGGCTCGTGGGAACGCGAGAGCGCGGCGCTGACGCTGTACGCGCGCCTCGGGATGATCGCGCCGGCGCATCGCGGCGCCCGCATGGCCGTCGGGGCGATGGAGCTCGGCGAGCGCATGGGGCGCGCGATGGGCGCCGGCTTCGTCTACACGCTGGCGACCATGAAGATGCCGCAGATGCAGCTCGCGCTGGAGCGCGCCGGCTACCAGTTGATCGGCTTCATGCCGGGCTACGACCGCGAGGAGGTCGCGCCGGGGGTCGTCAAACGCGTCTACGAAGCCGGCTACGCCAAGCGGCTGGCGCCGGCCGAGGATTTCCTGCGGCCGGACGACCGGAACATGACGCCGCGCACGAAGCGCCTGTTCGACCTGATCTTTCCGCCGGAGGCCGGCTAGCGCCCGCCGCCGACGTCGAGGGTCGCGCCGGTCACGTAGCCGGCCTCGTCCGACAGCAGCCAGACGATCGCCTGCGCCACCTCCTCGGCGGTGCCGGGGCGCTGCATCGGGATCTGCGCGGCCAGCTTCCAGGCCCGCTCGGGCTGGCCGCCGGAGGCGTGGATCTCGGTGTCGATGATGCCGGGGCGCACCGCGTTGACGCGCACGCCCTCGGTCGCGACCTCCCTGGCCAGGCCGACGGTGAAGGTCTCGACCGCCGCCTTGGCCGCCGCGTAGTCGACGTACTGGCCCGGCGCACCGAGCCGCGCGGCGACCGACGAGACGTTGACGATCGCGCCGCCGGCGCCGCCGTGCAGGCGGCTGATGCGCCGCAGCGCCTCGCGCGCACAGGCGAAGCTGCCGTAGACGTTGACCTCGAACAGCCGCCGCAGCCGCGCCGCATCGACCGCGTCGACGCGCGCGGCCGGCGCCACGACGCCGGCGTTGTTGACCAGCGCGCGCAGCCGCCCGGCGCCGAAGTGCGCGTCGACCGCGGCGAACAGCGCCGCGACCTGGGCCTCGTCGGCCACGTCGGCCTGGAAGGCGGCGGCTTCGGCGCCGCCGGCGCGCAGTTCGTCGGCCAGCGCCTGCGCGGCGGCGGCATCGCGGGCATAGTTCAGCGCCACGTCCCAGCCGCGGGCGGCGGCCAGGCGCGCGGTCGCGGCGCCGATGCCGCGGCCGCCGCCGGTGACGAGGACCAGGGGTCGCATGGCCGCAGCGTAGCGCAGCCGTGGCGCCCGCCCAAGACAGGACATCGATGAACCAGGACCCCCAGACGCTCGAGGACTCGAACCCTTCGACCGGCCCCGACCTGCACGCCCTCAGCGACCCGGCGCGGCGCGTGCTGCTGCAGGGCGGCCTCGGCGCGGTGGCCGGCGGGCTGCTGGCGCCGCTGGCGGCGGCGGCCGAGCCCGCCGGGCCGGGCCCGGGCTTCACGCCGGTGCCGGTCTCGACCGCCGACGCGGTGACCGTTCCCGAGGGCTATGTCGCCGAGCCGATCTACGCCTGGGGCGACCCGGTCGGTGCGCCCGGCCGGCCGCCCGGCACGCCGGCCTTCCGCGCCGACGCCGGCAACAGCGCGGCCGAGCAGGCGCTGCAGGCCGGCATGCACCACGACGGCATGCACTTCTTCGCGCTCGCCGCCGACCGCGGCATGCTGGTGCTGAACCACGAGTACGCCGACGACGGCCTGCTGCACACCGACGGCGTGCGCACCTGGAGCGCCGAGAAGGTGCGCAAGTGCCAGGCGGCGCATGGCGTGTCGGTGGTCGAGGTCCGCCGCGATGCCGCCGGCCGCTGGGCGGTGCAACGCCCCTCGCGTTACGCGCGCCGCATCACCGCGAGCACGCCGATGCGCCTCGCCGGGCCCGCCGCCGGCCATGCGCTGATGCGCACCGCGCTCGACCCGACGGGCAAGCGCGTGCTCGGCACCTTCAACAACTGCGCCCACGGTGCCACGCCCTGGGGCAGCTACCTCGCCTGCGAGGAGAACACCGTCGGCTACTTCCACGGCCCGGCCGAGCCCGACGCCCACCAGCGCCGCTGGGGCCTGCGCCCGAACGGCTACGGCTACCGCTGGCACGAGCACGACGCGCGCTTCGACGCGACCAAGCACCCGAACGAGTTCAACCGCTTCGGCTGGGTGGTCGAGATCGATCCCTTCGACCCGACGAGCACGCCGGTCAAGCGCACCGCGCTCGGCCGCGCCGCGCACGAGGGCGCCTGGGTCGTGCAGGCCGATGACGGCCGCGCGGTGGTCTACATGGGCGAGGACGCGGCCTTCGAGTACGTCTACAAGTTCGTCAGCCGCGACAAGGTGCGCCCCGGCGGCTTCCAGGCCAACCGCGAGCTGCTCGACCACGGCACGCTGTACGTGGCGCGCTTCGGCGCCGACGGCCGCGGCAGCTGGCTGCCGCTGGCGCACGGCCAGGGCGGGCTCGACTCGGCGGCCGGCTTCGCCAGCCAGGGCGAGCTGCTCGTCAAGACGCGCCAGGCGAGCGACGCGGTCGGCGCGACGCGCATGGACCGGCCGGAGTGGATCGCCGGCGACCCGCGCCGCGGCGACGTCTACTGCGCGCTGACCAACAACGGCGCGCGCGGCCGCGACGGCGCCCCCGGCCCCGACGCGGCGAACCCGCGCGCCGGCAACAGCATGGGCCACATCCTGCGCTGGCGCGAGGACGGCGGCTTCGCCGGAACGCGCCTCAACTGGCAGCACTTCGTGCTCGCCGGCGACCCGGCCAACGAGCGCGCCGAGGCACGCGGCAACGTGGAGGGCGACGCCTTCGCCAACCCCGACGGCCTGATGGTCGATGCGCGCGGCTGGCTTTGGATCCAGACCGACATCTCGCCGCGTGCGCTCGGCCAGGGCGAGCATGCGCGGCTGGGCCACAACGCGATGCTGGTCTGCGACCCGGCCCGCGGCGACGTGCGGCGCTTCCTCACCGGCCCGGCCGGCTGCGAGATCACCGGCGCGGTGCTGACGCCCGACCTGCGCACGCTGTTCGTCAACATCCAGCACCCAGGCGAGTCGGCCGGCGAGCGCGGCGACCCCGACGCGCCGACGCGCGTGTCGAGCTGGCCGCAGGGCTACAGCCCGGGCGGGCGGCCGCGTTCGGCGACCGTGGTGGTGCGGCGCCGCGACGGCGGGCTGGTCGGCAGCTGACGCCTACTTGGCGGTCGGCATCGTGAACTCGGCGCCCTTCGGGGTGCTCTCCGGCCAGCGCTGCATGATCGACTTCTGGCGCGTGTAGAAGCGCACGCCCTCCTCGCCGTAGGCGTGCATGTCGCCGAACAGGCTCTTCTTCCAGCCGCCGAAGCCGTGCCAGGCCATCGGCACCGGGATCGGCACGTTGATGCCGACCATGCCGACCTGGATGCGCCGCGAGAACTCGCGCGCGACGTTGCCGTCGCGGGTGAAGCAGGCCGCGCCGTTGGCGAACTCGTGGGCGTTGACCAGCGCCACGGCCTCGGCGAAGTCCTTCACGCGCACGCAGGCAAGCACCGGGCCGAAGATCTCTTCCTTGTAGATGCGCATCTCGGGCGTCACGTGGTCGAACAGCGTGCCGCCGGTGAAGAAGCCCTGCTCGTGGCCCGGCACCGTCAGGCCGCGGCCGTCGACGACCAGCGTCGCGCCCTCCTGGACGCCGAGGTCGACGTAGCCCTCGATGCGCGCCTTGGCCTCGGGCGTGACGATCGGGCCCATTTCCGCGTCAGGCTCCATGCCGTTCTTGACCTTCAGCGCCCTGGCGCGCTCGGCGAGCGCGGGCACGATCTGGTCGGCCACGTCGCCGACCAGCACCGCGACGCTGATCGCCATGCAGCGCTCGCCGGCCGAGCCGTAGGCCGCGCCGATCAGCGCGTCGACCGCCTGGTCGAGGTCGGCGTCGGGCATCACGACCATGTGGTTCTTCGCGCCGCCGAGCGCCTGCACGCGCTTGCCGTGGCGCGCGCCGGTCTCGTAGATGTACTGCGCGATCGGCGTCGAGCCGACGAAGCTCACGGCCTTGACGTCCGGGTGCGTCAGCAGCGTGTCGACCGCGAGCTTGTCGCCGTTGACGACGTTGAACACGCCGTCGGGCAGGCCGGCCTGCTTCAGCAGCTCGGCGATGAACAGGCTCGGACTCGGGTCGCGTTCGCTAGGCTTGAGCACGAAGGTGTTGCCGCAGGCCAGCGCCACCGGGAACATCCACATCGGCACCATCACCGGGAAGTTGAAGGGCGTGATGCCGGCGACCACGCCGAGCGGCTGCCGCAGCACCCAGTTGTCGATGCCGGTGCCGACCTGGTCGGTGAAGGCTGTCTTCAAGAGCTGCGGCGCGCCGCAGGCGAACTCGACGATCTCGATGCCGCGCGTGACCTCGCCCTGCGCGTCGGTGAAGACCTTGCCGTGCTCGGCGGTGATCATCGCGGCGAGCGTGTCGCGCTGCTCGTTCAGCAGTTGCAGGAAGCGGTTGAGGATGCGCGCGCGCTTCAGCGGCGGCGTCTCGGCCCAGGCCGGGAAGGCCGCCTGGGCGGCGGCCACCGCGGCGTTCACCTCGTCGGCCGACGCCAGGGCGACCTGGCGCGCGACCTGGCCGGTGGCCGGGTTCCACACCGGCTGGCGCCGGCCGCTGCGGCCCTCGGCCGTGCGTCCGGCGATGAAATGGCCCACTTCGGCGGTGGCGGCGGTGGTGAACGGAACGGCTTCGGCGGCACCCATGGTCTCGGCTCCTGGTCGATCGAAGCGCGAAGCTTAGGAGCCGCCACGGCCGCCGACCAGCCCGTTCGCGTGACTTCATTGTTCATTTGGGTGAACAATCGGGTGCATGAGCACCAGCCCGCCCGCTGCGCTTTGGCCGCATCTGCATGCGCTCGGCCAGATCGCGCAGAGCGGCAGCTTCACGCTCGCGGCGCAGCGCCTGGGGCTGAGCAAGGCGGCGGTCAGCCAGCGCATCGCCGAGCTCGAGCGCGCCGTCGGCGTGCCGCTGCTGGCGCGCACGACCCGCAGCGTGCGCCTGACCGAGGCCGGCAAGCGACTCGTCGACGAGACGACCGCGAGCTTCGCGAGCATCGAGCAAAGCCTGGCGAACGTGCGCGACCTCGCCACCCGGCCGCAGGGCCTGGTGCGGCTGACCGCGCCGGTGGCGCTGGGCCGCCAGCATGTCGCCCCGCAGCTCCAGGGCTTCCTCGCGGCATGGCCCGGCATACGCGTCGAGCTCGAGCTGTCGGACCGCCTCGTGAACCTCGCCCACGAGGGCTTCGACCTCGCGGTGCGCCACACCAGCCGGCCGCCCGACAACCATGTGGCATGGCGGCTGTGCGCCTCGCGCACCCTCCTGGTCGCCACACCCGGCTACCTGCGGCGCCGCGGCACGCCTGCGGCGCCGGCCGAACTGGCCGCGCACGACTGCCTGCCCTACCTGCGGCCCGGCCCATCGGTCTGGCCGTTCGAGCGGCTCGGCGCGCGCGGCGCCGAGCCCGAGCGCGTCAGCGTCACCGTCGGCGGGCCGCTGCGCGCCAACAACTCCGAGGTGCTGCGCGAGGCGGTGCTGGCGGGGCTGGGCATCGGCCTGCTGCCGGACTTCAGCGCCGCCACGGCGCTCAAGGCCGGCCGCCTGCGCGAGCTGCTTCCCGGCTGGCGGCCGGTCGGGTTCTTCGGCGACGCGGTTTACGTGCTGCGGCCCTGGAGTCCGCAGGTGCCACGGGCGGTACGGGCGCTGGTCGATCACCTTCGTGCCGCGCTGGCGCCCGGCTTCGGTGGCTGAACGACCCAAAAAAACGGCCCACCCTGGTCGGGGCGGGCCGGTAAGTCCTTCAGAAAGGACGTCGTTGGGACCGTTGGCGCTCAGCGCGTCCTTGCAGTCTAAGCGGCTTCGGCGACGTGCGCACCTGCCTGTGTGTCCGTGTGACAGCGGATGACCAAGACTCTAATCACCGCGCCCCGGCTCACCCATCCCACGTACGTAGGAGGCGTCGTCGCGAAAAAAGATGGTTCATCAAGGAGCAGGGCGTCAGCAAGCGCTCGCATCGCTCATGAGCTTCCGGTGTCGAGGCTGGGCATCAGGCGCCGCGGCCCCCGCGCCTGGGTGTCGCCGAGGAAGCCGAAGTCCAGCGCCGGCCGGCGGCCGCCGATCAGTTCGGCCAGCGCACGGCCGGAGCCGGCGCCGTGGGTCCAGCCCAGCGTGCCGTGGCCGGCGTTGATCCACAGCCGGCCGACGCGGCTCGGGCCGATGATCGGCACGTTGCTCGGCGTGCTCGGCCGCAGCCCGGCCCAGAAATTAGGCTCGCGGGTGTCGGCCGCGCCGGGGAAGAGCTCCTCGTAGCGCTGCACCAGCGCGGCGCAGCGCACGCGGGCGGTGGCGCCGTCGAGCCCGGCGTCGTAGCCGGCCAGCTCGGCGGTGCCGGCGACGCGCACCCGATCGCCCAGGCGCGAGATCGCGATCTTGCGCGCGTCGTCGATCATGCTGACGAAGGCGGCGCGCTCGGGCGCCTTCAGCCTCATCGTCGCCGAGTAGCCCTTGGCCGGGTAGATGTCCAGGCGCAGGCCGAGCGGCCGCAGCAGCGGCGCGGTGTGGGCGCCGAGCGCGGCGACGTAGGCGTCGGCCTGCAGCGCGCGCGCCTCGCGCGTCGCGAGGTCGACGACGCACACCCGCGCGACCGCGCCGCCCTCGCGCTCGAGCCGCTCGACCGCGTGGCCGTACAGGAAGCGGGCGCCGCGCGCCGCGCAGCGTCTGGCCAGCGCCTGGGTGAAGACATGCGCATCGCCCGATTCGTCGCTCGGCGTGTAGGTGCCGCCGGCGATGCGCGGCCCGTAGGCGGCCAGCGCCGGCTCGACGGCCAGCACCTGCTCGCGGCTCAGCACGCGGCGGTCGACGCCATGGCGGCGCATCAGCGCGGCGCCGGCCACGCCGGCGTCGAGGTCCTGCGCGCTGGAGAAGACATGCAGGATGCCGCGCTCGACGCGCTGGTGGTCGATGCCGGTCTCGGCGATCAGCGCCTTCAGCGACGCGTGGCTGTAGCGGCCCAGCGCGACGAGCTGGCGCACGTTGCGCTCGAAGGCGGCGTCGTGGCACTGCGCCAGGAAGGCCAGGCCCCAGCGCCATTGCCAGGGGTCCAGCCGCGGCCGGAACAGCAGCGGCGAGTCGTCGCGCAGCAGCCACTTCGCCAGCTTGGCCGGCGCCGCAGCGCTGGCCCAGGGCTCGCAGAAGCTCACCGAGATCTGCGCGCCGTTGGCGAAGCTGGTTTCCAGCGCGGCATCGGGCTGGCGGTCGACGACGGTGACCTCGTGGCCCTGGTCGAGCAGGTACCAGGCGGTGGCGACGCCGACGATGCCGGCGCCCAGGACGATGACTTGCATGGCGGGTCTCCCTGCCGCGGATTGTCGGCAGTGGACGCGCCGAAATGAAGCGTGATTCAATTACTTCGCATAACATTAGCTGAACTGATTATCAAGCCCGGAGCCCGCCATGCAGGACCTCGACACCGCCGCCCTCGACTGCCTGGCCGCGCTGGCCGACGACGGCAGCTTCGAGCGTGCCGCCCAGCGCCTCGCCATCACGCAGTCGGCGGTGTCGCAACGGCTGCGCGCGCTGGAGGCCCAGGTCGGCCAGCTGCTGGTGGTGCGCTCGCGGCCGCTGCGGCTGACCGAGCCCGGCAAGCTGCTGCTGCGCTTCGCGCGCCAGCTGCAGGCGATGCGCGCCGACGTCGCGCGCGAGCTCGGCCAGCAGGTCCACACCCAGGCGCGGCTGCCGATCGCCGTCAACGCCGACAGCCTCGCGACCTGGGTGCTGCCGGCGCTCGACGCGCTGGTGCAGCAGGGCCTGGACGACGGCTTCGGCCTCGAGCTGATCGTCGACGACCAGGACTTCACCCACGAGCGGCTGCGCCAGGGCCAGGTGCTGGGCTGCGTGTCGACGGTGCCGCAGGCGCTGCGCGGCTGCCGCGTCGCGCCGCTCGGGGTGATGCGCTACGTCGCGGTCGCGAGCCCCGGCTTCGTCGAGCGCCAGCTCGGCGGCGACGCGGCCGGCGGCCTGCACCGCGGCAACTTCGCCCGGCTGCCCTTCCTGGTCTTCAACCGCAAGGACGACATGCAGGCGCAGTGGGTCGCGCGCGCCTTCGGCATCAAGGGGCCACGGCTCGAGGAGCGCTTCGTGCCCTCGTCCGAGGCCTACGCGCGCGCCGCGCTGATGGGCTGGGGCATCGGCGTGCTGCCCGAGCTGCAGGTGCGCGAGCAGCTCGCCGCCGGCCGGCTCGTGCCGCTGCACCCCGAGGTCGCGATCGAGGTCGCGCTCTACTGGCACCAGTGGAAGCTCGGCGACGATGCCGGCCCCGGCGCACGCGCCGCGCGGCTCGACGAGGTCGGCGCGGCGCTGGCCCAGGGCGCGAGCGCCGCGCTGGCGCCCCAGGCCGCGCCGGGCCGCCGCAAGCCGGCCTGAGCGCTTCGCGGGCGGTCGCCCTCAGAGCGGCAGCTCGGTGAAGTAGCGGCCGCCATGGAAGATCAGCGGCGAGGCGCCGGCCACGCGGCCGCAGCGCTCGACCTCGCCGACGAAGATGACGTGGTCGCCCTCCTCGTAGCGGCTGCGGTTGAAGCACTCGAACACCGCTGCCGTGCCGTCGAGCAGCGGCGCGCCGCCGGCGCCCTCGCGCCACGCGATGCCGGCGAAGCGGTCGGCCGCCCTGCTGGCGAAGCGCTCGGCCAGCGCATGCTGGTCGGCCGCGAGGATGTTGATCGCGTAGTGCGAACCCTGCTGAAAGGCCGTCAGCGTGGCCGCCTTGCGCGCCAGGCTCCACAGCACCAGCGGCGGGTCGAGCGAGACGGAGTTGAAGGAATTGGCCGTCAGGCCGACCAGGCCGCCGTCGGCGCTGCGCGCGGTCACCACGGTCACGCCGGTGGCGAACATGCCGAGCGCGGCCCGGAAGTCGGCCGCGCTGAAGCTCGGGCGGCTAGCGCGCGGCGGGTTCACGCCGCGCCCTCGGCGCGGCGGCGGTACAGGATCGAAGCCATGGCGCGATTCTGCGGGCGAAGCCCGGTCGTCGCCGCGAGTGCAGTCGCTCGCATAGACGGAAAACGTCTAAGCAAACTGTTAATCCATCGTTCCGCAAGGAAGTAGCGCAACCAACAATCCTCTCGATTCGCATAAACATCGGTTTCTTCAGATGAATTTCCAGCAGCTCCGATCGGTTCGCGAGGCCGTGCGCCAGGGTTTCAACCTGACCGAGGTGGCCGAGGCGCTGCACACCTCGCAGCCCGGCGTCAGCCGCCAGATCCGCGAGCTGGAGGACGAGCTCGGCGTCGAGATCTTCGTGCGCGCCGGCAAGCGCCTGACCGGGCTGACGCCACCGGGCTCGGCGCTGCTGCCGATCGTCGAGCGCCTGCTCGGCGACGCCGACAACTTGAAGCGCGCCGGCGCCGACTATGCGCGCCAGGACCACGGCCCGCTGGCGATCGCCGCGACCCATTCGCAGGCGCGCTACGCGCTGCCGCCGGCGGTGCGCGACTTCCGCGCCACCCACCCCGACGTGCAGCTGCAGCTGCACCAGGGCTCGCCGAAGCAGGTCGCGCAGATGCTGCTGGACGGCGAGGCCGACCTCGGCATCGCCACCGAGGCGCTGGCGCAGTACGACGATCTCGTGGCGCTGCCCTGCTACCGCTGGACCCACTCGGTCGTCGTGCCGCCCGGCCACGCGCTGCTCGACGGCGCGCCGCTGACGCTGGCACGGCTGGCGCGCTTCCCGCTGATCACCTACGACGCCGGCTACACCGGCCGGGCCCACATCGACGAGGCTTTCGCGCGCGAAGGTCTGGCCCCGGCCTTCGCGCTGACCGCGATGGACGCCGACGTGATCAAGACCTACGTCGAGCTCGGCCTCGGCGTGGGCATCGTCGCGGCGATCGCCTACGACGAGGAGCGCGACCGCGGCCTGCGCGCGCTCGACGCACGCCACCTGTTCGCGGTGAACATGACGCGCCTGGCGCTCAAGCGAGGCAGCTACCTGCGCCGCTACGTCTACGCCTTCATCGAAGGCTTCGCGCCGACGCTGACGCGCGAGGTGGTCGAACGCGCGCTCGCCGCGCCGCCCGGCACCGCCTTCGAGCTCTGAGGCCGAAGCCTCAACCCAGCGTCGCCGGCTCGACCGCCTCGGCGGCCGCGAAGCGCGTGACGCGCCGCGGCCGCAGATGCACCTGCCGCCCCGGCGCCAGCGCGAGCTGCTCGCGCAAGGCCTGCCAGTCGGCGCGCGGCAGCTCGACATCGACGTAGCTGCCGTCGTCGGCGCGCTTGAACTCGATGCGCGTGTTGGGGCCGACCGTCAGCGCCTGCGAGAGCGTGACCTCCAGCGAGCCATCGCCCGGCGACGCCAGGATCTCCAGCTCGTGCGGCCGCACGTAGGTCGCGTCGCCGCCGCCGAGCCGGCCGTGGAACAGGTTCACGTCGCCGAGGAACTGCAGCACGAAGGGCGTCGCCGGCCGGTCGTAGACCTCGTCGGGCGTGCCGACCTGCTCGATGCGGCCCTGGTTCATCACGACGATGCGGTCGGCGACCTCCATCGCCTCCTCCTGGTCGTGGGTGACGAAGACGCTGGTCACATGCACCTCGTCGTGCAGGCGGCGCAGCCAGCGGCGCAGCTCCTTGCGCACCTTCGCATCCAGCGCGCCGAACGGTTCGTCGAGCAGCAGCACCTTGGGCTCGACCGCGAGCGCACGCGCCAGCGCGATGCGCTGGCGCTGGCCGCCCGAGAGCTGGTGCGGGTAGCGGTCGGCCAGCCAGTCGAGCTGCACCAGCGACAGCAGCTCGGTGACCTTGCGCTTGATCGTCGCCTCGTCGGGCCGCGTGGCCTTGGGCCGCACGCGCAGGCCGAAGGCGACGTTCTCGAAGATCGTCATGTGACCGAACAGCGCGTAGTGCTGGAACACGAAGCCGACCTGGCGCTCGCGCACATCGGTGCGGGTCGTGTCCTCGCCGTGGAACAGCACCGTGCCGGCGTCCGGCAGCTCGAGCCCCGCGATGATGCGCAGCAGCGAGGTCTTGCCCGAGCCCGAGGGCCCGAGCAGCGCCACGAGTTCGCCCGAGGGGATGTCGAGGTTGAGGTGGTCGCAGACGACGGTCTGGCCGAAGCGCTTGCTGAGGTTTCTTACTTCGATGCTCATGCCGTTCACTCCTGACGATCCCGCGCGCCGCGCAGCTGCGCCTTGACGCGCTGCTCGACCACGTACTTCAGCACCAGCGTCACCAGCGCCAGCCCGGCCAGCAGCGAGGCCACCGCGAAGGCGGCCGCGAACTGGTACTCGTTGTAGACGATCTCGATGTGCAGCGGCATCGTGTTGGTCTGGCCGCGGATGTGGCCCGAGACCACGCTGACCGCCCCGAACTCGCCCATCGCCCGCGCGTTGCACAGGATCACGCCGTAGAGCAGCGCCCATTTCACGTTGGGCAGCGTGACGCGCCAGAACAGCTGCCAGCCGCTGGCGCCCAGCACGCAGGCGGCCTCCTCCTGCTCGGTGCCCTGGGCCTGCATCAGCGGGATCAGCTCGCGGGCGACGAAGGGGAAGGTCACGAAGATCGTCGCCAGCACGATGCCCGGCACCGCGAAGATGACCTTCAGGTCGTGATCGCGCAGCCACTCGCCGAACCAGCCCTGCAGGCCGAACACCAGCACGTAGATCAGGCCGGCAATTACCGGGCTGACGCTGAAGGGCAGGTCGATCAGCGTCAGCAGCACGTTCTTGCCGCGGAAATCGAACTTGGCGATCGCCCAGGCCGCCGCGACGCCGAACACCAGGTTCAGCGGCACCGAGATCAGCGCGGCGATCAGCGTGAGCCGGATCGCCGAGCGCGCATCGGCATCGACGATGGCCGCGAGATAGACATCCCAGCCCTTCTTCAGCGCCTCGACGAAGACCGTGACCAGCGGCACGAACAGGAAGAAGCTCATGAACGCGAGTGCTAGCGCGATCAGCGTCCACTTCACCCACGGCGCTTCGGTGGTCGCGTTGCGCAGCGCGCGCGGCGCGAGGCCGGCGGCGGGCAGGGTCAGGTCGGCGGAAGTCATGGCGCGGGCCTCAGATGCCACCCTGGCGCTTGCGCGCCCAGGCCTGCAGTGCGTTGATGATCAGCAGCAGGATGAAGGACGCCACCAGCATCACCACCGCGATCGCGGTCGCGCCCGCGTAGTCGTACTGCTCGAGCTTGGTGATGATGAGCAGCGGCGTGATCTCGCTGACCATCGGCAGGTTGCCGGCGATGAAGATCACCGAGCCGTACTCGCCGAGCGCGCGTGCGAAGGCCAGCGCGAAGCCGGTCAGCAGCGCCGGCATCACGATCGGGAAGATCACGTGGCGGAAGGTCTGCCAGCGGCTCGCGCCGAGCGTCGCGGCGGCCTCCTCCAGCTCGCGGCTCAGGTCCTCGAGCACCGGCTGCACCGTGCGCACCACGAAGGGCAGGCCGATGAAGACCAGCGCGACGAACACGCCCGTCGGCGTGAAGCTGACCTTGAAGGGCAGGTGCTGGCCGATCAGGCCGTTCTCGGCGTAGATCGCGGTCAGCGCGATGCCGGCCACCGCGGTCGGCAGCGCGAACGGCAGGTCGACCAGCGCATCGACCAGGCGCTTGCCGAAGAACTCGTAGCGCACCAGCACCCAGGCCACCAGCAGGCCGAACAGGGCGTTCAGCAGCGCGGCAGCCAGGCTGGCGCCGAAGCTCAGCCGGTAGGACGCCATCACGCGCGGCGAGGTGGTCGCGTCCCAGAACTGCGCCCAGGTGAGCGTGAAGGTCTTGAGGAAGGCCGCCGACAGCGGGATCAGCACGATCAGGCTGATGTAGAGCAGCGCGAAGCCAAGCGCCAGGTCGAAGCCGGGCAAGACGCTGTGGCGCTTGAGGAGGGTGCGGGTGAGGATCATCGGAAGGCGGCAGCGCGGGGGCGGCCACAGGCCGGCCGCCGGGGAGGAGGGCCCGGTCTCGTCAGCGCGGCTTGGCCGCGCCGATCACCTGGTCGTAGAGGCCGCCGTCGTTGAAGTGCGTCTTCTGCGCCTGGGTCCAGCCGCCGAACACCGCGTCGACGGTGAAGAGCTTGAGCGGCGGGAAGTCCTTTGCATGCCTTGCCAGCACCACCGGCGAGCGCGGCCGCAGGTTGTGCTTGGCCGCGACCTCCTGCCCCTCCTCGGACCAGAGGTACTTCAGATAGGCCTCGGCCTGCTTGCGCGTGCCTCTCTTGTCGACCACCTTGTCGACCACGCTGACCGGGTTCTCGGCCAGGATGCTGATCGGCGGGTAGACGGTGTCGAACTTGTCGCCGAACTCGCGCCGGATCAGCGGCGCCTCGCTCTCGAAGGTTACCAGCGCGTCGCCGATGTCGCGCTGCGCGAAGGTGGTGGTGGCGGCGCGGCCACCGCCGTCGAACACCGGCACGTTGGCGAAGATGCGCGTCAGCAGCGCCTGCGCCTGGGCCGGCGTGCTGCCGCCCTGAAGCGCGGCACCCCAGGCGGCGAGGTAGGTGTAGCGGCCGTTGCCCGAGACCTTGGGGTTCGGGATCACGACCGAGACGCCCGGCCTGCCGAGATCAGCCCAGTCCTTGATGCCCTTGGGGTTGCCCTTGCGCACCAGGATGACCGAGGTCGAGGTGGTCGGCGAGGCGTTGTCGGGCAGGCGCTTGGCCCAGTCGGCCGGCACCAGACCGCCGCGCTCGGCCAGGATGTCGATGTCGTTGTGCTGGTTCATCGTGATCACGTCGGCCTCCAGGCCGTCGGCCACGCTGCGCGCCTGCTTGCTCGAGCCGCCATGGCTCTGGTTGAGCACCAGGTCCTCGCCGGCGGTCTTCTTCCAGTGGGCGGCGAAGACCGCGTTGTAGTCTTTGTAGAACTCGCGCGAAACGTCGTAGCTGACGTTCAGCAGCGTCGGGCCCGGCTGGGCCAGCGCCCAGGGGCTGGCGAGCGCGAGGGCGGCAAGCAACAGGCCGCGGCGCAACGGGCAGACATGAGGGATACGCATGGACAAGGGTCTCTAAAGAACGTCCGCGAATGCTAGGGAGAGGCTCGCCATGGAAGAACGAATGCTTCCGCTCTTGAGTATTCGTAAAGCGAGTAAGCCGCCCGCAGGCGGCCTGCTAGCGGCCCGGAACGGACCTATTTCTTCGTGAAGATGCGGTCGAAGACGCCGCCGTCGTTGAAGTGCGTGGCCTGGGCCTTGTCCCAGCCACCGAACACCTCGTCGATGGTGAACAGCTCCACCTTGCTGAACTGGCTCGCGTACTTGGCCTGCACCTTGGGATCGCGCGGCCGGTAGTAGTGCTTGCCGGCGAGGTCCTGGCCTTCCGGCGAGTACAGGTACTCGAGGTAGGCCGTCGCCACCTCGCGCGTGCCGCGCTTGTCGACTGTCTTGTCCACCACCGTGACCGGCGGCTCGGCAAGGATCGACAGCGAGGGCACGACGATGTCGAACTTGTCCGGGCCCAGCTCCTTGACCGCGAGGAAGGCCTCGTTCTCCCAGGACAGGAAGACGTCGCCGATGCCGCGCTCGGTGAAGGTGATCAGCGAGCCGCGCGCGCCCGAGTCGAGCACCGGCACGTTGGCATAGATCGCCTTCACGAAGGCCTCGGCCTTGGCGGGGTCGCCGCCTTGCTTCTTCAGCGCATGACCCCAGGCCGCGAGGTAGTTCCAGCGCGCGCCGCCCGAGGTCTTGGGGTTGGGCGTGATGACGGCGACGCCCGGCTTGACCAGATCGTCCCAGTCCTTGATGCCCTTGGGGTTGCCCTTGCGCACCAGGAACACGATGGTCGAGGTGTAGGGCGCGCTGTTGTGCTTCAGGCGCTTCTGCCAGTCGGCCGGGATCAGCTTGCCCTTGGCGCCGAGCTCGGCAACGTCGTAGGCCAAAGCCAGCGTCACCACGTCGGCCTCCAGGCCGTCGATCACCGAGCGGGCCTGCTTGCCCGAGCCGCCGTGCGACTGCTTGACCGTCACGTCGTCGCCGGTCTTGGCCTTCCAGTGCGCGGCGAAGGCCTTGTTGAAGTCGACGTAGAGCTCGCGCGTCGGATCGTAGGAGACGTTGAGCAACGTCACCTCCTTGGCGGCGATGGCGCCGGCAGCGAGCATCAGGGTGATGGCAGCCAGCAGGCCGCGCAGCGAGGACGAAGAGATCATGGAAGCTTTCCTTGGGACGACAGTGGCGAAATGCTAGGAAGCGGCCGGGCCGCGGAGAACGAAGCGATGCGCGTTTGCATATGCGGTACGCAAGCAAGCGCGCGCCGGCTTAGAAGGCCGGCAGGTACTCCGGCCGCGCGGTCAGCGCGGGGTGGCCCTCGCCGGCAAGCCGCGCCGCGGCGGCAGCGACCCAGCGGCTGGCGAGCGGCCACGGCCCGAAGCCCGACTCGGTGTTGATGTGGCCGGCCCGCCCCAGCGTCAGCCAGGCGCTGCCCCAGCGCTGCGCCCAGCGGCGCGTGCTGGCGGACGTCATCCAGGGGTCGTCGTCGCTGGCCACCACCGTGCTGGGCCGACCGAGCCGGCGCTGCGGCAACAGCGCCGCGACGCCGAAGCGGTCGGGCTCGGCCGGCGCGACGAACAGCGCGGCGCCGATCGGCGCGTCGGGGTGCAGGGCGAGATGGCGAGCCAGCGCCAGGCAGCCGAAGCTGTGTGCGACGGCGATCCATGGCCCGTCGCCGGCGTGCGCCAGCGTCGCGCCGACGCGCGCAGCCCAGCGCTCCAGGGACGGCTCGCTCCAGTCGCGCTGCTCGACGCGCCGCGCGTCGGGATGCTGCGCCTGCAGCCAGGTCTGCCAGTGGGCCGGGCCGCTGTCGTGCAGGCCGGGCACCACCAGCAGGCGGGGTCGGCGCGAGGGCTCGCGCGCCTGGGGCGCGGTGGGACGCATGCGGGCACTCCGTGTCGGGGAAGGAATGCCGAGGCTAGGCGCGGGACGCGCCGCGGGGAACGAAGAAGATCAGCGTCGCATAGACGGTCCGCGCATGACGCGGGGGCTCAGGCGACGACCTCGCCGACCTCGCGCAGCATCGCGATCAAGGCCGCGGGTCGGGCCACCGGCTGGCCCGCGAGGGGCGCCTGCCGCGCCGCGTCGATCGTGCGTGCCAGCGTCGCGGCATGCGGCAACAGCGTGCCGAGGAAACGCAGTTCGTCGCCATGCGCGACCAGCACGGTCGGGAAGTTCTCGATCTCGAGCCCGAAGGGCGCGAGCGCGTCGCTCGCGTCCTCGATGTCGACCCAGACGAAGCGCGCCTCGGGCCGCGCCCGCGCGACCCCGGCGAAGACCGCGTGGTAATCGCGGCAGCTGCCGCACCACGCGGCGCACAGGCAGGCCACGAGCAGGGCGTCGTCGTTCGCGGTCGTCGGCATCGCGCGAGTGTGCCTGCGCCGGCAGGGCCGGCCGGGGGTGATCAGAATGCAGGCATGCCTTGCCCGCGCTCTTCGATCCTGGCCATCGCCGCCCTGTTCGGGGCGTTCGCCATGCCGCTTGCCGGCGCGCCGCGCGTCGAGGACACGATCGCGCAGCGCGTGCAGGCCTGCACCGGCTGCCACGGCCAGGAGGGCCGCGCCGCGAGCGACGGCTACCACCCGCGCATCGCCGGCAAGCCGGCCGGCTACCTGCTGCACCAGCTGCGCAACTTCCGCGACGGCCGGCGCCACTACCCGTTGATGACCGGCCTGCTCGATCCGCTGAGCGACGACTACCTGCGCGAGATCGCCGGGCACTTCGCCGCGCTCGACCTGCCCTACCCGCCGCCGCAGCCGGCCACCGCGCCGGCGACCGAGCTGGCGCGCGGCGAGGCGCTGGTCAGGCGCGGCGAAGCGACGCGTGGGCTGCCGGCCTGTGCGCGCTGCCACGGCGAGGCGCTGACCGGCGTGCTTCCGGCGATCCCCGGTCTGCTCGGGTTGCCGCGCGACTACCTCAACGCGCAGCTCGGCGCCTGGCAACGCGGCGCGCGCAGGGCGCCGGCGCCGGACTGCATGGCCGACATCGCCCGGCGCCTCGGCGACGCCGACATCGCCGCCGTCGCGCAGTGGCTGGCCGCGCAGCCGGTGCCGCCCGGCGGCAGGCCGGCGCGCTCGATCGAGCTGCCGCTGCCGGCCGACTGCAGCGGCGTCGGCGAGGCGGTGCGATGAGCCGCCGCATCGTCGGCGCACTCGCCGGGCTGCTGGCGGCGGCGCTGGCGGCGGCCGCGCTGCTCGTCGGGCTCGAATGGCACGGCGAGCCGCCGCTGCCGGCCGACGCCCGCGCGCCGGCCGCCGATGCGGCGCAGATCGCGCGCGGCGCCTACCTCGCCCGGGCCGGCCACTGCGCCGGCTGCCACACCGCGCGCGGCGGCGCCGCCTACGCCGGCGGGCGCGGCCTCGCCACGCCCTTCGGCACCGTCTACGCATCCAACCTGACGCCCGACGAGGCCACCGGCCTGGGCCGCTGGAGCGCCGCCGAGTTCCGTCGCGCGCTGCGCCACGGCCGCTCGCGCGACGGCCGGTTGCTCTACCCGGCCTTCCCCTACGCGAACTACACGCTCGTCGCCGATGCCGACGCCGACGCGATCCTCGCCTACCTGCGCAGCCTGCCGCCGGTGGCGCAGCCGAACCGCGGGCATGCGCTGCGCTTCCCCTACGGCACGCAGGCGGCGCTGGCGGTGTGGCGGGCGCTGAACTTCCGCGCCGCGCGCTTCGAGCTCGACCCGGCACGCCCGGCGGACTGGAACCGCGGCGCCTACCTGGTGCAGGGCCTCGGCCACTGCAGCGCCTGCCACGCGGCGCGCGACGCGCTCGGCGCGAGCGACGAAGGCCTGGGCGGCGGCCTGATCCCGGTGCAGAACTGGTACGCGCCGGCGCTCGACGATCCCCGCGAGGCCGGCGTGGCCGACTGGCCGCTGGAGGACATCGTCGCGCTGCTGCGGACCGGCCGCGCGCCGCAGGCCACGACGCTCGGCCCGATGGCCGAGGTCGTGCTCGGCAGCACGCGCCACCTGAGCGAGGCCGACCTGCGCGCGATCGCGGTCTACCTGAAAAGCCTGCCGCCGGCAGCGCCGCGCGCGGTGGCCGCGACGGCCCGTTCCACACCGCGCGGCGTCGCGCTCTACGAAAAGCACTGCGCCGCCTGCCACGGCGAGCAGGGGGAGGGCGCAGCCGGCGCCTACCCGGCGCTGGCCGGCCACCGCGCCGTGATGCTGGAGCCGGCCGCCAACCTGGTGCGGGTGGTGCTCGAAGGCGGCTTCGCACCGGCCACCGAAGGCCACCCGCGCCCCTACGGCATGCCGCCGTTCGCGACCGAGCTCGACGACCGCGACGTGGCCGCGGTGCTCGACCACGTCAGGTCGAGCTGGGGCAACGCGGGCTCGGCGGTGTCGCCGCTGGACGTGCTGCGCTGGCGCGGCAGCCGCTGAGGCGAACGCCGGTCAGAACGGGATGTCGTCGTCCATGTCGTCGAAGCCGGTGGCCGACTTCGCCGCCGGGGCCTGGCGCGGCGCCGGGCGCTGGGCCGGGCGGGCGCTGCGCTCGCCGCCGCCTTCGTCGCCGCGGCCGTAGCCGCTGTCGCCGCCGCCATCACCGCCGCCCATGCCCTCGCGGCCGCCGAGCAGCTGCATCTGCTCGGCGATGACCTCGGTGGTGTACTTCTCGACGCCGTCCTTGTCCTGCCACTTGCGGGTCTTCAGGCGGCCCTCGACGTAGACCGGGCGGCCCTTCTTGAGGTACTCGCCGGCGATCTCGGCCAGGCGATCGTAGAAGACCACGCGGTGCCACTCGGTCTCCTCGACCTTGTCGCCGGAGTTCTTGTCCTTCCAGTTGCGCGTCGTCGCCACCGAGATGTTGCAGACCGCCGAGCCGTTGGGCGTGTAGCGCACCTCGGGGTCGCGGCCCAGGTTGCCGATGAGGATGACTTTGTTGATGCTGGCCATGGTGCGCGCTCCGGGGACTGGCCGACGATTATGCCGCCGGGCCTCGCTTACCATCGCCCCCTTCCATGAGCGCCCCGACCGACGCCCTCGCGATCCTGCAGCAGGTGTTCGGCTATGCGCACTTCCGCGGCGCGCAGGCCGAGATCGTCGACCACGTCGGCCGCGGCGGCGACGCGCTGGTGCTGATGCCCACCGGCGGCGGCAAGAGCCTGTGCTACCAGGTGCCGGCGATCCTGCGCCACCGCCGCGAGCAGGGCGTGACCATCGTCGTCAGCCCGCTGATCGCGCTGATGCACGACCAGGTCGGCGCGCTCGAAGAGGCCGGCGTGCACGCCGCCTTCCTCAACTCGACGCTGGAGTTCGATGCGGTGCAGCGCATCGAGCGCGAGATGATGGGCGGCCGGCTGGTGCTGCTCTACGCCGCGCCGGAGCGGCTGACCACACCGCGGATGCTCGGCCAGCTCGACTCGCTGCACGAACGCGGGCTGCTGAGCCTGTTCGCGATCGACGAGGCGCATTGCGTCAGCCAGTGGGGCCACGATTTCCGCGAGGACTACCTCGGCCTGAACGTGCTGCACGAGCGCTACGCCGGCGTGCCGCGCATCGCGCTGACCGCCACCGCCGACGCGCACACGCGCGCCGACATCATCGAGCGGCTGCAGCTCGAGGAAGCTCGCGTCTTCATCAGCAGTTTCGACCGGCCCAACATCCGCTACCGCGTGGTCGAGAAGGACGACCCGCGCAAGCAGCTGCTGCGCTTCGTGCTCGACGAGCACGAGGGCGAGGCCGGCATCGTCTACTGCCAGACGCGCAAGAAGGTGGAGGAGACTGCGGCCTGGCTGGAGGGCGAGGGCGTCACCGCGCTGCCCTACCACGCGGGCCTGGAC
>ERZ1066138.139-NODE-139-length-24320-cov-8.795426_pt1 | contig 24320 bp, 27 predicted proteins | sample MGYA00382785_ERZ1066138 | MGnify/ENA primary metagenome ERZ1066138 (study PRJEB33369, sample SAMEA5778368) | biofilm metagenome | biome: Industrial cooling water; feature: Water cooling tower basin; material: Biofilm | place: United Arab Emirates | collected... | reverse complement strand
CCAATATATCGGGAGAAAAGCGGCGTGCAGGGCGATGCCGGTGCCATGCCGGCGTGACGCCGACAGCGAAACGAGTACGATGCCGACAACATAGGCGAAGACCAGGTTGGCGGCTCCCGCCCACCAAATGACGGCGGCCCAGCCCTCCGGTGGCCAGAGCGAGAGATCGCCAGCCCAGAGCTTGCCGATGGCGTAAGCATAGACCAGCGGGTGGACGAGCGCGGAGAGAATGACGCCACCCATCAGAACGTTGAAACCGAGAAAGCCGCGCGGACCCAAATCCTCCCACAGCTTTACAGGCCTACGAAGATGGACAAGCGATGTTTGCATCCAGCCTTTCAGCCAGCGGGTTCGCTGTCCGAGCCAAGATGCAACGGTTTCCGGCGCTTCTTCCCAAGTGATAGAGTCCAGCATCGCCACACGCCAGCCCTGGCGGGCTAACCGGATGCCGAGATCGGCATCTTCGGTGACGTTGTAGGGATCCCAACCACCGGATTGTTCGAGCACCTCCCGGCGAAAATGATTTGAAGTGCCGCCCAGCGGTATCGGCAGTTGCAGCCGTTCGACGGCGGGTAAAAGAGCATCGAACAAGGCCGTGTATTCGAGGGTGAACTGCCGGGTTATCCAACTGTCCCGCGGATTGTAAATGTTGAGGCGCGCCTGCAGGCAGCCGAGTTCTGGTCCGCCAGTGAGGAAACGGCGATAAGCCCGTTGCAATTGGTTTGGCTCCGGCTCGTCTTCGGCGTCGTACACCACGACGAACGCGCCGGTGGCGGAGGGCAGCGCGTACATGAGCGCACGCGGCTTGGTTTGGGGTGCGCCGGGTGGAACTGTAAGGATACGCATTCCAATGCGATCCCTCACCAGTGCTTCAAGCGCCAAGCGCGTTTCTCTGTCGCTTGCTTCCGTTATGAAGATGATATCGCGGTGCATGACCGGCCAGTCGAGGCGTTCCAGCGCCGCGACGAGCGATTGGGCCATGTGCGCCTCGCGGTAAAGCGGCACAAGGATCGAATAGATGGGCAGGTTTGCGGCGGCGATGGCCGCATCGGGTTGCCCGTCGATTCGGCGAGTGGCAAAGTCTGCGACGGCGGCGGCGCGAAGCAAGGCGACGCAGAAAAATGCCGGTGTCAGAAGCGCCATGACGACCATCGCGGTCGCGTCCGGGGAGAGCACAATCCCCAGCGGCAGACCGGTTGCGAGAAAACCGAGCGCTGCCCGTTGCCAGCGGCACAATGGTGATGCGGCGGATAGCTCAGGTTGGGAATTGCGCAGGGTGTCGACCCACGAAGGGCCATGTTCCAATTCCGGAACGCAGATGGACGTCCCCAACGGAATCTGCTGCTTGCGTAGGCCAGGATTTGACACGGCGACGCGCTCGCATGACAACACGGCAGCCGCTGTCCGGGCCCCCCAGGCGCAAGACTACGGCAAACACCGTGAACTGAATAGCCTGTAGGCGACATGGCGACCTCCCCACGAGAAACATTCCTCGTTTGCGCGCGACGCACAGCGCTGGCGCTCGCTGCGGCCCTGGCAGCGTGGCTATCGGTTTCATTCTCGCTGGCCAATGCGGCCGCCGCGCAAGAACTGCCGGAGGCGCAAACCCAGCAACCGCGGCGGGTGGTTGTGCGGTTTCTCACGGAGGGTGATTTCCCACCGTTCAATTATCTCGATGAGGACGGCGTATTGAACGGCTTCAATGTCGATCTCGCACGCGCACTCTGCAATGAAATCGGAGCATCGTGCGATATTCGCGTGCGGCCTTGGGACGAGCTGCTGGTGGCATTGAAGCGCGGGGAGGCGGATGCCGTGATCGCGGGACATGCGGTGACGGCGGAAACTTTGCGCGATGTCGAGTTCACCGAGCGGTACTTTCACACGCCCGGCCGGTTTGCAGCCAAGATCGAGACCGCGAAGACCGACATTGTGCCCGAACAACTCTACGGCCGCTCGATCGCAGTGGCGCGCGGAACGCCACACGAGGCTTACGTGAAGGCGTTTTTCCGCGATAGCCGCGTGATCGTTTTTGAGACGGCCGAACAGGCGCGGGAAGCGCTTTTACAGGGCAAGTCGGATTACGTCTTCGACGACGGCATCGGGCTCGCATTCTGGATCAACGGGACGCTTTCGCGGCGCTGTTGCGAAATGCGCGGCGGACCATTTTTCGAGCCCCGTTACTTCGGCGACGGCGTCGGCATTGCCGTGCCGCAGAACGATCCGCAGATTCGGGCGCTCTTGAATGCGGCGCTGCATAAAGTACGCGCGTCAGGACGCTTCGACGAACTCGTTTCGCGCTATTTCCCGCACCGGGTGTTTTAAAAGAAAGCGGCCGGCTCCATTCGGGGCCGGCCACCTTGCATCTATCAGCTCATCAGCGGCGACGCTGCTGACCGCCGCCGGGCGGTCCGCCTGCACCGGGCGGTGGGCCGCCGCGTGTATCTTTATGGCGGAAATTGATGCGGCCCTTGGTGAGATCATAGGGCGTCATCGCGACCGTGACCTTGTCACCGGCAAGAATGCGAATGCGATTCTTCTTCATGCGGCCGGACGTGTAGGCGACGATTTCGTGGCCGTTGTCGAGTTTCACGCGGCAGCGTGCATCGGGCAGAATTTCAACCACGACGCCTTCGAACTCGAGTTCTTCTTCCTTAGCCATTTGCCCTCTGGAAGTGACGTGCGGATGGGCACCGCACAACTAAATGGGGAGCAGATAACTCTGCTCCCCAAGCACGATCCGTACAACGCACCCCGATTAGAGGGGACGCAGGTTGATCGCAGCGATCTTGCCGTTGCGGCCGCGCTCGGTCTCGAAGGAAATCTTCTGACCTTCACGCAAGGACGAAAGGCCGGCGCGCTCGACGGCCGAAATGTGAACGAACACGTCGTTCCCACCTTCGTCCGGCTGAATGAAGCCGTAGCCCTTCTGCCCGTTGAACCACTTCACGGTACCAGTCGACATCGATTATGCCTCCAAAGCATAGGTAAACTACCCCGAAGCGACGACCTCGGGGGCCATCAAATCGCGCGTTGGAGACGTCTAGTGTCAGACTCGGTAGAGCTGTCGCAGAGTTAGCCAAGGCGTGTTCGATAGGCACTATATGACCCGAGTGGCGCGAGAGCGCAAGGTCGAAGCCCATCGACAACCGCTACAAATATTCGGGATCACGAGATTTTTTGCGGCCGACCGCTCCGATCGGCGGTGTCATCGTGAACATTAGGCGGAGGCGGCCGGTGGGCAACCGACGGCAATCAAGTCTGTTTGATGGGTGGTTACAACGCGACCTTCAGACCCGATCTCTGTTTGGAGTCCAGCCGTCCTCACATGTCATGTTCGAAGGTATGCTGGCGCAGCTTAATCGCGCATACAACCATATTGCGGGCCAAGACTGGGCGGACGGCAGTTGCAACGTGAGCGGGCTGCCCCTATAACGCCGGCCGGAGCCGTCCGGCAGGGCATGCCGTGGCGGCTTTCATGCTTCAACAAAACAGAACGGCAGCGCGCTTCGGGGCCTCGCCTCAAACCGATCGCTGTCCGCCGGCTTTGTGCCGGCTTCCAGAAAGGAAAGCCAAATGCCCAAGATGAAGACCAAAAGTGGTGCCAAGAAACGTTTCCGTTTCACGGCGACCGGTAAAGTGAAAGCGGGTGCTGCTGGCAAGCGGCACGGCATGATCAAGCGGACGGCCAAGTTCGTCCAGAAGGCGCGCGGCACGATGGTGCTGAACGACTCGGATGCCGGGATCGTCAAGAAGTACATGCCCTATAACCGTTGAGCCCAATTCCGGCCAGTCACGGCCGGCAGAGCCACACTTTACCGATCGAAACGGAGCACTCCCATGGCACGCGTCAAACGCGGCGTTACCGCCCACGCCAAGCACAAGAAAGTCCTGAAGGCCGCAAAGGGCTATTATGGTCGCCGCAAGAACACCATTCGCGTCGCGAAGCAGGCTGTCGAAAAGGCGCTGCAGTACAATTTCCGTGACCGCAAAAACAAGAAGCGCACGTTCCGCGCTTTGTGGATCCAGCGCATCAATGCGGCCGCCCGCGAGCACGGCATGACCTATGGCCGATTTATCGACGGGCTGACGAAGGCCGGCATCGAGGTCGACCGCAAGGTTCTGGCCGACATCGCGGTGAAGGACAACGCCGCGTTCAAGGCACTCGTTGACCAGGCGCAGGCCGCGCTGCCGAAGGCCGCCTAATCTTTGTCACGCCGCTACGCACAAGCGATGCCGGGGACGCAAAGCCCCCGGCCCGCACACCTCGAATAGACCGTTTCATCGCGCCCTGCGGCGTCTCCTCGCCGCGCACCTCAATTCTGAGGCGTGCCTCGCGCCGGACTCCGCGGACGGGATGACGGGCATCCGCTTTTTCCGGAGGCCAACTTTCATGTCATCTGGCTCTGACCTTTCCCGGCTCGAAGATGATCTCCTGAGCGAGATTGCCGGCGCGAACGATCTTGCGGCGCTCGAGACTGTTCGCGTTGCTGCCACCGGCAAGAAGGGACGCATTTCGGAGTTGATGGCGCAGCTCGGCAAGTTGCCGGCAGACGAGCGAAAGTCGTTCGGCGCGTCGGTCAATGCCGTGAAAATGAAAGTCTCCGATGCGCTCGACGCGCGCAAGGCCTTGCTGGAAGCGGCCGCGCTGTCGGATCGTCTCGCAAGTGAACGCGAAGACGTCACGCTGCCGGTGCGGGCGGGTGCGGAAGCCCTGGGGCGGATTCATCCGGTCAGCCAAGTTCTCGACGAATGCATCGAGATTTTTGCCGACCTCGGCTTCGAGGTGGCGGAAGGTCCCGATATCGAGACGGACGATTTGAATTTCACCAAACTCAACATTCCGTTGGAGCATCCCGCGCGACAGGAACACGACACGTTCTATTTCAAGCCGAAAGCGGACGGATCGCGGCTGCTGCTTCGCACGCACACGAGTCCGGTACAAATCCGGACGATGCAAACGAAGAAGCCGCCGATCCGCATTATCGCGCCGGGCCGGGTGTATCGCTGCGACAGCGACCAGACGCACACGCCGATGTTCCATCAGATCGAGGGCCTCGTGATCGACGAGGCGACGCATATGGGACACCTGAAGTGGGTGCTGGAAGAATTCGCGAAAGCGTTCTTCGAGGTCGATAATGTGACGATGCGGTTTCGCGCGTCGCACTTTCCGTTCACCGAGCCGTCGATGGAAGTGGACATCGATGCATCTGCGATCGGAAAGCCCGGACAATGGCTGGAAATCCTGGGCTGCGGCATGGTGCATCCCAACGTGCTTGCCAACTGCGGGCTCGATCCGGAGAAGTACCAGGGCTTCGCCTTCGGGATGGGGCTCGATCGCATCACGATGTTGAAATACGGACTGCCGGACTTGCGTGCCTTCTTCTCGGCGGACCTGCGTTGGCTGCGCCACTATGGCTTCTCGATGCTTGACCAGCCGACACTCGGCGGCGGGCTTTCGTCGTGACGCGCGGAGATTGACCAATGTCCCTCGCCATTCCGCTCATCGTCATGACGGTCGCGCTGCTCGTCGCGTTCGGGCTCGGCTCCCTCATGTGGGCGCGGCCGTTGAAACAGCAGCAGGTGGTGGGCGCACTGGGCGTGGCGGCACTGATGTTGCTGCCCCTCGGCCATGAAGCTGCAATCTACGACGGCAACTGCTACGCGCTGACTGGCGCAGTGTCGCCCTGCTCCCTAGGCGAACGGCTCGGCCAGAGTTTTGTGTCGGGGTTTGCCTTTACACTCGCGCCCGCGCTTCTTTGGGTGCTCGTCTACATCATGGCGATTAACGCCAAGAAGTCCCGTTGAACGGAATCGTCCGATGAAATTCACGCTGTCCTGGCTGAAAGAGCACCTGAAGACGACGGCGACGGTCGAGGAGATTGCGACCAAGCTTTCGGCCATCGGGTTGGAAGTGGAGAACGTGGAAGATCCCGGCGCGAAGCTCGGCGCGTTCACGGTGGCGCGTATTGTGGAAGCCAAGAAGCATCCGAATGCCGACAAGTTGCAGGTCGTGCAGGTGGAGATCGCCAAGGGGCAGCCGCTGATGGAAGTGGTCTGCGGGGCGCCCAATGCGCGCGTGGGCCTCGTCTCGGTGTTCGCACCGCTTGGCACGTATATTCCCGGCTCGAACATCACGCTGGAGAAGAAGCCGGTTCGGGGCGTCGTATCAAACGGCATGATGTGCTCGGCCGCCGAACTCGAACTGTCGGGCGAAAGCAGCGGAATTCTGGAACTCGATGCGGCGCTGGCCGATAAAGTGGGCAGCCGCTACATCGACGTCGCCGGTCTCAACGATCCCGTGTTCGAAGTGAAGCTGACGCCGAACCGGCCGGATTGCACAGGCGTGCGTGGCATCGCGCGCGATCTGGCGGCGGCGGGGATCGGGACACTCAAGCATGAAACGCGCATCCACGGTGTCGAGGGGGCGAACGATTGCCCGATCGACGTGAAGCTCGCGTTTGCGAAGGGGGCCGAGAGCGCATGTCCGGTGTTTGCCGCGCGCTTCGTCGCCAATGTCAAAAACGGGCCGTCGCCGGAATGGCTGCAGAACCGTCTCAAAGCCATTGGGCTCAGGCCGATCAATGCACTGGTGGACGTGACCAACTACATTTCCAACGAGCATGGACGGCCGCTGCACGTCTATGACGCCGACAAGTTGACCGGCGCCATCGTCGCGCGCCTGGGCAAAATGGGCGAAACGTTTCTCGGCCTCGACGGCAAAGAGTATCACGTCGACGAGACCATGTGCGTGATTGCCGACGACAAGGGCGTTCTCGGCCTTGGCGGCATCATGGGCGGCGAGGCTTCGGGCTGTACGGAGGACACCAGGAACGTGCTGATCGAAAGCGCGTGGTTCGATCCTTTGCGCACGGCGGCGACCGGGCGCAAGACCGGCCTCGTGACGGACGCACGTTACCGGTTCGAGCGCGGAGTCGATCCACAGTCGGTGCTGCCGGGCCTCGATCTAGCGACGCAAATGATCGAGAAGCTTTGCGGCGGCACGCCATCGAAGGCGAAGGTCGCGGGCAAGGCGCCCGAAACCGCGCGGGTTATTGCGTTCGATACCGGCCGCGTCGCGAAGTTGTCGGGCATTGCCATTGAGACGGCCGAAGTGCGGCGCATTCTCGAGGCGCTCGGCTGTTCGCTGTCCGGCAAGGGGCATGAGATTACCGTCACGACGCCGACGTGGCGGCCGGATATTCATGGAGCGGCCGATCTCGTGGAGGAGGTCGTGCGGATCGCCGGTCTCGACCGCATTCCGTCGACACCGATGGAGCGGACGACGGGCATCGCGAAGCCGGTTCTCACCGAGCGGCAAAAGCGGGCACGGCGGGCGCGCCGTACGCTTGCGGCGCGCGGCCTCGTCGAAGCGGTGACGTGGTCATTCCTGCCGCGCGCGGTTGCGGCGCAATTCGGCGGTGGATCGGATGCGCTGGAATTGGCGAACCCGATCTCGGCGGACCTGTCGTCGATGCGACCGAGCTTGCTTCCGGGGTTATTGATGGGTGCGGCACGGAATGCCAATCGCGGGTTTGCGGACGTGGCGTTGTTCGAATTGGGTCAGGCCTACAGTGGCGACCGGCCGGCGGACCAGATGCTCAACGCCGCCGGCGTGCGGGCCGGCACCGCGACTCTGCCGGGTTCGGGGCGGCATTGGGACGGCGCGACGCGGGATGTGAACCTGTTCGATGCCAAGGCCGATGCTGTGGCGGTTCTAGCCGCGCTTGGCATCGATGCCGGCAAGGCTCAGATCACGCGCGATGCGCCGGACTGGTTTCATCCGGGACGGTCAGGTGTTTTGAGACTTGGCCCCAAGACCGTGCTCGCCCATTTCGGCGAATTGCACCCGCAGACATTGAAATCGCTGGATGTCGAAGGGCCGGCAGTTGCGTTCGAAGTATTCCTCGACGCGGTTCCGCCGGAGAAACGAAAGTCACGTGCGCGGCCACCGCTCGCTTCCGTCGATCTCTTACCCGTACGGCGCGACTTCGCGTTTGTGCTTGATGGGGGTGTCGCAGCCGGCGATGTGGTGAAAGCGGCGGCAGGTGCGGACAAGGCTCTGATTGCTCAAGTGACCGTCTTCGACGTCTTCGAGGGTGGTGCGCTTGCCGTGGAGGGCAAGAAGTCGCTTGCCGTCGAGGTGACGCTGCAGCCGACTTCGGCGACACTTACGGACGAGGAGATCGAGGCCGTATCGCAGAAAATCATCGCCGACGTGAAGAAGGCGACCGGCGGCGAAATTCGCGGCTGACCATGACGCATTGACCAACGGCTACACTGCGGCGCACGCTGATGCCTTACAGCGGGGAGACCAATTCCATGACTGCGACGCGCACGCTGGTGGTTCCGAAACCGGAGAAGACTCACGTCGTGGTGGTGGGCGGCGGCGCCGGCGGGCTCGAATTGGTGACGACTTTAGGCAATAAACTGGGGAAGCGGGGAAAGGCGGCGATCACGCTGGTGGATAAGTCGCGCACGCACATCTGGAAGCCGCTGCTGCACGAAATTGCGGCGGGCAGCATGGATGTCGATCAGCACGAACTGGAGTACATGGCGCAGAGCCACTGGCATCATTTCAAGTTCCGGTACGGCGAGATGATCGGCCTCAACCGGGCCAACAAGCAGGTGATTCTGGCAGCCACACACGACGAGGACGGTCGGGAAATCACACCGCAGCGGGCGCTCGTCTACGACATTCTCGTGATCGCCATCGGCAGCGTGTCGAACGATTTTGGGACGCCGGGGGTCAGCGAAAACGCGATCATGCTCGACACCCAGCAACAGGCCGAACGTTTCAACCGCCGGCTGCTGAACGCGTGCGTCCGGGCGCAGGCGCAAGAAGGACCGGTGCAGCCGGGTCAGCTGCACGTGACGATCATCGGCGCGGGCGCAACCGGGACCGAATTATCAGCCGAGCTGCATCGCTCAGTGCGCGGCATCGCTCAGTTCGGCTTGGACAAGATCGAGCCGGAAAAGGACATCAAGATTACCTTGATCGAGGCCGCACCGCGCATTGTGCCGGCGTTGCCTGAGCGTATCTCGGAGGCGACCTCCGAGACGCTGCGCAAACTGGGCGTGGACATCCGCACGAATTCGCGCGTCACACGGGTGCGCGCGGACGGCGTGGAATTGCAGTCGGGCGAATTCATACCTTCGGAACTCGTGGTGTGGGCGGCAGGCGTCAAGGGGCCGGCAGTCCTGAAAGACCTCGACGGACTTGAAGTCAGCCGCATGGATACACTCGTCGTGAAGCCGACGCTGCAGACGACGCGCGACGAAAACATCTTCGTTCTGGGCGATTGCGCCTATCTCGTGCCGGAAGGCGACACCCAGCCGATTCCGCCGCGCGCCCAAGCGGCGCATCAGATGGCGTCGCATGTCTACCGGCAGATTCGCCGCAAATTGGATGGCGAGCCGCTGGAGCCGTTCAAATACCGCGATTTCGGCTCACTGGTGTCGCTCGGCGACTACTCGACCGTAGGCAGTCTGATGGGTTTCGTGACAGGCCGGAAAATGATGATCGAGGGTCTGTTTGCAAAAATGATGTACCGCTCGCTGTACAAGATGCACGAGTGGGCGCTGCACGGTTTCTGGAAGGTGGCCCTCGACAGCGTGTCGCGGCTGCTGACACGGCGCACGGAGCCGCACGTCAAGCTGCATTAGTCTTACCTAGCCTGCTCCTAAGCGCGACGGGGACGGCCGGCGGTATTTGGCCGGGCTGTTTATGCTTTGCTGGCACATGGGACTTCGTGTGACGCGGGGGTGACATAACCGTCCCTGGCGGGTCCTTGGGGGATGTGCTACCTCCCGCCCCAATTGTTGCCGGTTCGACCGGTCCCAGCCCGGACCCGGCCATCCCCAGACAGAGACCGAATATGAAGCTCAGAAATATCGCGATCATCGCGCACGTCGACCATGGAAAGACGACGCTCGTCGATGAACTTTTGAAACAATCCGGCTCCTTCCGCGACAATCAGAAGGTTGCCGAGCGCGCGATGGATTCCAACGACCTCGAGCGCGAGCGCGGCATCACCATTCTAGCAAAGTGTACGTCGGTGATGTGGAAAGATACCCGCATCAACATCGTGGATACGCCGGGGCATGCCGATTTCGGCGGCGAGGTGGAGCGCATTCTGAATATGGTCGACGGCGTCATTGTACTCGTCGATGCCTCCGAGGGGCCGCTGCCGCAGACGAAATTCGTGGTTTCGAAGGCCTTGAAGCGCGGGCTTCGGCCGATCGTCGCCATCAATAAAATCGACCGGCCTGACGAGCGGCACCTCGATGTCTTGAATGAAATCTTCGATCTGTTCGCCAACCTCGACGCCACGGACGAGCAGCTTGATTTCCCGGTGCTGTACGGTTCGGGCCGCAACGGCTGGATGGCGCTGGCGCCGGAGGGTCCGCAGACGGACCTCGCGCCGCTGTTCGATCTCGTGCTCGACCATGTGCCGCCGCCGGCGGTGGACGACGGCCCAGTACGGATGCTGGCGACGACACTCGAAGCCGATCCCTTCTTGGGGCGAATTCTGACCGGACGTATCACGTCGGGCACCATCAAACCGAACATGCCGCTGAAGGCGCTGCGCCACGACGGCACGCTGGTCGAGACGTTCCGCGTGACGAAGGTGCTGGCGTACCGGGGCCTGGACCGAATTCCGGTCGATGAAGCCAGCGCCGGCGAAATCGTCGCCCTGGCCGGCATGACGGACGCGACGGTCGCCGACACCCTTTGCGATCCCGCCGTCGATCAGCCGCTGGCCGCGCAGCCGATCGATCCGCCGACACTGTCGATGACGTTTCGCATCAACGATGGACCATTTGCGGGCCAGGAAGGCAGCAAGGTGCAAAGCCGCGTCATCCGTGACCGGCTGATGCGCGAAGCGGAGCGAAATATCGCGATCAAGGTGGCCGACAGCGACGAGACGGACAGCTTCATCGTTTCCGGGCGCGGCGAACTTCAGCTTGCGATCCTGATCGAGAATATGCGGCGCGAAGGGTTCGAACTGACGGTTTCGCGGCCGAAAGTGGTGATCAAGCAGGACCCAGAGACGGGGCAGAAGCTGGAGCCCATCGAGGAAACCATCATCGACGTGGACGACGGCTTCACCGGCGTCATCGTGCAGAAGCTCTCCGAGCGGCGCGGCGATCTCATGGAAATGCGCCCGTCGGGCGGCGGGCGAACGCGCATGGTTTTCCTCGTGCCGACGCGCGGACTGCTGGGCTACCAGTCGGAACTGCTGTCAGACAGCAGAGGCACCGCGGTCATGAACCGCCTGTTTCACTCCTACGCTCCGTTCAAGGGCGATATTCAGGGCCGGCGCCAGGGCGTGCTCATTTCCAATGGAACGGGCGAAGCGACCGCATACTCGATCTTTCATTTGCAGGATCGCGGACAGTTCATGATCGGCGCGCAAGCGCGGGTCTACGAAGGCATGATCGTCGGTGAGCATTCGCGCGATAACGATCTCATCGTTAATGTCGTGCAGGGTAAGAAACTCACCAACGTCCGTGCGTCGGGCAAGGATGAAGCTCTAACTCTTGTTCCGCCGATGAAGCTGACGCTCGAAAAGGCGATGTCGTACATCACCGACGAAGAGCTTGTCGAAATCACGCCGGAGACGATCCGGCTGCGGAAGCGCTGGCTCGACCCCAATGAGCGTAAGAAGCAAGAACGCAAACGAGAGGCCGAGCGTGAAGCGGACGTTGCTTAACGAAATGTGCGCGTAGTTCCCGCGTTTATGTAGGATAATTTCCTTATAATCTCAGGAATTCTTCCTCTTGCTAAAGTTTGCGGCATCGCCACATAAGCTGTTAGCGGAAGATGCTAAATCATCCGTGATCCGGCGTGGATACTCTCACGTTTGCATGAGTCTATCCGGGTCATCGTTTCCCCAAACGGCTACTCATCCATTCAATTCGGAGGTTCACACATGAAGAAGTCGCTCATCGCGATGACCGTTCTCGCACTCTCGTCGGGCGTCGCTTTCGCTGACGACAAGCCGTCGGCTGAAGAAGCAGCCGGTATCGCCGCCACGGCGAAGGCATGGGGCTGCTCGGGCGGCGAAGGCGAAAAGGAATCGGAAGGATCTGGCGTCCTCGAACTCAACGATGCCAAGTGCGCCGACGGTGCGAACTACGATATCAAGATGGACAAGGCCTTCAAGGTCATCAGCATCACCGCTGACTAAGTCCAGCGCCGGGACCACTTAAATCCCGCGGACAGTTTCGGGGCGGCAACCATTCAGGTTGCCGCCCCTTTCTTTTGCAGCCATCCGGATTGTCAATTTTGACATTGCCACGCGCGCGCTGCTTAGTGTGCCGGTGCATCAGAGACGAGGGCGATCTTGACCGGGACCATATCCGCTGCAGCGGCTGCCGCAGCATCAGGCCCACCTGTTGCCTGGCCCACTGGCGTTACGCCGACTGCGGAGTATGAGGCTGCAATCGGATACCTGCGCGAGCCCGGCGGAAATCTGTTCGTCACCGGGCGGGCGGGTTCGGGTAAATCCACGCTCCTTCGCTGCATCCGCGATCTCATACCGCAAGACGTGGCCGTCGTGGCGCCAACGGGTCTCGCGGGCGTCAACGTCGGCGGACAGACCATCCACTCGTTCTTCGGCCTGCCGCCGCGCCTCATAAAATCCGACGATATCCGGCGCAGCCGGAATGGCCAGGTAATGCGGCGCCTGAAATTTCTGATCATCGACGAAGTCTCAATGGTGCGATCCGATGTGATGTGGGCGATGGATATGTCGCTCAGGATCAATCGCGGCCGGCCGCGGGAAGCGTTCGGCGGATTGCGACTCGTGATGTTCGGGGATTTGCACCAGTTGCCGCCCGTGGTGCAGGAGGCGGACGTGGCCCAATATCTCGACAGTGAGCATGGCGGGCCCTTCTTCTTTTCCGCGTCGGGCTTGCGCGAGGGCCTGGGCACCATGCTCTTGGAACTCAATCAGGTATTCAGGCAGAGCGACGAGGGCCTGATCCGGGTTCTCAACCGCATTCGAGAGGGCGATGTCGAGGAAGACGATCTCGCGCTGCTCAATGAGTGCGTGCGTCCTGTTCGTTCGCTGGGCGAGGGCGACGCCTACGTTATCCTGACGCCCACGAACGCGGCGGCCCAGCGGATCAATATGGCCTATCTCGATGCACTTCCAGGGCGGGTCCACAGCTACGAGGCGGGGGTCAGCGGCGAGTTCAATCCCAGCGCGCAGCCGACCGACGCGACTCTCATTTTGAAGCAGGGCGCAAAAGTCATTCTGCTGCGGAACGATCCGGACCGGCGTTGGGTGAATGGCACCGTCGCGCGCATTTCGCGGCTGACCGACAAGCAGGTCTGGGTCGATGTGAATGGCAAGGAGTTCGAGATAGAGCCCGCGGCGTGGGAGAGCCGCCGCTATGCGTTCGATACGCAGCAAGATAAGGTCGTCGAGACGGTTGCCGGCACATTCCGGCAATTTCCATTGCGGCTCGCCTGGGCGTTGACGATCCACAAGGCGCAGGGACTGACGCTCGACAAAGTGTATATCGATCTGGGCCGGGGAACCTTTGCGCACGGGCAGGCGTATGTGGCGTTATCACGGTGCCGGTCGCTGGATGGTCTCGCGTTGGCACGGCCGTTGCGGCCGGCGGACATCCTGTTTGATCCGGCCGCCATGGGTTACAGGAACCACTTTCCCGCCCTGTGACACTGTCGCAAGAGGCCGACCAGAAAGGTTTGATTCTGATCAATTGTTTTGCGATGCAAGGTCGCTTTTAATGTCGCAGTTTCAAAGACATATATGATTTCTTAGATAGCCTCGTCAGTTTTGATGTTGCAATGCACAAAAACTCTGCTATATAAACTAGCACGGACGGGTTCTACCGGTCCTACCCAATTCCAGCATCACACGACGGCCATGCCGTCCGGCGCTGGCGCAGCATGCCCCCAAAATCCGCATCAATCAGCTCTCTATGAGGTCATCCGTCATGAACGATCAATTCACCCGCCAGGCTCAGGACATGTTTGCCGCCGCCAAGGATGCGCGCATTCCGGAGAACATTCAGGCTATCGCCGAAGACGGCGTTGCCAAGACGCGCGAAGCCTTCGACAAGATTCAGACCGTTTCGAAGGACGGTGTGAAGACGATCGAGAATGTGATGCTGACGGCTCAGGCCGGCGCGCGCACGATCGGCGAGAAGGTTCTGCGCAACGTCGAGATCAACACGGAAGCTGCCTTCGACGCCGCCGAAGCTATGGCCAAGGCGAAGACTCTTCCGGAAGTTCTCAAGCTTCAGACGTCGTACGTTCAGCAGCAGCTGACGGCTTCGGCCAACCAGACCAAGGAACTGTTCGAGCTTTCCTCGAAGATTGCCCAGCAGACGTTCGAAACGATGAACGCCGCTGCCGCAAAGACCTTCGAGCAGATGAAGAAGTCGGCCTAACCGCGCCGCAAATTTCGATGCGATCGAGCCTGGGACAATCGTCCCGGGCTTTTTCTTTGGTGAAATGCCTTGTGCGGCGTGCGCACAGCATTAATCCGCCACCTTGGCATGGAATTCGCTACATTCGGTCCGGGGAGCCCTGGCGATGGCGCGGAGTCGTTCACAATGTTGAGCTGGCGGACAGACGTATCGGTGCGGCCGGCCAAGATCGCAGATGCAGGCGGGCTGGCTCAGCTTTTTGCCGAAACATGGCGGGGAGCCTATGCCGGCCTGGTGCCTTACGAGCAACTCGAGGGCATCATTCGCCGCCGCAACAAGGCATGGTGGACCGCGGCGATCCGGGACGGCGATGGTCCGCTGATCGCCGTGCAAAAGGGTGAGGTCGCCGGATACGTCACATTTGGCGCAGCGCGCGGACGCGGGCGTCATCAGGGCGAGATTTACGAGCTTTACGTCGCACCCGCCTATCAGGGCCTGGGCTTCGGCGAACATCTGTTCGAGGCCAGCCGGGCGTTGCTGGATGCGCGCGGCTTGAACGGTCTTGTCGTGTGGACCTTGGCCGACAACGACTCGGCGCGGGACTTCTACTGGCGCCGCGGTGGCCGACCCTTCAAAACCGTCAAAGAGCCCTTCGGGCAGGCGCATTTGAAGAAGGTTGGGTTCGGCTGGGCGTAGCGTCGCCTTGGTTACCGGCGCGACGGGCGGCGCTCCGGGGACAGGCGTTGTCCGGCGAGATTTCGACTTTCGGCGGCTATCTTTCAGATAGCGGCCTGGGGCAGACTACGGTGACCGAACACCTACCTATCCCGCCCGGCCGAAACACTCACACTTAAGAAACGGGGCTTATCGATGCGCATCGAGGCTATTCCAGTGGGCAAGAACCCGCCGGACGACATCAACGTCATCATCGAAGTCCCCGTCGGCGGCGAACCGATCAAGTACGAGATGGATAAAGCTTCGGGCACGCTTATCGTCGACCGCTTTCTCTATACGCCGATGCGGTATCCGGGGAACTACGGCTTCGTTCCGCACACGCTGTCGGCGGACGGCGATCCGATCGATGTGCTGGTCTGCAATACGCGGGCGATCGTGCCGGGTGCGGTCATCAATTGCCGGCCCATCGGCGTTCTCGTGATGGAGGACGACGGCGGCGGCGACGAGAAAATCGTGGCGGTACCGAGCGACAAGCTCACGCAGCGCTATAGCAAGGTGAAGAACTATTCGGACCTGCCATCCATCTCGACCGACCAGATCGAGCATTTCTTCGCCCATTACAAGGATTTGGAGCCTGGCAAGTGGGTCAGAATCGACCATTGGGGCGGCGCCGAGGAAGCCCGGCGGCTGATCTGTGACGCGATAGCCCGGTACAAAGCGACGACGTAATCCCCACTGCTCGTGGAGGACCGTGTTGACGCACTTCCCGCTTGGGGTCGCGGTTGCTATACCCCCGGCCAACCGTCGAAGCGGAGGCCGGACGTGTCGCTGATGAAGATCGCCGTGATGGGTGCCGCCGGCCGCATGGGCCGTGAGCTCGTCCGCGCGATCGCCGCCGATCCGGGTTGTGCCCTATCGGGCGGGACGGAGGCAGCCGGGAGCCCCGATCTCGGGCGCGATCTCGGCGACCTGGCCGGGCTTGGTGCGAACGGTGTTCCCGTGACGGCCGATGCCTTGGACCTGATCGCGCGCTCGGACGCGATCATCGATTTCACTTCGCCTAAAGCGACCGTCGCCTTCGCCGGGCTCGCCGCCAACGCCCGGATCGTCCACGTGATCGGCACGACGGGCTTGGATGCGGCGGCGGATGCTGGAATCGCGGCGGCGGCGCGCCATGCGACGATCATCAAATCCGGCAATATGAGCCTCGGGGTCAATCTGGCGGCCGCGCTCACGGAGCGGGTGGCGTCCCGCCTGGACGCCGACTGGGACATCGAAATCGTCGAGATGCATCACAAGCACAAGGTCGATGCGCCGTCCGGCACCGCGCTGATGCTCGGCAAAGCGGCGGCCAAGGGGCGCGGCGTCGATCTCACGACGGCGTCAGTACGGGTTCGCGACGGGCATACAGGTCCGCGCAAGCGCGGCGACATCGGCTTTGCCACGCTGCGCGGCGGCAGTGTCGTGGGCGACCACACCGTTATTTTTGCCGGCGAGGGCGAAGAGGTGTCGATCCGTCACCACGCCGCCGATCGCAGTATTTTCGCGCGGGGCGCGGTCAAGGCCGCGCTTTGGGGCCGCGGCAAGGATCCGGGTCTCTATTCCATGTTCGACGTCCTCGGCCTGTGAGTGCGGCGCGCGCGACGATGCAGAAACACCAACCCGATCTTAAGTCTCTAACGCTCACGCGCACGCTCGTGCTGGTCCGGCACGGCCAGAGCGAATGGAACCGGCTCAATCTGTTCACGGGCTGGCGCGATCCGGATCTGACCGAGAAGGGCGTTATCGAAGCTCGATGGGCGGGGCGCGTGATGCGCGACCATGGACTCAAATTCGACCTGGCGTTCACGAGCAAGCTGCGCCGGGCGCAGAACACGCTCGACATCATTCTCGACGTGATGGGGCAGGCAGGGGTACCGATCACGCGCGACGAGGCTCTGAACGAGCGCGATTACGGGCAACTGTCCGGCCTTAACAAGGACGAGGCCAAGCAACGCTTCGGCGAGGAACAGGTGGCTCGCTGGCGGCGCAGCTTCGACGTACCACCGCCCGGCGGGGAAAGCCTGAAGGACACGGCCGCGCGCGTGCTGCCTTACTATGATGAGCATATCTGGCCGACGGTTCAAGCTGGCAAGACCGTGATCGTCGCGGCCCACGGGAACTCATTGCGCGCCCTGATCATGCAGCTTGAAGGGTTGACGGGCGACGAGATTATTGCCCGCGAACTCGCGACGGCGGCGCCGATCGTGTACCAACTCGATGCGGCCGGCGCCGTGCTCGACCGCGCCGATCTCGTCACGGCGCAAGGGGGTGACGATGGTATGGGATGAGCTTGCCAAGGATGCGGAAGGCGAAAACGCGCGCGATCGCGACCGCTGGGTCGGCGTCTATATCGGTGTGCTCGCGGTACTCCTGGCCATCTGTTCCATGGGTGGCGGCAACGCTTCCAAAGACGCGACTTTGAAGAATATCGAGGCGGCGAATACGTGGGCGTTCTTCCAAGCCAAGAACATGCGCCGGCATGTGCTGCGCGTGGAAGCCGATGACCTGTCGCTCAGGCTCAAGGCCGAACCCGATCTGACGGCCGAAGGGCGTTCCGCCATCGAGGCGAAGATCGCCGAATACAAAAAGCAGGACGACATATTGACCACGGGCGATCCTGCGAAGCCAGTGGAGGCGCGCGAGGGCCTCGACCAGCTGTTCGAAAAAGGCAAACGGCTCGAGGTCGAGCGTGATATCGCGATGCGCAAAGATCCGTACTTCGATTACGGCGAGGCGCTGCTTCAGATTGCGATCGTACTGGCGTCGATCTCGATCATCACGAAGGGTACATTTCTGCTGGCGATCAGCGGCTTTCTCGGCGTTGGTGGACTGCTGCTCACTCTCAACGGTTTTACGCTCGCGGCGAGCCTGCCGGGACTTGGATAGCGTTCACGGCGCGAGGTCGAAGCTGCGGCTCGTCTCAGCGACGGCCGATCCGTTGCGCATAAGGCGGACCGTGCCGCTGTAGCGGCCGGAAGGCCAACGGCTCTCTTTCAGGCGTTTGCCCGCATAGGCGATCCAGGTTGCTTTGTTCCGGTCGAGCGGCTGCGAAGCGGACTTCGCGGCGAAACCGCCCGGTCCTTCAACATCGAGCGCAATCACGTCGCCTGCCTTGAGGTTTATGAGGCGCGCGAAAAAGATGAACTGCGCACTCGTGGCAGCCGGGTCCGTGGCACCGCCGTCGATTTCCGACTGCCTCAGGTCCGGCAGTGATCCGGAGAATCCGGCTGCGATAATTTCTCCATTGAGGTAGCGGTAGTTTGCCCGGAAGGCGGCGTCCCATAATCCTGCCGCCGACACCGGATCGGCATGGCACAGCCCTGCGCTGCCCTGGCCCGAGAACGGATCGATTGGCGCGCCATCCTTGCGAACGGTCACATGCAAATGCGCGAATTCCGCCAATCCGGAATAGCCGATGGCGCCGACGAGAGACCCCTTTTCGACCCGATCACCGACCGCATTCTTCAGACTGCCGGACCGCAAGTGGCAGTACTGGGTCTCCCAGCCTGCACCGTGGTCGATCACGAGGCCGTTGCCGCATTCGCGATTGGCGACGAGACTGCGGGATTGCGGATCCGCCAGCCGATCCGGCATGCCATCGCGCACGGCTTTCACGGTACCCGCTGCGGAGGCTTTGACGTCGACTCCGGCTGCGGCTTCGCGCGTCGAGAGGAGCCGGAAGTCCGTGCCGTCGTGGCCGTTGTATGACGCCCCTCCACACGCGAAGTCCTGGACGGCAGGGCTGGGGTCGATGTCGACGTAACTCTGGATGAAGCAGGACCGTCCCAGGTCGCAGGCGACGGGCATTCCCAGTTGCGGCGGTTCGGCCATCGCGGCCGCCGGCGACACACACCCGCTGATCACAATGAGCCAGTTCAGCGAATGACGGGGCATCACTTTTCTCGCCTTTGACTGCGACGACCGGGCCAACGGGCCCACTTGCGAGCATCCAACCGGAAGGATAGCAGTACCGGTCAATACCCCTCCCGGCGACAGCCACTTTACCAGCGCGACAGACAGGTTGACCCATCCCATGGCGACGAAGAAGCTCCTCCTCCTCCCCGGCGACGGCATTGGCGTCGAAACCATGGCCGAGGTCGAGAGGCTGATTGCGTTTTTCAACACGCGCTCGAAGGGCGTGGTCTTCGAAACAGACAGCGATCTGGTCGGCGGCGCGGCCTACGATGCGCACGGCGTGGCGGTGACAGACGATTGCGTGGCCAAGGCAAAGGCGGCGGATGCGGTCATCTTTGGCGCTGTCGGTGGGCCAAAGTGGGCGGGCGTCCCTTATGCCGCGCGTCCCGAAGCGGGGCTGCTGCGGTTGCGCAAGGACCTGGGCCTGTTCGCCAACTTGCGCCCCGCCATCTGCTATCCGGCGCTGGCGGATGCGTCGTCCTTGAAGCGCGAGCTTGTCGAGGGCCTCGACATCATGATCGTGCGGGAACTCACAGGCGGCGTCTATTTCGGCGAGCCCAAGGAAATCGTGACACTGGAGAACGGCGAGAAGCGCGCGGTCGACACGCAACTTTATACGACGCACGAAATCGAGCGCATCGCCAAGGTCGCCTTCGACCTGGCGCGCAAGCGCGGCAACACCGTCCATTCAGCCGAAAAGCACAACGTGATGCGGACGGGCGTTCTGTGGAAAGAGGTCGTGACGGCCGTTCATAAGTCCTATGCACCGGACGTCAAACTGGAGCACATCCTGGCCGACAACTGTGCGATGCAGCTTGTCCGTAACCCGAAGCAGTTCGACGTGATCGTGACGGACAACCTATTCGGCGATGTGCTCTCGGACGAGGCCGCAATGTGCACGGGGTCGCTCGGCATGCTGCCGTCCGCGTCACTCGGCGCGCCGGATGCCAAAACCGGCAAGCGGATGTCGCTTTATGAACCCGTGCACGGTTCGGCGCCGGATATCGCCGGCAAGGGACTTGCAAACCCGATTGCCACCATCGCCTCGTTCGGAATGGCGCTCAGGTATTCTCTCGACATGGCGGCGGAGGCCGACATCGTCGACAACGCGATCGCCGCGGTTCTCGCCAGCGGTCTGCGCACTGGCGACATCATGCAACCTGGGATGACGAAGGTCGGCACCGGCGAGATGGGCAAAGCCATCGTGGATGCCGTGGCGAAGCTGGTGGCATGAGCCGCCGTGCGTTAGGATGTTTCCGTTAGAAAACTAAAGCCTATTGCATGTTCTGTTTCAGCAGATTCGAAACCACGGAAATCAGCTCCGATTCATCAAATGGCTTCAGGATACAGGTAACCTCGTCCCACAAGCCTCCGCGATTAGACGCATTGTATCCCGAAACAACGACTAACGGAATTTTCCGGCGCAATAGTTCTGTTACAAGTTCTTTTGAACATTGGCCGCGCAAATTTGCATCGACAATGGCCGCATCACAATCACGGTTAGAAACGAACTCAATCCCCGCTGAAACTGTGGCGACCGTTGCCGCCACTTTCCAGCCTTGTGCCGCTATAATCCGTTCAAGAGCATCCATGAGCGCCGGCTCATCTTCGACCAGCAATATCGACGGCGCGTTTGCCATGTTCCTGCTTACAAATTATCGTCTGCACGGGAGCATATAACGACCACTGAACACCGGTCAATTTATACTCCAATTTCACGATCGCATCCAGTGAATGCTCAAGGTATTTCTTCACAACTTTTTGTCCGAAGCCCGTTCGGTTTGGTTGCCGCACCAAAGGCCCGCCGCTTTCTTCCCAAGACATACGCAAATGACTTTCCGTAATGCTCCAAGACAATCGAACAATTCCGACTGAATTGGAGAGTGCGCCATATTTTATGGCATTGGTTGCCAGTTCGTACATCGCCATCGAGATTGACTGAGCGGCGGCGACCTGAAGCGATATATCCGGACCATCCAGAACGACGCGCTTGCGGCCGGCTCTGATCAAGTAGCCAATCTGCCCATCGATGACCTCGCGAAGTGAAACACCGGCCCAGCCGGATTTCTCGACAAGATCGTGACTGCGCGCCAGGCCGCGCATACGTTCCTTGAAGTTCTCTTTGAAATTGCCTGTCGCGCCAGCGTCCCAAGAGTTCTCGGCGATGGCCAGAACGACAGCCAGAAGATTCTTGCAGCGGTGGGCCACTTCCTCCGAGAGTACGGCGATCTGTGTTGCGTCGCGCATACGCTCTGCCATGCGCTGCTCGGTTGCCAACTGTTCCCGGATCTGCCGGCGTTGTAGTGCTTCGACAAGCAGAACCAGGATGGCCGATACGGCGAGAAAGCCGATGAGGTCGAGGAAGATGACTTGGAGATCAACGAGGAAGGAGGTCCAGAAGAGAACCGTACCCACCGACGCGAGGGCGCCCACGACGCCGCCTAGAATCGATGACAGGAGAACGGCAGGGAAGAAAAAATAGAAGTCGACCATCATGAGATAAGTGACAAAGACTGGAAGTGCGACGGCAAACACGACTGTCGTCAATCCGACTGCCAGGGCAGCCCGCAGACTCCAGTGATGAGACCGAGATGGGAAAGCCAGGCGATCCGTCATTTCGACGGCGCGGTTCAGAATTCTCTTTGGCACGCTATGCTCTTTTTCGAATAGTGGCGCGCGACGGGTGTCAAACGTCCGGCGTCGCATTCGCGCCGACCTTGCTGATCAGCCCGGCGGCGCATCTCAGGTGCGTGACGATCTTATCAGCCGAGACCTGGAGGTCTGTTCCGACCGCCATTCGCCGAATGTGGCACGCCTCAAGTAGCGCAACGCCGAGAAGGTTGCGCAATTGATGCAGTTCATGTGCGTAACGATCGGCTTGCAAAGCCTCAACACTGCCGCCACACTCGTCGCTTGGTGGCCCCTCGCCCGTCATCGGCCTCAACCCCTCGATGATGAGGGACGCGGAACAGACAGGTGCTGGTTGAGGACGTTTGCGTTTTCTATGCCGACGCGGATCAAGTCGGCAGCAGACTTTGCCGCTAGCTGTTTCATCATGGCCGCTCGATGCGTCTCCACAGTCCGGTGACTGAGGTTCAACCTGATAGCGATTTCCTTGCTGGTCAGACCTCTGCCGACGAGGGCTAGAATTTCTCGTTGCCGTTCGGTCAAGCCACTCAAGACGTCGCGCGATGCCGGCGAAACGGTTGGGTCAGTTCTTCGACAGCTCATTTCAAGTGCAGATCGAACGGTGTCGACTAGCGTATCAGCATCGACGGGCTTAACGATGTAGTCGACCGCGCCGAGCTTGATCGCGCGAACGGCCGCTGGAATCTCTCCGTTTCCAGTCAGCATAATGACCGGGCGACGAACTTGCCTTACTTGCAGATCACGCAAAAGGTCTTCCCCGGACATTCCCGGAAGGTTGTGGTCGACAATCAGGCAATCGATTTTGTCGAGCCACTCCAGGGCCTCGATCAATTCCTCTGCAGACGGAAATCCACGTACACGGAATTTCTCGCTTTTCAGAGTATCTACGAGCGCTGTCAGCATTTCCGGATTGTCTTCAACGACGACAATCTTGGGCACTTTCTCCGTTTGCACCGTATTCCACCATTCTCGAATATTGATGATTGGATACACGGGGCGCCTTGCGCCCATTGCCGACAAGACTGACGACCAACATCGGTGATTCGCCGAGGCAGGTACGTAAGTATTTCTACAATCGGGCAATTAAATGTTGGACAATCGAAGTAAGAAAAAATTGTCCAGACCGACAGACGCATAAACCCGGCATTTCGCGTGCTTTAGCAGAGGTGACCCGTCATGGGAATGATTTCCCGTTCCGCATCGTTTTGGCCAAGCCGAGGGCAGTACCATGACCTTGGTTACCCGGTTTCACCGGCTCTTTCTCCGATTTCCGCGTTGTGGCGACTTCAAAGGACAATATCGGAATTGCTGATGACCTCGCCCGTCGCGACCATGCAGGTGACACGCAAGAGCATGTCGCTGCTGCCTCGGGGCGCCGGCGTGCCAATTACGATAACGCCTGCGGGTAACTCGGATTACTTCGTAACAATCGGCGGGTGGTCGGATTATATCCACGACGATGCGGCGGTCGTGCGGCTGATATCGAAGGCGTTAGTCGGCAGGCTGCGGATCGTGGACCGTCTCCGCGGCAGCGTCATTCATAGCCATTCCCTCGAGATCATGAATGTCAGCGGTCAGTGGTGCCCGGCGGCCGAACTCACCTTCGTCCGGATGTCGCTGTTCCCAAAACCGATGTCGCTGCGGATCAGCCAGTATCCGCTGGCGACCAATTAAGTCCCTTTTCAATTGCGAACGACGGAGAGCGATCATGAAGGCCTACGCGATGACGATGCGCGAAGCAGTGTGTTGGGGTCTCGTGCAGATCCTGGTGCTGTCCGTGGCGGTGGAGTTCCGGGCGGATCGGGCCGCAGCAGATCTGACTGCGCAGGCGGCGCCGCTTAGCCAGCCGGCCGCCGATAGAGATCGGTCCCCCGGCAGACTGCTGATCTCGTCCGTGGAACGCGCGCGTTGATGCGACCAAAGAAAATCCAGACGGTCATATTTAAGGCGATTGCACGGACGAGGACTGCTGACGTTGCGCCTGCGGCTTGCCGCCGTGGTCGAGCCAAGGCGTCGGTTCGTCGCTGAGTTTTCCCCAGACCGAATGAGAGATGGAAGTTAGCGCCCGCGTACAGAGGCGACCCTCGACCATGCAGGCGTCTAAGGCAGCGTCCTTGATCGCGAGAAGGCCGCGGCCGATCTCGGTCTGCTGGGCCGGGGTGGCCGTCACGAGCGCATAGGCGAAAAAAGCGATCAGCGCGAACTTGTAGAGCCTGGGCATCGCTGTGCCTCTGGAACAGACGCGGAACCAGCGCGACGTTCCCATGAGGGCGTTAACAGAGTGTTAAGCGATCGGGTTGGGACTAGACGCTTTCGCGGTCGGCGCAGGTTTTGGGTTTGTCCGGGAACCATGCGCGGGCGGTCCAGTCCGGGCGGCGCGGATCCCGCTCCGCTTCCAACGCGGTGCGGGCGACGAAGTGGAACTCGAAGCAGTTATCGCTCGCCTGGCGGACCCGATAGCAGCCGCCCGCCGGATCGTCGTCATAGATCGTGCAGAAAGTTCCGGCGCGGACCGACCACTTGCCGGCCGACGATCGCTGCCGATCGCGGTAGGAGACGGCCCCGTCGCTTGCGAATGTTTCTTCGAACGTCTCGCCGTCCTCGTACTCCCCGGCAATGGTCCGGCCGCCGAA
>ERZ1066138.138-NODE-138-length-24473-cov-8.596077_pt1 | contig 24473 bp, 18 predicted proteins | sample MGYA00382785_ERZ1066138 | MGnify/ENA primary metagenome ERZ1066138 (study PRJEB33369, sample SAMEA5778368) | biofilm metagenome | biome: Industrial cooling water; feature: Water cooling tower basin; material: Biofilm | place: United Arab Emirates | collected... | reverse complement strand
GCGCTGGGTGGCCATTGGCTTCGGCCAGCAGTTGTGCCTCGCTGAGCAACTCTTTGCCGCGTGCGTAGTCTTCCAGGGCGAGGCTGGCACGGCTGCTGGCGACCAGTCCGCGCACCACCAGCACGCTGTCGCCGATCACACGCGCCAGGGCAGTGGCGGCATCGCCGGCCTCGCGCTGGCAGCTCCAGTTCGCAATCACCCGGCAGGCATTGGCTCGAGCCAAATGCAAGAGCACGATCTCGGCGCGCGCCTCGCGTGCCTCGGCCTCCCCCATTGCCGCATCGATCTGCTGCAAGCTTCGATCGGGGTCGGTGAGTGCCGCCAGTTCCAGCGGGTGACGCGGCAAGGGATCGCTGGCCGACTCATGAGCGGGCGGCGTGGTGGCCATCGCACCCAGTTGCAGCGCCGCCCACAGCGCCAAGGCCGTTCCGCAACGCTGCCTCATTGGATCAACTGCGCCAGGGCAGTGAGGACTTGATCATCGCTGTAGGGTTTGGTGAGCAGGTCATTGACGCCTGCGCCCAGTGCCAACTCGCGATGGCGGTCACTGCTGCGCGAGGTGATCATCACCACTGGTAGACGTGCATGGCTCTCCGATTGGCGTAGGTGCAAGGTCAGCTCCAGGCCGTTCATGCGTGGCATCTCAAGGTCGACCAGCAACGCGGCGCAATCATGCTTTTCCAGCACGAGCAGGGCTTCCAGTCCGTCGCTCGCGGTCTGCACGCGGTAACCCGCATCGAGCAGCAATTCGGCCAGTGCTCGACGAATGGTCAGCGAGTCATCGGCCACCACCACCAGCGGTGCCTGGCGCTCCGGCATGCGACTCCACTCCGGCATGCTGCGCGTGGCGCGCGTGCGGCACAGTTCGCGCAGGTCCAGCACCGGTGCGGCTCGGCCATCACCGAGCACACAGGCGCCGCGCACGCCAGCCAGACTGGGCAGCCATGTGGGCAGGTTCTCCAGCACCACCAGCGACAGTCCCGCCACTTGCTCCACGGCGACCAGTTGGCGCGCGCCGAATTCGTCTTCGACCAGTGCCACGGTCTTGGCCGTCGGCGGCCAGCTCATCGGGCGCTGGCCGAGCAGCGCGCCCAAGTCCAGCAGCGGCAGCCACTCCTCACCCAGCTTGGCCTCGGTGTGGCCTGCATGCAGGCGGAAGGCGTCGCTGGACAGTGTCTCGAAGCCGCGGAATCCGTCGGTGGCCAGGGCAAAGGCGTACTGATGCACGCTCACCACCGCCACCTGCAAGGTTCCCAGCGACAAGGGAATGCGGATGGTGAATCGAGTGCTGCGGCCGGGTTCGGAATCCACGCGCACGGTGCCGCCGATCTGGCGCAGATTGCGCGCCACCACATCCAGGCCCACGCCGCGACCGGACACCTGCGTGACCTGGTCGCGCGAACTGAAACCCGGGCGGAACAGGAGTTCGGTCAGCGTGCGCTGGTCGGCGTCCTCGCCAATCCAGCCCTCGCGCAGTCCTTTGCGACGCACCTGCTCGAAGTCGATGCCGCCGCCATCGTCGGTCAGCGTCACCTGCAAATTCTGGCCAGTGATCGCGAAGCCCAATTGCAACTGGCCGTTGGCAGCTTTGCCGGCAGCGCTGCGCCGCTCGGGCGTTTCGATGCCGTGGTCCACCGCGTTGCGCAACAGATGCATCAAAGGGTCGATCAGGGCATCGAGCACGACCTTGTCGATGCGCAGCTCGGCGCCTTCGATGCTCAGCACCACTGCCTTGGACAGGGTGCGGGCGGTCTGCCGCACCGTGCGCTCGAAGCGAGCCCGATGCTCGCGTACCGGCACCAGACGCGCGGTGCGCACCGCGCTCTGCAGATCCTCGTCGATGCGCGCCTTGCGTTGAATCAGGCGCTCAAGATCGGTGTCCACCTGCTCCAGTTCGTGCAGCCGCGAGCGCACGTCGGACTGCGTTTCCTGGATGCGCCGGCTGGCTACATACAGTTCGTTGTAGCGATCCAGCTCCAACTCGTCCACCTGACCTTCGCGCTGACGCTGTTCGGCCAACGCCAGGCCGCGAAAGCTGACCTGCTCGTCGAGCTGTTGCGAGGCGGCGCGCAGCGCGCCGAGTTCGTGCAGGACCTCGGCGCGGCAGTGCTCTTGGCGCACAGTCTGGGCACGCAATTGGGTGGCCAGCGCCAGCGACTCGGCGGATAGGCGCAGCAGACGATCGAGCATGCTGCGCGGCACGCTGATGCTCTCATCCGCCGCTCCAGCGAGCTTTGCCGGTTCTGGCGCCGGCGCTGCGAGTGCTGGTGTCGATGCCGGTGCTTCGACCAGGGCGGTTTCGGCAGTCTCGACTGTCTGCGGCAGTTCCTCGCCGCGCTCCAGCGCATCGGCACTGGCGTAGACCTCGGCCAGGACCTCTGCCGCATCCTCCGGCACCGGGCCACGGCCCAGCACGTGATCGGCCATCGCCGCCAGGCAGTCGCCGGCGCGTTCCAGGATCAGGCTGATCGCGGGCGGCCAGTCTTCGCCACGCCGCCCCAGTTCAACCAGGATGTCTTCCATGGCGTGGGCGAGCCTGGCCAGACCGCGCACGCCCACAGTGTTGGCGTCACCCTTCAGTGTGTGCGTGATGCGCCGTGTGAGATTCAGATCCTCCGCGTCGTGACGTAGTCGCAGCCGTGCCAGCGCCTCGCTGAGCGCTGCACTGTGAGCCGGCAGTTCGCGCAACATGCCCTGCAACACCGAAGGAATCACATCCTCAGCCGGACTCAGGTCCAGATCGCCGTCCTCGAGCGTACGGCGCGGTCGCTCCAGCCAGCGCGGATCGATGCCGATCCGGAGCCGCGCCAGCTCTGCAGCGATGGCGGCATTGGGTGCACGCTGCGCAATCGTCAGGCCCAGCGCGTCGCTGCTCTCGATCAGCAGCTCAGCCAGACTCGACGGGTCCTGCAAGCAGGTGTCCAGCGCCACGAACCACTGTGCCAACGCATCCGCGCAGTCGCTGCCATCGGCTTGCGACCACAGCGCAGATTCCGCGCAACGCAGCCATTGCGCACAGGCGCCCAGTCCCAGCACATCCAGGGTGTTGCGCTGCGCCTCCAACAGAAAGCTCAGGGTGTCATCGAGTGGGCGGGGCAGCGCGAGTGCTGCCCAATCGCCTAGGTGCGGCAGCACTTCGCCGTGGATCGAGTTCGACAGCATCTCGAGTTCTTCGGGCGCCAGCCAGATCGGATCGGTGTCAGGCGCCGATGCCGGCAGTGCCTCGCTGTCGGATGTGCCCGGATTGCCATGCACGGCGGCAGGCAGCAGTGCTGCTGCATCGGCGCTGCTGGCAGTGTCGGCTCCGGCCAGTTCCACCGCGCTTTCCAGCATGGCCACGCGCTCGCGTGCCGCGGCCGCGCTGGCCTCGGCCTGCAGCTTGGCGATGACGCGGCCACGCAAGCCAGCCGGCACACCGCTGCGCGCCATCACTGCATCGATGGCGGGTTCCAGGCCCAGCACACGCGGATCGCGCCCTTCCGCCCACTCCAAGGCGGCCAGGATGGCGTCCAGCAAGGACTCCGGCAGGGCCGCGGCGGAGGCCGCGAGCGCGTTGCTCTCGCGTTGCAGTTCCTGGATCCAGAGACGCAAGGCGGGCCGCTCGCTGCAAGCGCCACGGGCCTGCGCCAGCGTGGCAGCCAGTGCCGGCCAGTTCTGTTCGGCGGGCGAGGCTGCGGCGACGCTGGCCTGCGCCACCGCCTCACACAGCCATTGGCTCAGTCCTGGATCGGCCACGATCGGCGCTCCCGACTCAGCTTTGCGGCAGTTTGAACACGCGCACCGTGTCCAGCAGCATCTTGGCCTGGGTCAGCAGTGACTGCACGTTCTCGCGCTGGCGATTCAACTCCTCCAGGGTGCTGCGCGTCGCCTGATCGATGCGTTGCGCACGTTCCACCAGGGTGCCGGAAATTCGCGCCTGGGCCGAGCTGGAACCAGCGATCGAACGCACGGCGGTGGCCAGTTCATCGGTCGCGCTCATGCTGGTTTGCGCCTCTTCGCCGGCCTTCTCGGCGAGGCGGGTGATGTCGACGAACTGGGTCAGTGCGTCATTCATCGAACGCATAGTGTCGGCGGCATCGGCCTGGATGCCGGTGACCAGGGTGCTGATCTGCGAGGTCGCATTGCGTGCGCTGTCGGCCAGGCGCTTGACCTCGTCAGCCACCACCGCGAAACCGCGACCGGCATCGCCGGCGGCAGCTGCCTGCATGCCGGCGTTCAAGGCAAGCACCGCGGTGCGCTCGGAAATCTGGTTGATGATGTTGACCACCGCGTTGATTTCGGTGGAGCGTTCAGCCAGGCGCTTGACGCGCTTCTCAGTCTCACGGATCTGCTCGCGCGAGGCGGTGACGCCTTGCACCGTGTCACTGACGATGCGCAGGCCCTGGGTCGAGGCGCGCAGCGCATCTTCGGCCTTGTCGCGGGCCTCATCGGCTTCACGCGCCACCGTGGCCAGTGCCTCGGCCGCGGTCTTCAGTTCCTGTGCGGCTGCCTGCACCTCGCGTTCGCTGTTGGTGGCGGTGTCGAACACGGTGGTGGTGCGGGTACGCAGCGCAATCGAGGCCTGCGCCACCTGGTTGGCCACACCCAGCACGTTGCGCAGCGCCGACGAGGTTTCGGTCACCAGAAGGTTGATTGCGTCAGCCACAGCGCCGGTCACGTCGGCGGTCACTGGCACGCGCACGCTGAGGTCGTTTTGCGCCAGCTGTCCCACCGCCTGCATGATGGTGATGACCGATTCGTTGAGCTGTTCGTTCTCGCGCGCGGCCTGTGTCAGTGTGGCCACACGTTCGTCCAGCAACTGATCCAGCGCGCTGCCCAGCTGGCCGAGTTCGTCCTGCCCGCTGAGCTTGGCACGTGCGTCCATGTTGCCGGCACTCAATTCGCGCACCGTGTGGGCGAGGCGTTCGATCGGCTGATTGACGCCCCGCGCCAGGCGAGTGGCGATGAAGCCGGCCAGCAGCGCCAGGCCCAGGGTGATCGCTAGTGCGCCGATCACGATGTTGCGGAGCAGGGCCTGCGCCGGCGCCAGCGCCTCATCCTGCTTGATCTCTGCGGTCAGCGCCCAGGTCGAGCCCGCGATGTCCACCGGCGACCAGGCCCCCAGTACCGATTCGCCTACCACGTTGCGGTACGCGCCAACGCCGCGCTCGCCGGCAAGAGCGGCCGTGGTTGCAGCGCTGCCGACCTTCAGCAGGCCGAAGGAAGTCTTGCGCGCTTCCATCGTGGCCAGCAGGCTGGGTTCGATCCCTGCCGCCTGCAACTGCGGCAGGAAGCGATCGGCGCTCTCGATCATGTCGCGGCCATTGGCACGCGTCAGCTGATCCGGGCCCACCAGCACAAGTTCGCCGGAGTTGCCCAGGCCGGCCTCGCGCCAGTTGCGTCCGAAGTTGGCGATCTGCTCGATGCGGTCGATCGGCACCTGCGCGGCAAACACGCCGATGGTGCGTCCTTCGCGTTGGACCGGAAAGGCGAAGAAGGCGGCGGCATCGTCGTAGGAGGGTAGGTACTTACGGAAACCGATCAGCACCGCGCGCTCGGGATTGTCATTGCCGCGCGCGGCCAGGAAGGCTTCGGCCAATCCGGTACCGGCCCAGGGCCCGTCGACCAGCGAGGTGGCGAAGTCCAGTTCCTTGAAGTAGGTGTAGACGATGTTGCCGCTCTCGGCGTCGATCAGAAACACGTCGTAGAAGCCGTAGGTGTTGATGACCTTGCGCATCACCGGCTGCAGCTCGGCGTGCAGCTGGTGGTAGCTCGCAGTGCGCTCCGGCACGCGATCCAGCAGGTTCTTTTGGCCCAGCGGGTTAGGGTTGTCGGCGATGTACAGGTATTGCAGCGCCACTGCGCTCGGCGGCAAGTCGCCAACTAGCCTGCTGATGTCGGCCTGGCCACCGGGATTGCGCGTCTGGTAGTTGCCGCCGAACTCTTCGCGGTAGTAGCGCGTCAGCGCGGCGCGCTGATCACTCTCCGGAACTTCAAGCTCGGCTGCCACGTCGGCAAAGCTGGCCTGAAACTCACTGAGCTTGATCGCCAGATCGGGACCTTGCGCCAGCACGCGCACGGTGCCTTCGAGCTGATCGAAGTAGCCCTTGAGCTCGTCACGCTTTACCGTCTGGATCGAGGTCAGCTGCTCGGTGACGCGGGTACTCAGCGATTGGCTGGCATCGCGATAGGCGAAGTAGGCGATCAGCGCAGACGCCGCCACCAGAGGGAGCACGGCCAGGGCCAGGGTGCCATAGATCAAGCGACTGCGAATGCTGCCAAACATGTGTACCCCCAATCGATGTACAACTTGCTAGCTGGCCGTTGTGGCCAGTGCCTTCAGATGCGCAAAGGCATCCCATTCCCAGCCTGACTCCCAACTTCCTTCCAGCGTCACTGCATCCCCGCACCAGGCTGCCAAGGCTTCCGGCAGCCCCTGTGTTGAGGCTGTCGTTGACCGTTGCGCCGCGAATCCCGGTTGTGCCTCTGTGGCCAGGACCACCGCCTCATGCGCGCCGCGCAACAAGATGAGCTGCTCGCGCCCCGCCGGCGATTCGCGCCATGGCGATGCCAGTTGCAAGACCGGCAAAATCTCGCCGCGCACGCCGACCAGCCCACGCCACCAGGGCGGGGCACCGGGCAGCGGGACGGCTTCCAGATCCAGCAGGACTTCCAGGCTGAGTCCGCGCGGCAGGATCAAGCAGTGTGTGGGGCCAAAGCCCAACACCACGCGGTAATCGCTCGATCCCGAGTAGCTGCGTGCTGCATCGGATGGCGATGTCTCAATCTGATTCATGGATGCCTACACCCTTTGCGGCGGCGCCAGGTTGCGGGCCACATGCACGACGCGCACTCAGGCGTAGGCGCGGACGGCAGCGAGCACGTCCTCTGCTTTGGGCGGTTTGCCGATCAAGGCCTTGGCGCCTTGCATGGAGGCCCAGATCTGGTCGGCCTTCTGACTCTTGCTGGAGACGATGACCACCGGGATCTGCTTGGTGTTGGCGTTGGCGCGCAACTGGCGGCAGGCCTCGTAGCCATCCATGTCGGGCATCACCACGTCCATCAGGATCATCGATGGGGTTTCGGCCTGCGCCTTGGCCACCGCTTCGCGGCCATTGCTGGCGGTGACGGTGTCGTAGCCGGCGTCGTGCAGCAGCGTACGCAGGTTGGCAAGTTCAGCGGCGGAATCGTCAACAATCAGGATCTTCTTGGCCATGTCAGGTCTCCAGCTCCTTGCCCTGTATCAAGTGAGTCGCTTGTAGCCGCGAGCGGCGAGTTCATCGATCGAGTAACGCTTGGTCAGTGCCTTGTGCACCGCGCCGTAGAAGTCCTTCAGCGTGACCGGCTTGATCAGGTAGCTGTCGCAGCCGGCCAGCGCACCGCGTGCGCGATCGAAGGGCGAAGAACGACTGGTCAGCATCACCACCGGGACATGGCGGCCGTTGGGTATGCCGCGAATCTGACGGCACAACTCGTAGCCGTTCATTCCAGGCATGACCACGTCGAGGAACACCAGATCGAAGATGGCCGACTGCAGTCGTGCGAGCGCCTCCTCGCCGTTGGCCGCGGTGTCCACCATCAGACCGCTGCGCGACAAGGTGACCTCCAGCTGGGTGCGCACGGTGATGCTGTCGTCAACCACCAGCCCGCGCAGGGTCAAGGCTTCGCTGCGCGCCGCCGGTGCGGCCGCCGATGGGGCGGGCGCAGCGCTTGCCGGCGCTGGTGCCGGGCGTGGCCCGCCACCCACATCGCCTTTCATCTTGGCCTCGGCGATGCTTTCCAGCAGTCGGAAGCAATGCAGTACCAGACTCTTCTTGGCGATGCGGTACGCGCCTTCGCCGCCGGTACCGGACTCGGAGACGAAGACCTCAACCAGATCCGGCGAGTCGGCGCGCAGCCGCTTCAGGTTCTGCCGGCCCTCGGGGCGATCGGCATCGACAATGGCGATGTCGGCGAAGCCTGCGTCCTCACCATTGACGATCTTGAACTCGAAGCGCCGCGAGGGCGCACGACTGAGCACGATCTCCAGCAGGCGCGTGTCCTTGGGCTGCAGATCACACAGAGCGACGATGAATCCACTCATCCCAATGCCCCTCCACTCAATTGTTCTTCGTCGGAGAGACCACTGCTGGGCGCCGCGTGCGGCAGGGCTTCGGCCAGCGCCGAGAGCAGGCCATCGATCCAGAAGGGTTTGCGCAAGGTGGCGACCACGCGCAGGCCGATTGCGGTGAGCTTGGCCTTGGCCTGCATCATCGAGGCCTCATCGGTGACGCTCATCAACACCACCGGTGTGTGCGGCATCTCGTCCGCCATGTAGGCCGCCACCCGGATGCACAGCTGATCGGGCATCACCAGATCGAGCAGTACAGCGGCAGGGTGTTTGGTCAAGGCGTCGCGCGCCTCGACAAACTGACCTGCGCAGGTGGCTTCGTAGCCAGCCAGGCGTACGATCTCGCTGACCAAGAGGCGCGTGTCCTCGTCGTCATCGACGACCAGAATGGTGTCGCTCAAGCTCATGCCGTCCTCCCGTCGCGGTGGGTCGCGACTTGTGTGGACGGCACGCTAGCAGTGGCCCGAAGCCCACTCTTGCAAAAACTTGTCGAGGCCCGGCCTCATCTCACGGGGCGATGCAAATAGTTGTTGCAGCCCTCCTGCAGGGGCATTTTTGTGGAGCGCGCTTGCGCGCGATCAGCCCGACATCAATGCCAGACCCTTATGCGCCCAAGGGCGCTCCTACAGGGGCACGGACATGCCGAGGAGCGCGGCGTGCTCATCGCAGGTGCTGAAGCGTCCCTGCGCATCGCGTTGCACCCGCGCCAGTGCGCAGCCCGGATCGTGAGTGAAGTAAAGGCCAACCTTGCGTGCCAGTTTGTCTTCGAGGAAGGTTCGCTTTTCGTCGATCAGCAACTCGGGATGACGGTCGTAGCCCATGGTCACCGGCAGATGCACCCATGGCCGGCCCGGGATCAGATCGGCGCAGAAAACGAGGCCACCATCACCGCCCACTTCACACAGCATCAAGCCGGGCGTATGGCCGTTGGAATAGTGAAAGCGATAGGCATCGCCCAGCCAGGCATCGCGATCGGACTCGACCAGCACCAGCCGTCCGCTGCCCTGCAGCAGCTCGATCAGCTCCGGGATGAAGCTGGCGCGGTCGCGCGGATGCGGGTCCAGGGCGCGCTGCCAGTGCGCAGCGCCGACGTAGTAGCGGGCCTTGGGGAACAGCAGCCGTGGCGCTGCGCCTTCCGCGTAAGGCGCCAGCAAGCCGCCGGCGTGATCGAAGTGCAGATGACTCAAGACCACGGCATCGATGTCGGTATCGCTCAGGCCGATCGCGGCCAGCGATTCGAGCAGCCGATGCTCGGACTCCATCACCCCATAGCGCTCACGCATCTTTGGCGGGAAAAAGGCGCCGATCCCGGTCTCGAACAAGATGTGCCGGCCGGCGTCGTCGCGGATCAGCAAGGCGCGACAGGCCAGCGGCACGCGGTGTTCGGCATCCGGCGGCAGCCACTTCGACCACAGCGCCCGCGGCACATTGCCGAACATAGCGCCGCCATCCAGGCGCTGCGTATTGCCCTCGATCGACCACGCTTGCACGGCGTCACTCTCCTTGCGGCCAGACGCTTGAATTATGGCCTGCGACACTATTGAACCGGCGGGAATTGACGATCAGATCAAGCTTGACGCCAAGGGACGCAAAGTGAGCAAAGGCTACCTGGCAGGGCCAATGGTGAAGTGCCACTGTGGTCTGGAACTGTTTGGCTGCGATCGTGTCACGCATTCAACAGGTCCGGTGCCCGTGCCGGTCTCAGGCACTGAGCTGATCGGCGTGTTCGACGCGGTCGCGGCCGGCGCCCTTGGCGCGGTACAGCGCGGTGTCGGCGGCCTGCACATGCTGATCCCAGGAATAGCCGGTGTCCTGCGCACGCACACTGAGGCCAATGCTGATGGTCACACCAACCGGGCCTCTGGCGCTGTCCACGCGCACCTCGCGCGCGGCGAGGCGCAGGCGATCGGCGATCTGTCGCGCCTGGGCGACGTCGTCCACATGGCCGAAGGCGAGAAACTCCTCGCCACCCCAGCGCGCCAACACGAAGCCCGCAGGCACGGCAGCCTTGATCCGCTGTGCGGCCGCGCGCAGCACCGCATCGCCAACCGCATGGCCGTAGCTGTCATTGACCTGCTTGAAGTGATCGAGATCGATCACCATCACCGCGGCGGCCTGGCGCGGCGTGTGCTCCAGTGCATCCAGCAAGGGCAGGGCGCCATGGCGGTTGATCAGTCCGGTCAGTGCATCGGTGGTGGCTGCCACCCGCAGGCGTTCGGCTTGCTCGGCCAGCACGCCATTGAGACGCCGCACCGCGCGGATGCGCGAGCGCAGCGCAAGCAGCGCAAAGCCGAGCACGATCAGGCCCAGGCTGGCTCCGACCGCCCACAGCTGGCGGCTGCGCGCGCGCAGCGCATTGAGGTCGCGATCGCGCTCGGTGAGGGCCAGATCCGACTCCAGCGCGCGGCGCTTCATGCTGGCTTCCATGTCGGCGATGCGCCGGCTGGCGAGGGTGGTGGCGAGGCTCTGATTGAGCTCGCTATACGCCTGCATGGCCAGGAAGGCGCCGTTGGGATCGCCCGCGCTGTACAGCACCTGCGCTTGCAGTTCGAGCACATCGCGCTCGACCAGGCGGTCGCCGGTGTCGCGCGCGATGTCCAGAAGTGCGGCCGCCTCCGGAGTCGCCTCGGTCCAGCGTTCCAGCTGATACAAGATCCGCAATCGCGCCAGGCGTTTGATCAGCACCGAGCGCGCGCCGTCGAAGCTGCGCCCGATCGACAGCGAGCGCTCCACCCACTGCAGCGCCTCCTGGGCGCGGTCCTCGCGCGACAGCAAGGTGGCGCGGCGCAGGTAGCCAGCGGCCGCCGCCTCTTCGCCGCCGGTGCGCAAGGCCAGGGCGATGGCGTCATCGGTGTGGCGTCTGGCCTGCGCCACATCGTCGATGCGCAGGTAGGCGCTGGCAATGTCCAGCAGCAGATCCACGCGTTCGCGCGACTCTTCAGCCGGCATGGCTGCGAGGGCCTGCTGCATGAAGTCGAAGGCGGGTTCGATGTCTTCCAATGCGGCGTAGATGCGTCCGACCAGGGCCAGGCTGCTGGCGATCTCGACGCGCAGATTGAGTTCGCGGGCGAGGGCCAGGGCGCGGGTGTGGTGGTCCAGGGCCTGATACAGCTCACCGGCGCGGCGACGCAGCACGCCCAGCGCGTTATGGCTGTCGACCATGCCCTGGCGATCGCCGATCCGCTCGCGGATCGCCAGCGACTCCTCATAGAGGCGCAGCGAAGCTTCCGAATCACCCTCGCGGCGCTTCTGCACGGCCCGCCAATAGCGCTCCCGGGCCATCCAGTAAGGCAGGGCACGGCCTTGGGCCAGATGTTGATACTCGTCCAGCGAGACGGTGGCGCGTTCGAACTCGACTCTTTCGAGCAGGATCCAGGCCTGCGCATCCAGACTGAGCAGCAGCAGTTCGGGGTCGGGATCGGCGCGCGCCAGGTCCACCGCCGCTTGCACGCTGGCAAAGGCCGCTTCGGCCTGGCTGGCGACGAGTTCGGCATTGGCCTTGAGCAGCAAGGCATGGACTCGTTCCGCGCCCTGAGCCTGCTGCGCGTAGTCCCCAGCGGCTGCTGCGGTAGCCGCCGGCTCCAGCGTCAGTTGCGTGGCCAGTTCGTTCAGCGCCGCCGGTGGCTTGGGATGTGGCGCAAGCTCGGCATGGGCCGGTGCGCAGCCCACGCCGCACAGCCACACAGCCACGCTGTAGACCCGCATTGCGCGGCCCTGCATGCTGATTTCCCAGATTGTCGCCCGCGCGCATTCTCACTCAGCCAGCGCCGGAATGCGCATTTGTTGCAGCGGTTGCAGATGTTTTGCCCCAGGTTGCGCGTGGCGCGCAGGCGCACGGCGCGCACAGACGCGCAGCGCACAATCGGCCGTGATGCCGAACCACGGAGCTTGCGATGAGCGATGCCGCCCTGCGCCGTCCGCCGGGTCCCAACCCGCGCACCCTGATAGAAAGCCTGGAGACCCTGATCGCGCGACGCCTATCCCTTCCCGAATGCGACCCGCAGGATCTGGCCCGCCGCCTGGGTGTGGATCTGGCCGAGCTGGATCTGATCGCCGAGGTCAACCACGGACTCACGGTCAGCGAACTATTGTTGGAGCGACGCCTGGAGCATGTCGTCACCCTGATCCGCCAGGAGCAGCTGGCCGTCGAAACTGCCGCCCGCCGCAGTGGCTTCACCACGCTGACAAGCTTTCTGCGGGCTTTCGATGCGCGGTACAGCGGGGGGTAGGGTGATGGGGTAAGTGGTAAGTGGGTAAGTGGTAAGCAGTAGCGGGGTTGGGGGCTGGGGGCTGGGGCGCAAGTTCGATCGGTCGTGGGTTGGACTCAGGCTTGTAGAGCGCGCTTGCGCGCGATCAATCCTCCCCGATGCCTCAACCCCGCCAGCAACACGCCCCAGCCCCCAGCCCCCAATCCCCAATCCCCAATCCCGCTTTCGCGACCCAATCAAGAACAGCCGATCGCAGGCTTGTGGAGCGCGCCTGCGCGCGATCAATCCTCCCCGACGCCGAACCCCGCCAGCAACAGCCCCCAATCCCCAGCCCCCAGCCCCCAATCCCCAATCCCCGCTTCACCGTCCACCCACCTCCCCCCCTTCCGCCGCATACCCAGAAGGACTGAGGCCGTAGCGCTTGCGGAAGGTCTGGGAAAAATGCGAGAGGTTTTCGAAGCCGGTGGCGTAGGCGATCTCCGAGACGCTGCCGCGGCGGGTGCGCAGCAGCAGGGCGGCGCGTTCCAGTCGGGCGTCGCGCAGCCACTCGCTGGGCGATTGGGCGTAGAGCTGCTTGAAGCGTCGGAACAGGGTGGCGCGATCCATGTGCAGCGCGTCGGCCAACTCGGCGACGCCGAAACTGGCGTCGTCCATGCGCTCCGCCAGGACTTGTGACAGGCGTTGTCGGAAGCGGTCCTGGGCGGACTCGAAGCCGTCGTCCACGGCTTCTGCGGCGGCTTGCTGCGGGCTGGCGGCGGGATCTGGCCTCGCGTCGAGCTGGCTGGCCTGTTCGCTGCGCAGTTGCACGCGCAGGCGGCGGCGCAGCTCGAACTGTGTTTCGATGCGGGCGATCAGCTCGCTGGTGTCGAAGGGCTTGCTCAGATAGTCGTCGGCGCCGGCGTCCAGACCGGCGACCACGTCCCGCTTGTGGGCCTTGGCCGAGAGCAGGATCAGCGGCACGCCCTGCGTTTCCGGATTGCGACGCAGCTCACGTGCCAGGCTGAGGCCGTCCAGGCCCGGCATCATCACATCGCTGATCACCGCATCCGGCAGCCGTTCGGCGATCAGCGCCAGTGCTTCCTCGCCGTTGCGCGCGCTGATCACGTTGTAGGCATCGCGCAGGCGATCGCTCAGGTAGCGGCGCAGTTCGGCGTGATCGTCCACCACCAGCAGGGTGGGACGTGCCTCGGCCGCCGCCTGCGGCGCCTCGTCTTCGACGCTGCCGAGGACGGGCAGCGGCGTTGCGCTGGACGTCGTCACCGGGCTGGCTTCCTGCAAGTCCGCAGCGCGGAAATGCGCGTGGCCACGGCGCAGCCAGATTGCAAAGCAGGCGCCCGGGCCATCGCCGTCGACCAGTTCGACGCGACCGCCGTGCAATTCCGTCAGCTCCTTGACCAGGGCCAATCCGATGCCGGTGCCCGGCGCATCCGGACGGGCCTGCTGGGCGCCCTGATAGAAGCGCTCGAAGATGTGGGCGCGATCGTCCGCGGCGATGCCCGGCCCGTTGTCCTCCACCTCGATGCCGACTTCCTTGGCCGTGGGGACCAGGCGCAGGCTGACTCGACCGCCCGCTGGCGTGAACTTGAGCGCATTGCCGAGCAGATTGTCGATCATGCGATCGAGCTGATCCGGGTCGTAGTAGAACAACAGCGGATCGGCCAGGCCTTGCCAGCTGAGCGCGATGTCCTTGCTGCGCGCCAGTGCCTGGAAGCGCTCGCAGGCGCGGCGCAGTTGTTCGGCCAGATCGTACTCGCCCACATGCAGTTCGAAGCGGCCCGCCTCCAGCCGGCTCAGATCCAGCAGCTCGCCCACCATCCGCAGCAGGCGCTGGGCGCTGTCGTGGGCGGTACGCACGGCGCCGCTCAGGCCGCCCGCCAGCGCGCCGAAACGGCCATCCAGGACATCGCGCAGCGGACCCAGGATCAAGCTCAGCGGCGTGCGGAACTCATGGCTGACATTGGCGAAGAAGCGCGTTCTGGCCTCCGCCAGGCGCTGGATTTCGCTGGCCTGGCGACGAATGTCCGCGGTGCGTGCTGCCACCACGGCTTCCAGGCGTTGCCGTTCGGCCTCCAGCCGACGCACGCGATGGCCGGCGTAGCCGCGTGCGATCAGCACGATGCCGCCCAGCACCGCCAGCAGCACGGCGATTCGTGTCCACAGGCTTTCGTACCAATAAGGCGCGATGGTGAGCGTCAGGGTCAGAGTCTGGCTGCTGCGCTGATGGCCATCGATCGCACGAAACTCGACGCGATGCAGCCCGGCGCTGTCGAGATCGAGGCGCGCATCGGGCCCGGGCAGATCCTCGAATTCCTCGCGCTCCGCCAGACGCTGCTGCCAGCGGATCGGGCGCTCGCTCTGCCAGCTGGGCCAGGCCAGTTCGACCTCAATGCTGCGCTGGGTGGCAGCCAGCTCCAGGCGCGTCGGTGCGTCCACTGCGGCCGAGCCGCGCAGACTGTGGCCACTGCCATCGCGGATCCCCACCATTTGCAGCGGTGGGGCCGGCAACAGCGGCTGCGGCCAGTCGCTGACCCGGGCGAACAAGGTGTTGTCGGCCAGCCAGCGCGTGCCATCCGGATCGACGTGCAGATGCCGGTTGGGCTCGCGATAGCGCACCAGCGGCGTGGAATCGATGCTCAGTTGGCCGCTGGCGTCCGGCTTGAGCACGGCCAGGAGATCGGCGCTGCCGATCCAGTCCTCGCCCAGCGGGGCCAGCGTGGTGGTGGCGAAGCCGGCCGGAAAGCGGGGGTCGAGGACGAAGCCATCGCCGGCCCGCTGCCGCACGCCGTCGACCATCAAGCGCAGTTCGCCTTCGAATTCGGCGAAGGTGACGCGCCCCGGCGGGATGCCCTGCTCGCTGCCAAAGCGCTTGATGTTGATCGCCGGCCATTGCTCCAGACCGGAGAACTCGAATACGCCGCCGCCGTCGATGCTGGCCCACAGCGCGTCCTGGTGCCGATGCAGGTCGAACATCGGCACCTGCACCACGGCTTCGGGATCCACCTCGATCGCCGCGGCGGTGGCGCGCAGCCGGCGCAGTTCGCGTCCGCTGAGGAAGTACCAGTAGCCATCGCCGCCCTCGGCGAAAGCCGAGACCCGCGGCCCGCTGTAGACACTGCGCAGCGGCTCGCCCGTTGGCGACAACAGCTCGATGCCGCTGCCGGTGGCCACCAGGAGACCGGCCGCGGTGGGCGCAAAATCCCAGGCGCTGTTGCGCAGGATGCCGTAGGGCTGCAGGCGCGCCGGCATGCCCGGCCTTGGATCGGGCTCCAGACGCTTCATGCCCAGGCGGCTGGCCACCAGCAAGTGGCCATCGATGCGGCGGATGCGTTCGATCTGTCCGGCGCCGAGTTCGCGATCAAAGCGGGTGTAGCGACTGTCCGCTTCCACGCGCACGATGCCGCCGTCCAGGCTTAGCCACAGCCCGCCTTCGGCGTCCATCTCGATGTCGGTGATGCGCTCGCCCGGAAACAGCGCGGTGGCGAGGTGGCGCTTGAGTTCACCGGTGGCGCTGTACTGGTACAAGCCGCCAAAGCGTGTGCCGATGGCCACGCTGCCGTCCGGCAGGCGCGCCAGCGTCTCGATGCGCTCGCTCAGGATGCGCGGCAAACCTGGCCAGTCCAGTGCGGTCCACAGTCCTGCATCACGGCGAAAGAGCGTGTTCCGATTGGCCACATACCAGGGCTCGCCCGGCTCATCGCTCTGTGCCACCACTGTATCGGTGGGCGCGCCGGCCTCGGCCAGGGCAAGGAGTTGGCGGCGGCCTGGCTCGAAGCGCAGCCACCCTTGGCCTTCCTCGAAGATCCACAACTCGCCATCGCGCAATGCCAGATCGGCATAGCCGCGCTCGCTGGCTTGCGACCACCACTGGCCGGCGCCATCCACAGCGAGCAGCAGATTGCGCGCCAGATAGACGTCCAGACCCTCGTGATGGGCGACGCGAGCGATGTCGCCATGCCCGCTCAGTTCGGCCGGAGGCGTGTGGCGGCGAGCTTGCCAGTGCGCGCTGGCGTCGCGCTCGAAGTAGCCCAGGCCCTGGGCATGGCCGAGCAGGATGCGGCCGTCGGGCGCCAGCGCAAAGTCATAGATGAGGCCGCCCTCGAAGGCCAGCGACTCGAAGCGGGCGCCGTCGTAGAGCAACAATCCGGGCGCATTGGCAAACAACATGCGCCGGTCGGGCAGTTGTTGCACGCGCCAGACCTGGCCGTGTGCCAGATAATCCTGCGGCGTGTAGCTGCGCAGCGGTGGAATGCCGGCCTCGCGCGCCGGCTGTGCCGCCAGCGCGGAGATCAAGGAGCAGCACAGCAAGAAGGCGGCAAGACGCATGTGCCGAGCATTGCCGCTCCCTCGACAGGCTGCAATCGTCGCAACCGGCCAACTGGCTGTTTCCCGAATGGCGCTGTCCGCGGCTGTGTCCCGGGCGCGGGATTCTGTTAGTCTTCGCGGCCCTTTTGCGGCGACTTCAGCCGGAATAGGGCGATCACATCGATCGACTGTCGCGAACCAGGTACGGATAGGAAAGCACGCCCGTGGCATCGCGCCCGGCGTCACCTGGACCAGCACTCAACCAAAATGAAGGGATGGAACCATGCCCAAGATGAAGAGCAACCGCGCGGCAGCCAAGCGCTTCCGCAAGACTGGCTCCGGCCAGTTCAAGTGTGGCCACGCGTTCAAGAGCCACATCCTCACCAAGAAGTCGACCAAGCGTAAGCGCAATCTGCGTGGCCCGAACACGGTGCGCAAGGAAGACGCTGGCCGCGTCGCACGCATGCTGCCGTACGCGTAAGGGAGGCTTGAACCATGGCACGAGTCAAACGTGGTGTAACCGCCCGCCGTCGTCACAAGAAGCTGCTGTCGCGGGCCAAGGGCTACTACAACGCGCGCCGCAAGGTCTATCGCGTTGCCAAACAAGCGGTGACCAAGGCGCTGCAGTACGCCTACATCGGCCGCAAGCAGAAGAAGCGCGACTACCGCGCGCTGTGGATCGTCCGCATCAATGCGGCCGCGCGTCTGTGTGGCCTGAGCTACAGCCGTCTGATGAACGGCCTGAAGAAGGCTGGCGTGGCGCTGGACCGCAAGGTGCTGGCGGATCTCGCGGTGCATGATCTGGCCGCGTTCAAGGTGGTGGCGGAGCAGGCCAAGGCCAAGCTGGCCGCCTGACCCCGGCAACGCCCCAGGCGCAGGCTGAGCCCGCTCAGTCTGCGCACCGATCCTGATGGGGAAAAGCCTGCTTTTCCCCATCGTCGTTTCTGAGCCTCGGCAATCCAGCACAGGGCTTGCCGGATGAGGTCGTTATGAATCTCCAAGAGATCCTGGACCAGGGCCTGGCACGCATCGCCGAGGCTGCCGACGGTGCCGGCCTTGAGCAGCTGCGTGTGGAGTTGCTCGGCAAGAAGGGCAGCGTCACCGAATTGCTGAAGTCCCTGGGCGGCATGCCGCCGGAACAACGCAAGAGCTTCGGCGAAGCCGTCAACCGCGCCAAGGAGCAGCTGGCAGCGGCAATCGGCGAGCGCCGCGGCGTGCTGGATGCCGCCGCGCTGGCCAGCCGCCTCGCTGCCGAGCGCATCGACACCAGCCTGCCCGGACGTGGCACGGACCTCGGTGGCGATCACCCGATCACACGCACGCTGGAACGCATCGTCGGCATCTTTGCGCGCTTGGGTTTCGACGTGGCAGATGGCCCCGAAATCGAAGACGACTGGCACAACTTCGAGGCCTTGAACTTCCCGCCGCATCATCCGGCGCGGGCCATGCACGACACCTTCTATTTCCCGGATGGCCGCCTGCTGCGCACGCACACCTCGCCGGTGCAGGTGCGGGTGATGAGCAGCCAGCAGCCGCCGATCCGCGTGATCATCCCGGGCAAGGTCTATCGCAGCGACTCCGATCAGACCCACTCGCCAATGTTTCATCAGATCGAAGGCCTGGTGGTGGGCGAGGACATCAACTTCGCCGACCTCAAGGGCACCTTGATCAACTTCATTCGTGCCTTTTTCGAAGTCGAACCCAAGCTGCTGTTCCGCCCCTCCTACTTCCCCTTCACCGAGCCCTCGGCTGATGTGCTGATGGCCTGGCCGCAGGCGGATGGCGGCGAGCGCTGGCTGGAAGTGCTGGGCTGCGGCATGGTGCATCCGAATGTGCTGCGCAATTGCGGCGTGGATCCGGAGCGCTACATCGGCTACGCCTTTGGCCTTGGGGTGGAACGCTTCGCGATGCTGCGCTACGGCGTCAGCGATCTGCGCGCCTTCTTCGAAAACGACCTGCGCTTCCTGCGCCAATTCGCCTGAAGAATTCTTGCCATGAAGTTCTCTGAACAGTGGTTGCGTGAATGGGTGGCAGTGCCCGCCGATCGCGCCGGCTTGACCCACCGCCTGACGATGAGCGGCCTGGAAGTCGAGTCGGTGGAGGCGCTGGGCGCGGGGCTGGATGGCGTGCTGGTGGCGGAAATCCAGAGCGCTGAGAAGCATCCGAACGCAGATCGCCTGCGCGTGTGCCAAGTGTCGATCGGCGCCGCCGAGCGCCTGCAGATCGTGTGCGGCGCGCCGAACGCGCGGGTGGGTCTGAAGGCGCCGCTGGCCATGGTCGGCGCGACGCTGCCCGGCGGTCTGTCGATCAAGGCGGCACAACTGCGCGGCGTCGACAGCCAGGGCATGTTGTGCTCGGCCAAGGAACTCGACCTTGATGCCGATGCCAGCGGATTGCTCGAACTGCCGGCCGACGCGCCGGTGGGGCAGAGCCTGGCCACTTACCTCGGCCTGCCTGACGCCATCATCGAACTCGGTCTGACGCCCAATCGCAGCGATTGTCTGGGCATGCGCGGACTGGCGCTGGAAGTGGCAGCCGAGTTCGGCGTCAGCGCGCAGCTGCCGACGATCGAAGCGGTAGCGGCCAGCCATGCGCAGTCACTGCCGATCCAATTGACGCCGGGCGCCGGATGTCCGCGCTATCTCGGCCGCGTGATCGAGGGTCTCGCTGCGGGTGCGGTCGCTCCGGACTGGATGCAGGCGCGTCTTAAGCGCGCGGGCCTGCGCCCGATCAACGCGCTGGTCGATGTCACCAACTACGTTATGCTGGAACTGGGTCAGCCGCTGCATGCCTTCGACGCCGACGCCGTGGAAGGCGGCATCGTGGTGCGCCGCGCGCAGCCGGGCGAAACCCTGGAACTGCTGGTCGATGCCCGCCAAGTGGCGCTGGACGCTGAGTACCTGGTCATCGCCGACCAGCGCAAGGCGCTGGCCCTGGCCGGCGTCATGGGCGGACATGCCTCGCGCGTGACCGAGAGCACCACACGGGTGTTCCTGGAGAGCGCACATTTCGATCCCGCCGCCATCAGCGGCCGCGCCCGTCGCCTCGGCATGCACACCGACGCCTCGCATCGATTCGAGCGCGGCGTGGATCCTGAACTGCCGCGTCTGGCGATGGAACGCGCCACGGCGCTGTTGGTCGCCATCGCCGGCGGCCGTGCCGGCCCGGTGATCGAAGCCGTGCTACCCGAGGAACTGCCGCGTGCGCCCGAAGTGCTGTTGCGCCGCGCGCGCCTGGCGCGAGTGCTGGGCCTGTCGATCCCCGATGCGGCCGTGACCCGCATCCTGGGCGCGCTGGGCATGACGGTGCGCGAGGATGCGCAAGGCTGGCGGGTGCAGGCGCCGAGCTGGCGCTTCGACATCGCCATCGAAGAAGACTTGATCGAGGAAGTGGCGCGCATCCACGGCTATGACGAAGTGCCGGTGGTGGCCCCGCGTGGCGAGTTGGTGCTGGCCGCCGGCAATGAGCGGCAGACCCCGCTGGCCCGCCTGCGCGAGCGCTTGGCCGCGCAAGGCGTACAGGAGGCAATCACCTTTGCCTTCGGCGATGCCGGCAGTTTCGAACGTTGGGGCATGAGCGGGCAGTCGCCGGTTCTGTCCAACCCGCTGTCGGCCGAGCTGGCAGTGATGCGCCCGTCGTTGCTGCCCGGATTGGTGGCGGCGGTGGGCAACAACCTCAATCGCCAGCAGGAACGCGTGCGGCTGTACGAAGTCGGCCGCTGCTTTGCTTCTGGCGCGGCGGGTCCGGTGGAGGAACGCCGTCTGGCCATCGCGCTCTGCGGTCCGGCACAGGCCGAGCAATGGGATGCGCGCGCCCGCCCGGTCGACTTCTACGATCTGAAGGGCTTGCTGCAATCGCTGCTTGCCGATGGCGGTGCTGATCTGCGTGTGGAACCCGCCAGCGCGGCCTACCTGCATCCGGGACGTTCGGCCGAGCTCTGGCGCGCCGAGCAGCGCCTGGGCTGGATCGGCGCCCTGCACCCCTCGCTGGCGCGTGCCCTTGACCTCGACACCGATGTGTACGTGGCCGAAGTCAGCCTGGACGCACTGTGTGCGCGCGCCTTGCCCAAGGCCGCCGAAGTCTCGCGTTTCCCCTCGGTGCGGCGCGATCTGGCCCTGGTGGTGTCCGAAGCGGTGGCCTATGCCGATCTGGCGCAATGCGTACGTCGCGCCGCAGGCAGCCTGCTCAGCGAACTCCGCCTGTTCGACATGTATCGCGGCGCCACATTGCAAGCAGGTTGCAAAAGCTTTGCTATCGGCTTGATTTTGCAGGATGATTCGCGCACTCTAGGCGAGGCTGAGGTGGACCAGTTGGTGGCAGCGGTTGTAGACGCTGCCAAGCAAGAACTGGGCGCACAGCTACGCTGAAGTCAAGGGGCAGCACTTGGAGTAGTGGGGGATGGCGCTCACCAAGGCCGAGATGGCGCAACGTCTGTTCGAGGACGTTGGGCTGAATAAGCGCGAGGCGAAGGAATTCGTCGACGCCTTTTTTGATGTGGTACGCGAGGCTTTGGAACGGGGCGAGAACGTGAAGCTCTCCGGCTTCGGCAATTTCGATCTGCGACGCAAGAATCAGCGTCCGGGCCGTAACCCGAAGACTGGCGAAGAGATTCCGATCTCGGCGCGCCGGGTCGTCACGTTCAGGGCTGGGCAAAAGCTCAAAGCGCGGGTAGAGGCCTATGCTGGATCCAGGCAGCAATAGCGAGCTACCGCCGATTCCGGCGAAGCGCTACTTCACGATCGGTGAAGTCAGCGAGCTGTGTGCGGTCAAGCCGCACGTGCTCCGCTATTGGGAGCAGGAATTCCCCAGCCTGAAGCCGGTCAAGCGGCGCGGCAACCGGCGCTACTACCAGCGCCATGACGTGCTGATGATCCGGCAGATCCGTGCCCTGCTGTACGAACAGGGCTTCACCATCGGTGGCGCCCGGCAGCGGCTGGAGGGCGAAGGCAACAAGGCTGACGCCAAGATTTCCACCCAGCTGATCAAGCAGATGCGGATGGATCTGGAAGAAATTCTCGAGATCCTGAAGCGCTGAGGCCAGGGTCAGGCGCGCAGCTGTGTCGGCGATGAGCCCGCCGCGCTGGCGGCACACAGGCCACGCACAAAGAGTTGGTGTTTCGGGCAGCGAGCGGCTAGACTCGCGCGCCTTTCCGGTCGGGGCGTAGCGCAGCCTGGTAGCGCACCACAATGGGGTTGTGGGGGTCGCGAGTTCGAATCTCGCCGCCCCGACCAATACATCAGACGAAGGCGGATCCTTGGCGGTCCGCCTTTGTCGTTTCTGGACCCCAGACTTGCCTCCGCGTCGCGACAGGGCCGCGCTGGATTGCGATCCGAGGCTTGCGCCGGCGCGGCTGGCTGCGATGATCACGGCGTCATCCTGAGGAGCCTTGCGCATGCCCATCTCCCTGCTGCAATCCGCCATGCGAGTGTCATTGATCCAACGCCAGAGCGATCGGGTCCTGCAGGCGGCCCGAGCTCTACGCAAGGCCGTTTCGATCAGTGCGATGGCCGTGCTGCTCGGGGCCTGCGCGGCGAAGGTGCCGGAGGCCGCGAGCCCGCCCAGCAGTCCCGCGCCGGCGATCGCGCCGGCTGCGCCCGATCCCTTGGGAACCTGGTACTGGGTGGGGCTGCTCGGCCCGGCCGCCGAAACGCACGACATCGACGCCTCACGCTACAGCCTGGAACTGGCCGCCGAAGGCGTGTTGAATGTCGGCGCCGACTGCAATCGTGGCCGTGGCAGCTACAGCTTGAAGGATCGCGACATCCGCTTCGGCCCGATTGCCGCGACCAAGATCGGCTGCCCGGAAGACAGCCTGGACCGACAGTTCCTGGCCGGGCTGGCGCAAGGGCAGCGCTGGTCGGCGGGCACCGCGTGGGCGCGCTTGGAACTGCAAGGCGATGCCGGTGTAATGCACTTCGCGCGGGTGCCGGAAGCCAGGCTGGTGGCCTATCGCTGCAAGATCGGCGCGCCCTTGTGGATCGCCTTCGGCGCCCAGCATGCGCGGGTGATGATCGACGGCGAAATGGCTGAGCTGGCGCTGTTGCCTTCGGGATCCGGGGCGCGTTACGGCGATGGCCAGCGTCTCATCCACACGCAGGCCGACGAGCTGGCCTTGAGTGGCTTCGCCGGCACGCGCGCCGAGTGCAAGCGCTCAGCCTGAGCGTCTGCACTCATCCCGCTGCGGGCGCCAGCGCGAGGTGGATCGAGGCGAGCAGCGACATCGAGGCCAGGTGTACATCGAAGAGGTCGGTGGACGGCGAATGCTCGCGCACCTCGCGCACCTCTTCGGTAAAGGCATGCGCCCGCGCCTTGCCCTCGTTGGCGGCCTGCTCATCGACCAGCAGCGGCAGGCTGCCGCTGCCATCGGCCAGCAGCAGCAAGGCAATCGCGCGCATGTGGTGGGTGTCGCCAGAAGCCGCCTGCAGCGCGTTGGCCAAGGCTTCATTGCGGGCCTGCGTGCTGCGCACCGGATAACCGCGTTCGCCAAACAGCAGGAAGCGGCGTCGACCACCTTCGTGCAGCACGCCGCGCGCGATCAGACTTTCGATCAGGCGCGGCTCGATGTCGCCCAACTGCCTGGCCAGATGCGCAATCGCATCGCCCACCGCCAGTACCGCACGCTCGCGCAAGCTGGCCAAGGCTTCGGAGAGCAGCGGGTGATAGGTCGGCATGGCCTCGTACAGATGCACGCGGTCGTTGCGCACGCCGGCTTGCTTCTGCACGGCCAGTTCGGCCAGCAGACAGGCCGCCGCGAAGCGCTGCTGCCGCAGCATGCCCAGCCCGGGCCGGGTGCGGCCGCTGTCGACATCCAGGGCCATCAGCAGGAAGTCTTCGGCGATCAGCATGGCGGGCAGGGGGCTGTCATGAGGGGCTTGCTCACCAACCGCAGCGCTGGCCGTGATTGCGCTCATCCAGCCACTGCTTGAGTGGCGCAAAGTACTCCAGCACCGGTTCGGCATTCATCTCGCGCGTCCCGGTCAGCTGCTCCAGGGTGTCCTGCCAGGGCTGGCTGGCGCCCGCTGCCAGCATGGCCCAGAAGCGGCGGCCGGCTTCTGGGTTGCCGGCAATGCTGCATTCGTGCAGCGGACCCTGGTGTCCGGCGGCCTTGCACAGGGCTTGATGAAACTGGAACTGCAGAATGTGGGCGAGGAAGTAGCGCGTGTAGGGCGTGTTGGCCGGCACGTGGTACTTCGCGGCCGGATCGAAGTCGGCTTCGGTGCGCGCGACCGGCGGCATCACGCCCTGGTAGCGACGCTTCAGATCCCACCAGGCGGCGTTGTAGTACTCGGGCGTGATCGAGCCATCGAAGACGCCCCAGCGCCATTGGTCGATGAGCTTGCCGAAGGGCAGGAAGGCGATCTTCTCCAGCGCCATCTTCATCTGCTGATTGATCGCCGCCTCCTTGCTGGCCGTGTCCTTGTCAGTCAGGCCGATCGACTTCAGGTACGCCGGGGTCAGCGACAGCACCACGGTGTCGCCGATGGCTTCGTGAAAGCCATCGTGGGCACCGGTCTGGAAGATCGGCGGCTGCGCATGGTAGGCAAGGTAGTAATAGACGTGTCCCAGCTCGTGGTAGATCGTCTTCAGATTCTCTTCGTCGGGCACGATGCACATCTTGATGCGCACGTCGCCGCGCATATCGATGTCCCAGGCACTGGCATGGCACTGCACCTCGCGGTCGCGCGGCTTGACCAGCATCGAGCGCTCCCAGAACTGCGCCGGCAGCGCCGGCATGCCCAGCGAGGTGTAGAAGGACTCGGCCTGGCGGGTCATGCGCTCCGCGCTCCAGGCGTCGGTCTCCAGTGCCTGGGTCACATTCGCCGTCGCGGCGCCAGGGTAGGGCTCGACCAAGGGGTAGACATTGCTCCAGTCC
>ERZ1066138.136-NODE-136-length-24586-cov-9.488647_pt1 | contig 24586 bp, 23 predicted proteins | sample MGYA00382785_ERZ1066138 | MGnify/ENA primary metagenome ERZ1066138 (study PRJEB33369, sample SAMEA5778368) | biofilm metagenome | biome: Industrial cooling water; feature: Water cooling tower basin; material: Biofilm | place: United Arab Emirates | collected... | reverse complement strand
CGCGCGCGCGATACGCCTCGGCATGTCACGCGCGCACCGGCCGGGCGAGGGGTTCCGCACGAGCGACTTGCGGTCGCCGCCAGGAGCGAGTGCGGAACCCCTCGCCCCGTCCAGTGCGCGCGCGGTAGCCGTCAGCGCTTGTCGATCTCCGCGAGCAGCTCCTTCGCGCCGTACACCTGCTCCAACGCCGCCCGCATGTACGCCGGGTGCACGCCGATCGACCGGTTCATCCGCTCGTCGAACCAGTAGCTGCCCGAGATCGAGTGGATGTTGCCGTCGAAGGCGAGGCCGACGATCTCGCCGGCCGCGTTCAGCATCGGGCTGCCCGAGTTGCCGCCGACGATGTCGTTGTTGGTGATGAAGTTGGCCCGCGTAGCCATGTCGAGCCGGTCCTTCGCCGCCATCCAGCGGTCGGGAATGCGGAACGGCGGCCGGCCGGTGGCGCGCCCGAACGCGTCGCCGAGCTCGGTCCAGGGCCGCACGTCCTGGCCCTTTTCGTTCCAGCCCTTCATCGCCCCGAACGACAGGCGCAGCGTGAACGTGGCGTCCGGATAGATGCTCGTGCCGTACTTGGCGAAGCGCGCCCTGGCGATCTCCTCCTGGCCGCGGGCCACCGGGCCCTCGACCTCGGTCTCGTAGGTCTTGCGCAGCGCGCGCGCGGCGGGATCGACGGCCGCCGCGAGGCGGATCATCGGGTCCTCGCTCGCCGCGATCGCGGCCTGGCCACCCTCGAACAGCGTCATGCGCACGGCGGAATCGCCCAGCCCGCTCTGGCGCACGAGGCGCTCGGCCAGCGAGTCCGGCGAGTCTGTGCCGAACACCTGGCGCACCACCGGGTGGTCGGGGCCCAGCCACTCGCGCATGCGCTCGAGCCCGAAGGACAGACGCAGGATCTCGAGCTCCGGATAGATCGGCGCGTCCGCCTTCAGGCCCTGGACGACGGCCGGCAGGCGCGCTTCCGTGAACTCCGGCAGGCGCGTCTCGTTCGGCTTCTCGCGCTCGGCGGCGGCGCGCACCAGCGTGCGCGCGTGGATGAACAGCTGGCTGTTGAACGCCGCGCCGCTCTCGATGAACGTGTACGGGACCAGGATGTTGCGCCAGGCGTCCTGGGCCTTCGCGATCTGCGCGTAGGAGTCCGCGGCGGAAGCGAGCGCCTGCTCCTTCTCGCGCGCGTTCTCGATCAGCGCCGGGTCGAGCAGCGCGTCGAACTGCTTGCGCCGCACCTTGATCGAGTTCTCGACCGAATTGAGGTAGGCCTCGGTCGTGCGCCGCGGCTCCTCGCCGGTCTTGGAGTACTGGATCATCCGGCCGCGCAGTTCCGAGAATCGCATCAGCCAGAACGGCATGAACGTGTCGCGCTGCACCTCGAGCTGCGCCGCGGTCAGCAGGCGGTCGGTGTTGCCCGGGTGGCCGGAGATGAACACCGCGTCCCCGGGCTGCACGCCGTCCCAGTCGAAGCGCAGGTGTGTGGGCGTCTTCGCCGGCTTGCCGCCTTCGTAGGCGCGCAGGATGGACATGTCGAGGCACCAGCGCGGGAACTGGAAGTTGTCCGGGTCGCCGCCGAAGGCGGCGATGTCGCGCTCCGGCGCGAACACGAGCCGCACGTCCTCGTAACGGCGATACTTGTAGAGCCAGTGCTGGCCGCCCTGGTACAGGGAAACCCGCTCGCACTTGAGCGGCCCGCCCTTCGCGCCCTTCGATGCCTCCTCGCAGGCCTGCTCGAGCTTCGTGAGCGCGGCCCGGCGCGCCTCCACGACGCCTTCCGGCGCGACGCCCGCGAGCGCGGCGGCGACCTTCGCGGTCACGTCCTCGGTGCCGACCAGCACGGAGATCGAGTCCTCCTCGCACCGGAGTTCCTTCTCCCGGGTGCCGGCCAGGAAGCCGTTGCCGACCAGGTCGTTGCCTTCGGAGGAGTTCTGCGCGATGCAGTCCTCGGCGCAGTGGTGGTTGGTCAGGATCAGCCCGTCCGCGGAGATGAACGAGCCGGTGCAGCCGCTGTCGAGCCGTACCGTCGCCTCGCGCACGCGGTCCAGCCAGGGCGTATCGAGCGTCACGCCGAGCTTCTGCTGGATGGCGGCGCGGGGCGGATTGTCGAAGGTCCACATGCCTTCGTCGGCCGCGGCCGGCAGGGCGGCGAACGAGGCGAGCGCCGCAATCGGTACGAGCTTCATCGGCAACTCCGCTGGATGCACAGGGCCGCGGGACGCGGCGAGGCGCTCATGGTACCGGCTGGGCGCCCCCTCGCGACAGGGTCGCCCACGATTCGGCGCGGGGAACGCCCGGTCCGTCGTGCCGCGTGACGCGCGGCGGCGGGCGCCGGGTCGGAGACTGGTCGCGGTCGGGACGGAGCGAATCCGGGCAGGTGGCGCGGTCCGGGTCGAAGCGCAGGGTCAGCAGGGCGGTCGCCGCGATGGGCTGCGCGTCCCGGTAGGCCGGCGTGAGGCGCGAGCCGCGCGCGATGGCGAGCGCGGTGGCGTCGAAAAGGCCGGGTGGGGAGGCCTCGAGGATGCGCGCCTCCTGCACGCGGCCCGTGGCCAGCGTCTCGACCTCGAGGACCACGAATCCGGTCGTGCGCTGCACGCAGGCTTCCATCGGGAACGGGGCGCTGGCGAGCAGCGTCGCGGGCACCTCGCCGAGCAGGGAATCGGGGAGGCGGAAGTCGAAGCGGCGCGTTTCGCGCCGCGGCGTGCCGGGCGCGGCCGGGCCGTGCCAGTCGTTCACGGCCGCGAGCACCGCCTGCTCGAACGCCCCGCGCGGCATGGCGGTGACGACCCGCGCGTCCCGCAGCCGGCCGTCCGCGTCGCGCCGGTACCCGACTTCGACGTATCCCTCGATGCGCTCGCGCAGCAGGGCGGGCGGGTAGGCGGGTTGCGGGCCGTCTTCCCCGGCGGCGCCTGCCGAGCCCGCGACCGTGTCAGCCAGCGTGAAGCGCACGCGCGTCCGCAGTCGGCACTCCACCGGCTCGCCGCCCCGCAGCGCCGGGGCGAACCGCCAGCGCCGCACGCCCTCGGTGGCCGCCTGCTCGAAGTAGCCGCGCGGCTCGGCGCGCGCGACGCTCACCCAGCCGACGCTGCCGTCGCGCAGCACCGTGAGCGCGATCTCGACCGAGCCCTCGATGCCGGTCGCGCGCACGGCGTCCGGGTAGGCGGGCGCCTCGCGCTGCAGCGGGACCGGCGGCTTGAGGCTGCCGTCCTCGCAGGGAATCCAGGCCGTAGCGGCAGGCGCCGCGAGCAACAGCAGCAGGGCGGGCGTCGCGCGGCTCATGTGTCGCTCGTCGCCAGCAGGAGCTGCGTGCCCTCGGGCGCGACGAGCAGGGCGTGCCGCCCGGCATCGAGCCCGGCAGGCAGCCGGCGCGCGAAGGCGACGCCGGACTCCCGGAGCTTCGCGATCCGCGCGGGCATTTCCGCGTCGCTGAAGACCAGCGCCGGCCGCGCAAGCGTCCCGGGACCGAGCAACGCGACGTTCAGCGAATCGCTCGTCAAGCCGATGCGCGGGTACGGGTCGTCCCCTTCCTCGGCGGGCACGAAGCCGAGCCGCTCGAAGGCCGCCCCGGCCTGCTTCAGCTCGCTGACGGGCAGCGCGTACTCCTCGAACCACCCGAGGCGCGAGGTCTCCCCCGGCCCGAGCGGCGACGGCGAATGCGTGCGTGCCTCGAGCAGGCGCAACCGCTGGCCTCCGGCCTCGAGGTAGGCTTGGTTGAAGACGTCGCCGCCGAGGCGCTGCTCCAGGATCTCGATGCCGCGGCGCTCGAGCGCCGGGAGGCGGTCGAGCAGGCCGGGCAGCACGAAGGAGAGCAGCGGCGACTGCGGCAGCTCGCGGCCGTGCAGGCCGATCGCGAGCCGGCCGTCGGCGACCACGGCGTAGGGGTACGGGAAGGCCTCGCCCGTGGTCACCTGCGAGAAGCCGAGCCGCTCGTAGAAGGCCAGCGACGCGAGCAGATCCGGCGCGTGCACGCTCACCTCGTGGAAGCGGCCGATCATGCGGCGGGCCTCGCACCCAGCCGCGCCGCGACCAGCCGCGCGAGGCAGTCCACCTGCGCGGCGTCGTCGTTGAGCGCCGGGATGTACTCGAACTCCCCGCCGCCGGATGCGAGGAAGGTCTCGCGCCCTCGCATTGCGATCTCCTCGAGCGTTTCGAGGCAGTCGACGGCGAACCCCGGGCAGGCGACGGCGAGGCGGCGCGTGCCCGCGGCGCCGAGTTCGCGCAGCCGGTCCTCGGTGTACGGCTCGAGCCAGCGCGCGCGTCCGACGCGCGACTGGAACGCCAGCGACCAGCGTTCCGCCGGCAGGCCGAGCCGCTCGGCGACCAGGCGCGCGGTCGCCCGGCAGCGCGTGCCGTAGGGGTCGCCGGCCGCCGCGTAGCGCGCGGGAATGCCGTGGAAGGAAAACAGCAGGTGGTCGAAGGGCGAGCGTGTCGCCGCGATGCTGGCCGCGACCGCCGCGATGTGCGCGGGGTCGTCGTGGTAATCCTCGATCACCAGGCGCTCGGGCGGCGCGGTCAGCGCGGCGAGCGCGGCGTCGACGCGATCGAACACGGCGGCCGTCGTGGTCGCGGAATACTGCGGGTACAGCGGCAGGATCACGAGACGCCGGACGCCGGAATCCCGCAGGCGATCGATGGCGCCGGCGATCGAGGGATTCCCGTAGGTCATGCCCATGGCGACGGCCGGCGCCTCGGGCAGGATCTCCGCGAGGCGCCGCGCGAGCGCGCGCGTGAGCGCCTCGGTGCCGGTCAGGAGCGGCGAGCCCGCGGGGGTCCACACCTCCCGGTAGGCTTCTGCGCTGCGCTTCGGCCGGAACGGCAGGATGACGGTGCGCAGGATGATCTGCCACGGCAGGCGCGGCAGGTCGACGACGCGCGGGTCGGAGAGGAACTCGGCCAGGAAACGCCGCACGGCCTCCGGCGTCGGCGCGTCGGGCGTGCCGAGGTTGACGACGAGGACGCCGGTCGCGGCGGGCATGGCCGCACGATACCCGAAGCCCTGCCGGCACGGTACGAAGGCGGAGGGCGAAAAAAAAGCGGCCGGGAGGGGAACCCCCGGCCGCTTGCGTCGGAGCGCGCGCTTCAGAAGCTCGCGCGCACGTAGGCGAGGATCGTCGAGATGTCATCCCCGCTCTGGTACTCGGCGCCGAGCGCCCAGGTCTTGTTGAAGTGGAAACGGCCGCCGAGGTACAGCGCCGTGTCGTCGCCGCCGTCGCTCAGGTCGGTGTAGCGCGCGCCGCCCTCGAGCTCCACGGCGTCGCCGACGCCCCCGCGCAGGCCGAGGTCGAGCAGGTAGCCGTCGTCGGAGGCGTCGAGGCCCCCGCCGGCATCCACCTCGACGTCGAAGTAGCCGAGCCGGCCGACGAGGTCCAGGTTCTCCGCAAGGCCGTAGTGGCCGCCGATGCCGACCGCGAGCGTGTCGAAATCGACGCCCTGCGTGCTGGTCGCCGAGTATTCGGCGAATGCGAGCCAGTGCTCGGCGAACCCGACCGAACCGCGCAGGCCGAAGCCGTCGAATGTCGGGGCGCCGTCGATGTCGTTCTCGACGTAGGCCGCGTCGACGTAGGAGTAGCTCATGTCATCGGCGAGCGCCGCGAGCGGAGCCGCCGCCAGCAACAAGCCGCCAACCATGGCATTCATGAACTTCATGATCACTGTCCTGTGTGAGGGAGGGGTAGGGGAAAACCAGCCAATAATGGGATGTTAAATGGCGCCCCGGCGTGTCGACAGCGCGGCGTTGCACGATTGTGACCGGCGTCCAGAGGAAGCTCCCGGACCCCAGGAATCCGGGGCGAATGCCACGAACGGGCGGAGTTCGCGCTGTTGCGCGCGCGCCTCAGCAGGGCCGGTTCAGGGCGTCACGCCGCCGACGCACACGTACTTGATCTCGGTGTAGTCGAGCAGTCCGTACTTGCTGCCCTCGCGTCCCGTGCCGGATTCCTTCACGCCGCCGAAAGGCGCGACCTCGGTCGAGATGAGCCCGGTGTTGAGCCCGACGATGCCGTACTCGAGCGCTTCCGACACGCGCCAGGAGCGCGCCAGGTCGCGCGTGTAGAGATAGGCGGCGAGGCCGAACTCCGTGTCATTGGCCATCGCGATGGCCTCTTTCTCCGACGTGAACCTGAACAGGGGCGCGACGGGGCCGAAGGTTTCCTCGCGCGCGACCATCATCGCGGGCGTCACGCCCGTCAGCACGGTCGGCTCGAAGAAGGTGCCGCCGAGCGCGTGGCGCCGGCCGCCGGTCGCGACCGAGGCGCCCTTGCCCGTCGCGTCGGCGATGTGCTCCTCCACCTTCTTCAGCGCGGCCGCGTCGATCAGCGGGCCCTGCTCGGTCTCGCCGGCGAGGCCGTCGCCCACGCGCAGCTTCCGCACCGCGGCGACCAGCTTTTCGGTGAACGCCTCGTACACGCCCGCCTGCACCAGCAGCCGGTTCGCGCACACGCAGGTCTGTCCCGTATTGCGGTACTTGCTCGCGATCGCGCCCGCGACCGCCGCGTCGAGGTCGGCGTCGTCGAAGACGATGAACGGCGCGTTGCCGCCGAGCTCGAGCGAGACCTTCTTCATCGTCTTCGCGCACTGCGCCATCAGCAGCTTGCCGATCTCGGTCGAGCCGGTGAAGGAGAGCTTGCGCACGCGCGCATCGCCGGTCAGCACGCCGCCGATCTCGCGCGCGGGACCGGTGACGATGTTCAGCACGCCGGCCGGGAGGCCGGCGCGCGCGGCGAGTTCGGCGAGCGCGAGCGCGGAGTAGGGCGTCTGGATCGCCGGCTTGCACACGACCGTGCACCCGGCCGCCAGCGCCGGCGCGACCTTGCGCGTGATCATCGCCGCCGGGAAGTTCCACGGCGTGATCGCCGCGACGACGCCCACGGGCTGGCGCAGCACCAGGATGCGCTTGTCCGGCTGGTGGCCCGGGATCACGTCGCCGTAGACGCGCTTGGCTTCCTCGGCAAACCACTCGACGAAGGAGGCGGCGTAGGCGATCTCGCCCCTGGACTCGGCGAGCGGCTTGCCCTGCTCGGCGGTCATGAGCGTCGCCAGGTCCGCGGCGTTCAGCAGGATGAGGTCGTGCCAGCGGCGCAGCAGGACGGCCCGCTCCTTCGCGGTCCTCGCGGCCCAGGCGGGGAATGCCGCGTGCGCGGCGGCGACGGCCTTTTCGGTGGAGGCGGCGTCGAACGCGGGCACGGTCCCGAGCGGCGCGCCCGTCGCGGGGTTGTGCACCGGCAAGGTCGCGCCGCCCGGCGCGTCGTGCCAGGCGCCGTTGACGTAGCACTGCTCCTTGAGCAGCGACGGGTCTTCGAGCTTGAGGCCGCCCGCCGGAGCGAGGCGGCTGTCGTCTTTCGCGCGCATCAGGGTGTCCTTACGACGCGCTGGTCGATCGCGCCGAAGATGGAGCGGCCGGCCGCATCGAGCATCTCGATGCGCACGCGGTCGCCGAAGGAGAGGAATGGGGTCATCGGCTTTCCGTGGTCCAGGGTTTCCAGCATGCGCCGCTCGGCGAGGCAGGTCGAGCCGGTCGAGCGGTCGAGATTGGACACGGTGCCGGAGCCGACGATGCTGCCGGCGCCGAGCCTGCGCGTCTTGGCCGCGTGCGCGATCAGCTGGCCGAAGTCGAACGTCATGTCGACGCCCGCGTTCGGGCGGCCGAATGGCTTGCCATTCACGTGCACGACGAGCGGCAGGTGCAGGCGCGCATCACGCCAGGCGTCGCCGAGCTCGTCCGGCGTCACCGCGACCGGCGAGAACGCCGTCGCCGGCTTCGACTGGTAGAAGCCGAAACCCTTGGCCAGTTCGCCCGGGATCAGGTTGCGCAGCGACCAGTCGTTCACCAGCATCACGAGCTGGATGTGCGCACGCGCGTCGGCCGGCGCGACGCCCATCGGCACGTCGTCGGTGACGACGGCGACCTCGCCCTCGAGGTCGATGCCCCAGTCCTCGCTCGCGAAGGGCGCGTCCGCCTGCGGGGGCAGGAAGTCGTCCGAGCCGCCCTGGTACACGAGCGGGTCGGTCCAGAAGGACTCCGGCATGGTCGCGCCGCGGGCCTTGCGCACCAGCTCGACGTGGTTCACGTAGGCGCTGCCGTCCACCCAGTGATACGCACGCGGCAGCGGCGCGAGCGCGTCGGCCGGGTCGAAGGGGACGCCCGGCGCGCGGCCCGCCTCGAGCTCGCGCGCGAGGGACTCCAGTTCGGGCTTCGCGCGGGACCAGTCGTCGAGTGCCGCCTGCAGCGTGGCCGCCACGTGCTGCGCGGGCGCCGCCCGCGTGAGATCGCGGCTCACGACCGCGAGCCTGCCGTCGCGGCCGCCCGGCAGCGTCGCGAGCTTCATTTCCCGCCGGATCCTTTCCAGCTGTCCACGTAGCCGGCCCACTCGACGCGGCGCGCGGCCTCAGCAATCTCGAGCGCGTCGCGCGTGTCCACCATCACGGCGTACTCGTCGGTCGCGGGCTTGGACTGCACCAGCATGCGCGACAGCGCCTTCGGGTGCGGGCCGTGCGTGAAGCCGCCCGGGTGCAGCGTGACCATGCCCGGGTGGATGTTGTCGCGGCTGAAGAAGTCGCCCGCGTGGTAGAAGATCATCTCGTCGTAGTCGTCGTTGTTGTGGAAGAACGGGATCTTGATCGCGCCCGGGTCGGTCTCGAACGGCCGCGGCACGAAGGTGCAGACCACGAAGCGGCTGCCGACGAAGGTCGTGTGCGCCGACGGCGGCAGGTGGTAGCGGTGGCTCATCAGCGGGCGGATGTCGCGCACGTTGATGCGGCACACCGACAGGTCGCCGTGCCAGCCGATCGCGTCCAGCGGGTTGTACGGGAAGGTGACGGTCGAGACGGCATTGCGGCGCTTCACCGCCACGCGCCAGGATTTCTCGTCCTGCTGGGCGAGGAACGCCTCGTCCACGCGCGGCGCGTCGAGCATCGCCGGGTCGAAGATCGCGTGTCCGCCGACCAGGCCCTTCTCGGGCAGCATGTAGGACGCGTTCGTCGCCTCGACCATGAGGAGGGCCGCGGGCTCGGCGCACTCGAGCCGCCACATCGTCCCGCGCGGGAGCACGATGTAGTCGCCGGCCTCGAATCCGAGCCGGCCGAAGTCGCAGAAGAGGTCGCCCCGGCCGGCGTGCACGAACAGGAGCTCGTCGCCGTCCGCGTTGCGGGCGAGCGCGTCCATCTTTCCGGACGTGCGCCAGAAGCGGATGCGCGTGCTGGCGTTGTAGAGCAGGTCCGGCGCCGACCAGGGGTGGGCCGCGACCGCGTCGAGCTTCGTGAAGTCGAAGGCGTGCGGCGACAGCGGCCCCTCGAAGCGGGTCCAGCCGGTCGGCGGATGGCGGTGGTGGAAGAAGGCGGCCGGCCCGAAGAAGCCTTCCTTGCTCATCTCCCGCTCGTAAGTGCCGGGCGGCAGGTCGGCGTGCGCCTGCCGCGACGCCGTTCCTTCCACCCGCGGATGCCCGATGTAGCGCTTCATCGCCTCACTTCTCCAGGATGGCGGTGACGCCCATGCCGCCGGCGGTGCAGACGGAGATGAGGCCGCGCCCGGAGCCGCGCTCGTCGAGCAGCTTCGCGAGCGTCGCGACGATGCGCGCGCCGGTCGCCGCGAACGGGTGGCCGATGGCGACGCTGCTGCCCTTGACGTTGAGCTTCGCGCGGTCGATCGAGCCGAGCGGCTTCGCGAGCCCGAGCCGCTCGCGGCAGAACTTCTCCGACTCCCAGGCCTTCAGCGTGCACAGCACCTGCGCCGCGAAGGCCTCGTGGATCTCGTAGAAGTCGAAGTCCTGCAGCGTGAGTCCGGCGTCGGCCAGCATGCGCGGCACGGCGTAGGCCGGGGCCATCAGCAGGCCCTCGCCGCCGACGAAGTCGACCGCCGCGACCTTGCCGTAGGTCAGGTACGCCTGCACGGGCAGCCCGCGCGCGCGCGCCCAGTCCTCGCTGGCGAGCAGCACGGCGGCCGCGCCGTCGGTCATCGGCGTCGAGTTGCCCGCGGTCAGCGTGCCGTCCTTGGCGAACGAAGGCCGGAGCTTCGCGAGCTTCTCGAGGCTCGTGTCCGCGCGCACGTTGTTGTCGGTGGAAAGCCCCAGGTAAGGCACGACCAGGTCGGCCAGGAATCCCTCGGACCAGGCGCGGCTCGCGCGCTGGTGGCTCGCGAGCGCGAAGGCGTCCTGCTCCTCGCGCGTGACCTGCCAGGTGCGCGCCATCTGCTCGGTGTGCTGGCCCATCGACAGGCCGGTGCGCGGCTCGCCGGTGCCCGGGAAGACCGGCTTGAAGTGGCGCGGCCGCAGGCTCAGGAACGGCGCGACGCGCTCGCCGAAGCTGCGCGCGCGATGGGCGCGCAGCAGGATCTGCTGGTAGGCCTTGCCGAATACGACCGGCGGGTCGCTGACCGTGTCCACGCCCCCGGCCAGCCCCGCGTCGATCTGCCCGAGCGCGATCTTGTTGGCGACGATGATGGCCGCCTCGATGCTCGTGCCGCAGGCGCGCTGCACGTCGAGCCCGGGGGTCTCGGGCGACAGCCCGGAATCGAGCAGCGACTCGCGGGTCAGGTTCCACTGGCTCGAGTGCTTCATCACCGCGCCGGCGACGACGTCGCCGAGGCGCACGCCCTTCAGCGCGAACTTGTCCACCACCGCCTTCAGCGACGCGGTGAGCATCTGCTGGTTGCCCACGCTCGCATAGGCGCCATGGGCGCGCGCGAAGGGGATGCGGGAGCCGCCAATGACGGCGACCCGGCGGGGCGATGATCCGACCAGCATAGGCGCTCTCCGGTGGAAGCAGGCCGACCTGCTTCCGCTAGAATGCCAGCATCCCCAAGGGCCCGCCACGGCGCGCAACCCCCTGATCCTGCATGCCATGAGCGAACCCGGCAGCTTCCGCCACGCCTTCCCGCGCGATTCGCGGGCGATCCTCCGTCTTGCCGGGCCGCTGATGGTCAACAACGTCGTGCTGGCCGGCATGATGCTCGTCAACACCGTGGTCGCCGGCCGCCTCGGCCCCGAGCCGCTCGCCGGCGTCGCCGTCGGGGGCAGCTATTACCAGATGTTCTGGTTGCTGGGCCTCGGCGTCCTCATGGCCATCTCGCCCATCGTCGCCCACGCCTACGGCGGCGGCCGCGACGAGGAGGTCGGCCGGCGTTTCCGCCAGGGTCTCTGGCTCGCCCTGATGCTGGCCGTGCCGCTCGTCGCCGCGCTCGCCTGCGTCGAGCCGTTGCTCGTCTGGTTCGGCACCGACGCGCGCGCGATCCCGCACGCGGCCGGTTACGTCTACGCGATGTGCTTCGGGATGCCGGCGATGCTCGTCTTCCTGGCGCATCGGTACACGAGCGAGGGCATCGGCTGGACCCGGCCGGTGATGTACACCGCGGCCGTCGGCCTCACGATCAATATCCTCGGCAACTGGCTGTTCACGCTCGGCGGCCTCGGCATCCCCTCGCAGGGCGCCCGCGGCTGCGGCATCGCGACCGCGCTCGCGGGCTGGGCGATGCTCGTGACCATGCACCTGTACCAGCGCCGGCAGCCCGTCTATCGCCGCTTCCGCCTGTTCGAGCGCTTCGACCCGCCGGACCGCCGGGCGATCGGCGAAATCCTCGGACTCGGCCTGCCGATCGCGGGCTCGGTGGTCTCCGAGGGCGCCCTGTTCGTGGTCGCGGCGCTCCTCATGAGCACGCTCGGCACCGTGATCGTCGCCGCCCACCAGGTCGCGATCAGCTACGCCTCGCTGATGTTCATGATCCCGTTGTCGCTGCACTCGGCGACCACCATCCACGTCGGCCACCAGGTCGGCCGCGGCGACATGCTGGCCGGCCGCAATGCCGGCTGGAGCGGCATCGCCATGTGCGGGCTCGTCATGGCGCTGTCCTCGCTGGTGATCCTGGCCGCGCGCGAGCCGATTGCCGCCGCCTATACGTCCGATGCCGAGGTGCGGGCGCTGGCGGTCTGGCTGCTGCTCTTCGTGGCGGCTTTCCAGCTGCCGGATGGCCTGCAGGTGGGGGCGGCCGGGGCGCTGCGGGGATTCAAGGACGCCCACGTGCCGATGGGCCTCAATTTTGCGGCCTATTGGCTGATCGGCTTCCCCGCGGCCTGGTGGTTCGGCATTCGCCAGGGTTTCGGACCCTCGGGCATCTGGGCCGGATTGATCGTCGGGCTCGTCGTCTGCGCAGTCTTCCTGCTGCTGCGCTTCCGGCAGATCACGCGGCGGCGCCTCGCGATGGCGGCCTGAACCCAGTGGGGGGAGGGCCGCAGCCGAAGCCGGGCCGGGCGGGCCTCAGCGGATGACGGCCTGCTGGGCGACGGTGACGGCGCTGGCGGCGGCGATCGCGACGGCACGCCAGCTCGCCTGCTCGGCCGACTGGGCGAGCCAGGCGCGATGGCCGGCGGCGAATGCGCGGACGGTCGGGAAGCTGTCGCGGACCGCGCTCACGGCGTTCGCCACGAGCACTTCGCGGTAATGCGGCAGCGAGTCGACAGCGAAGTTCCTTCCCATGGCACGCAACTTAATCGCGCCGACGGAGAAAAACCATGGACGGGTGTCGCAGTCTGCGGACATTTTTCGCGCGGCCGCCGACTCGTCGTGTCCGACTGCGCCGACGCGACTTTCACTTTCATCACTTTCTGTCCGACCAACCGCAAAGATTCGCGCGCGCTTGGCCGTGCGGGGTTCCCGCACTCGCTCCTGGCGGCGACCGCAAGTCGCTCGTGCGTGACCCCGCCCGGCCGGCGCGCGCGTGACTCGTCGCGGCGTTTTGCGCGCGTGCGAGCCGGCAGGACCCCCGAGCGAGCGAATGCGGTCGCCGCCCTGAGCGAGCGAGGGGAGTCCCGCCGGCGAAGCACGCGCGCGATGCGCCGGGAGTGGTCAATACGCGGCGCTCGGGTCGTAGAACCCGTGCCCCAGCGTCTCGACCTCGACCAGCAGCCCGTCCTCGAACCGCAGCCGGTACATGAGCTTGTTCGGCCCGAAGTTGTAGGTCCAGAACTCGACGGCCACCTCGAACGCGCCGCGGACCGGGATGCCTCGATGATAGGAATACGACCGCACGATCTCGCGCCGCTCGATGCTGACGGGCGGGCCGCAGTAGGCCTCGACCTTGGCGGCCGGGTCGCCGTCGGTCATCAGTTTGCTGCCGCAGCGCATGGAATCGGCCCGGGCGGGCAGGGCCAGGGCCAGGGTCGCCGCCAGCAGGAACATCCCCGAAATCGTTGTTTTCATGGCGACAAGCCTGCCCCGGGAAGGATGAACGACGGCTGAAACGCCAGCGTTCCTAATGTACCCGTGCCTGCCGGCCCGACCAAGCTGGCCCCCGCGGGCGGTTCCTTATGCGCCCGTGGAGCCGCAGAATGGCCGGCCCATGGCCCGAACACGACTCGACCGCCCCTTCGAACGCCGCCTGTCCGGGCTGGTGAACGCCCGTGAACCCGGCGTGCTGATTGGCGGCCTGAAGGGCGTGGAGCGGGAGGCGCTCCGGGTCCGCCCGGATGGCCGGATCGCGCAGACCGGCCATCCCGCGGCGCTCGGCTCGGCCCTGACCCACCCCTACATCACGACCGATTACTCGGAAGCCCTGATCGAGCTGGTGACGCCGCCGTTCCCGCACAGCTGGGAGCTGCAGCAATACCTCTGCGACATCCACCAGTTCGTCTACAGCGAGCTCGGGGAGGAACTGCTCTGGGCAACCAGCATGCCCTGCGTCCTGGGCGGCGACGCCGAGATCCCCATCGCGCGCTACGGCAGCTCGAACATCGGCCGCATGAAGCACGTGTACCGGGTCGGCCTCGGGCACCGCTACGGGCGGATGATGCAGGCGATCTCGGGCGTGCACTTCAACTACTCGTTCCCGGCGCAGCTCTGGCCGGTGCTCGAGGCGGTGACGCAGTCGAAGCTGCGCGGCCAGGCGCTGGTCGACGACGCGTACTTCGCGCTGCTCCGGAACTACCGGCGCTACGGCTGGCTCATCCTGTACCTGTTCGGGGTCTCGCCGGCCGTCTGCCGCTCGTTCTTCGCCGGGCGCGAGGTGCCCGCGGGTCTCGAGTCGCTCGGCAAGGGCACGCTCTACGCGCCGCACGCGACGTCGCTGCGCATGAGCGACCTCGGTTACCGCAACAAGAACCAGGCCGGCGTGCACGTCTCCGTCAACTCGCTCGAGGAGTACGTCCGGGACCTGTCGCGCCTGATCTCGACGCCGCACCCGGAGTACCAGGCGATCGGCGTCGAGGTCGACGGCGAGTGGAAGCAGCTGAACGCGAACCTGCTGCAGATCGAGAACGAGTACTACAGCTTCATCCGGCCGAAGCGCGTCGCCTTCTCGGGCGAGCGGCCGACGAAGGCGCTGCTGCGCGGCGGCGTGCAGTACGTCGAGATGCGCTCGCTGGACGTCGGCGCTTACGACCCGGTCGGCGTCAACCACCGCAAGCTCCTGTTCCTCGAGGCCTTCGCTGCGCTGTGCCTGCTGCGCGAGAGTCCGCCGCTCTCGCCGGAGCTGTCGGCGAAGTACGAGGCCAACCACGTGACGGTCGCCAGCCGCGGGCGCGAGCCCGGGCTCGAGCTGTGGACGGAGCAGGGGCCGCTCGGGCTCGCGGACTGGGCGACGGAGGTCCTCGACCAGATGCAGGGCATCTGCGAGCTGCTCGACACCGGCGAGGCTTCAAAGCCCTACGCGGCGGCGCTTTCCTTCCAGCGGCAGAAGCTGCTCGACCCGGCCGAGCTGCCGTCGGCGCGGCTGATGGACGACATGAAGCGCCAGGGGATGGCATTCTCCGAGCTCGGGCTCTGGATGTCGGAGATGCACCGCGACTATTTCCGCGAGCTCTACCCGCCGAATCCCGCTCGCCTCGCCCTGTTCCGCGAGGAAGCCGCGGCCTCGCTCGAGGAGCAGCGCGCGGTCGAGGCGCGCGACGCGCTGCCGTTCGCGCAGTTCGTGGCGCGGTACAACGAGGGCTCGCTCGCCTGAGACGGGCCGCGCCCGTTCGCGCGGCGCGGGAATCCCGCAGCGGAGATCAGTAGATCGCGGTTTCACGCCGGCCGCCGGAGTCGCGCGCGCCCCTGAACATGCCCTCGGTGTTGAACTCGAGCGCCAGCGCCCCGCGGCTGTCGACGACGATCACGCCGCCGTCGCCGCCGATGTCCTTGAGCTTGCCGTGGATCACGTCGCGGGCCGCTTCGGCGCTGCTCACGCCGGTCAGGCGCACGCGCGCGCAGATCTCGTGCGCGACCACCGCGCGGATGAAGTACTCGCCGCTGCCGGTCGCGGAGACGGCGCAGCTCGCGTTGTCGGCGTAGGTGCCGGCGCCGATGATCGGCGAGTCGCCGACCCGGCCCCAGCGCTTGTTGGTCATGCCGCCGGTCGAGGTCGCCGCGGCGAGGTTGCCCTTGCCGTCGCGCGCGACCGCGCCGACGGTGCTGAAGAAGCCGATGTCCTCCTGCGCCGGCGACACGGCCGCGGTGCGCTCCGCCTTCTGCGCCTCCTCGAGCTGCTTCCAGCGCCGCTCGGTGTGGAAGTAGCTGCCCGGCACGAGTTCCATGCCCTGTTCGAGCGCGAACTCCTCGGCGCCTTCACCGACCAGCATGACGTGCGGAGAGCGGTCCATCACCAGGCGCGCCAGGTCGATCGGGTTGCGGACGTGCCTGAGGCCCGCGACCGCGCCCGCGCGCAGCGTCGCGCCGTCCATGATCGAGGCGTCGAGCTCGTTGGCGCCGGCGTGGTTGAACACCGCGCCCTTGCCGGCGTTGAACAGCGGCGAGTCCTCCAGGATCCTCACCGCGACGACCACGGCGTCGAGGCTGGTCCCGCCCTTCGCGAGCACCTCGTAGCCGGCATCCAGCGCGCGGCCGAGGTCGGCGTGGTAGGCGCGCTCGTTCTCGGGCGTCATGGAATCGCGGCTGATCACGCCGGCGCCGCCGTGGATGGCGATCGAGATCATCGGTTCGTCTCCGTGGGCGGCCGCGGGCAGCGCGGCCGTCATGCAGGCCGCGAGGGCCGTGAGGAAGGGGAATCGCATCCCCGCTATTATCCGCCAACGCGGCGCCGGTGGGCAGCCATCCGGGCGTCCGCGGGGAGTCCTCGCATGCCACGAGTCATTCGCCCATCGGTCGCGCTGCTGGCCGCCCTGCTCGCGGCCTGCGGCAACGGCGGCGACGCGCTGCTCGGCACGCTCGAGCGCGACCGCGTCGAACTCGTCGCCGAGGCGCAGGAGACGATCCTGGAGATCGCCGTGCGCGAGGGCGAGGCGGTGAAGTCCGGCCGGCTCGTGGTGCGGCTCGACCCGTCGACCGCGGCCGCGCGGCTCGAGCAGGCCCGCGCGAACGTGACCCAGGCCGAGCGCCGCCATGCCGAGGACGTCGCGGGCGCGCGTCGCGAGCAGGTGGCGCAGGCGCGCGCGAACCTCGCCGGCGCCGCGGCGCGCGCCGAAACGGAGGCGAGGGAGTTCGAGCGCGTCGAGAAGCTGGTCGCGCAGCAGCAGCTGCCGGCGAACCTGCTCGACCGGCAGCGCGCGCTGCGCGACAGCGCGGCCGCTGACGAGCGTGCCGCCCGTGACCGTCTCGAGGAGCTCGTGAACGGCACGCGCGCGGAAGTGATCGACCAGTCCGCCGCCGCGCTCGCCGCCGCCCGCGCGCAGGCCGCCGAGCTCGAGCTCGCGCTCGAGCGCCTCACCGTGCGCGCGCCGCGCGACGGCGTGGTCGACGCGCTCCCGTACGAACTCGGCGAGCGCCCGCCGAGGGGCGCGCCGGTCGCGGTGCTGCTGGCCGACGGGGCGCCCTACGCGCGTGTCTTCATCCCCGAGGCGCGTCGCGCCGACGTCGGCGCCGGCACCCCGGCGACCGTGCGCTTCGACGGTTCGGATCGCGCGTGGCGCGCCGAGGTCCGTTACGTCTCGTCCGAGGCCGCATTCACGCCGTACTACGCGCTCAACGCGCGCGAGCGCGGCCGGCTCGCCTACCTCGCGGAGGTCGTGCTGACCGAGCCCGAGGCGGCGGGACTGCCGACGGGCATCCCGGTCGAAGTCACGCTCGGGGCGGGCCAGGCGGCGCCGTGAGCGTCGCGATCACCGCGCGCGGCCTCGCGCGGCGCTTCGGCGCGAAGTGGGCCGTCGCCGGGATCGACCTCGACGTGCCGCGTGCCCAGATCTACGGGTTCCTCGGGCCGAACGGGTCCGGCAAGTCGACGACCATCCGCATGCTCTGCGGCCTGCTGGTGCCGACCCGCGGCACGGTCAGCGTGCTCGGGCACGAGGTGCCGAGGGAATCCGAGGTCGTGCGCCGCAAGCTCGGCTACATGACGCAGCGCTTCTCGCTGTGGGACGACCTCACGGTCCGCGAGAACCTCGAGTTCATGTGCCGCGTGTACGGCCTCGGCCGCGCCGAGATCCGCGAGCGGATCGCCGACCGCATGAGCCGCTACGACCTCGCCGGCATCGCAGCGCAGCGGGCGGGCACGCTGTCGGGCGGCCAGCGGCAGCGGCTCGCGCTCGGCGCGGCGACGCTGCACGACCCGGAGCTGCTGCTGCTCGACGAGCCGACCAGCGCGGTGGACCCGCAGAGCCGCCGCGACTTCTGGGAGAGCCTGTTCGAGCTGGTCGGCGGCGGGACGACGATCCTGGTCTCGACGCATTACATGGACGAGGCGGAGCGCTGCCACCGGCTCGCGATCCTGGACGACGGCCGGGTGGCCGCGGAGGGGGAGCCGAAAGCGCTCGCGCGCGACATCGACGCGGCGGTGGTCGAGATCGGCGAGATCGACTTTGCCGCCGCGCGGCGTTCGCTGGCGGGACTCGCCGCCGTGCGCAGCGTCGCCCAGCTCGGCAACCGGCTGCGCGTGCTGCTGCCGCGCGGCACCCCGGAGCCGGAGCGGCTCATCCGCGCGGCGCTCGCCGACGGCAACCCCGGCGCGCAGGTGGTGCGGGTGGGCGCCTCGCTCGAGGACGTGTTCGTCGCCGCGACGCGCCTGCGGGGCGACGCGTCGTCGCCGGGGCGCGCGGCGTGAAGTGGCTCGAGCGCCTCACTGCGGTCGCCGCCAAGGAGGTGCGCCAGCTCTCGCGGGACCGCATCACGATCGGGCTGATCGTCGGCCTGCCCACGATGCAGCTGCTGCTGTTCGGCTACGCGATCAACTTCGACGTGCGCGGCGTCGAGACGGCCGTGCTCGACCAGGCGCGAACCTCGCTGTCGCGGCGCCTGGTCGCCGATCTCGGGGCGACGCAGGTGCTGGGCGAGATCCGGCAGGCCGGCACGAACCGCGAGCTGCGCGCGCTCATGCAGCAGGGTGAGGCGAACATCGCGATCGTGATCGCGCCCGACCTCGAGCGGCGCCTCGCCAAGGGGGACCGCGCGGCACTCCAGATCCTCGTCGACGGCAGCCAGCCCGCGCTCGAGAACGTGGCTGCGGGCCTCGCCGCGATGCCGCTGCTGCGGCGCCACGGGGCGTCGCCGGCGGCGCGGCCGGTGGAGATCCTGGTCGCCTACAACCCGGAGAAGCGCACCGCCGTGCAGATCGTGCCGGCGCTGTGCGGCGTGATCCTGACGATGACGATGATGGTGTTCACGGCGACGGCGATCGTTCGCGAGCGCGAGCGCGGCAACCTGGAACTGCTGATCACGACGCCCGTGTCGACCGCCGAGCTGATGGCCGGCAAGCTGCTGCCCTACGTCGGCATCGGCCTCGTGCAGACGACGCTGATCCTCGCGCTCGGCTACTGGCTGTTCGACGTCGCCATCGCGGGCAGCCTCGTCGACCTGTACTTGGGCGCGCTCCTTTTCATCGCGGCCTCGCTCGCGCTCGGGCTCCTGGTCTCGACCATCGCGCAGACGCAGTTCCAGGCGATCCAGATGGCGCTCGTCCTGATGCTGCCCTCGATCCTGATGTCGGGCTTCATGTTCCCGTTCGAGGGCATGCCGAGGGCCGCCCAGTGGATCGCGCAGGTCCTGCCGCTCACCCATTTCAACGAGATCATCCGCGGCATCGTGCTGCGCGGGGCGGGGCTCGGGGACATGCGCCCCGAGCTGCTGAAGCTGTGCGCCATCCTGGCCGTGGTCCTGACCCTCGCCAGGGCCCGTTTCCACAAGCGGCTGGACTAGGGGACTGTCACCGGGGTCTGTCCCCTTTGCCCCCGCAGCCCGTAACGCTGTAAGTGCTTATCGGCAAAGGGGACTGACCCCTCCTCATGAACGCGACTCGGGCCCTCCAGGGCCCCGATTTCCCGCGATTCCGCCAACCAACCCGCATGAAACCTCCCGGCCCCCGTGCTATTCTCCACTCCGACCGCTGCTTCCCGGCACGGTCAAGGTGACAGGACCCGCTGATCGAAGATTCGCCCTGCCGAGCTATTTGCCCGCCTAGACGATCCCGACCGTGTTTCCTGCCGTAGTGAATGGCCGCTGCCGACCCTCGCGAGAGGGCCGCGCACGGCCGTGTCATTTTTTTGAATAGCGAGAGATTCGACTCATGAAGATCTATGTTGGAAACCTGCCTTTCTCGGCGACCGAAGCCCAGGTGCGTGACCTGTTCGCGCAGCACGGCGCGGTTGAGTCCGTGGCCCTGCCGGCGGATCGCGAAACTGGCCGTCCGCGCGGCTTCGGCTTCGTCGAAATGCCCCAGGCTGAGGCAGCCAAGGCCATCGAGGCGCTGAATGGCTTCTCGATGGGTGGTCGTCAGCTGCGCGTCAATGAAGCGCAGGATCGTCCCCGTGGTGCCGGCGGCGGCGGTGGCCGTCCGGGCGGCGGCGGTGGCTTCCGTTCCGGCGGCGGCGGCGGCGGTGGTGGCTTCCGCTCCGGCGGCGGTGGCGGCGGCGGCGGTCGCTGGTAAGCGATCGAGCGTACGCTCACGGAAAGGCCCGCTTCGGCGGGCCTTTCCTTTGGTGCCTGGGAAAAGGGGACGCTAACCTTTAGAAATGGGGACGCTAACCTTTTCTCGGCCAGGACCCGCTCGCATGGGCATTCCCTTACCGAGAAAAGGTTAGCGTCCCCATTTCTAAAGGTTAGCGTCCCCTTTTCCCAGGCACCATGAAGCGCCTCCACGGTTTCCCCCCGATCGCCGACCGCCGCGCCCGCGTCCTGATCCTCGGCAGCATGCCGAGTGAGGCCTCGCTCGCCGCGGGCGAGTACTACGCCTTCCGCCACAACCAGTTCTGGCGCATCGCCGGCGAGATTGCGGGCTTCGCGCACGACGCGCCCTATGCGCGGCGCAAGGCGGCGCTCAGGAGCCGGCGTATCGCCCTCTGGGACGTGGTCGCGAGCTGCGTGCGTCCCGGCAGCCTCGATTCCGCAATCCGCGAGGACACCATCCGCGTCAACGACTTCGCCGCCTTCTTCGCCGCGCATCCGGCCATCCGGCGGGTCTGCTTCAACGGCCGCAAGGCCGAGTCTGCCTGGCGTCGACGCGTCGCGCCGACGCTGCCCAAGTCGCTGGAACTCGAGTATCGCCTGCTGCCCTCCACGAGCCCGGCCCACGCCGGGATGGGTTATCGTTCCAAGCTCAGGATCTGGCGAGGCGCGATCACGTGCTGAATCGCAGGCAGATGCTCCAGGGACTCGGCGCGGGCGCGCTGCTCGGCGGCCTGGGCACGCGCGCGCATGCGGCGGCTGCGGCGCCGGAGGTGCTCGTCATCGGCGCGGGCGCCGCGGGTCTCGTCGCCGCGAAGGAACTGGCGGCGAGGGGAATTCCGGCGGTCGTCCTGGAAGCGCGCGACCGCATCGGCGGCCGCGCATTCACGGACGACAGCCTCGGCGTGTCGTGGGACCGCGGCTGTTCCTGGCTGCATGCCTCGAACGTCAACCCGTGGATGGACTACGCGCGGCAGGCCGGCTTCGAGATCCAGCCCGACCGCGCCGCCCGCGAGATCTACGACGGCGCGCGGCGCATGGACGGCGCCGAGACCGCCGGCCACCGCGCGGTCATGGAACGGGCGCAGCGCGAGCTCGGGCGCGCGGGCGCCCGAGGCCTGGACATTCCCGCGGAGTCCGCGCTCACCCAGGAGACGCTCGCCGATCCCTGGTACCCGATGGTGATGAACGAACTGACGGCCTGGGAGGGCGTGGAACCCGCGAACTTCTCCGCGCTCGATTCGCACCGCTACGAGGAGGACGGCGAGGACCACGTGGTCCCGCGCGGCCTCGGCACGCTCGTCGCCCATTACGCGAAAGGCGTGGAGGTGAAGCTCCGCACCCCGGTCACGCGCATCCGCTGGGGCGGGCGGGGCGTCGCCGCGGAAACGGCGGCGGGCCTCGTGTCCGCGCGCGTCGCGGTGGTCGCGCTGCCTTCGGCGACGATCGCCGAGGGCTCGGTGATCTTCTCTCCGCACCTGCCCGCCGAGGTGCTGCAGGCGCACCACGACCTGCCGCTCGGCATCCTCGAGAAGGTCGCGCTGCGCTTCAAGCGCAATGTCTTTCCCTCGGAGGCGACGGAGTTCCTGCAGTTGAAGCGCGACGACGGCCGCGGGCTCGGCTACCGCACGCGCCACGGCGGCGAGAACGTCTGCATCGCCTTCGCGCCGGGCCGGCTCGCGCGCGACCTGGAGGCGCGTGGCGAGCAGGCCGCGATTGCGGTGGCGCTCGACGAGTTGACCGCGATGCTGGGCGGCGACGTACGCAAGCATTTCGACGAGGGCGCGGCGACGGCCTGGGCCTCGGATCCGTACGCGCGGGGCGCCTACTCCTACTGCGTGCCGGGCCGCTACGGCGCGCGTGCGCTGCTGACCCGGCCGGTCGGCGGGCGCATCGTGTTCGCCGGCGAGCACACGGAGCAGGCGGCCTACGGCACGGTGCACGGGGCGTATCGCTCCGGACTGCGCGCTGCCGCCGAAGCGCGCCGGCTGCTCGGGAGGGCCTGAACCATGGAGTACGTCCTCTACGACTACCTGTCCTCCGGCAACGGCTACAAGTGCCGCCTGACGCTGAAGGCGCTCGGCCTCCCGTACCGGTATGTGCAGAAGGACATCCTCGCCGGCGAGACGCGCACGCCCGAGTTCCTCGCCATCAACCCGAACGGCAAGATCCCGGTGCTCGTCGTGCCCGGTCGCGGGCCGATCGCGGAGAGCCACGCGATCATCAATTACCTCGCCGAAGGCACGGCGCTGATGCCGTCCGACCGCTACGAACGCGCGCTCGTGTGGCAGTGGCTGTGCTTCGAGCAGTACCAGCTCGAGCCGGGGGTCGCGACCGTCCGCTTCATGCTGCACTACCTGAACAAGACCAAGGAAGAGCTCGGCGTGCGCTACACGGACCGCTACCAGCGCGGCGCCGATGCGCTCGCCGTGCTCGAGCGGGGGCTCGCCGGCCGCAGCTGGCTGGTCGGCGGCGACGTGACGCTCGCCGACATCGCGCTGTTCGCCTATACCCACGTCGCGGACGAGGCGGAGTACCGCCTCGAGGACTACCCGGCGATCAGCGCCTGGATCGCCGGGTTCAAGCGCCTGCCCTGGTACTCGCCGATCACGGAGCCCTGATGCCCACGCGCCGCGAGGCGTTCCGCTTCTGGCTGAAGCTCGGCTTCATTTCGTTCGGCGGGCCTGCCGGGCAGATCGCGATCATGCACCGCGAGGTCGTCGACAGGCGCCGCTGGATCGACGAGCAGTCGTTCATGCAGGCCCTCAACGTCTGCATGCTGCTGCCCGGCCCCGAGGCGCTGCAGCTGGCGATCTGGCTCGGCTGGCGCCTGCACGGCCTGGCCGGCGGGCTGGTCGCGGGCCTGTGCTTCATCGTCCCGTCGATGGCGATCCTGCTCGCGCTCTCGTTCGTCTACGCGCTGCACGGCGACCTGCCGCTGGTCGCGGCGGCGCTCGCGGGACTCAAGGCGACCGTCATCGCGCTCATCGTGCAGGCGCTCGTGCGGATTGCGGGCCGTGCGATCCGGCATCCGCTGCACGGCCTGCTCGCGATTGCCGCGTTCGTGCTGATCGCGGGCCGGCTCGCGCCGTTTCCGCTGGTGCTCGCCGGCGCCGCGCTCGCGGGCCTGATCGCCGGGCCGCGCGAGCCCGGGCGCGCGCAGCCGTCCCCGCGCGCGGCATTCCCCTGGCGCACGCTCGTCGCGGGCGTCGCCCTCTGGGCGGCGCCGGCGCTCGCGATCGTCGCGTTCGCCGGTCCGCAGTCGCTGTACGCGGCCCTGTACCGCTTCTTCACCAGCGCCGCCCTCGTCACGTTCGGCGGCGCCTACGCGATCCTCGCCTGGGTCAACCAGCAGGCGGTCGAGGCCTACGGCTGGATCACGCAGGCGGACACCATCGCGGGCCTCGCGCTCGCCGAGACGACGCCCGGGCCGCTGATCATGGTGCTCCAGTTCATCGGCTTCATGGCCGGCTGGCGCGGCAGCGGCGGCGACGGCGGCGTCGCCGTCGTGGCTGCGCTGCTGACGTCCTGGGCGACGTTCCTGCCGGCCTTCGTGCTGATCCTCCTGGCCGCGCCTTACGTGCTGCGCCTCGCGGAGAATCGCCGGCTCGCCGCGGCGCTCGCCGGCATCACCGCGTCCGTCGTCGGCGTCATCGCGAGCCTCGCGCTCGCCTTCGGGACCAGCATCCTTTTCCCCGCCGGGTTCGAGTCGCCCGACTGGCGCGCGATCGCGATCGCGGTTGCCGCCTTCGCCGCGCTGCAATGGACGCGCACCGACATGCTCTGGGTCATCGCCGGCGGGCTCGTCGCCGGCCTCGCGCTCGGCTTCGTCTGACGCCGGGGCCGTGGTAGCGTGGCCGCCATGAAGTACCTGCACACGATGGTTCGCGTGGGTGACCTCGAGAAGTCGCTGCGCTTCTACCGTGATCTGCTCGGCTTGCGCGAGTTGCGGCGCATCGACAACGAGAAAGGCAGGTTCACGCTCGTGTTCCTGGCCGCGCCGGGCGACGATGCGGCGCAGGTCGAGCTGACTTACAACTGGGATCCCGAGCAATACGGGATCGGCCGCGCCTTCGGCCACCTGGCCTACGAGGTCGACGACGTCTACGCGGCGTGCGAGAAGCTCGTCGCCGGCGGCGTCACCATCAACCGCCCGCCGCGCGACGGCCGCATGGCCTTCGTCCGCTCGCCCGACAACATTTCCATCGAGCTCCTGCAGAAAGGCGCCGCCCTGCCCCCGAAGGAGCCCTGGGCCTCCATGCCCAACACCGGAAGTTGGTAGATCGCGGGCTGCGGGGACGTTGCGGCGCCGGCACCGTTGCCGGGTCCCGAGCGAGCGAATGTCCGATCTTCTGAGCGAGCGAGGGATTCCGGCCGGTGCCGGCGCCGCGAAGATGCTTCAGCCCGCGATGTAACGCCTGAGGTCCTCGATCTCGTGCTTCTGCTCGTCGATCACGGCCTTGACCAGATCCCCGATCGACACCACGCCGACCAGCTTGCCGTTCTCCACCACCGGCAGGTGGCGGATGCGCTTGTCGGTCATGAGCTGCATGCATTCGTTGACCGTGTGCGCCGGCCCGACCTGGATCACCGGCGTGCTCATGATCGTGCCGACGGTCGTTTCGGTGGACTTGCGTCCCATCAGCACGACTTTCCGCGCGTAGTCGCGCTCCGAGACGATGCCGACCAGGCGGCCGCCCTCGAGCACCGGCAGGGCGCCGATGTAGTGGTCCGCCATGAGCTGGATCGCCGTCCGCACCGGTTCGCCCGCGTCGATGGTGACGCAACCCGGCTTCTTCCCCTCGAGCAACTG
>ERZ1066138.135-NODE-135-length-24591-cov-7.667550_pt1 | contig 24591 bp, 18 predicted proteins | sample MGYA00382785_ERZ1066138 | MGnify/ENA primary metagenome ERZ1066138 (study PRJEB33369, sample SAMEA5778368) | biofilm metagenome | biome: Industrial cooling water; feature: Water cooling tower basin; material: Biofilm | place: United Arab Emirates | collected... | reverse complement strand
CGGATCATGCTGCGCCACGGGTTGTCGACTTATGATTTCGCGCGTATTGCGAATATTGCCTTTGTCGGGGCTGCCGGGGATATCCTGCGCGAGCAGGGTAAACCGGTGAGTTTCTCGCGTATTTCTGCAATTACTGGCCTGCACCGCCACGTCGTCAGCGATATTGTTAACTCCCCCGATTCTGGCGAAACGGCGGAATCGAGCGATAAGGACTACCGCCGCAACCGCCTGGCCCGCGTCCTGTCGGGTTGGTACGAAAGTCCCCGCTATACGGACGCGGATGGCAGGCCGCTCGTGCTCGCCGCCGACGGTCCTGTGCCATCATTCGCCTCGTTGGTTCAGGAATTCAGCGGCGACATCTACCCGGGAATCATCCTGGATGAACTTCTGGAGGTTGGCGCGGTAGCCGTTCAGGAAGACGGCCGCATCCGTTCATTGTCCCGCCGCTATACGAGCGGCGGTACGGATCCTGCGGCGCTGCAGCACCTCGGAAATGTGGCGAGGGATGTCTTCAGCACGCTCGAGCACAACCTCGCCAGGCCGCCGGACCAGCGCCTGTACGATGACTCGGTCGTCTCGCTGCACCTCGATCGTGCGGCGCTGCCGCTCTTTCGGAGGCTCTTGCGCCAGCGCGGATCGGCATTCCTCGAGGATATCGAGGGGTGGGTTGCAGAGCACGAGAAGCCGGGCGCCGCTGGCACCGTGCGCGCCGGCGTGACGATCCAGATGTTCGTGGATGAGGTGCCCGAGCACGCTGAATTGCGCGAGCGCGAGCCGGCCGGCTGATCAGCGCTTGCGTCCCACCAACGACAGGAACTGATCCTCGTCGAGCATCCGCACACCCAGTTCCCTGGCCTTGTCGAGCTTGGAACCGGCGTCCTCTCCGACGACCACGAAACTCGTCTTCTTGGAGACACTGCCGGACACGGAGCCACCGCGCTCCCGTATGAGGTCACCCGCCTCATCACGCGACAGGGACGACAACTTTCCGGTCAGCACGAATGTCTGACCTTCGAGTTCCCGGGAACCCGCGCCTGCGGCGGGCAAGTCCGGCCAGTGCACTCCCAGTTGCTGCAGCGAATCGATCACGCCCGCGTTCCGGCGCTCGCGCAGGAAGGCATGCACGTGCGCTGCGGTAATCGGCCCGACATCAGGCACGCTCTCGATCTCCGCTGAGGTGGCTTCGCGAAGGCGGTCCAAAGATCGGAAGTGGCGCGCCAGGGCGTCGGCGGTCGCTTCGCCAACATCCCGAATGCCCAGGGCAAACAGAAAACGCGGCAGCGTGGTCTTCTTGCTGCGCTCCAGGGTGGACACGAGCTTGGCAGCGGACTTCTCGCCCATCCGATCCAGCTCGGACAGGTCCTCGGCGCGCAGGCGATAGAGATCCGCCGCGTCCTTGACCAGTCCCTGGTCGACGAGCTGGTCGATCAGCTTGCTGCCGAGACCCTCGATGTCCATGGCCCGCCGCGACGCGAAATGCAGAAGCGATTCTTTGATCTGCGCCGGACAGACGAGCCCGCCCGAGCACCTCGCAATCGCCTCGCCCTCCTCACGCTCGACTGCCGAACCGCAGACCGGACAGCGTTCGGGCAGTTCCTCGGCCGACGTGCCCGCAGGCCGCCGCTCGATGATGACGCGAACGATCTCGGGGATGACGTCTCCAGCCCTGCGCAGAATGACCGTATCGCCGACCCGGACGTCCTTGCGCTTCAGTTCGTCGACATTGTGCAGCGTCGCATTCGCGACCGTGGCGCCTCCCACGAACACGGGTTCCAGGCGTGCGACGGGAGTCAGCGCCCCGGTCCGGCCGACCTGCCATTCGATCGCCCGCACGCGCGTCATCTCTTCTTCGGCGGGAAACTTGTGCGCGATGGCCCAGCGCGGGGCGCGCGCCACGAAGCCGAGCTCCCGCTGCTGCTCGCGTGAATCCACCTTGTACACCACGCCGTCGATCTGGTACCGCAGTCCGGCGCGCCGCCTGCCTATTTCATCGAAATAGACGAGCATGCCGTCGACCCCTTCGACGACCCGGGATTCCGGGGACGTGCGCAGGCCCCAGCTCCGGAGCACCTCGAGTGTCTCGCTATGGCGTCCGGGCAAAGTCGCCCCTTCAACCACGCCGGTCCCGTAGAAAAAGATCTCCAGCGGTCGCGATGCAGCAAGGCGGGGGTCGAGCTGGCGCAGGCTGCCCGCCGCGGCATTGCGCGGGTTCACGAAGACCTTCTCGCCGCGCTCCGCAGCGCGCCGGTTCATCTCACGAAACCCGGCGATGGACAGGAAAACCTCGCCCCTTGCCTCCAGTAGCTCCGGGTAGTCACGCCCCGTGAGGCGCAAAGGTACCGACTGAATCGTTCGGATGTTGTGGGTAACGTCCTCGCCGACGCTGCCGTCGCCGCGCGTGGCCGCCGTTTCGAGCGAGCCGTGCCGGTAAGTCAGGCTGACGGCGAGCCCGTCGAGCTTCGGCTCGCAGGCGTACTGGATGACCTGCTGCGTCTCCAGCCGTTCACGCACGCGCCGGTCGAACGCCTCCACTTCCTCGTGCGAAAAAGCGTTGTCCAGGGACAGCATCGGCTGCCGGTGTCGCACCTGGGCGAATGCGCCGATCGGCGCCGCGCCGACGCGCTGCGTCGGCGAGTCCGTCGTGACGAACTCCGGATGCTCGCGCTCGAGTTCGCCGAGCTCGCGCAGCAGCCGGTCATACTCGGCGTCCGGGATTTCCGGGTCATCGAGGACGTGGTAACGGTAGTTGTGATGCTCGATGTCGGCGCGCAGCCGCGCGATGCGCTGCTTGACGCTCGCGGGCGCCGGCTTCTTCATCAGCTTCGCCGCAGTCGCCGGTTGCGATGCTCGAAGTGAACCAGCTCCTCGCGCAGATTCAGTATGCGCTGCGCCGTGAGCGTGCTGCCCTGCTCGTCCTGGAGCTGGCCCTTCATGCGCTCGGCCAGGCTGCGCCCCGTCGACAGCAGCACGTCGAACATCGCGGGCGCCTCGAGCGGCCCCGGCACGACGCCGAACAGCGAGACGCCGGGAAAGTGCTGCTCACGCATGCGGCCCACGTCGAATGAGCCGGGCTCCATCATGCTGGCGACGTAGAACAGCGACTTTCCGTCTTCGCGCGGCAGGTGGAATACCGAAAAAGGCCCGAATTCGAGACCTTCCGCCTCGAAGGCTGCAAGCAGGTCGGCGCCGGGCCATTGCTCGCCGGCGGCTACGAGCCGCAGCGCCACGATGCGCTGCTGGGATGCCTCGGCCGCGCGCCGCTCGAACTCGTCGACCGGAGGTTCAGGCGGCTCTTCCACGCGCCTGGGGGCGACTTCGTCCCGTTCGAGCGGCTGCGTCCGCACCCACGGTGCGCGGTGATGATCGTCCTGTTCCTCGTCCGGTATGTCCTGCGCCTGGCCCTCTTCGGGCATCGGCTCGCCGGAACCTTCGTCGAGGGATTCGGTTTCGACCTGAAGCTCCTGCTGCGGCCGGTAGCGCCGTTCCAGTCCGACGAACTCGGAGACGTCGACCTCCAGGTCATCGGGAATTTCGATCAGCGGCGGACGTCGTTCGACCCGCGCGCGTTCGACGACGGGCGCGTGGTCCGTCCGGACCTGCGGCTCTGACCAGGTATCGGGTTCCGGCTCTTCCGGGACTTCGTCGCTCATCGTCGGAGCGGTGCGCTCCCCGGGCCCGGGCTCGGCTTCGCCGTCCGCCTCGATTGCGCGCGGCCTGCGGGTCTCCCACCACCAGAGCCCGATGATGAACGCGACGCCGGCGCCGAGCAGTATCCATCGCAGCTCCGGCACGGCCCTGCTCCCCGCCTATCCGACCGCGGCCATCCGCAAGGCTTCGTCGACGTCGACGGCCACGAGGCGGGACACGCCGGGCTCGCCCATCGTCACGCCGATCAGATGGCTCGAGAGTTCCATGGTGTTCTTGTTGTGCGTGATGAAGACGAACTGCACGCGCTCCGACATGTCGCGCACGATGTCGCAGAAGCGCCCGACATTGTGTTCATCGAGCGGCGCGTCCACCTCGTCCAGCAGGCAGAATGGCGCGGGGTTCAGCTCGAATATCGAGAACACGAGCGCGACCGCGGTCAGCGCCTTCTCGCCGCCTGACAGCTGGTGAATGGAGCTGTTCCGCTTGCCCGGGGGCCGCGCCATCACCGCGACGCCGGCCGTCAGCAGGTCGTCCCCGACCAGTTCGAGGTAAGCAGCACCGCCTCCGAACAGCCGGGGGAACTTGTCCTTGAGCCCGCTGTTGATGCGGTCGAACGTGTCCTGGAAACGCGAGCGCGTCTCGCGGTCGATCTTGCGAATCGCCTGCTCGAGCGTATTCAGCGCATCCGAGAGATCCGCAAACTGCCGATCCAGATACTCCTTGCGCTCGGACTGCTCCCTGAGCTCGTCGATGGACGCGAGATTGACGGCGCCGAGGCGCTCGATGCGCTCGATCACCTCCGCGAGCCGCTGGTCCCAGCCGAGGACCGAGGCGTCCTCCGGAAGCCCCGCCGTCACCTGTTCCAGGTCGAACTGTGTCGCCGCGAATTGCTCGACGAGCGACTCGCGACGGACGCGGGTTTCCTGCATGCCTAGGCTGATTTCCGCAAGCGCCGCGCGCGCCGAATCCGCGACCGCCTCTGCCTTCTGGCGCTCCGCATCGAGTTCGCGCACGCCGGCCTCGGCGTCCTCGACGACGCGCCGCGCCTCGCCGAGCTCCCGTTCGACGGCCAGGCGCTGCTCGAGGAAACCCTGCAATTGCCGCTCGAGGTCCGCGAATGGCGCCTCGCCTTCGGCAAGCTGCCGCTCGAGATCGACCCGGCGCGCCTCCAGCTGGCGCGACTGCTCGCTGGCGCGTTCGAGGCTCGTCCGCAGCGTCGCAAGCGTCGAGCGCTGCGACTCGACGCGGATGGCAACCTGCTGCGCCGATCCGGTCGCTGCACCGTGCCGCTCCCGCGCGGACGACAGCGCCGCGCGCAGCGCGTCCCGCTCGCCCTCCAGCGCCGCGCCAAGCTCCGCCAGCGACCGCTGCCGTTCCAGCCCCGCGTCGAGCCGGGCGCGGCAACCGGCCGCGTCCGACTGGTCCCGGGCCAGGTCGCTCTCGACCTGGGCCATTTCGTCAGCGAGCCGCACCACCCGATCCGCAACCTGCTGGGCCTTCGAGCGGACGGCTTCATGCGCGCCCCGCACGCTGACCAGGTCGTGGTGGAGCCGATTGACCTTCTCGTGCAATTCGTCGCGGTGCGCATCAAGGGCCGCGAGCCGCGCGCGGGTTTCGGCGAGCCCGCTGTCCAGTCGTTCCACCTGTTTCGCGCGCTCATCGACGGCCGCCTGCAGCCGGCGCAGTTCCTGCTCGCGCTCGATGACGCCTGCGTGACCTGCCTCGCTTCGGGCGACGCGCACCCAGCCGCGTCCCAGCCAGACGCCGTTGCGCGTGATGACGGACTCGCCGGCCCCGAGCGACTGGCGACGGGCCAGCCCCTGGGCAAGCGTATCCACCGCGTCTATCCCGGCCAGCAGTTCACACACGACCGAAGGTCCGCGAACGCGTGCGAGCAGCGTTCCGGAGCCGGCGGGCACGGAGGCCTGGCCCCCGGATTCGACGATCGTGAGTTGCCCGGCATCGAGGCCGTCCAGCGCACCCTCGATCTCGCCGGCGCCCTCGACGCAGACTGCTTCGAGGTAACTGCCGAGCGCCGTTTCTACGGCCCGCTCCCAGCCGCTGTCGACCGCGAGTTGCTGCGCCAGGCGCGGTTTGGCATCGAGCTTGTGCGTCTCGAGCCAGTCCGTCGTGCCGGCCCGACCCCTGCCCAGCGCTGCTTTCTGCACCGCGTCAATCGTCATCCACTCGCTTTGCACGGCCTGCAGCTGCGCCTTCGCGGCGTCGAGGGCCGCGGCTTGCCGCCGCTCCTCCTCCCGCAACGCGTGCAGCGACCCAAGGGCCTCCTGCAATTCCTGCTGGGCTTCGCGCCCGCGCACCTGTGCCTGCCGTTCCGCCGCCGCGAACTCCTCCGGCTTGGCCGCGGACACGCTGCCCTCGAGCTGGGCGCGCTCGCCTGCGAGCCGCTCGCGCTGCGCCGCCAGGCGCTGCAGCACGGCTTCGATCTGCTCGATTCGCGCCTGTTCCACCTGGGTGAGCCGTGTTGCCTCCGCGCAGTCCCGGTTGAATTCCTCCCAGCGCTGCTGCCACGCCGCCATCGCGCTTTCGGCGGCGGCCAGAGCCTCGCGCGCCAGCGTCTCGCTCGCGCGCGCCGCATCGAGTTCCGGGTCGGCTTTTTCCAGGAAAGCCGCGAGTTCCGCCAGCTGACCACTGTCGCGCGCGACCAGCGCGGACGATTCGGCATGCTCGGATATGACCCGCTCGAGGTCGCTGCGCAGGCGCTGCTTCAGCTCCCGCGCATGCTGCAGGGATTGCTCGGTGCGCGTCGCGTCGGCGCCTGCCTGGTAGTAGCGGCCCTGGACGGCAGCGAGGGCATCCGAGCACTCCATGTGCCTTGACCGCGCGCGTTCGACCGCGGCTTCCGCCGCACGCAGGCCGGCGATCGCGGCCTGCGTTTCGGTCTCGCGCTGGCTCGACAGCGCGTGGCGCCCGGCGAGGTCGGTGTCGAGGTCGCGGATCCGCAACGCGAGCAGCTCGGCCTGCAGCTGCCGGTTGAGCTCCATGCTCTCCTGGTAGCGGCGCGCGATGCCCGCCTGTCGCTGCAGGTGCCGGATCTGCTTGTCGACCTCCTCGCGCAGGTCGTTCAGGCGCTCGAGGTTCTCGCGGGTATGTGCAATCCGGTTCTCGGTCTCGCGGCGGCGGTCCTTGTAGCGCGAGATGCCGGCCGCCTCTTCGACGAAGGACCGCATGTCCTCGGCGCGCGCCTCGATCAGGCGCGAGATCATCCCCTGCTCGATGATGGCATAGCTGCGCGAGCCGAGCCCCGTGCCGAGGAACAGGTGGGTGATGTCCTTGCGCCGGCACTTGGCGCCATTGATGTAGTACGTCGAGTTGCCGTCGCGCGAAACCACCCGCTTGAGGGAGACCTCCGCGTACCCAGCATAGGGTCCCGCGAGCTTGCCGTCGCTGTTGTCGAACACGAGCTCCACCGAGCCGCTGCCGACCGGCTTGCGCGTGCGCGAGCCGTTGAAAATCACGTCGGTCATCGAGTCGCCGCGCAGGTGCTTCGCGGAGATCTCGCCCATGACCCAGCGCACCGCGTCGATGATGTTGGACTTGCCGCAGCCGTTCGGGCCTACGACGCCGGTCAGGTTCGATGGGAAGGATACGGTGGTGGGATCGACGAAGGACTTGAAGCCGGCGAGCTTTATCCTGGCAAGGCGCATCGGCGCTAGTGTAGATTATCGGCCCGCAATTGACGACGACCGAAACCGATCCGCATGAGCCCGACTGCTCCGTCCCGCGAGATCGAACTGTTCCCGAATCCGCAGCCCGGCCGCGATTACACGATTCGCATGCGCATCCCGGAATTCACCTGCCTGTGCCCCCGCACGGGCCAGCCCGATTTCGCGACGCTGGAACTTGAGTACGTGCCGGACCGGCTCTGCGTGGAACTGAAGTCGCTCAAGCTTTACGTCTGGTCATTCCGCGACCGCGGCGCGTTCCACGAGGCCGTGACCAACGAAATCGCCGATCTGCTGGCGGCATCGCTGCAGCCGAGGTTCCTGCGCCTGGCGGCGCACTTCAACGTGCGGGGCGGCATCTACACGTCGGTCGTCGCAGAACACCGACAGCCGGGCTGGTCCGCGCCGGCGCCGGTCAGCCTTCCCTGACCGCAGGGGCCGGCCGGATGTCCGCGTTTTCGCGGCACTGGACCCCGCGACGACGAGGGCTATAATCCGGCGCTCCATTGAACAGGCCGCGGAGAATTTGATGCCTGCCAAGAAGGCTGCCCGACCCCGTAAACCCGCCGTGAAAGCCGCGCCGCGCAAGGCGCCGTCGCCGCGCAAGGCGGCGAAGTCAGCGCCGCGCAAGGCCAAGCCGGCAGCGCCTCGCGCCAAGGCCGCCAGGCCGAGCAAGACCAGGTCCCGTCCCGCTGCCGCGCCGCCGCGCGCCGCCAAACCCGCCCGGCAGGAGGCAGCGATCGTCAAGCCGAAGCCGGCGGTACCGCCGGCCCAGGTCGCCGAGGCACGCGTCACGCTCGCGGCGCTGCAGGCGCGCGCCGCGCGCCGCCAGGCTGCCGGCGACGAAGAGGAGGATGGAACGACTTCCCACAACCTCCTGCTCGGCCCACGCAACGTCCGCCCCTACCGCGAGCGCAAGGGCGAGATGTACATGGGCCGCGACCAGCTCGAGCACTTCCGCACCATCCTGAACAGCTGGAAACGCGACCTGATGGAGGAAGTGGATCGCACGATGTCGCACATGAAGGACGAGGCGGCCAACCCGCCCGATCCGAACGACCGCGCGACGCTGGAATCCGAATTCGCCCTCGAGCTGCGCACCCGCGACCGCGAGCGCAAGCTGATCCGCAAGATCGAAGAGGCGCTCAGCCGCATCGAGGACGGCTCCTACGGCTACTGCAACGAGACCGGCGAGCCGATCGGCGTCAAGCGCCTGGAGGCGCGCCCGGTGGCGACGCTTTGCCTGGAGGCTCAGGAACGTCGCGAGCGACGCGAGAAGCAGTACGGCGACCGCGACGACTGGTACCGCTAGGGAAGCCGAGCGGGCGCCCTGCGGCCGATTCGCGCCGACACCCTCCGGACCGCTGCACCTGGGATCGCTGCTCGCTGCTGCGGGCAGCTACCTGAGCGCGCGAAACCAAGGCGGGCGCTGGTGCCTGCGGATCGACGACCTCGACCGCGATCGGTGCCTGCCGGATCAGGCCGACGCCATCCCCCGCACCCTGGAAGCTTTCGGCTTCGAATGGGATGGAAGCATCGATTTCCAGTCCACTCGAATCGAGGAATATCACCAGGCGCTCGACCGGCTGATCGCAGCCGGGCGCTGCTACGCGTGCCGCTGCAGCCGCGCGATGCTGGCTGCAAGCGTGCCGGCGGAACCCGGTACGGAGCCGGTTTACCCCGGGACCTGCAGGTCGGATCCGCAGGCCGGCTCAGGCCCGCACGCCCTGCGCTTCGCGGTGAGCGAGGATGATGCTCCCGTCAGCTTCGACGATGCCTTCCAGGGCGCCTGCAGCCAACACTGCCGGCAGGAGGCCGGGGACTTCATCGTCCTGCGTCGGGACGGCGTATTCGCCTATCACCTGGCGGTGGTGGTGGATGATGCGCGCCTCGGCGTGACGGAAGTCGTACGAGGCGCGGACCTGCTGTCCTCGACCGCACGCCAGATCCCGCTGCAGCGGGTACTCGGCCTGCCGACCCCGCGCTACGGCCACCTGCCTGTCCTCGTCGAAGCCGACGGGCGCAAGCTGGCCAAATCCAGGCACGCGCTGCCGTTGTCGGCGGACGCGGCGCCGCGGGAACTCTGGCAGGTGCTGGGCTGGCTGGGACAGGCGCCCCCGCCGGAGCTGGCGCGCGCAACCGTGCGCGAACTCTGGTCGTGGGCGATCCCGAACTGGAAGCCGGACCGGCTCGCCGGCGTCCGCGAGCGGCGGCTGCCGCCCGCGGTTCCGGCCTAGAATCTCTCAGTCCACGCCTCGCATCGAGAGCCGGACGCGGCCCTGGCGGTCGACCTCGAGCACCTTGACGCGCACGACGTCGCCTTCCTTCAGCTTGTCGCTGACGCGCTCGACGCGCTCTTCGGAAATCTGCGAGATGTGCACGAGGCCGTCCCGGCCCGGCAGGATCGAAACGAAAGCGCCGAAGTCCATCAGGCGCACGACCTTGCCCTGGTACACGTGACCGACCTCGACGTCAGCCGTGATCAGCTCGATCCGGCGCAGCGCCTCGCGGCCCGACGCGCCGTCGACGGAGGCGATCTTGACGGTGCCGTCGTCCTCGATGTCGATCGTCGCGCCGGTCTCCTCGGTGATCTGGCGGATCACCGAACCGCCCTTGCCGATGACGTCGCGGATCTTTTCCGGATCGATCTTGATGGTGACGATGGTCGGCGCCCACGCCGACATTTCGGCGCGCGGCTTGTCGAGCACCTTGTTCATCTCGCCAAGGATGTGCAGCCGGCCCGCCTTGGCCTGTTCGAGCGCGACTTTCATGATCTCGGGCGTGATGCCGTTGATCTTGATGTCCATCTGCAGCGCCGTGACGCCGGTCGCCGTGCCGGCCACCTTGAAGTCCATGTCGCCGAGGTGATCCTCGTCGCCGAGGATGTCGGTGAGCACCGCGAATCGGTCGCCTTCCTTGACCAGGCCCATCGCGACGCCCGCCACCGGCGCCTTGAGCGGCACGCCGGCATCCATCAGCGCGAGGCTCGTGCCGCAGACGGTCGCCATCGAACTCGAACCGTTCGACTCGAGCACTTCGGACACGACGCGCAGCACGTACGGGAAGGACTCGAGGTCCGGCATGACGGCCATGATGCCGCGCCGGGCGAGGTTGCCGTGGCCGATCTCGCGCCGCTTGGGCGAGCCCATGAAGCCCGTCTCGCCGACCGAGAACGGCGGGAAGTTGTAGTGAAGCATGAACGGCTCGCGCCGCTCGCCGGCGAGCGCGTCGATGATCTGCGCGTCACGGCCGGTGCCGAGCGTCGTCGTTACGAGCGCCTGCGTCTCGCCGCGGGTGAAAATCGCGGAACCGTGCGTCCGCGGCAGCGCGCCGACTTCGATGCTGATCGGGCGGACCGTCTTGAGGTCCCGGCCGTCGATGCGCGGCTTGCCGTCGAGGATCAGGTCGCGGACCAGCCGGTACTCCAGGTCGTGCAGCGCCGTGCCCACCTGCTCCCGGGTGAACTGCGGCTTCTCGCCGCCCGCGAGCGCTTCCAGCGTCTTCTGCCTGATCTCGGCGAGCCGCGTGACGCGCGCCTGCTTGACGACGGTCGAATAAGCGCCCTCGAGCGCGGTCCTGGCCTGCGCCGCGACGGCCTGCGTGAGCGCGGTGTTCTCCTCGGCAGGCTTCCAGTCCCACCGCGGCTTGCCCGCCTCGGCGGCGAGCTTGTTGATCGCGGTGATCGCCGCCTGCATCTCCTGGTGCCCGAACAGCACGGCCCCGAGCATGACGTCCTCGGGAAGGCCCTTGGCCTCCGACTCGACCATCAGTACCGCGTCCTGCGTGCCCGCGACCACGAGGTCGAGCTGCGATTCCTGCTTGACCTGGCTGCTGGTCGGGTTCAGGAGGTACTTGCCGTCCTTGTAGCCGACTCGCGCCGCACCGATCGGCGAAGTGAACGGGATGCCCGAGATCGCGACGGCCGCCGAGGCACCGATCAGCGAAGGAATGTCCGAGTCGATCTCCGGGTCGAGCGACAGGACCGTCGCGACAACCTGGACTTCGTTGAAGAAGCCCTCCGGAAACAGCGGCCGCAGCGGCCGGTCGATCAGGCGGGAGGTCAGGGTCTCCTTCTCGGAAGGACGGCCCTCGCGCTTGAAGAAGCCGCCCGGGATCTTGCCGGCGGCGTAGGTCTTCTCGACGTAGTTGACGGTCAGCGGGAAGAAGTCCCGGCCCGGCACGGCCTCTCGCCGACCGACGGCGGTGACGAGAACCACGGTGTCGCCCATCGTGACGACGACTGCGCCGTCCGCCTGGCGCGCAAGGCGCCCGGTTTCGATGGTTACGGAGTGCGCGCCATACGAAAAAGTCTGCCTGGAAACGCTCAATCGGGTCCCCTTTGAATTAACAGGTACTGAAATCGGGCGCGCTGCGCGCCCGCTGCGCCTTACCGGCGCAGGCCAAGTTCGCTGACGACCTTGGTGTACCGCTCGGGGGCGTTTTCCTTGAGGTAATCCAGGAGCCGCCGGCGTTGCGCCACCATCTTCAGCAGTCCGCGCCGCGAGGCGTGGTCGCTCTTGTGCGTGGTGAAGTGCTCGGTCAGCCCATTGATGCGTTCGGACAGCAATGCAATCTGCACTTCCGGCGATCCGGTGTCCGCCGGGGCGCGCCGGAACTTGCCGACGACTTCCGCCTTGCGTGCATTCGTGAGTGGCATCTCGTTCACTTAACCCTTTAAAAAGGCGCGCATTGTACCCGCCAGGCAGGGTCCCCTCAAGCTAAAGCGCGAGGGCTCGCTGCGACCTCGACCATGATGCGTTCGGGCGCCAGCCGGCCCCCTTCCTCGCTCATGCGGCCCACGCCCAGGAAGCGGCCTCCGACGCCGTACATTCGCACCCGTGCAGCGCCGGGACCGGTCGCCGGCACGGCCTTCCCCTGGAGAATCGAGGCTTGCTCGCTCGGCCCGAGCTGCACGGGAGGCAGGGCCGCCAGCGCGGCATCCGGCGGCAGCAGCATGGCCTCGAGACCGCGGTCGTCCGAGACCGCCAGCTCAATGTCCGCAAGCGCGTGCATGCCGTCCCCCGGGAATGGGCCGAGCGCCGTGCGCCGCAGGCTGGCGACGTGGCCGACCGTGCCGAGCGCGACCGCCAGGTCTTCGGCCAGGCTGCGGACGTACGTGCCCTTGCTGCAGCGGACCTCGAAATCCGCCCAACCCGGGCCCAGGGCACGCAGGTCGAGGCGCTCGATGCGCACCTTGCGCGCAGGCCGGTCCACCTCTTTACCAGCCCGTGCCAGGCGGTAGAGCCGCTGCCCGCCCTGCTTGAGGGCCGAGTACATCGGCGGCACCTGGGCCGTCTCGCCGAGGAACGCTGCCGCCGCCGCGCGGACCTGCCCCTCATCGAGCGCAGGCACAGGGGCCGATGCGATGATCTCACCTGCCCGGTCGCCGGTATCCGTCCCACTTCCGAGCGCCAGTCGGAACCGGTAGGTCTTGTCGGCATCGAGCAGCTGGCCGCTGACCTTCGTCGCCTGGCCGAGGCAGACGGGCAGCAGGCCGCTCGCGAGCGGGTCGAGGCTCCCGGTATGGCCGGCCTTACGGGCGCGAAAGGCGCGCCGGACACGCTGCAGGGCGGCGTTGGAGGTCAGCCCCTCGGGCTTGTCCAGCAGGACGATGCCGTCAACGTCGCGCCACGGGCCCGCAGGCGCGGGCGCAGCCATCATTCGGGGTCCGGCTCGGTATCGACGTGGCGCCGGCGGTCGTCTTCCACCGCGTCGTGAATCAGCGCGGACAGGCGCGCGCCGCGCTCGACCGAGTCGTCGATGTGAAAGGCAAGCTCCGGGGCCACGCGCAGCCGCATCTCGTTGCGCACCTGGTGCCGCAGGTAGCCGGCGGCGTGCTGCAGGGCCTCGAGCGCCGCCTTCGCGTCGCCCTCGCCGGCGAACGGCGTGAAGTAGACGTTGGCGTGCGACAGGTCGCGCGACACCTCTACCGCCGTGATCGTGATCAGGCCGACGCGCGGATCCTTGACCTCGCGGCGCACCAGGTCCACGAGCAGCCGCTTGAGCTGCTCTTCGACCCGCCTTGCCCTCGGGAACTCGCGCGGCATCGCAGCGGGCTCAGGTGCCGAGCTGCCGGGCCACCTCGACGCGCTCGAAGCACTCGATCTGGTCCTTCACCCGCACGTCGTTGTAGCCCTTCACCCCGATGCCGCACTCGGTGCCCGCACGCACCTCGCTGGCGTCGTCCTTGAATCGCTTCAGCGACTCGAGCTCGCCCTGGAAGATCACGACGTTGTCGCGCAGCACGCGGATCGGGTTGTTCCGGCGGACGTAGCCGTCCACCACGAGGCAGCCGGCGACCGTGCCGAACTTGCTCGAGCGGAACACCTCGCGCACCTCGGCAAGGCCCACGATCTGCTCCTTGACCTCGGGCGCCAGCATGCCGGTGAGCGCCGCGCGGATGTCGTCGATCGCCTCGTAGATGACGCTGTAGTAGCGGACCTCGATGTTCTGGTCGCGCAGCGCCTCGCGCGCGGCCGCGTCCGCGCGGATGTTGAAGGCGATGATGCGCGCCTTGGAAGCGGCCGCCAGCATGACGTCGGATTCCGTGAGGCCGCCGACTCCGCTGGAGATGACCTTGACCGAGACCTCGCCGGTCGAGAGCTTGACCAGGGCCTCGCGCAGCGCCTCCGCCGAGCCCTGCACGTCCGCCTTGATCAGCAGGTTGACCGTGCCCTTGGAATCCTCGCCCAGCTGCGCGAAGGCGTCCTCGGACTTCTGGCCCGCCTGGCGCGCGAGGCGCACGTCGCGGAACTTGCCCTGCCGGTAGAGGGCCACTTCGCGCGCCTTGCGCTCGCTGTCGACGACGAGCAGCTCGTCGCCCGCGTTCGGCGGGCTGGAGAGACCCAGCATCTGGGCGGGAATCGACGGGCCCGCGGACTCGATCTCCTGGCCGCGCTCGTCGAAGAGCGCGCGCACGCGCCCGAACTGCTCGCCGGCGACGACCGAGTCGCCCACCTTGAGCGTTCCGCGCTTGACCAGCACCGTCGCCACGGCGCCGCGGCCGCGCTCGACGCTGGCCTCGAGCACCACGCCGACCGCGGGCGCGTCCTGGACCGCCTTGAGCTCGAGCACCTCGGCTTGCAGCAGGATCGACTCGAGCAGCTTGTCGATGCCGTCGCCGGTCTTGGCGGACACGGGCACGAAGATGTTCTCGCCGCCCCACTCCTCGGCGATCACGCCTTCCTGGGACAGCTCGTTGCGCACGCGCTCCGGATCCGCGTCGTGCTTGTCCATCTTGTTGACGGCAACCACGATCGGCACGTTCGCAGCCTTGGCGTGCTGCACCGCCTCCTTCGTCTGCGGCATCACGCCGTCATCCGCCGCGACCACCAGCACGACGATGTCCGTGACCTGGGCGCCGCGCGCGCGCATCGCGGTGAAGGCGGCGTGGCCCGGCGTGTCGAGGAAGGTGATGACGCCGCGCGGCGTCTCCACGTGGTACGCACCGATGTGCTGGGTGATGCCGCCCGCCTCGCCCGCCGCGACCTTAGTGCGGCGGATGTAGTCGAGCAGCGACGTCTTGCCGTGGTCGACGTGGCCCATGATCGTGACCACCGGCGGGCGCGGCAGCGCCTCGTCGGACGCCTCCATGCCGGCCTGCAGCGCCTCTTCGACCTGGTCGGCCTTCAGCACCTTGGCGACGTGACCCATCTCCTCGATCACGAGCACCGCGGTATCCTGGTCCACGGGCTGGTTGATCGTCGCCATGACGCCCATGTTCATCATGGTCTTCATGACTTCGCTCGCCTTGACCGCCATCTTCTGGGCCAGCTCGGCGACGGTGATCGTCTCGCCGACCGCCACTTCGTGCTGGACTGGCTGAGTCGGCAGCTCGAAGCCGTGCTTGCGGTCGGTGCTGACGGCGGCGGCACGCCGGCGCGAATCCGGCCTGGCGCGGCCCTTCTTGTGGCGCGCCGACAGCCCGCCCGCGATGTGCAATTCCTGCCGCCGGAATGGCGCGCCCTTGTCGTCCTCGGGCGCCTTGCGTGACTTCTCCTCGCGCGCGCGGCGTTCCTTCTCGGCCTGCTCGCGGGCCTTCTGCTCGGCCTCGCGCCGCGCCTGCTCCTCGGCCTGGCGGCGCGTCGCCTCCTCGGCCGTGCGGCGCTCGCTTTCTTCCCGTTCGCGGCGCTGCTGCTCGCGCTGCTCGACTTCGCGGCGCAGCAGCTGCTCGGCAGCCGCGCGCTCCGCGTTCTCCGCCTCGCGCTGCTGGTCGAGGACTTCCTGGGCGACCCGTGCCTGCTCCTCGAGCACGTCGCGCTTGATGTAGGTGCGCTGGCGGCGTACTTCGACGCTGACCGTGCGCGCCTTGCCCATGGGCGCCGCGACCCGGATCTCGCTCTGCGCCTTGCGGCGCAGCGTGATCTTGCGCGGCGCTCCGCCGTCCTCCGCCTTGCCGTGCGCCTTGCGCAGGTGGGTCAGGAGCTCGTGCTTCGCGTCCTCGCTGATGCGGTCCTTCGGGCCGAGCGACTTGATGCCCGCTTCCTCGAGCTGCGCGAGCAGCTTGTCGACCGTGACCTTCAGGACCTCAGCGAACTGTTCGACCGTGACGTCGGACATCTATGCCACCCTCCGCCCGGCCTCAGGCCTGGCCAGCGTTCTCGAACAAATGCGCGCGCGCCGCCATGATCAGCTGCCCTGCGCGCTCCGGGTCGAGGCCCGGCACCGCCTCGAGTTCGTCGAGGGACTGGTCGGCGAGCTCGTCGCGCGTGCGGATCCCGCGCGCCGCGAGCTCGTAGGCGAGTTCCTTGTCCATGCCCTCGATCGACAGCAGGTCCTCGGCGGGGCCGGACTCGTGGATCTTCTCCTCGCTCGCGATGGCCTGCGTCAGCAGCACGTCGCGGGCGCGGTTGCGCAGCTCCTCGACCATCTCCTCGTCGAACTCCTCGATGCTGAGCAGCTCGCTCGCCGGCACGTAGGCGACTTCCTCGATCGTCGAGAAGCCTTCCTGGACGAGCACGCTCGCGATGTCCTCGTCCACGTCGAGCTGCGTCTTGAACATCTCGCGCAGCTTGCCGGCCTCTTCCTCGCTGCGTTCCGTCGCCTGCTGCTCGGACATGACGTTCAGGCGCCAGCCCGTCAGCTCGCTCGCGAGCCGGACGTTCTGGCCGCCGCGGCCGATCGCCTGCGAGAGGCGGTCCTCGGTGACCGCGATGTCCATCGAGTGCGCGTCCTCGTCCATGACGATCGACGTGACCTCGGCGGGCTGCATGGCGTTGATGACGAACTGGGCCGGGTTGTCCACCCACGGGATGATGTCCACGCGCTCGCCCGCGATCTCGTTCGACACCGCCTGCACGCGCGAGCCGCGCATGCCGACGCAGGCCCCGACGGGGTCGATGCGGGGATCGAGGCTCTTGACCGCGATCTTCGCGCGCGCGCCCGGGTCGCGGGCCGCGCCGAGGATCTGGATCAGGCCCTGCCCCACTTCCGGGACCTCGAGCTTGAACAGCTCGATCAGGAAGTCGGGCGACGTCCGCGACAGGAACAGCTGCGGCCCGCGCGCCTCCGAGCGGACCTCGCGCAGCAGCGCCTTGATGCGGTCCTGCGGCCGCACCATCTCGCGCGGAATCATGTGCTCGCGGGGCACGAAGCCCTCGGCGTTGCCGCCGAGGTCCACATAGACGCCATGGCGGTCCACCCGCTTGACGATCCCCGAAACGAGCGTCGCCACCCGGTCCTTGTACTCGTCGACCACCTGGGCACGCTCGGCCTCGCGAACCTTCTGCACGATGACCTGTTTCGCGGTCTGCGCCGCGATGCGGCCGAAGGCGACCGATTCCATGGGCACCTCCACGAAGCCGCCGACCTCGGCCCTGGCGTCCACATCGAGGGCGTCTTCGAGCCGCAACTCGCGCTCCGGGAACTCCAGTTCGGTGGAATCGTCGGCGAAGACCTTCCAGCGGCGGAACGTCTTGTATTCGCCGGACTTGCGGTCGATCTCGACGCGCACTTCGATGTCGTCGCCGTGCTTGCGGCGGGTCGCCGACGCGAGCGCCGCCTCGAGCGCCTCGAAGATGATCTCGCGCGCGACTCCCTTCTCGTTGGAGACCGCCTCGACGACTTCCAGTATCTGCTTGTTCATTGTCATCCCACCAATCGCGCCTTGCTGATTCCGGCGAGCGGCAGCTTCCACTCCTTCCGGTCCACCTCGATCGTCACCTGGCCGTCCCCGACCGCGCCGAGCCGGCCGCGGAACCTGCGGCGGCCCTCCAGCGGCCGCGCGAGTTCTATCCGCGCCTCGCTGCCTGCGAACCGCGCGAAGTGCGCGGCGGTCCGGAGCGGCCGGTCGAAACCGGGCGACGAGACCTCCAGCGAGTACTCGTGCCCGATCGGGTCCTCCGCTTCGAGCACCGCGCCGATCGCGCGGCTGACCCGCTCGCAGTCGTCGAGCCCGACGCTGCCGCCGTCGCTGCGGTCGATGTAGACCCGCACCACCGAGCGGCTCCCGGCGGAACCCCATTCGACGTCGACCAGCTCGTAACCGAGACCGTCGACCACCGGTTCGAGCAGGCCGAGCAGCCTATCCTTCATCCGGCCTCCAACCGCCGCACAAATAAAAAATGGGCACGAGGCCCATTTCCCGGCGACCTGGCCGCAACAAAAAGGCCCCGCGAGGGGGCCTTCTGGACGACCGTGCGGTTCCGGGGGACCATGACCGGGCCTCGCTGCCCGGAACACGGTGGCTCCGCCCGAGCCCCCGACCGGCGCGCATGATACCGCAGCAGCCGGGATACCCTCAACCCGCGCCGATGCGCGCGTCCCTCGCCGGTCGCTGCGATAGACTGCCCCAGGCATCAGGAGGACCCGGTGAATCCAGGCATTGTCTCCGCAGCGCTGCTCCTGGCACTGGCCGAAGCGGCGTCCGCCGCCGTGAGCGGCGCAGAGCTCGATACGGCCGCCGGCGCGCTGGAAACCCGCCTGATCGAATGGCGGCGCGATTTCCATCAACACCCGGAGCTCGCCAACCGCGAAGTGCGCACCTCCGCCAGGGTCGCCGAGCACCTGCGAGGGCTCGGGCTCGAGGTCCGCACCGGCATGGCCCATACCGGCGTCGTCGCCGTCATCAAGGGCGGGTTGCCCGGGCCGACGATCCTCCTGCGCGCGGACATGGATGCGCTGCCCGTCACCGAGCGGACCGACGTCCCGTTCCGGTCGACCGCAACCGGGGAGTTTCGCGGCCGGACGGTCGGCGTCATGCACGCCTGCGGCCACGACGGCCATACGGCGATCCTGATGGCGGCGGCCGAAGTGCTGGCGCGGCTGCGGGACCGGCTGCCGGGCAAGGTGGTACTCGTGTTCCAGCCGGCCGAAGAAGGCGTCCCCGAGGGCGAGCGCGGAGGAGCGCCGCTCATGCTCGAAGAAGGACTGCTCGACATCGCAATGCCCGAGGCTGCGTTCGGCCTGCACCTCATATCCTCGCTCAACGCCGGCACGGTCGGTCTCCGGCCGGGCCCGTTCATGGCGGGATCCGATTTCTTCGAAATCCGGGTGACGGGCCGGCAGAGCCACGGCTCACGACCGTGGTCAGGGGTTGACCCGATCGTGGCGGCCGCCGAAATCGTGGGCGCCCTGCAGACGATCGTCAGCCGGGAGCTCGACATCACACGCCTGCCCGCCGTGGTCACGGTCGGCGCCATCAACGGCGGCGTGCGGCACAACATCATCCCGCAGCATGTCGAACTGCTCGGGACCATCCGCACTTTCAGCCCCGAAATGCGCCAGCAGGTCATCGATCGGATTGGCGCACTCGCCACCGGCATCGCCGCCGCGCACAACGCAACGGCCGAACTCAAGGTGATGCCGGATCCGAATCCGGTGGTCGTCAACGACCCGGCACTCACCGAGCGCGTTTCGCACTCGCTCGCCGCGGTCGTCGGGAAGGACGGCGTCAGGATGACGACACTGCAGACCGTGGCCGAGGACTTCGCGCACATCGCCGAGCGCGTGCCGAGCGTCTTCTTCTTCGTCGGCGTGACGCCCGAGGGGCAGGATCCCGCGACGGCGCCGGACAATCACTCGGATCTCTTCTACGTCGACGAAGCCGCGCTGCAGGTTGGCCTTCGCAGTCTTCTGCACGTCGCGGTGGATTTTCTGCAGGGCGCATCGAGCCAGTAGGAAGCTGCACGAGCCCTGCCCGGCACCGCCCCGGCTTTGACAGGCCGAATGCGAAAGCATACCGTGCCTGCAGCCGATTCCCCGGTCATCGCGGCCGGAGCACGGCCTACAACCACAAGCCGCCAGAGCGGCTTCCGACAGGGAGACAAAGAATGAAGAGACTCTTGATTGCAGCTTCGGCTGCCGGCCTCGCGTTTTCGTCCGGTTCGCAGGCCTTCGAGGTCTTCACCGACTACACGCCGTCCACCGAGGTGTGGAATGTCACGATGGTGAAGGTCAACCCGAACCGCATCGACGACTACCTGGAAGGCCTGAAGCAGACCTGGCTGACGGGCTGCGAAGTCGGCAAGAAACAGGGCACCGTGGTCGACTGCTACGCCTACCTGAGCGAGACGGCGGCCAGTCGCGACTTCAACATGCTGCTGGTCATCAAGTTCCCGAATGCCGCATCGCAGGACCCGAACCCCGAGCGCTACAAGGCATTCATGGCCGACCTGCGCGCGATGATCGCCGAGGACAAGCAGAACAACCTGGTCGAAGGTTACGAGGAGCTGCGGACGTTCTACGGCGAACAGAACTTCCGCCGGATCAACTTCAAGTAACTGTCCGCTGCTCAGCCTCCCGGGCGGCCCGAGCCGCCCGGCTGGCTTTCATTCGGCGATGCGGGCCGCCGCGACGGCGACGCGGAACTGCTCGGCGCTTTGGAACGGGCCGAGTCCCGTTGCGATCTGCGTCTGCTGTCCTGCGGCCAGCGTGCCGCTTACGTTTCGGCTGACTTCCCGCGTTCGTCCCTGGGCATCAACATACTGGATGGCGAGGCCGATCCCGGTCAGGGCCGAGGCGGTCGGGTTGCCGATCGCGACGACCAGCATGCCGCCGGAGTCGAGCCCGGCGCGCACCTGGACGTACTTGGACGGGTTCTGCGGCAGGTCCAGGCGCATGAGAGCCAGCTGCGCCGCCTTGCCGACCTCGCCGCCGGAGCCGGCAGCTGTCGCGTAGTACTTCTTGGCCGATTCCAGGTCTCTTGCGCGAGCGGCGATGTTGCCGAGCCCGTAGTACGCGATGCCCGTCGGTAGCAGCCTTGCGCTGGTCTCCAGGTCCTGCCGCGCCGACGCATCGTTGCCCTGGCGCTCCGCGATCAGGCCGCGCTGCAGCGGGTAATAGAAGTATCCGTCGTTGCGCGCAATCGCCTCCGTGTAGGCGGCCGTCGCCGCCTGCAAGTTCTTCTGCTGCGCGAGGGCGTCGCCCTTCAGCGCATGGAAATGCCCCTCGCCGGGCGCCAGCTTGATCGCTTGCTCCGCCTTCTGGAGCGCGACGTCGGCGCGCTTTTCGCGAAGTGCCTTCCGCCCCTCGTCGTATGCGTCATAGGCCGGCTTCGCCGTCATCGTCTTCGCCATGGCGGCCGCATGCGACTCCTTGCCGACCTCACCGCCAGGCCCGAGTTTCGCCGCGTAGCGCCGATTCGCCTCGACGCGTTCCTGCGACGGCGGGTGGCTGGCGAACAGGCCGTCGAACCAGCTGCTCTCCTTGTCGCCGCTCATCCGCACGAAGGTTTCCTGCAGTGTGACCGCCCCTTGGACGTCGTATCCCGCGCGCTTCATGTAGTCCATGCCGTAGCGGTCGGACTCGAGCTCGGCTTCCCGGCCATACTTCTGAAGCACGAGCTGGGAAGCCAGCTGGGCGCCCGTCGTAGCGAGGCCGCCGTACGCGCTGTTGCCCAGCGCCACTTGCGTCGCGAGCAGCCCGCCCTGCGCCAGCATGCCCTTGCTCATCTGCTGCGCCGAATGACGCGCGGCCGCATGCACGATCTCGTGCCCCAGCACGGCCGCAAGCTCGGACTCGGACGTGAGTGCGGTCAACAACCCGCGATTGACGGCGATCTTCCCGCCGGGCAGCGCCCACGCATTCGGTACGGAGTTGTTCAACACCGTGAACTCGTAGGGGAGCTCGCGGTCGCTGGCCGCGGCCAGCCGGTTGCCGACGCGTTGCACGTAGTCCGATAACGCCGGGTCGAGGCGGTAGTCGCCGCCCTCGGACTGCCGCATGGGCGCGTACTGCTGCGCTCCGATCGAGAGTTCGGTGTCTTCCCCCACCAGCATGAGGTCCTTCTTGCCGGTGACCGGGTTCGTGGCGCAGGCGGCCAGCAAGGCGAGTACGGCGAGCGACGCGAATCGGGGCAACCACCGCAGCATGTTCAGTACCTCCAACTGTCCACGTCCGCCCCCGGCGGCGCCGTGTCAAGGATGCGCTCGACCACCCAGGGCAGCACCATCTGCGGATACCGCAATCGCGAGTAGGCGTTTGCCCTCGTGTGGTCGCCGTTCCAGCAGTGCTCGGCCCGGTCGCCGTAGTCGACGACGGCGTCCGCGGGCGGGTCGGCGCGTTTCAGGAACTCCTCGACGCCGTAGACCGCGTTGTTCAGGTAGTAGTTGTCCATGTCCCCCGTATAGATCCGGAGCTTTCCGCGGAGTTTCGGGCCGAGCGTCGCCCAGTCGCGCTTCAGGATGTGGGCCAGGTCGAAGTTGTCGCGCCAGTACTGCGCGGTGAGGGGGTCCACGACGCCGGTCTCGCGATCCCAGATGCGGCGCGGGTAGCCGTCGGGACCCACCGGCGAGTAGACGGACTCCCACGCGTCCCACTGATCGCCCGAACGGCCGCGCGTGCCGAGCACCGTCTCGTACCGGTTCTGCTCCTCGATCGTGGCGTCCACGTGCCCGAGCCAGTTGCGATGCCCCGGCCGGGGCGTACGCTTGTACGGGTTCGCCGTGAAATAGGCGTTCTTGTCCGCGTAGATGTCGACCTGCACGTAGTGCCGAAAGTCGATCGGGTCCGGGCAGGCGATCCAGGCGCCGTTGTAATCGTCCGGATAGAACATCTGGACTGCCATGGAAATCCAGCCGCCCGTCGAGCCGCCATAGACGAATCGCGACCAGCCCGTGCCGAGGGCGCGAAACTCCTTCTCGATCGCTGGAATCAGCTCGTACTGGATCGCGTCGCCGTAGGGGCCGTTGTTCGCCGAGTTCACGGCATAGGAGTCGTCATAAAAAGGCGTCGGGTGCTGGATCTCGACGAGCAGTACCCGCGGGAAGCCTGGCGCAATCCAGTCCTGGTGCGCCTGCCAGGCGTACTCCTGCTGGATACGGTTATAGCCTTCGAGCTGAAACCGCTTGCTGTACTCCGGTTGCAGGTCCGGATCCGGCGGCGTCTCGCGAAAGCCATCGGGCGCCGCCGGAAAATGGCCATGCGCGATGACGAGCGGATAGCGGGCAGATGGATGGTCGTGATAGCCCCAGGGCAGACGGACCCAGGCGGCCAGGTAAGTGTCTCGACCCCAGAATTTCGACAGGCGTTCGCTGCGAATCCGGAAATAACGGACAAAGTCGGTCTGCTGGTCCTCGAACGCCTCGACCGCCGGGATCTGCTGGTCCAGCACGAGATGAACGGGCTCGGGATGCCCGCCCCCCGCGCGGACCGTCACGGGCTTCGAGTAGAGGTTGCCCGGCTTGCGGTGCCAGACCTGCCCCTCCCCCTTGTCGGGCGGGAGCCAGAGCGTTAGGCCGTCACCGCGCGTGAACGACTCGTAGCGGTTGAGCACCGCCTGGACGCGGTACTCGCCGTCGGGCAACTCATCGAGCGAGCGCAGGGGGAAACCGCTCGCACGGGCATCGAATTCCTGGCGTTGCCCCGCTTCCCACCCCTCCACGTCCATGCCGAAGAAGGGAATGGCGTCGCCGTCCCAGGCCAACTGGGAGCGCGGTTCACCTTCCGACCGTGGCGAAAAGATGAGCAGCAGGCGGCCCGTCAGCGGTTCGGGGCTCGAGGATTCGGCAAAGGAGACGCTGATCCGCGGAGCGGCGGCCGACGCCGCGGCGCCGAGGGACAACGCCAGGACGAGCGTCGTGTACAAGAGCAGGCGCCGCATGGCTTCGACTCCCAGTCAGTGCGGCGCAGGCGCCGTCAGCCGATGCTAGCGCAAGCGCCGGCCTCACGCAGTCGGCTGGCTGAGGAGCAGGCCGACGAAACGGTCGAGGTCGATATTGCCGCCCGACACGACGCACACGATCCGGCCGCCGCCTGCACGGCCGGACAGCGCCGCCGCCAGGCTGCAGGCACCCGCCCCCTCCGCGACTACGTGCGCGCGCTCCACCAGAAGCCGCATGGCTGCGCCGATCTCCGTGAGTGACGAGACGATCGCGGCCTCGACGAGGCCTCTGGCCCGCTCAAGCATCGCCGGGAACACCGTACGACTGCCAATGCCATCGACGAACGACGGGCGATGATCCACCGTCACCGGCCGGCCCGCGGCCAACGCCGCCACGAGCGGCGCGCCGGATGCCGCTTCCGCCGCATAGACGCGGCAGCCCGGCGACAGCGCACGGACGGCAGCCGCGATGCCGCAGGCCAGGCCGCCGCCGCCCCACGGCACGATGACCGCCTCGACGTCCGGCAGTTCTTCGAGGATCTCGAGGCCGATGGTCCCGTTGCCCGCCATGACCTGCGGATCGTCGAACGCGTGAATGAAGGTTCCGTCCGCCCCGGGGTAGCGCCGCTCCTCAAATGTCTGCCACCAGCGATCAAAGGGCACGTGCATGACGCGAGCGCCCAGGCGCGCGATCGCTTCGAGCTTGGCCGCCGGCGCGGTGCCCGGGGCGATCACGGTGCAGCGGATACCCAGCTCGCGCGCGCACCAGGCGACTCCCTGGGCCATGTTGCCGGCGGAGGCCGTCAGGACGCCGCGCGCCAGTTCGGCGGCCGGCAAGGCCCGCATGACGTTGGCGGCTCCGCGGATCTTGAAGGAGCCGATCGGCTGGAGATTCTCGAGCTTGAGCCAGATCTCACCGGCAATACCCGGCAGGTCAAGCTGCAGCAAGGGTGTGCGCCAGGCCGTTCCTGCAATCCTCTGACGCGCCTGCCTGATCTGCTCCAGGGTCGGTGACATCGCCTTCCGCGCAATATGACAGGAGCCGAACTGTGAAGCAGTTCACAGTTTGAAGGTCCGGATTCTCGTCAGCCTGCCATTGCGTGGCAACGGAGCGCAGGCGAAGAGCGAAAAATACGCAAGCGGTTAGAATATCCGCAACTAGGGGAATTTCACGGGTAGCACAACGATGAATCGCTTCCTTCGCAGGTGCCTCGCGCCGCT
>ERZ1066138.134-NODE-134-length-24610-cov-9.806964_pt1 | contig 24610 bp, 21 predicted proteins | sample MGYA00382785_ERZ1066138 | MGnify/ENA primary metagenome ERZ1066138 (study PRJEB33369, sample SAMEA5778368) | biofilm metagenome | biome: Industrial cooling water; feature: Water cooling tower basin; material: Biofilm | place: United Arab Emirates | collected... | reverse complement strand
GGTTCGAGCCGCGCGGCGATCAGCTCGAGCAGCAGCCGGCCGTGGCGGGCCCGCTCGGCGTCGGTCCAGCCCGGCCCGGCCGCGGACGGCGCCAGCGCCAGCGGCGGCTCGCCGCAAGCCTTCAGCGCGGCGTCGATTGCCGCCTGCGGCCCCATCGCGAGCACGTCGCGGTCGCGCAGCACGCCGAGCTGCCGGAACAGCTCGGCGACCGGCGCGTCCCAGGCCACCGGCGGCACGCCCGGCCAGCCCTCGACGAAGCGCAGCGCCGAGCGCAGCCGCCGCAGCGCGACGCGCAGCTGGTGCACCGCGTCGGCCGAGCCGCTGCCGCCGGCGAACTCGCTCCAGTTCGGCAGCGCCTGCGCCAGGATGTTCTCCAGCAGCGCCTGCCAGGCCGCGGCCGGCGTCATCGCCTTGCGCCAACGCAGCGGCGCGGCCTTGACCGCCGGCACCGGGTCGCCCGGCCCGAGGCCGCGCGAAAGCCGGTCGCCGCGTTCGGCCTTGCTGCGGCTGTCGATCCACAGGCCGTGGCGGGCCGACCAGCGCGCCGCGACCTCGGTCACGGCCTGCGGCGAACCGCCGACGAGCTCGACCTCGAGCTCGCAGACCGGCCAGCGGCGCTGCGTGCCGTCCGAGCCCGCGGCGACGATCTCGCCGCGGTCGAAGGCCAGCTCGACGCTGCCGCGGCGGCTGCGCGCGCGGCGCGTGCGGCGCCAGATGTCGGTGCGGTACTGCGCCACGAGCGCCATGCCCGGTTCGAGCAAGGCCGCCAGCCATTCGCCCGGCGGCGTGCCGGCGTGCAGCGAGAGGTCAGGCACCGGCTGCTGCCCGGCCGGCAGCGCGCGCACGACGTTGTGCTCGCCGCGCGCCACCCCGTGCGCCGAGCCGGTCTTGAGCGTCTGCACCCAGCGCCGGCCCTCCTTGCGCAGCCGCAGCGCGCAGCCGGCCGCTGCGAGTCGGCGGTCCGGCGTGTCGAAATAGATCGCCTGCAGCCGCACCCGGCGCGACGCGCTGCCCGCCGCCACCTCGCGCTCGACGGCGGCCTGCGCCGCGGCCGGCACCTGCAGCTTGATCTCGATCTCGGTCATCGAAACGATCATGGCACGCAGAGCCTCGAGTCATCTACCGTGCCGGGCCCGGACCGGGCCCGCCGGCCCCGGGGCCTAAAATCAGTGCTTTCGCTCCACGGCCACGCCATGCCCCTGTTCTGGAAGCCCTACCGCTCCGACGTCACCGATTTCATCGCGACGCTGAAGCAGCGCGACCCGCAGCTCGAGGAAAAGCAGCGCCAGGGCCGCGCCTTGCTCTGGGATCGCCCGCAGGACCGCGAGGCCGCCGCCGAGGCGCGCGAGGCCCGCGTGCCGCAGCAGCCCTACGTCTACCAGACCAAGGGCTGAGCCCGGGCCGCCGGCGATGAACCGCGACGAGCACCGCGCCGCCGAGACGGCGCTGCCGCCGCCGATCGGCGTCGAGCCGGAGGTGATCGACCAGATCGCGCTGGCGCGCCTGTACGGCGAGCCGCTGTTCGCGCTGCCGACCGACCTGTACATCCCGCCGGACGCGCTGGAGGTCTTCCTCGAGACCTTCGAGGGCCCGCTGGACCTGCTGCTCTACCTGATCCGCCGGCAGAACTTCAACATCCTCGACATCCCGATGGCCGACGTGACACGCCAGTACCTGGCCTACGTCGAGCAGATCCGCGCCCGCAACCTCGAGCTCGCCGCCGAGTACCTGCTGATGGCGGCGATGCTGATCGAGATCAAGTCGCGCATGCTGCTGCCGCCCAAGCGCAGCGAGGAAGGCAAGGAGGCCGAGGACCCGCGCGCCGAGCTGGTGCGCCGGCTGGTCGAGTACGAGCAGATCAAGCTCGCCGCGGCGCGGCTGGACCGGCTGCCGCAGCTGGGCCGCGACTTCCTGCGCGCGCAGGTGCATGTGGAGCAGTCGCTGCAGCCGCGCTGGGCCGAGGTCGAGCCCGGCGAGCTGCGCGAGGCCTGGCTCGACATCCTCAAGCGCGCCCGGCTCGTGCAGCACCACCGGATCAGCCGCGAGCAGCTCTCGGTGCGCGAGCACATGAGCCTGGTGCTGCGGCGCCTGCAGGGACGCCGCTTCGCGCTGTTCGAGGATCTGTTCGACGTGCAGCGCGGCCAGCCGGTGATGGTGGTGACCTTCATCGCCATGCTCGAGCTGGCGCGCGAGCACCTGATCGAGCTGACGCAGGCCGAGGCCTTCGCGCCGATCTACGTCCGGCTCGCCTACGAGCCGCACTGAGCGGCGCGGCGGCGGCCGTGCTTAGAATCCGCCGCCCCAGCGTCGAAAGCCATCGATGAGCAGCCACACCTCGCCCGCCGACGCGGCCCAGGCCCCCGCGGGCCGCAAGCCGGTCACGCTGCACACGCTGCGCGAGATGCACGCGCGCGGCGAGAAGATCGCGATGCTGACCTGCTACGACGCCAGCTTCGCGGCGCTGGTCGACGCCGCCGGCGTCGACTGCATCCTGATCGGCGACTCGCTCGGCATGGTGCTCAAGGGCCAGCCGAGCACGCTGTCGGTGACGATGGAGCAGATCGGCTACCACACGCGCAGCACGGTGCGCGGCAACCGCACCGCGTTCGTGATCGCCGACATGCCCTTCGGCAGCTACCAGGAGAACCCGGTGCAGGCGCTGCGCAACGCCGGCACGCTGATGGCCGCCGGCGCACAGATGGTCAAGCTCGAAGGCGGCGGCTGGACGCCCGAGACGGTGCACTTCCTGGTCGAGCGCGGCGTGCCGGTCTGCGCCCACCTCGGCCTGACGCCGCAGAGCGTGCACGCGCTCGGCGGCTACCGCATCCAAGGCAAGGACGAAGCCGGCGCCGCGACGCTGCGCCGCCACGCCAAGGCCCTGGCCGACGCCGGCGCCGCGATGATGGTGCTCGAGCTGATGCCCTCGACCGTGGCGCGCGACGTGCAGGCCGACAACCCCGGCGTGATGACCATCGGCATCGGCGCCGGCTCGCACACCGCCGGCCAGGTGCTGGTGCTGCACGACATGCTCGGCGTCAGCCGCGGCCGGCAGCCGCGCTTCGTGCGCAACTTCATGGACGGCGCCACGTCGATCGAGGACGCGGTGCGCCGCTACGTGGCCGCCGTCAAGGACGGCAGCTTCCCCGACCAGGCGCTGCACGCCTACTGACCATGCGCGTCGTCCACACGGTCGCCGACCTGCGCCGCGCGCTCGCGGGCGGCGAGCCGCCGGCCTTCGTGCCGACGATGGGCAACCTCCACACCGGCCACCTGCAGCTCGTCGAGCAGGCGCGCGAGCTCGGCGGGCCGGTGGTGGTGAGCATCTTCGTCAACCGGCTGCAGTTCCAGCCGCACGAGGACTTCGACCGCTACCCGCGGACGCTGGCGCGCGACTGCGAGCAGCTCGAGGCCGTCGGCTGCAAGCTGGTGTTCGCGCCCGACGAGGCCGAGCTCTACCCGCGGCCGCAGACCTACAAGGTGCATCCGCCGGCGCAGCTCGCCGACATCCTGGAAGGCGAGTTCCGCCCCGGATTCTTCGTCGGCGTCTGCACCGTCGTGCTCAAGCTCTTCCAGTGCGTGCAGCCGCGCGTGGCGATCTTCGGCAAGAAGGACTACCAGCAGTTCCTCGTGCTCAAGGGCATGGTCGAGCAGCTGGCGCTGCCGGTCGAGGTGGTGCCGGGCGAGACCGCCCGCGCGCCCGACGGGCTGGCGCTGAGCTCGCGCAACGGCTACCTCAGCGAGGCCGAGCGCGCCGAGGCGCCGCAGCTCGCGCGGGCGCTGCGCGGCGTGCAGGCCGCGCTGCAGGCCGGCGAGCGCGACCTCGCCGCGATCGAGGCGCGCGCGATGGCCACGCTGCGGCAGCGCGGCTGGCTGCCCGACTACGTGTCGCTGCGCCGCCGCGCCGACCTGCAGCAGCCCGCCGCCGACGCGCTCGCGACCGGTGATCCGCTGGTCGTGCTGGCGGCGGCCAAGCTCGGCAGGACGCGGCTGATCGACAACCTCGAGGTCTGACGCGTCAGCGTCGGACCTCGAGGTTGCGGCGCAGGCTCATGTCCGCTTCGCGGACGTGAGCCGAAGCCACAACCGGGCGCATGGCACCGGCGTCATCCACGGCTGGCCCGCTTCAGAGGTTGCCGATGTCCAGCACCTCCTTGCTGGACGACACGATCGCGCCGCTGACCGCATCGACCTCGACGCGCATGTCGCCGTTCTGGGTTTCGATGTCGAACTCGTAGGACAGCTTGCCGTCGGGCTCAATCTCGTAGTCGACGCGTTCGATCCGGCCCGGGAACCTGGCCAGCGCGACCTGCGCCGCCGCGTGCTCGCTGAGCTTGGCCTTGAACAGCGGGTCGAAGGCGTGCAGCACGCGCTGCTCGATCTCGACCACCTTGCCGGTCTCGGCGCTGCATTCGACGTCGTAGAACCTGCCGTCCTTGCCGGCGATCTCGACCTCCCAGTTCAGCTCGCCGTCGTCCTCGAGCTTCAGCACGAGCTGCAGCGCCTCGCCCGGCCGCACGGCCATCACCGCGGGCAGGCAGACGTCGACGCCGGCCTTGGGCTTGGCCAACTTGCCGTGCTTGTCGGCGAGCAGCGGCGGGGCGGCGAGCAGCAGCACGCCGCTCAGGGTCGCGAGGGTCAGGGTGCGGTGCATGAGGTGGCTCCGGATCGGCAGGGGTTGGGTGCGTCGGCAGCATCGGTCGAACGCTGTAGACGATTCTCCAGCCACTGCCGCGCGCGGGCCGGCGCGAAGGCAGCGATTCGGGCAGGAAAAGCTCCCGACCCGATCGCGCGCGGCGGGCACCGGCCGCTCAGAACCCCAGGCTGCCGCGCAGGTAGGCGCTGCGCCCTGCCTGCGGGAAGCCGTAGCTGGTCGCGTGGTCGGTGTCGAAGGCGTTGTCGACGCCGACCGCGAGCCGCCACGGCCCGTCGCGCCAGCGCGCCTGCAGGTCGAGCAGCGTGTACGCATCGAGCTCACGCTGCGCCGGCGGGCCGCTGCGGCTGTCGTGCACCTGGCCGCGCACGTGCATCAGGCCGGCCGAGAGCTGCAGCGCCGCCAGCGGCTGCCAGCGTGCGTCGAGGGTCCACTTGTGGCGGGGGCGGTAGGGCAGCGTGTCGAAGACGGCACCGCCCGACTCGTCGCGGGCCTGCAGCCAGGTGTAGCCGGGCGCGAGCTGCCAGGCCGCGGCGGGCTGCCACGCGCCGGCCAGCTCGACGCCGGTGAAGCGCGCCTTCTCGCGGTTGGCGGCGGTGCCGCTGGTGTCGTCGGTCTGGATCAGGTCGCGCACCTCGGAGCGGAACAGCGTGGCCTGCACGCGGCCCTGCGCGAAGCGGCGTTCCAGCCCGAGCTCGGCGGTGGTGGCGCGCTCCATCTCGAGCTCGGGGTTGCCGGTGACGCTGTCGTAGAGCTGCACCAGGCTCGGCGCGCGCACCCGCCGCGACACGCCGGCACGCAGCTGCCAGCCGGCGTCGAGCGCGTGCGTCAGCGCGAGCGAGCCGATCGCCGCCGACTCGTCGCCCTCGTCGCGGCGCTGCCTCACCCAGCCGAGGCCGGCGACCAGGCCGGTGGCGGGCTGCAGGCGCCAGGCGAACTCGCTGCTCAGCGAGTCCACGTCGGCGCGGTCGCGGGTGTCGACGCTGCGGATCGCGTAGGTGGCGGCACCGCCGCCTCCACCACCACCACCGCCACCGCCTCCTCCTCCCCCGCCGCCACCTCCGACGGTGACGTCACGTATGCGGCCGCGCTCCACGTAGCGCTCCTCGCGGGTGTCGAGCGCGACGCTGACCGACGCGGCGTCGCCGAGCGCCTGCGTCAGCTGCAGGTGCGCGCTGCGGTTGCGGCTCGTGGTTTCGAGGTCGAAGCCACCGCGCAGCGTGTTGCTCGCCAGCAGGTCGAGGTCGGCGTTGTCGTAGCGGCGCTCGTCCTGGCGCAAGCGGTTCGCGCTGAGCCAGCCGCGCAGCTGCGTGCCGGCCTGCAGCGCCCAATCGAACGCGAGCTGGACGCTGCCGGTCTCGATGTTCTCGGTGCGCTCGTAGCGGGCGCGCTGGGCGTAGCGGTCGGCCGGGTCGTCGATCGCGCTCGGCGGCGAGCCGCGCTCGCCGCGCGTCGCGTTCAGGCCGAGGCCCAGGCGCAGCGACGGCGTGGCCTGCAGGCCGAGGTTGGCGTAGAGGCTGTCGCGCTCGCGGTCGCTGTTGACGCGCAGGCGGCCCGGCTGCACCGGGCTGCGTGGGGTGTCGTCGGCGAGCACGAAGCCGTCGAGGCGGGCGCGCTCGATGCCCAGGTAGGCCTCCCACGGGCCGTGGCCGCCGCCGAGGTTGGCATCGGCCACGCGCTCGCCGCCGCTGCCGCGCTGCAGCCCGGCGCCGCCCGACAGCGGGCCGCGGCCGCTGCGCGTGCGGATCTCCACCACGCCGGCGGTGCCGCCCTCGCCGTAGAGCACCGAGGCGCCGCCGGTGGTGACGACGATCGAGTCGATCAGCGCCACCGGGATCAGCGTCGGGTCGAACTGGCCGTCGCCGGCGGCGTTGAAGGGCACGCCGTCGACCAGCAGCTTGATCTGGCGCGTGCGCAGGCCGCGGATGTCGATGCGCGGCGTGCCTTCGGCGCCGGTGCGCACGTTCAGGCCCGGCACCAGCGCCAGCGCCTCGTCGAGCGTGCGGGCGCCGCGCGCCGCGATCGTCTCGGCGTCGACCACGTAGCGTGTCGCCACGCGCTCCGGGGCCACGACGGCCGGGCCGCTGACCTCGATGCGGCCGAGCTCGGTGGGCACCGTGTCGGCGTGCGCCGCGGGGGCGACGAGCAGCATGGCGGCGGCGATCGGTGCGAGCCTGGCGGGAACGGGGCGCGGCGGTTTCATGGTCGGGCAAGGGGCGGGGGGCGAGGTCGGCGGCACGCAGGGCGCCGCCGTTGCACGCCGGCGGCGCCGGCGGCACGCAGCAGGGACGAAGGCAGGACGCCTCGGTGCCGGCTCAGCCGCCCGGCGGCGCGCGCCGGTGCTGCAGCGCACGTACCGCCAGCGCCCCGCACAGCGCACCGACGGCGCCGAAGCCGGCGTGGGTGATCAGCGGGTAGATCAGGCCCTGGCTCAGCGAGCCGTAGGCCTCGCTGCCCGGCAGCAGGCTCTTCAGCAGCGGCGACAGCGCATGCACCGCGGCGCCGAGCAACGGCGCGGCCAGCAGCAGCGCGCCGTAGCCTCGCAGCAGCAGAAACAGGCCGTCGAGCACCAGACCCTGCAGCAGGTAGATGCCGGCGCGCAGCGCGTGCGGCTCGGCGCCGAAGCCGAGCGCGCCGACGGCCGCGCCGCAGGCCACCGCCAGCGCGGCGCCGGGGCGCTGCGACAGCAGCCGCGCCGCCATCAGGACCGCCAGCCACTCCAGGCCGTGGTGGCCGGGCAGCTTGAGCGGCCAGCGGAAGGCCTCGTGCAGCAGCGCCGCGGCCAGGCCGGCCGCGAAAAGCAGCGCAAGCTCGAGCGCCAGGCCGCGGGCCGGGCTAGAAGCGCTTGACGACCTCGCGATCGACGCAGCGCCAGGCGGGTTGGGATGCAGCATGGTCTTCCTCCACGAGTAACACGGGCCGGTGGTCACGGAACACCGCGCGCGGCCAGTCGCCGAGCGCGATCGGGTCGTCGGGCTGGGTCGGGCGGGCGCCGTCGAGCGTCTCGATCTCGACGCCGGTCTGCGCCGCGACCGCACGGGCGCGCAGGCGCCGGCCCGCGAGCTCGCGCAGGCCGCGCAGCCACAGCACGCGGCCGTCGTAGCCGGCGGCGTGCAGGCCGACGGCCGCCAGCGCGCCGATCAGGCCGCCGCCGGTGCCGCTGAGTTCGGCGTGGGCGATGCCGTGTTCGCGCGCGAGGCGGCGCGCGTCGCCGTGCTCGAGCACCTCGGCCTTGGCGCGCCGGCCCCATGCGCGCAGCGGCGCGCCGACCTCGGCGCGGCGCAGCAGCACGATCGCGGCGTCGGAGCCGCTCGCGGCGGCACCGCGCAGGTAGTGCGCGCCGAAGTCGAACACCGCCTCGGGCCAGGCCATGCCGGCGAGCACCAGGCAGGCCGAGCTGTTGTGCGAGGTGTAGGGGATGCGCGGGTCGACGAGCAGCTGGTGGCGCGTGATCGCGACCGGCCGCGCCAGCCCGGCGCGCGCCAGCAGCAGCGCGAGCTCGCGGGCGCGGAAACCGGTGCCGGGCGATTCGAGGTTGTCGGTGTCGTCGATCGCGAGCAGCGCGTCGTCGGGCTGCGGCGGCCGCCAGCCGAGGCCGACCTCGCCGAGCGCCGTGCGCAGAGGGTCCGGCGCCTGGCCGCCCTGGCCGTGGCCCTGCCCGCTGCCCTGACCCGTTCCCTGTCCACCGCCATGCACCAACGCGTCCTCCGACCCGCAGCCTTCGGCCCGCTGCAGCGCAGTCGGGCGGCTGTTCGTGGGACGATGCTAGAGGTGGGTGTCGGGTCCGTTCAATATGAAGGTCGCTGCATAGCGGCGCGGGTTATGCACGGACTTGCCTAGCGAACCGACCCGTATGCCGCATCGTCATCCCTCGACGACGAGCGCCGTGTCGGCATCGTCCAGCAGGGTCCGGATGTCCATCAGGATCAGCATGCGCTCCACCTCGCCCGTGGTGACCGTGCCGAGGCCGGCGATGAAGCGGCTGTCGAGCGTGCAGGTCATCGCCGGCGCGCTGCGGATGTCGTCGCTCTTGAGCTCGACCACGTCGGACACCGAATCGACGACGACGCCGACGACGCGCGCGCCGACGGTCAGCACGATCACGACCGTGAAGCTGTCGAACTCGGCGCGCTCGCAGCCGAGCCGGATGCGCAGGTCGACGATCGGCACGATCACGCCGCGCAGGTTGACGACGCCGCGGATGTGCGCCGGCGCGTTGGCGATCTTGGTTGGGTTCTCGTAGGAGCGGATCTCCTGGACCTGGAGGATGTCGATGCCGTACTCCTCCCGCCCGAGGCGAAAGCTCAGGTACTCGGCCGGCTTCGAGCGGGTGGTGGGGGCCGCGGGAGCCGCAGCAGTGGGTTCGGCGGATGCGTCGATGGCGAGGGTCATGGTGACTCCGTAGGTGTCGGGCGAAGGGCTCGGGACGCCGGCGCGGCGCTGGCGTCCCGAGCGCCAACCGCGGCCAGCGGCCCGCGGGCCGCAGCCGGGCGGCGGCGGATCAGAAGGATTCCCAGTTCTCGCCGGCCGCTTCGGCCTTGGCGGCGACCGCCGGCTTGGCGACCGGCGCCTTGGGCGTGGCGGGCTTGGGCGTGGCGGGCTTGGGCGCGACGGCAGCCGCGGCCTTGGCCTTCGCCTTGGGGGCTGCCGGGGCGAGCGGCTGCGCGTGCAGCCCGGCCGACGCGACCTCGACCTTGAACACCGACACCGCCCGGGCCAGCTGTTCGGCCTGGTGCTTGAGGCTTTCGGCGGCCGCCGCGCTCTCCTCGACGAGGGCAGCGTTCTGCTGCGTCACCTGGTCGAGCTGGGCCACCGCGTCGCCGATCTGGCCGATGCCGGTGCTCTGCTCGTGGCTGGAGTTGGTGATCTCGCCGATCAGGTCCGTAACCCGCTTGACCTGGTGGACGATCTCGTCCATCGACTTGCCCGCCTCGCTGACCTGCTGCGTGCCGCGGCCGACCTTCTCGACGCTCTCGCCGATCAGGTCCTTGATCTCCTTGGCGGCGGTGGCGCTGCGCTGCGCGAGGCTGCGCACTTCGGAGGCGACGACCGCGAAGCCGCGGCCTTGCTCGCCCGCGCGCGCCGCCTCCACCGCGGCGTTCAGCGCCAGGATGTTGGTCTGGAAGGCGATGCCGTCGATCACGCCGATGATGTCGGAGATGCGCTGCGAGGACTTGCTGATGTCGTCCATCGTCGCCACGACCTGACCGACCACGCGGCCGCCCTCGGTGGCGGCGGCCGAGGCGCTGCCGGCGAGCTGGTTGGCGGTGCGCGCGGTGTCGGCGTTCTGCTTGACCGTGACCGTCAGCTCCTCCATCGAGGCCGCCGTCTGCTGCAGGTTGCTGGCCTGCTCCTCGGTACGCTGCGACAGGTCGGCGTTGCCGGTGGCGATCTGGGTCGAGCCGGTGGCGATCGAGTCGGAGCTGTTGCGCACCTGCGAGACGATGCCCAGCAGCGCATCGTTCATCTTCTTCAGCGCCTGCAGCAGCTGGCCGGTCTCGTCCTTCGAGGAGGCCTCGATGCGCGAGGTCAGGTCGCCGGCGGCCACCGTCTCGGCGACCTGGACGGCCTGCCGGATCGGCGAGGTGATCGAGCGGGTGATCGCCCAGGCCAGCAGCGCGCCGGTGACGCCGGCGACGAGGGCGATGCCGAGCATCACCATGCCGGCCGTGCCGACGGCCGAAGCCACGGCTGCCTCGCTTTCGTCCATCAGCTTCTTCTGGAAGTCGATCAACGCCTGCAGGCTGTCGAAGTAGCTCCGCTGCGCCTTGCGCACATCGCCCATCAGCAGCCTGGTGGCTTCCGGCGCCTTGTTGGCCAGGCCGAGCGCAATGACCTGGTCGAGCAGCGGGTTGTAGGCGGCGCGCGCCGCAGCGACCTCGGCCATGAGCTGGCGGCCCTGGTCGCTCTTGATCGTGTCGTCGAGCTTGCCCACCAACTCGGCGTTGGCCGCCCGCGCCTTGTCGATCGTGGTCTTTTCGGCCTGCATCTGTTCCACCTCGGTCAGCAGCACGATGTTGCGCACCGATCGGGCGGTCTGGTTCAGGTTGTCCTTGATGCTTTCGATCTGCTCGACCTTGACCATGCGGTCCTTGGTCAGCAGGTCGAACTCGTTCTTGACGCCGCCCAGCTCGAAGCGGGCGTAGAGGGCGACGAACAGCACGGCGGCGATCAGCAGTGCGAAGCCGATGCCCAGGCGGACACCGATGCGGAGGTTGTTGAAGGCGTTCACGGCATTCTTTCGGCGCGCCCGCGGCGCGCGGTTGGGGGTGAGTTCAGGGGGTGTGAGAGGGCGCGCCGGACCCGGCTCGTCGTCAATCCGTGGGCGTGATGCGCGCCGCCCGGCGCGCCATGAGCCGCTGGTAGTCGGCCATCAGCTTCTCCAGCACCTGCAGTTCGTCCTGCAGCCGACGGCTGGCCTCGGCGCTTTTCTCCAGCACCAGCGCGACGTCCAGCACGGCCTCGTCGATCTGTCGATCCAACGGGTGCGGCTTGGGGAGGGCGTCAGGCTTCGGGGCCTCGACGAGTTGGGCGAACAGGTTCATGCGCAGCTCCAGCAGGCCGAACGGCGGGATGCCGGTCGAGTGCCTTCACTATCGGCGCTTTACGTTTACTTTTAAGCATAAAATTATGTGCAAAAATAGTCCCATCTTCACTTGCCCGGAGCCGGCGGGTTCTTCTAGGATGCCGATGCCATGACCGCCCGACGCGCCGCGCCCCACCCCCCGCCCGAAGCGTCGCCCGGGCCGGCGCCGGCACGCGCCGCGGCCGGCCGCCCCCGTGTGCGCCGCGGCAACGTGGAAGACGCGCTGAAGCTCAAGGCCGAGCTGCGCGCCGCTGCGATGGAGCTCTTCTCCGAGGGCGGGCTGGCGGCGGTGTCGATGCGCGCCGTCGGCGAGAAGGTGGGCGTGTCGATGATGACGCCCTACCACTACTTCGAGGACAAGGCCGCGCTGCTGGCGAGCCTGTGGGAGGACGTGCTCGAGCAGGTCCACGGCGCGATCACCGCCAGGCTCACGCGCGTGTCGGGCGGGCAGGCCCGCTACCGCGCGCTGGTCGAGGCCTTCCTGGCCTACTGGGAAACCCATCCCGACGAATTCCGGCTGGTCTACCTGACGCAGCGCGCCGACCACCGTTCCGAGCGGCCGGGCGCCGAGCAGGCGCCGGTCTACGGCCGGCTGCTGGCGCTGGTGGCCGAGACGCTGACGGCCTATGCGGCCGAACTCGGCGTCGCGCCGACCCACATCAAGATCGCTGCCGATGTGAGCCTGGCGTTCCAGCTCGGCTACCTGCATGCGGCGCTCGTCAACCGGCGCTACCCGTGGAGCAAGCCGGGCGTGCTGCGGGCGGCCTGCATCGGGCAGGTGATCGAGAGCGTCGAGCGCTGCCTGCGCGCCGGCGCCGACCTGCCGGCGCGCAGGTCGGCCGCCGCGGGCAGCGCGGTGCCGCACCGCGCGAGCCGCCGGCCCGCCGGACGCTGAACCGATCGTCGCGCTGGCGCAGTACCCATGCCGACGGCTGCACCGCCCGGATCGCTGTGCCGCCGCACCCTGTTGGCCGTGCTGGCGTCGTGGCCCGCCGTGCAGGCCGTGGCCGCCGCGTCGGCGCGGCCCTTGCGGCTGCTGGTCGCCGGTGTCGCCGGCGGCGCGGCGGACGGCACCACACGGTGGCTGGCCGAGCCGCTGGCGAACCACCTCGGGCAGCGCGTCATCGTCGAGCCCATCTCGGGCGCCGGCGGCCTGCTGGCGGTGAACGCGCTCGCGGCCGCCCCGCGCGATGCGCATCACTTCCTCGTCGCGGTGAACTCGGTCGTCAGCGACGCGGCCCGGGCCGCCCCGGCCGAGCCGGACGTGGGCCGCACGATCGCGCCGCTGTGCGAGATCGCGTCGGCGCCGATCGTGCTGCTGGCGGGCGCCGAGGTGCCGCCCGACGTGAGCACCGTCGCGCAGCTCGCGGCCTGGGTGCGCGCCCAGGGCCGTCCGGTGCCCTACGCGTCGTACAGCGATGGCAGTCTCGGCCATGCGCTGGGGCGGCAGTGGGCCGACCGGACCGGCCTGCGCCTCGAGCATGTGCCCTACCGCGGCTCGCCGCCGGCCCTGATCGACCTCGAAGCCGGCCGGGTACCGCTGATGTTCGACGCGCTGCCGTCCTGCCTGCCGCAGCTGCAGGCGGGCCGCGTCCGCGCCTATGCCGTCTCGTCCGAGCGGCGCTCGACGCTGCTGCCCGGCGTGCCGACCTGGGCCGAGGCCGGCCATGCCGAACTCTCGGGCACCGCCTGGCTGGGCCTGTGGCGCCATCGCGCCGAGCCCCCCGCGCTGGCCGAGCCGCTGCGCCGGGCCGCGCTCGCGGCGCTGCAGGAGCCGGTGCTGCGGGCGCGCATCCTGGCGGCCGGCTTCGAGCCCGGCCGCGACTTCGGCCCCGCCGAGCTCGAGACCCGCGTGTCGATCGACGTCGAGCGCCTGCGCCGCGCCATGGGCACCGGGCACCGTCCACCCCGCCGGGGCGAGCCGCCGGCGCCGGGATCGAAAGGCAGTCCATGAGCAACCCCTTCCTGTCGGCCTTCACCGAAACACCGAGCGTCAACGACATCGAGTCCTCGTCGCAGCGCATCGTGTTCGGCGTGCTGTCGATCATGGTGCTGGTGCTCGCGAGCGGCTACACGGTGCTGCACTTCGCGGCCGGCCGCCACCTCTTCGCCTTCCTGACGGCGACGATGGTCGCCGCCGCGCTCGCCACCGGCTACCACGCGCACCGGACGAAGCGCTTCGACGGGCCGCTGCGCCTGCTGGCCGGGACGGTGGCGGGCGCGCTGGCGATCGCGACGTTGAGCCAGGGCCCGGCGCTGCCCGCGGCGGGCTGGTGGCTGTCGGTCATGCCCTTCCTGCTGGCCGCCGGCGGCCTGCACCGCATGGCGCTCGGCATGGTGTTCGCCTTCCTGGTGATCGTGACCTGGCTGTTCGTCGGCGGCCCGGTGCCGCTGCCGAGCCTGCCCGCCGAGGAGGACGTCAGCGCCTTCCGGCGCTACGCCGCGGTGGCCGGCTCGGAGCTGCTGGCGCTGGCGGCGATCAGCGCGTCGATGAACCTGCGCGCCAAGGTCGCCCGCGCGCTGGAATCGGCGCGCGCCGATGCGCTGGAGGCCAGCGCGATCAAGGCGCGCTTCCTCGCCAACATGAGCCACGAGATCCGCTCGCCGCTGGCCGGCATCATCGGCGTGGCCGACGTGCTGGACGCGCCGGGCCTGTCGGAGGCCCAGCGCCGCCAGCTGATCGGCCTGCAGCGGCAGAGCGCGAGCACGCTGCTGGCGCTGGTGAACGACATCCTGGACGCCAGCAAGCTCGACGCGAACAAGGTGGTGCTCGAATCGCTGCCCTTCGACCTGCGCCTGATCGTGCAGGAGGTCAACGAGCTGTTCGCGATGCAGGCCTTCGGCAAGGGCATCGAGCTGACCTCGAGCTGGAGCCCGGACCTGCCGGCCGCGGTGATCGGCGATGCGGTGCGGGTGCGGCAGATCGTCACCAACCTGGCCGGCAACGCGGTCAAGTTCACGCGCCGCGGCGGCGTGCACCTGCATGCCGCGCTCGACCCCGTGCCGGACGGCGACGCACAGGCGGCCGGGCCGCGCACGATCCGCATCGAGGTCAGCGACACCGGCCCCGGCATCCCCGCCGACCGCGTGAAGCTGCTGTTCCGCCCCTTCGTGCAGGCCGACGAGGCGGTCACGCGGCAGTACGGCGGCACCGGCCTGGGCCTGAGCATCTCGGCCGAGCTGAGCCGGCTGATGGGCGGCGGCATCGAGGTGCGCAGCAGCGTCGGCGAGGGCTCGACCTTCACCGCGCGGCTCGCGCTGCCGGCCGCATCCGCGCGGCCACCGGCGACGGCGCCGCGGCTGCGCCCGGATGTCGTGCTGGCAAGCAGCGGCGACGGGCTGGAGCGCCATGCGAAGACGCGGCTGCGCGAGCTGGGCATCGACCCCGTCGTCCGCCGCGACCTGCCGGAAGGGCCCGGCCTGGCGGTCTGCCGCTGGCTGCTGGTCGACGCGCCGCTGCTCGACGGCCCCGGCGCCGCCGCGTGGCTGGCGGCCCAGCAGGCTGCCGGCCGCGAGGTGCTGGTGCTCGCGCCGCTGGGCGCCGACGCGATCGCCGGCACGATGCCGCACGGCCGGCTGATCTACAAGCCGGTGCACCGCGACGCGCTGCAGGCAGCCTTGCTCGCCACGCCCGCTGCCGAGCCGGCGCCCGCCGCGGCGCTGCCGGACCGCGGGCCGGCGGCGACGACCCAGGTGCTCGTCGCCGACGACAACCCGGTGAACCAGATCGTCGTCAAGGAGATGCTGGCCGCGCTCGGCATCGACGCGACGGTCGTGGCGGACGGCCTGATGGCGCTGGACGCGCTGGGCCGCAGGAGCTACGACCTGGTGCTGATGGACGTCAACATGCCGACGATGAACGGGCTGGACGCGACCCGCGCGCTGCGCGACCAGGAGGCACGCAGCGGCCGCCGGCGCGCCACCGTGCTGGCGATGACCGCCTCGACCGAGACCGAGGACGGCCCGATCTGCCGCGATGCCGGCATGGACGGCTTCCTGCCCAAGCCCTTCGGCATCGCCCAGCTTCGCGCCGCCCTCGACCACCACCTCCAGGCCGGCACACGCGCGGCGCTGGCGCTGGCCTGACCGGCGCCCACCGCACGACGACCATGACCCGGCCCACGACTCGCCTGTACCGCGTCGTCGAGACGGTGCGTCTCAGTGACCGCGAGCTGCAGAGCTGCGGCCCGGTCTGGGAAGCCAGCCTCGATCTCGCGCGGCGCGCCGCGGCGGCGCTGCCGCCTTCGCCGATGCGGCTGCGCCTTCACATCGAGGACAGCGCCGGGCGGACGGTGCAGCGCTTCCCCGCACCGCGCTAGGCGCCCCAACCCTCGCGCCGCCGCTGCTCGCGCGCCGCGCGATCCTGCGCGAACAGCTCCTCGAGCTGCTGCCGCCCGGCCTTGGCCATCGAGGTCAGCGCGGCCTCGTCGCGGTGGTGCGGCCACTGCTGCTCGAGCTGCTCGACGTTGTGGCGGCGAAAGCGCATCGCGAGCTGGCGCGCGCGGTGCGGCTGCCAGCCCAGCACTTCGAGCACCGTGCGCGCGCTCATCAGCGACGCATCCAGCGTCTCGCGCTCGATGTGCACTACGCCGCGGTCACGCAGCGCATACCAGTGCTGCACGTTGCGGGCGCGCGCCACCACGATCAGGTTGGGAAAGTGCTCGCGCGCCAGGTCGGCGACCTTCAGGCTCTGCTCCACGTCGTCGATCGCCAGCACCAGCACCTTCGCGCTCGCGGCACCGGCGCTGCGCAGCAGATCGAGCCTCGTGGCGTCGCCGTAGTGCAGCTTGAAATCGAAGCGGCGCAGGAACTCGATCTGCTCGGCGTCGTGCTCCAGCACCGTCGCCTTCAGGCCGTTGGCGTAGAGCAGCCGCGCGACGATCTGCCCGTAGCGGCCGAAGCCGGCGATGATGATCGGCGCCTCCTGCGGCTCGGGCAGCGCGTCGGGCGGCGGCGGTTTGGCGCCGCGGGTCGCGAGCCGGCCGCCGAGGACGCGGTCGATCGGCGTCACCAGCAGCGGCGACAGCAGCATCGACAGCGCCACCGCCGCCACCATCACCGAGGCCAGGCCGCCGTCGATCGCACCGGCCTGGGTGGCAGCCTGGAACACGACGAAGCCGAACTCGCCGCCCTGCGCCAGCATCAGCACGAACACCGGCCGCTCGGCCAACGGCACCGGCATCAGGCGCGCGATCACCACCATCACCACCGCCTTGATCAGCAGGAAGCCGGCCAGCACCGCCAGCACCAGCGGCCAGCGCGCCGCGACCACGCCGAAGTCCACGCTCATGCCGACGGCGATGAAGAACAGCCCCATCAGCAGACCCTTGAAGGGCTCGAGGTCGGTCTCCAGCTCGCGGCGGTACTCGCTGTCGGCCAGCAGCACGCCGCCGAGGAAGGCGCCGAGCGCCATCGACAGCCCCATCGCGTTCATCAGCGAGGCCAGCGCCACCACCAGCAGCAGCGCCGCGGCGGTGAAGATCTCGGTCGAGCGGCTGCGCGCGATCCAGCGCAGCGCCGGCCGGAGCAGCAGCCGCCCGCCCCCCACCACCGCAGCGATCACCGCCAGCACCAGGCCGGCCTCGCGCCAGCCGCCGCCGCCGCTGCCGGCCGCCGCCTGCTGCGCCGCCAGCAGCGGCAGCAGCGCCAGGAAGGGGATCGAGCTGATGTCCTGGAACAGCGAGATCGAGATCACCGACTGCCCCGAGCTGCGCGCCAGCAGGTTGCGCTCGCCCAGCACCACCAGCGCGATCGCGGTCGACGACATCGCGAGGCCGAAGCCGACCACCAGCGCGCTCGGCCCCGGCAGCGCCAGCAGCGCCCAGGCCGCCAGCCCGATCAACGCGGTGCAGCCGATCACCTGCGCGCCACCCCAGCCGAAGATCAGCCGGCGCAGCGTCCACAGCTTGCGCGGCTCCAGGTCCAGGCCGACCAGGAACAGCATCAGCACCACGCCGAACTCGGCGAAGCGCAGCACCGTCACCGGGTCGCCGATCAGGCCCAGCGCGTGCGGCCCGATCGCCACGCCGGCCAGCAGGTAGCCGACGATCGAGCCCATGCCGAGCGCGCGCGCCAGCGGCACCGCGATCACCGCGGCGGCCAGGAACACCAGGCTGGTCGAGAGCCAGTTCATCGTGCCTCCTCCGCGTCGGCCGCATCGGCCGCATCGGCCGGCCGTTCGCCGGGCGGCAGCTCGCAGGCCGGGCAGGCCTCGAGGTCGGCCAGCTCGGGCCAGTCGGGGTAGCGCGCCAGCCGCTCGCGGTAGGCGTCCACATGCTTGCGCAGCGCCTCGGCGCCGACCGCGTGCGCGCCGTGCAGCACGAGCGGCGGCAGGAAGCGCAGGCCGCAGAGCACGGCGGTCTGCTCGTAGGGCGGCAGGAAGGCGTCGAAGAAGTAGCGGTTGTAGCCGTCCGGCCGGTAGGCGCGCGCCGCGCCGCCGGTCGAGGCGGCCAGCCACAGGTCCTTGCCGCGCAGCGCCCGGCCGGGGCCGTCGGGCCCGCGGCCGTAGGCCCAGCCCAGCGTCAGCACCTCGTCGAGCCAGAGCTTCATCAGCGGCGGCATCGCGTACCACTGGATCGGGTGCTGCCAGACGATCAGCCGCGCGCGCTCGCAGGCGGCCTGCTCGGCCGGCACGTCGATCAGGTAGTCGGGGTAGAGGGCGTAGAGGTCGCGCACCTCGACCGTCGCGCCGGGCGCGGCGGCAAGCTCGCGGGCGGCGTCCAGCAGCGCGCGGTTGACGCGCGACAGCCGCAGGTCGGGGTGGGCGGCGATCACCAGCACAGAGGCCATCGGACGGCTCCGGTTCACGGGTCGGCGTCGGCCGGCCGGACGGCGGCTAACATCCGCCGCATTCTCCCAGCGACTCCCTCCCCCGACAGGAGCGAACGATGCCGGTGATCGTGGTGGCCAACCCGAAGGGTGGCGTGGGCAAGTCCACGCTGTCGACCAACCTCGCCGGCTGGCTGGCGCACCAGGGCCATGCGGTGATGCTCGGCGACGCCGACCGTCAGCAGTCGGCGCGCACCTGGCTCTCGCTGCGGCCCGCCGGGCTGCCGCTGATCACCGGCTGGGAGGTCCAGGCCGATCACCTGGTCAAACCGCCCAAGGGCACGACCCATGTGGTGCTCGACACCCCTGCCGGCCTGCACGGCAGGAAGCTCGACGAGGTGATGAAGATCGCCGACCAGGTGCTGGTACCGCTGCAGCCGAGCATCTTCGACATCTACGCCACCCGCGCCTTCGTCACCGAGCTGCTGGCGCGCCGCAAGAGCGAGAAGGTGCGTGTGGCGGTGGTCGGCAACCGGGTGCGCGACGGCAGCATCTCGGCCGGCCAGCTCGACGCCTTCCTCGGCACGCTGGGCGTGCCGCTGCTCGGCCACCTGCGCGACACGCAGAACTACATCCACCTCGCCGCGCGCGGGCTGACGCTGTGGGACGTGGCGCCGAGCCGCGTCGAGAAGGACGTGGCGCAGTGGGAGCCGCTGCTACGCTGGGTCGCCTCGTAGACGCTGCTCCGCTACCATCGCGGCACAACAAGAAGGCTGGGGAGCGTGCCACGATGAAAGTCCTTCTGATCGACGACCACCCGCTGATCCTGTCGGCGCTGAAGACGGTGATCCAGGGCCTCGGCGACGACGTCACGGTGGTCGGTGCCCAGAGCGCCGAGGCGGCGCGCAAGACGCTCAAGGCCGAGGCCGGCTTCGACCTGGTGCTGCTCGACCTGCAGCTCGGCGACGCCAACGGCTTCGACCTGCTCGGCGAGCTGCGCGCCGGCTACCCCTCGCTGCCGGTCGTGGTGGTGTCGGCCAGCGACCGCACCAGCGACGTGATCCGCTCGATCGACATGGGCGCGATGGGCTTCGTGCCGAAGCGCGCCAGCAACGAGACCCTGTTCGACGCGCTGCGGCTGGTGATGTCCGGCGGCATCTACGTGCCGCCGATGTCGATGGGCGTCGACGCCGGCCCGTCCGCGGCCGACGAGGAGGAGGACACGACGCCCGGCTACCTCAAGGTCGTCGGCACCCAGGCCGCGCAGAGCAGCTACCAGACCGCGCCGACGCTGGCCAACCTCGGGCTGACGCCGCGCCAGACCGACGTGCTGGCACTGCTGCTGCAGGGCAAGCCCAACAAGCTGATCGCGCGCGAGCTCAACCTCTCGGTCGAGACCGTCAAGGACCATGTCGCCGCGGTGCTGCGTGCGCTCGGCGTCAGCTCGCGCACCCAGGCCGTGCTCGCGGTCAGCCAGATGACGCAGCAGGCCGGCGGCAGCGGCTGGCGGCGCACCGGGCGTTGAGCGCGGCGCGCCCGCGGCCCGTGAAGCGCGCATGACGGCGCCGCTGCTGGTCCGGCCGCTCGGCCTGGCGTCCGACGCCGAGCCGCCGCCGGCGCTGGGCGCCGACGACCTGCTGCCCGACACCGTCCATTCGCTGTACCAGCAGACCGGCGTGGCGCTGGCCGGGCACCTGCTCGGCGCGGTGGTGCTGCTGGGCCTGTACGCCGGCACCGCACCGGACGCGGTGCTGGCCGTCTGGGGCGGCCTGTTCGGCGCGATCTGGCTGTTCCGGCTGCTGACGCTGCGGCGCTACTCGACCGGTGCGCACACCCGCGCCGACGCCGAGCGCTGGCTGCGGCGCTGGAACGCCGGCGCGATCGCCTCCGGCGCGGCCTGGGGCGCGGCGGTCTGGCTGCTCTACGCCCACGGCCGCATGCACCAGCAGACCGCGCTGCTGATCATCGCCTACAGCTACTGCGTCGGCGCGATCCCGCTGCTGGCGACGCAGTACCGCACCTTCCTGGCCTTCATCAGCCTGGCCTTCGTGCCGACGATCGCGCGCATCGCGAGCGGCGGCGGGCCGGACGACCTGGTGCTGGCGGGGGTGATCTTCCTCACCTGGCTGATGACCGCCGCGCTCGGCCGCGCCTACCGCAACACCTTCGACGGCGTGATCCACCTCAAGGTGCGCACCGAGCAGCTCGCCGGCCAGCTGCAGGCCGAGAAGGCCGTCGCCGAGGCAGCGCGCCGCGAGGCCGAGACCGCCAACCGCGCCAAGACCCAGTTCCTCGCCGCCGCCAGCCACGACCTGCGCCAGCCCCTGCACGCGATGGGCCTGTTCGCCGAGGCGCTGCGCGCCAAGAGCCGCGGCGACGAGGAGGTGACCCACCTCGTCAACAGCATCAACCACTCGGTCGATGCGCTCGAAGGCCTGTTCGGCGAGCTGCTCGACATCACCAAGATCGACACCGGCGGCGTCGAGCCGCAGCCGCAGCACCTGGCGCTGCGCGAGCTGTTCCAGCGTCTGAAGCTGCAATACGAGCCCACCGCCTTCGAGAAGGGCCTGGCGCTGCGCCTGCGCGGCGAGCAGCATGTGGTGCACGCCGACCCGGTGCTGGTCGACCGCATCGTGCGCAACCTGCTGAGCAACGCGATCCGCTACACCGCCGACGGCGGCGTGCTGGTCGCCGCGCGGCGGCGCGGCCCGCAGGTTCTGCTGCAGGTCTGGGACACCGGGGTCGGCATCGCGCCGGCCGAGCAGGCGCGCATCTTCGACGAGTTCTACCAGGTGCCCAGCGGCGCGCCGCCGGTGCCGCACCAGGCCAAGGGGCTGGGTCTGGGGCTGGCGATCGTGCAGCGGCTCGCGCGGCTGATCGACGCCCCGCTGACGCTGGCCTCGACGCCGGGCCGCGGCAGCGTCTTCACGCTGACGCTGCCGCTGGGCAAGTCGCCCCGCACGCTGGAGCCGGGCGGCGTGCGCAGCACGCCGGGCCTGGGCCTGACGCTGGAGCGACGCCGCATCGTCGTCGTCGAGGACGAGCCGGCGGTGCGCGAGGCCCTGGTGGTGCTGCTGAAGGGCTGGGGCGCGACGGTCGAGGCCTTCGACAGCGTGGCCGTGGCCGAGACCTGGGCACTCGGCGCGCCGGCCACGCCCGACCTGGCGATCGTCGACTACCGCCTGCCCGAAGGCCGCACCGGCATCGACGCGCTGCGCGTGCTGCGCTCGCACTTCAAGGCGTCGCTGCCGGCCATCGTCGTGACCGGCAGCTCGATGGGCGGCCACGAGGCCGAGTCCGAGCAGCACGACTTCCATCTGCTGATCAAGCCGGTGGCGCCGCACAAGCTGCGGGCGATGATCGCGTTCAAGCTGGGCTTGCGGTAGGTCTGTGGCCTGCCGCGTCGGCAGGTCGCGGCAGGCAGGCAGAGCGTTGCGAACCAGCCCGCTGGCTGAGAAAAGCACCCTCCCCACCCCGCTTATCCCGCTCAAGTTTCGGGCGGCGGCCGGAAGAATCCTCCTTCAAGGAATTCTCCGACCGCAGCCCCCATGGCCGACCAAGGCGCCCAAGACCGCAACCTGCCAGCCTCGGAGCGCAAGCTCCGCAAGGCGCGCGAGGACGGCCAGGTCGCGCGCTCGCGGGATCTCGGGCACTTTGCCGCGGTCGCGGTCGGCCTCGGCCTGCTGGCGGCGCTGGCGCCGATGGCCACCGGCTGGCTCCAGGCCATGCTGACCGCCGGCCTGCGCTTCGACCATGCCACCGTCGCCTCGCCCGCGGCGATGGGCGAGCGCCTCGGCGAGCTCGGCACCCAGTTCCTCTGGGCGGTGATCCCGCTCGGCGGCGTGACGATGGCCGTCGCGCTGGCGGCCGGCATGGCGCTGGGCGGCTGGAACTTCACGATGAAGGCGCTGGAGCCCAAGTTCGAGAAGATGAACCCGCTGACCGGGCTGCCGAAGATGCTGTCGGCCGACCGGCTGATCGACACCCTACGCACCTGCGCGCTGGCGCTGGTGCTGGGCGTGGTCGGCGCCCTGTACCTGGCCTACCACACCGACGATTTCGCCGCGACGCTGACGCTGCCCTTGCCGACCGCGCTGGCGCAGGCCGGCGACGGCATGCTGCAGGGCCTGGGCCTGCTGGTGCTCACGCTGGCGGCCTTCGCCGCGGTCGACGTGCCGGTGCAGAAGTTCCAGCACGCCAAGCGGCTGAAGATGAGCCACCAGGAAGCCAAGCAGGAGCACAAGGAGCTCGAGGGCAACCAGGATGTCAAGGCCAAGGTCAAGGTCCGCATGCGCGAGATGGCCAACCGCCGCATGTTCGCCGCGGTGCCGAAGGCCGACCTGGTGGTCATGAACCCGACCCACTACGCCGTCGCGCTGAAGTACGACGAGGGTTCGACCGGCGCGCCGAAGGTCGTCGCCAAGGGCGCCGACCTGGTGGCGCTGCGCATCCGCGACCTCGCCAAGGACGCCGCCGTGCCGGTGCTGCAGGCCCCTAGGCTGGCGCGTGCGCTCTACGCGCACGCCGAACTCGACCGCGAGATCCCGGTCGCGCTGTACAGCGCCGTCGCCCAGGTGCTGGCCTACGTCTACCAGCTGCGCGCCGCGCTCGTCGGCCGCGCGCCGATGCCCGGCGAGCTGCCGGCGCTGCAGGTGCCGGCCGAGCTCGATCCCCACCACGTCATCACCCCGACCGCCGCATGAACCCGCTCGTCGCCCCGATGCAAAGCTGGCTCGGCCCCAACGCCCGCCTGATCCGCAGCCTGGCCGTGCCGGTGCTGGTGCTGATGGTGCTGGTGATGATGGTGCTGCCGCTGCCGCCCTTCGTGCTGGACCTGCTGTTCACCTTCAACATCGCGGTCGCGCTGATGGTGATGATGGTCAGCGCCTACATGGTGCGGCCGCTGGATTTCTCGGCCTTCCCGGTGGTGATCCTGCTGACGACGCTGCTGCGGCTGTCGCTCAACGTCGCCTCGACCCGCGTGGTGCTGCTCGAAGGCCACACCGGCCCGGGCGCGGCCGGCGCGGTGATCGAATCGTTCGGCCACTTCCTGATCGGCGGCAACTTCGCGGTCGGCATCATCGTCTTCGCGATCCTGGTCGTCATCAACTTCATCGTCGTGACCAAGGGCGCCGAGCGCATCGCCGAGGTCGGCGCGCGCTTCACGCTCGACGCGATGCCCGGCAAGCAGATGGCGATCGACGCCGACCTCAACGCCGGCCTGATCGACGAGAAGGAGGCCAAGCGCCGCCGCGCCGAGGTCGGCGACGAGGCCGAGTTCTACGGCTCGATGGACGGCGCCAGCAAGTTCGTGCGCGGCGACGCGATGGCCGGCATGCTGATCCTGTTCATCAACATCGTCGGCGGCTTCATCATCGGCGTGGCCCAGCACGGTCTGTCGGCCAGCCAGGCGGCCGACAGCTACATCCTGCTGGCCATCGGCGACGCGCTGGTGGCGCAGATCCCGGCGCTCTTGATCTCGGTCGCCGCGGCGATGGTGGTCTCGCGCGTCGGCAAGGAGCAGGACAGCGGCGAGCAGATCCTCGGCCAGGTCTTCAAGACGCCGAAGTCGGTCGCGGTGGTGGCCGGCGTGATCGGCCTGCTGGGGGTGATCCCGGGCATGCCCCATGTCGTTTTCCTCGTCATCGCCTCGGCGCTCGGCTGGCTGGCCTGGTGGATGCACCAGCGCGAGCAGCGCGCCAAGGCCGCCCCGCCGCCGCAGGCCGCCACCGGCCCGGCGCCCGACGCCGAAGCGAGCTGGGACGACCTGCAGCCGGTCGACACCCTGGGTCTCGAGGTCGGCTACCGCCTGATCGCCCTCGTCGACAAGGAGCGCCAGGGCGACCTGCTGACGCGCATCAAGGGCGTGCGCCGCAAGTTCGCGCAGGACGTCGGCTTCCTGCCGCCGGCCGTGCACATCCGCGACAACCTCGAGCTGCGCCCCAGCATGTACCGGCTGACGCTGCGCGGCGCCGTGATCGGCGAAGGCGAGGCCTTCCCGGGCATGCTGCTGGCCATCAACCCGGGCCACGCCAGCACGCCGCTGATCGGCACCGCCACCACCGACCCGGCCTTCGGCCTGCCCGCCACCTGGGTCGAGGAGCGCCAGCGCGAAGCGGCGCAAATGGCCGGCTATACGGTGGTTGATTGCTCGACCGTCGTGGCGACCCACCTTTCACACTTGATGCAAGTGAATGCAGCCCGTCTGCTGGGCCGCGTGGAGACGCAGCAGCTGGTCGAGCATGTGACGAAGTTGGCACCCAAACTCATCGAAGACGTGGTCCCCAAGATGGTCCCGATCGCCGCGCTGCAAAAGCTCCTCCAGCTGCTGCTGGAAGAGGGTGTGCACATCCGCGACATGCGTTCGGTGGTCGAGGCGCTGGCCGAGCACGTGGGCGCCAACGCCGCGCTCGCCAACGACCCGCAGGAGCTCGCCCGCCGCATCCGCGTGGCGCTCGCCCCGGCCATCGTCCAGCAGATCTACGGGCCGGCCAAGGAGCTGGACATCATCGCCATCGAGCCCGAGCTCGAGCGCCTGCTGACCCAGGCCCTGACCTCGCCGCACGGCCCGATGCTCGACCCCGGCATGGCCGACACCCTGACCC
>ERZ1066138.133-NODE-133-length-24634-cov-8.553725_pt1 | contig 24634 bp, 16 predicted proteins | sample MGYA00382785_ERZ1066138 | MGnify/ENA primary metagenome ERZ1066138 (study PRJEB33369, sample SAMEA5778368) | biofilm metagenome | biome: Industrial cooling water; feature: Water cooling tower basin; material: Biofilm | place: United Arab Emirates | collected... | reverse complement strand
GCATAGACCGCACCGCAGTGACTTAGTTCAACTTAATTACGGAACACCACACTAGGCCCAGGCAGATCAAGCGTGCGATCCAGTCCCTGATGCGTGGGCCGCGGCCTTGTGTGCGCATGGGATTGCGCAGTATGTCGTGCGCGCCGCGCCGGCACGGCGCCGAGCGGCGTCCGTGCCGAACTTGTGCCCCAAGATCACTCCTTCCCGATCTGCTGCAGCACCAGTTCGCGTAGTGCGTCGATCTCCTTGCGCAGCGCGGCGTTCTCGGCCTCGAGCTTCTGGTTCAAGCCCTGGATGGCCGCCAGCGCCACGCCGTCGGCATCGACAGTGGCGATCGACTTGCCGTCGCCCGCCAGTCCGAAAGCGGCTTTGAAGTCCTCGGCCATGGGGCCGACATGCTCGCCTTCGTCGGAGTCCTTGTAGCGCCAGCGGGTGATGCCCAGGGCGAGCACCTGCTCCAGGATGGTGCCGGGATCGACCGCGCTGAGCACGTCCTTGAAGTGCCGCGAGGAGCCATTGGCCCAGACGCCGCCGACCGTCAGGTGGGCGCCGTTGGCACCGGTGTTGATCCAGCGGTTGACGTCGATGGTGTTGGTGCCGATGGCGAAGCGCTGCGCGGTTCCGTTGAACACCAGACCGTCCGTGTCGTCGCGCACGAAGATGCGCGCGCTCTTGCCGCTGCGGGTGCGCAGGACCAGGTCGGCGTCGGCATCGCCGGTCACGGCCCGGGAAGCGACCACCAGGTCATCGAAGCTGCCGATGCTGTTGGTGTTGATGCCCATGCCGCCATCGGCGCGCAGCAGGAATTGGTTGGGGCCGGTGGAGACGAAGTCGCTGAACTGGTTGTCGGCCCACACGAAACTGCCTTCGTCGCCGTTGGCATCGCCTGAGTTCGGTACCACGCTGCCGCGACAGGCGGCATCGCTGGCCTCATTGCCCGGTCGGGTCCGCGCGCGCTGGCCCAGGGCAAAGGAGCGATCGCCGCCTGCGCAGCTGGCATCGCCTGCGGCAAAGCTGCCATTGCCGCTGGCCGTGTTGTCCAGTCCGCCCGGAATCGCCGCGCCAGCACCGGAGGCCTGATTGCGGGCGCCACCCGCGACGGCGGCGCTGGACCCAGCTTCATTGCTGATCCCGCCCGCGATGGTGGCATAGGGCGCAGTGGCGCGCTGGCCAATGCCGCCGCCGACGGTGGAGCCGCTGCCCGCCGTGCGGTTGTCACAATTGGCATTGACCAGACTGGTCAGACCGCAATTGGTCTCGTTCTCGCCACCACCGGCGATGGTCTGTGCGCCCGACAGGCCATCCACCTGATTGCCGCTGTAGCCGGCGACCCAATTGGAGGTCAGATTGCTGATGGTGGATTCGACCAGCAGCACGCGTTGATTGTTGACCCGCAATTGCAGATCCACGGCGTCCGTGGTGCCGAGGAAGTTGCTGGCCGGATTGGTGCCGGCATTGCCGCTGAGCCCCCAGCCGCCATCGTCGGTCTCGCAACTGACGGTGCCGTTGGCCGCAATGACGCGGATGCTGCTGCCCGTGGGGCAGGTGCCCGTGACGCGTGTCTGCACTTCGGTAGTGTTGATGTCGGCGCTGCCAATGCCGCCGTCGGCGATCATCGCGCTGGTGACGCCGTTGGTGGCGATCGACAGCGTGCCGCTGGTGGTGATCGGGCCACCGCTGAGGCCGGCACCGCTGGCCACGCTGGTGACGCTGCCATCGTCGGCCTCGCAACTGACCGTTCCGTTGGCGGCGATGTCGCGGATGCTTGATCCGGCGGCGCAGTTGCCGCTGACGCGCGTCTGCACCTGGGCCGTGTTGATGTCGGCGCTGCCGACATTGCCATCGATGATGTTGCTGGTACCGACCGAATTGGCGGCAAGATCGGCATTACCCACCGCGCCATCGGCGATCATCAGGCTGCTCACACCACTGTTGGCGATCGACAGCGTACCGCTGGTGGTGATCGGACCGCCGGTCAGGCCGCTGCCGCTGCCGACGCTGGTGACGCTGCCGCCGCCACCGCTGGGCAGGGTTTCGCAGGTCACGCCGCCGCCGGCACCGATGGCACGGATCGCCGATCCCGCCAGGCAGCTGTTGTTGACCCGCAACTGCACCTCATTGGCATTGACGCTGAGCGCGCCCACCGTGCCGTTGATCAAGTCGGCGGCAGTGAGGGTGCCGTCCTGGATGTCGCTGCCGGAGATGGTCTCGTCCGCAATGTCCACCCCCGTCAGGCTGCCATTCGCCACACTGGCGCCGGTGATGGCATTCGGACTCACCGTCACCGCCTCGCTGGCAATCCCCGCCACCTGCGCCTGCGGCGTGGGCCGGATGTTGGTGGTGGGGCTGAGCGTGGTGTAGGCGCCGACCGATGCGCCCGGGCGCACGCCGATCTGCAGGCGGAAATCGGCGCTGGTGATGGCGGCACCGAAATCGAGTTCCACCGAGAACAGGCCGCCGACGACGTTGACGTCCTCGCGCACCACGGGTGCACCGACATTGCTGCCGCCGCTGGTCTGCAACTGGAACTGCAAGTCATAACTGCCGTTGGCAGGGCTGCCGCCGTCTTGCAGGCTGCCCTGGTAGCTGAAGCTGTTGCTCAGCGCATACAGCGGCGTGGAGATCGCACAGGCGATGGCGATGGCCAGGATCTTGTTCATGGCGATGGACCTCACTCGAAACCGTTCTGGAACAGCGCATCGGGCAGCGGGCCGCCGCTGGCGCTGGTGTGGAAACCTTGTTGCAGGGTGTAAGCGCCGCCACTGAGCGTGCCGGTGTTGGCCTGGCCCACGCTGCCGACCAGGCTGTAGCTGCCGCCGCTGAGGCGCTCGCCGCCGCCGCCGATCAGCTGTCTGGGCAGGCTGTAGGGGCCGCCACTCGGCACCTGCGCGCCGAGCGTGGTTGCGAGGATCAGCAAGCCGGCGGCGGCCAGTCGGATGCGCCGATGTCCGGATGAGTAGGCGTGCATGGCAGCCTCCTCACTCGAAACCGTTGGCGAAGATGTTTGGCCCGGCCGGGGCGGCGCTGCCGCCATTCAGGCGGAACACCGCGTGGTCGTAGTCAAAGACGTTGGTGGGGACATCGCGACGCCACAGCCGCGAGCCCGCCACCAGGATGCGCTGGTTGGCGTCGATCAGCATTTCCTCGCTGCGGTGATCCACGACGCTGGCGTTGGGATTGCGCGGGAAATCGATCAGCGTGCTGGCGGAAGGCGAGCCGAGGAAATTGGTGAAGCTGGTGTCGGCCGCCAGCGTCGGCGTGAGTCTGGACACGAACATCACACGTTGCGGATCGGCGCCGAAGAGGCCCAGGTTCTGGCTGGTCACGCCGCTGAGCAGCACGTTGCCGGCGGCGTCCAGGGCGATGTCCTCCAGGCGCACATAGCGCTGCAGAAAGCGCACATCACTTTGTCCCGCGATGGTGGCACCCGTGGTCGGATTGAGCTTGATGGTCTCGATCACCTGGCTCCAATCGCCGTTGAATGGCAGGTGCTTTTGGATCGCCACAACCAGGTTGCCGTCGGCACCGAAAGTCATGCCCTGGATCTGTTCGCTGTTCTGCCCAAAGGTGGTGATGATGGGCAGATGCCGGCGCCCGTTCAGGCGCTCACTGCCTGGGCAATCGGTGGTGTTGGTGCAGAACGAGGTCACGTAGCTGCCGGAGAAGACGTCGATTTTGGCAATGACCCAGTCGTTGTCGAAATCGCCATCGTTGTCGGCATAGCCGGCGATGTAGAGGCCAGTGCCGCTGTCGCGGGCGATGGCGAGTGCGCCATCCGTATCGCCGCCGGCTTCGAGGCTGTTGACATCGAAGGGTATGGTCGCGATGCCATCGCCACTGAAGGCAGTGATCAGCGTGCCGTCGGTGGAACGGATGCGCAGCGCCAGAAGATCGAAGTCGTCAGAGGTGTCGAGCTGCACCTGCCCGGCGACGTAGATCGAGCCGGGGTCGGTCGTGACCGCCGTGGCGTAGTCGGCGCCGTTGGCGACGATGTCGATCGGATAGAGCACGCAGCCGCTGGTGCCACCAAAGGCGGAATCCGGCTGACCGCCCGTGGTGAAGCGACACACATAGGGATCGAAGTCGCTGCTCGGCGAACCCGGTTCGCGCGAGTTGCCGACGATGATCACGCGGCCATTGTTGTCGATGGTGGCGGCTTCGACGGTCAAAAACTGACGGTCGTAGATGATCCGGCCGTTGATCCCGAAGCTGGTGTCCACGCTGCCGCCGTCATTCAAGGCGGTCACCGCGAGATCGCCGGTCGGCGGGAGAAAGCCGTAGACCAGATAGCCCCCGCTGACACGCGGCGCCACGATGATCCCGTGATCCTCCAGGGTGGGCGTGGGGTCGACCGCGATGGTGACGCGGCCGCTGGTGTTGAAGCTGGTGTCGAGGTCACCCGGCAAGCCGCCCAGGCTCTGAAACACCGGCGGCAACTCGGCGCCCTTGTGGCCTGGCGCGGCCACGGCCAGCGTGGGCAGCACCAACAGTGGCAGCAGATAGCGAAACATGAGTGTGGCTCCCTTCGGTGGTCTCTTTGTCAGGACCTACGGAGCCGGGCACAGGGAGACGACAGCAGAGGCGCGATACGAGTCCACAGCTGCGGCCAGGACTGACACGCAGGCCTGCCGCTGTGTTCAGCCGTGTCGCATTCGGACTTGCCGCCGGCGGGAAAAGCGCGGGCGCTGCGCGCTAACGCCAGCCTCAGGATCGAAGGACTGGTCTCAAGGCCAGAGACAGATCACCCAGAGCCCCAGCGCTGCCAGGAAGTTGATCGTGAAGACCAGCCCGCGCAAGCGCACGTTGCGGCTCAGCGTCTGCACCAGCGTATGCACGATGCGCCCGGCGATGAACAACCACGCCAGCCACAGCGCCACGGCGCTCGACGGACCCGCCTGAATCAGCAACAGACAGGCGAGGTGAAAGAACAGCGGCCACTCGAACTGATTGGACAGATTGGCGCTGATGCGCGGTTCGATCTCGGCCCACGGATTGCTGCCATCGGCGGTGCGCCCGATGCCCCAGATCTTCGGTGCCCGCGCCACCGTGAGCCACGCGTAGAGCATCGCGCTCCAGGCCACATGTGCGGCCATCGGGTACACCAGCAGGTGGACGGCAGATTGCATGGCGATAGCTGAGCGGATCGGCGGGTGCGCAGTATTCGCCATTCTTTGGATGTGCATCTGCCACCGAAGCTTCGGATCAAGGCTGGCACTTCTGTCTTTCAGTTGCTGCGCGGCGCGGCCCGCGGCTGCCGCCAAGTGCCATCGGCCAGAGTCCAGGACGGACTCATTCAACCCTGCCCCAGGGCTAGACTTGACGATCTTTCACAGAGGGCAAAGCACGATGAGCTGGCTGGATCGACTGCATTCCTGGCTCGGGCTACCGCCCAAAGCTCGCCTCGATCCCAGTTTCGGGCTGGCGGCGATCCACGACGTGGAATCGGCTTTTCGCGAGGGAAAACTCGCGATGCTCGAGGACCACCTGGCCGCCATCGCCGATGACAATGTCCTGTATGCCGCGATTCGTGCGCTGGCCCGTGGCACTGGCCGCCCCCCACAGCTCGACCATTGGCTCGCGGAACGGCCGCAGAGCTTCTACGCGCATCTGGTCAACGTCGCCCAGCTCACGCGTTGGGCTTGGGACGCGCGCAGCGCCAAGCCCTCCAGTCAGGTTTCCACCTTTGCCTTCGACGTTTTTCATCGGCGCCTCGGTGAGGCCCGAGCCAGCTCGCAGCACGCCTCTCGCTTGCGCCCCGATCAGGCCTTGCCCTGGGCCCTGCAAATCAAGCCTGGGCGCGGGCTGGAATTGCCGCATGCGGAACAGACCGAGATCTTTGCGCAGTGCATTGCGCGTGCGCCAGGACTGGTCGAGGCCTACAGCGACCGACTGATTTCGATCTGCCAGAAATGGGGTGGATCGCACGCGGCGATGTTCGCCTTTGCCCGTGAGCACGCTGCGCGGCCAGAACTCGCCCTGTTGGTGCCGATGGCCCATCTGGAGTACATGCTGGCGCTGGACGATCCCGAGGTCGAAGCGTATCGGAAGAACTCGACGCCCCAAGAGGAAATCGCCACGGCATTTGCGGCGGCGGAGTCGTGTGCCGAGCACATCGCGCGCATCCGCAACGGCAATGTGTTTGCGATGGTGCAGTACTGGTTCGGCATGCCGGCCCTGGCCCGTCGCGCCATGCGGATGACCGACGGCATTGTCACCGACATGCCCTGGCAGTACATCGGCGATCCGGCCGCCATGTACCAGCGTGTACGCAGCAGCCTCAGTTGAACGGCGTGCCGCCTACATGTCCTGCAGCAGACCCGGCCCGCCCAGCTGCTGCGCCTGGGTGACGATCCAGCTCGCGCGCCGGTGCAGGTAGGGCGTGGGCTGGTCGGCACGCATCTTCAAGGGGCTGGGCAGGGTGGCGGCGAGCAAGGCCAGGTTGTACGGCGAGAGCTCGCGGCAGTCGCGCCCGAAGCGCGCCTGGCAGGCGCTGCAGAAGCCGAACATGCCTTCGCCGGTTTCCGCGATGTTGAGGTAGATCTCCAGGATCCGCTGCTTCGGCCACAGCCATTCGATCCACAGCGTGAACCAGGCCTCCAGACCTTTGCGCAGCCAGCTGCGGCCGTCCCACAGGAAGAGGTTCTTCGCCACCTGCTGGCTGAGCGTGCTGGCACCGCGCAAGCGCCCGCCGCGCTCGGCGTCCTGCAGCGCCTTGTCGATCTCGACGAAGTCGAAGCCGCCGTGCTGAAGGAAGCGCTGGTCTTCGGCCGCGATCACCGCCACCGGCAGATAGGGCCCGAATTCCTGGAAGGCGCACCAGCGGTGATCCAGCGGCTGCGCCGCGCCGCGTGTCCACCAGCGATCGAGCATCACCATGCTGCCCGGCGGGTCGATATAGCGATAGCTCAGCACCCACAACACGCTGAGCACCGGCGGCAGCAGCAAGATCCACATCAGCCAGCGGCGCCAGCGCGAGCGCCGCGGCTTGGTCGGGCCAGGCTTGGCGCCGGTGTTGCGCCGACGGCTCATTCGCCGATGTCGATCTGCTTGTCGGAGCGCGCGCCCAAGGTCAGCAGTTCGTCGCGCAGCGAGGCATCAAGGCGGTAATCGGCGTCGAGTCCAGTGGCTGCCGCTGGAATCGGCCAGCCGCGCTTGTCCACTGCGGCAAAGCCGGCGAGCGCCGCCTGCACCGCGGCCTCACGCCGGGCAGGCGCGCCGGTGTAGTCGTAGTCGCTCAGCGGCCCGAACAGGTTCAAGGGCTGGCCCTGATCTGCCAGCCGGGTGTCGATCGTGCGCAGACTGCGCCAGGCGAAGCGGCGTACGCCCGGGCGGTCGTCGCGCAGCGCCTCCAGCAACCACGGCACGCGTACGCGCAGCGCGTGCCCATCGACGGCATGATCGACCTGACCCAGCGTGTAGGCCGCCACCGCCTGGCGCACCGGATCGCCGGCCAGCAATGCGGACAGGCCGTCGGCCCAGCGCGCATCCACACCATCGGCACGCGGCGCCGCCGCGCTGCGCTGGCGCGCCGGATACCACTGATCCAGCGCCTGCTCCGCCCACTCGGCATTCTGCTCGGCATGACAGTTCAGGCAGGCATTGGGCTTGCCCACGGCCAGATCCTGCTGCGGTGCCGGAACCTTGATGTCATGGCTGCGATGGATGGTCATCACGCCATAGACCTGCTTGGGCATGTGGCAGTTGACGCAGCGCGCGCCGCTGGATTCCACCGGATGTCCGCTGTGCGCCGCGATTTCCGTACGCAGCTCCTGATGGCAGCGCAGGCACGGGGCATCGCCGCGGTTCTGCTCGGGCAGCATGCCCGCCGGGTCGCCGCCATGCATGGTGTGGCAGCGGATGCAGGTCAGTTCCGATTCCTGCGCACAGGCGCTGGCCTGCATCGCCTGGTACTCGTAGGCCGTCAGGCGCACGCTGCCGTCCGCCCAGAAGCGGTTGCGGAAGATGTCGGGCTGCGCCGGGCTGGGCGAGGGTGAGTCGCGGTGGAGCACGTGGAAATGCGCTTCCAGGTCATCGCCGGGGCGGAAGTCCAGGCCATCGACCAGCCAGCGATCCAGGGTGGCCACATCCGGCGGCTTGCGCCCCGCATGGCAGGCCCCGCAGATCGCCCGACTGCGATCCGCATCGAGCTCCTGTGGATTGACGATGCTCGGATCCTCCAATCCGCCGTAGCGGGCCCAGACGCGCGCCGGCAGCGACTGCATGCGCGCCACGTGATCGGCGCCCGGGCCGTGGCAGCTTTCGCAGCTGATGCCGAGTTCCGTCACTTCGGTGTCGAAGCGCAGATCGTGGATCCAGTTGACCGGCTCGCCGCGCGCCGCGCGAGTGCGTAACTCCTCGAGATTGCGAATCCGCGGCGTGACTGCGGTGTTGTGGCAGAACACGCAATTGGCATTCCACACCGTCACCTGCGCGTCGAAGTCCTGCGCATCGCTGCCCAGGAAAGCCGCATTCATGTGCACCCAGCGCTGCTCGTCGTTGTGCCACAGATAGTGCAGGCGGTAATAGGTTTCGCCATCGGCGGCACGGGTGAGGTATTGCTGGTAGCGATGCGAACCGACCGTGCGCAACACGGGTACCCGCCCCTGCACCGCGCCGGTGTTCGGGTCCAGGTACTCGAAGGCGTAGCCCTCACCCTCGCGGATCGGCCGCACCACGCCGCCAAAGGCTTCCAGACGCTGGCCGTCGAAGCGGCCCTGCACCGAGGCCGGAGTGGCCTCCTGGGTCATGGTGCGATGGAAGGTGCGCGACCAGCTTGCGTGGCGGTGATCGTGGCAATCCAGACAAGCCGCGGATCCCACTGCTGCGGTATGGCGCAAGTCCGCCGCTTGCTGCACTGCCGCGCGCCCTTGCCACAGCCAGCCAAGGCCCGCCGTTGCAGCGATCGCGGTCAGCAAGGCGAGGATGCGAAAGGCGTGCAAGGGCTGGGGATCCGAGTGGCGCAAGCGCGGCGCGCGGATGCTACACCGGCGGCGTCAGCGCACCGTGCCCGGCGCGTCGTGGACGGATACTGGCCCGGTGCAAAGTGCCCGCGATCGAATGCACCCTGCCTCCACAGATTGAAAGCACTTGGTTGACCACAGTCGCGGTGCTTTGGAATATCCAGCTGAGGGACCAGCGGGAGAGCCATGATGATGATGATGCGAAAACTCGCGTTGCTGTGCTTTTCGATGCTCGCCCTGCCCGCAGCGGCAGTGAATCTAAACCCCGACGGCCTGGGTCAGGTGTTGATCTATCCGTACTACACGGTCAATGCCAATCACCAGACCCTGGTGACGGTGGTCAACACACGGCCACGCGGCAAGGCGGTGAAAGTGAGATTCATGGAGGGGCGCAACTCGCGCGAGGTGCTGCGTTTCAATCTTTACCTTGGCGCCCATGATGTGTGGACGGCCGCCTTGTTCGCGCTGGATGGCGATGGCCAGGCGAATCTGGTGACTGCGGACGAGTCGTGCACGGTGCCGGATTTGCGGGGTTCCGACCTGCCCACGATCCCGAACACGACGCGTCGCTATCGGCCCTTCAGCAATACGAGCTACGCCGGCAGCGATGCGGGGCCAGATGGCTTGAACCGCACTCGGATCGGGCACTTCGAAGTGCTGGAAATGGGCGAGGTGCAGCAGGGATCGGCGGTGGAGGCGGCACTGGTGCCACCGACGCCGGCCTCGCCGAACTGCGCGGCGATCGCCGACGCCTGGCAGACCGGTGGCAGCACGCCGCTGGCGGGGATCTGGCGTGCCAATCCGAACGCGCAGTTGCTGGCCCCAACGGGCGGCTTGTTTGGGAACGTGGCGCTGGTTCAGGTGGCCGACGGCGCCTACTACAACTACAACGCCGAGGCGATTGCCGGCTTCTCGCGCATCGTCCAGCACGGCGCGCCGGATGCCGATCTGCCGACGCTGCGCGATGTGAATGAAGGGGCCTCGCCCACTGTGCAGTCGCAGGTGCCCACCGAGTCCGGCGTGCTGAGCTCGATATGGCCGCGCAGCACCCAGGGCATCGACGCGATCAGCGCGCTGTTCGTGCGCGCCACCGTGCTCAACGAGTTCTTGGTGGAACCCACGCTGGCGGCAAGCTCCGAGTGGATCCTCAGCGCGCCGACCAAGCGCTACTACACCGATCCCTTGCTGAGTGGCAGCGCCCAGGCCATCGCCCCCTTCCAACGCAGCTTCCCACTCAGTCTTGGTGGGCAGGATGGTGGAGCCACAGCCTGTGATGACCTGGTGCCTTCCCTGTACGATCGGAGCGGCTCGCGATTGAACGAGCGTTCTGACGGCATATCGCTTCCGGCGCCGACACCTTGTTTCGCGGTGTCCAACGCGTGGATACGCATTGAACCGCCGGTGGCCGGAATGCCGAGTTCGCTGGTGGGATCGAGCGGCGCAAACGGGCAAGTGCCAGGCATCTGGCGTGAAGTGAGGGCCTACTTGGGCGTGGCCGGGCTCATTCAACAGCGCTTTCCTGCAGGCTGGCTGAGCTTGGCCTTTCATGATCCCGCTGCCATCGGTGCCAACGGCCTTCCCGCGCCCCTCGTCCGCCCGATGCGCCCCTCGCAAGACGGCGACATCTGGAACGGCTTGCCGGTGACCGGCTTCTGGGCGCTGCGCATCGAGAACGCCAACGCGCGGCCGGGGGTGCAGGGCTTCTACGGCGGTCTGTACCCGCATCGGGGCACGCGGCTGTGCAGCAACAGCAGCGGAACTTGCTGAGGTTCTTTGGCGGTTCCGCGAGGCGATGATGGTGGCAGTCACCCTCCCGTAGCAGGAGAGTCCTCTGCCGAAAGTCAGCCCTTGTTGACGCCGTTCAGCTAGCCGACATGCTATATCGCCACCCCTCGCGCGCGGTCGGCTGGACCGGCGGGGCAACTTCTGGAGGGCGGCATGATGAAGCGGCAGTTGGTGGCGCTGGCTTTGGGCGTGAGCCTGGCGATCGGCGCAGGCAGTGCATGGGCGGGTTCGAGTGACACGGGTGCGGCGCAAACCAAGGCGATGGAGAAGTACATCGTCCGCTTTGGCGAGACCGGCCTGCTCTACTACGAGGGTGGTGTGCGCAATCTGCGCGGCACCTCGCGCTCGGTGACCGGCGATCGCAAGCTGAACGTGCATAGCGAGGAATCGCGTGCGTACCTCAGCTTCCTGCGCGAAGAGAGCGGCGATTACCTGAGCGCCATCCAGGCGGCCCTGGGCCGCAACATCGAAGCGGTGCACAACTACGAGATCACCTTCCACGGCGTGGCCCTGGAACTGAGCGCGGACGAAGCAGAGCGCGTGCGTCGTGTGCCTGGCGTGACGCAAGTGGATCCGGCCGGCACCTACGAGCTGGCCACCGACGCCGGCCCGACCTGGATCGGCGCCCCCACCGTGTGGAATGGCAGCAGCACCGTGAGTGGTGTGGCCAACCGCGGCGAGAACATCGTCATCGGCATCATCGATTCCGGCGCCAATGCGGACCATCCCTCCTTTGCCAATGACGCCAGCTGCGGCTTCAGCGCCGGCAACCCCAAGCTGGTCAGCGCGGCGGACTGCCTGCAAGCCAACTGCACGGGCGGCAATCCGGAAGACACCGATGCCTCCGGCACGGGCCACGGTGTGCACGTGGCCTCGACGGCTGGCGGCAACCGTCTCGTGCCGCCGCTGACCGTGGCGGGTGTGCCGCTGCGCTGGGAGATCTCCGGCGTGGCGCCCTGCGCCAAGGTGCGCACCTACAAGGTCTGCCCGAGCAACTCCTGCGATGGCGCGGCCATCCAACGCGCGATCCAGCAGATCATCATCGACGGCGTGGACGTCGCGAACTACTCGATCTCGGGCGGCACCAGCCCGTGGTCGGATGCCGATCGAGCCTTCCTGGATGCGGTCAATGCGGACATCCTGGTCGCTGCGGCGGCAGGCAATACCAATGCCACGATCACCAACCCGGTGGGCGCGGTGAACCATCGTGGCCCGTGGGTGCTGACGGTGGCCAACAGCACGCATGACCGCATCGAGGGCAATGTCGTGAACAGCTCCTCGGGTGGCCCCAGCAATGTGGCCTACCAGGTCAGCGCCACGCCGTACCCCTCCAACACCACCCAGCAAGTGGCGGTGGCTTCGCAGTTGGGCAATGAGCTGGGCTGCAATCCGGGCTTCGCCGCGGGTTCCATGACTGGCCGCATCGCCCTGATCTCGCGTGGCACCTGCACCTTCGTTGAGAAGGCCACCAATGCGCAGGCCGCAGGCGCGGTCGGCATGATCCTTTACAACAACGCCGGCGGTCCGCCGCCCGCGATGCCGGCCCTGCCGATCCCGGGTGTGGCTGTGTCGCTGGCAGCTGGGACCCAGATGCGCGACTTCTTCATCGCCAATGCCTCTGCCACCGCGACCGTGGTGACGCCGGCCCAGCGCGTGACGGACCCGTCTTTCGGCGACATCCTCAACGCCAGCAGCTTGCGTGGACCGAACCAGAGCTTCGATGTGACCAAACCCGACATCACGGGCCCGGGCACCAACATCTACGCCGCGATCGGCGACATCGCGCCGGCGGGTGGTCAGGCCCAATTCGGCTTCCTGAGCGGCACCTCGATGTCCAGCCCGCATTTGGCCGGTGCCGCGGCACTCGTGCGCTCGGTCAATCCGGCCTGGACCCCGCGTGAAGTGGCCAGCGCGCTGCAATTGACCGCCAGCCGTCCGGGCTTCAAGTCCAACGGTCTGACGGCCTGGGATGCCGACGATGTGGGCAATGGCCGTGCCGACCTGAGCCGTGCCACCCGCGCCGGCCTGGTGATGAACGAGACCTTTGCCAACTTCCTCGCGTCCAACCCGGCCAGCGGCGGCAATGTGCGCACCTTGAATCTGCCCAGCATGCGCCACACGACCTGCGCCGGCACCTGCACCTTCACCCGCACCTTCCGCAACACGCGGACCACGCCGGTGAGCTATCAGGTGGGCATTTCGGGCGCGCCGCAGGGCACGATCATCACCGTCAGCCCGTCCACCTTCAGCTTCAATGGCGACATCAACGCCACGCAGACGGTGACCTTCACGGTGACCGTGGTGACGCCGGTGGGCATCCCGACCTCCGCCACCAGCGGCGGTTCCTTCGGCGAGATCCTGATCCGTGCCACCAACGCGCCGACGGTGCCGGTGCCGGATTCACGCCTGACGGTGGTCATCGCTGGCACGGCCGATCCGGATCGCGGCTTCAACGGCGGTTTCGAGCTGTAAGGTGTTCCAGCAAGGCCAGCCCGGCGCAAGTCCGGGCTGGACTGCTGCAGATCGATCACCGGCGTGATCGATCTGCGGGCCGACCGGCCCAGGCACAGGCTGAGATCTGAGCGCGGGAGGCCTTCATCGAGGCCTCCCGTTTTTGTTTCTGCCGCTCAAAGTCGAATCCGTCTTGGCAGCGGGACGCCGCTCCTGCGGCGCTGCTCCGCATGCGGCCATGGCATCACATGGCAGATTCGGTGGGCGCCGCAGGCGCGACGCCCGCCATGGCATCGCCTCGCTCATGCATCCGCTTAGTCATCACTCTGGCGACGCGCGGCGCGCGCAGCCTCGAGCGCTGCCTTGCGCTCACGCGCTGCGGCATTGCGCGCATCGGCGGCTGCCTGTGCGCGTGCATTGGCTTCTTCGCGGCGCGCGCTGGCCTCGGCGTTGCGATCGGTGCGCGCCGTGGCCGCTGCATCCTGTGCTGCCGGCGCAGCGGCCTGCGGTGCGCCGCCGCCTTGTTTGTCGCTCTGACGCTGGCGCTGGGCGTCCTCAGTGCGTGCCGCGGCCGCTGCCTCGCGCTCGGATTTCTCACGGGCGTTCTTCTCGTCCCAAGTCTCGCCCTTGGCCACGCCGGTGGCATCCAGGCGCAACACGATGAAGGGCAGGGGGTCGTTCTCGGCATGGAAGCACATGAACTCCAGCACCTTGCCGGCGATCAGATTGGCATCGTCGGAAAAGGCGGCATCGGCGGCGTAGGCAGCGATGTCCTGCGCATTGAACTGCCAGATCCCGTGCGTGGTCTTGGCCTGCTCCACCGGCAGTGGCGGCTCGAACTTGCCGAGCAGACCGCGCAGATAGACATCGTCTTCGTTGGAGTTGGGCTGATCGTTGCTGTAGGTGAAGCCTTCCATGTCATTGAACTGGATCGGCTTGCCATCCACCTTGCGGATCCTCTTCGCGCAGGTGAGGAAGTTCAGATGCTGCGGCTGCGGATTGTCGTAGTTGTCGCGCTTGGTGAAGCGGTACAGCAAGGCCAGCGACTGACCCGGCTTGAGGGTGTACACCGGCGGCGTGGCGGTGCTGACCGCCACCGGCTGGCGATCAAGGAAGGCCTGCGAGATGAACTCGCTGTTGTACTCGCTGATCTTGCGCTCGGCATCGCCGATGCGGCCGATGAAGGCGGCGTAGGGCACATCCGCCGCGTGGGCAATCGAGGTCATGAGCAAGCCTGTCAGTAGCAAGGGGAGAGGGCGCATTTCGGGTTCCGATGACGACGCCGCTGGCTGCGGCACGACCATCATCACGGCCGCTTCTTGCGTCGAAATCCCATAGGCATGGGATGCGCGCCATGGTGTCGCCCGGACATGAGGACCACGCCTCAGATGTGAGGCAGGATCGGAAGGGTCTGGTTTGGCGCAAAGGGGCGCAAGGGAAGCCAAGGACGCGAAAGCAGCCATGGCCGCCCAGGCTGTATGGCGCCGGCGCAGTGCCTTCGAAGCGGCGGGCGAAGTTGGGCTTGCGGCGTCGAAGCGCCTACGCGCCCTGCTTGCGTGCCTTCGCGCGGGCGATCGCGGCGGCCAGGCTGGTGTTGACCTTGTCCGAGCCCAGCTCGGCCCGCTTCTGCTCCAGCACCGCCACCTGCTCGGCCTGACGCTCGGCGGCGCGCTGCTGGTGCGCGTGGTAGCGGCTGCGCGCGCGTGTGGACTCGACCGGGTCCATGGCCAGTCGCGGGCCGCCATCGCGAGCGCCGCGATCGGGCTGCATCACGATGCAATCCACCGGGCAGGGCGCGATGCACAGCTCGCAGCCGGTGCAATCGCGCTCGATCACCGTGTGCATGCGCTTGGCCGCGCCGACGATGGCGTCCACCGGGCAGGCAGCGATGCATTTGGTGCAGCCGATGCACAGCTCTTCGAGGATGAAGGCCACCTCGCGCGGCTTTTCCACGCCATGCAGCGGATTCAGCGGCAGCACCGGCTGCGCCAGCGCGGCAGCCAGTTGCGCGATGGTGGCGCTGCCGCCTGGCGGACACTGATTGATCGCCGCCTCGCCCTTGGCCATGGCCTCCGCGTAACGCCGGCAATCCGGGTAGCCGCAGCGCGTGCACTGCGTCTGCGGCAGCAAGGCGTCCAGGCGCGTGGCCAAATCGTGGGTCATGGGCGCCCCTGCTTCAGCGCGATCGCGCGTCGGCTCACTTGACCCGCATGCCCGGCTCTGCGCCGGCATCGGGCTGCAAGAGGAAAGGCCCGCCGCGCTCGTCGGAGGCGGCCAGAACCATGCCTTCGGACATCCCGAAGCGCATCTTGCGCGGCGCCAGATTGGCCACCATCACGGTCAGCCGGCCGACCAGCGTGGCCGGGTCGTAGGCCGCCTTGATGCCGGCAAAGACCTGGCGAGTGCCGAGGGCGCCCAGATCGAGCTGCAGACGCAGCAGCTTGTCTGCCTCCGGCACCGCTTCCGCCGCCACGATGCGCGCGATGCGCAGATCGATCTTGCCGAAATCCTCGATGCCGATGCTGCCGTCCTGGCTGGCCGCAACGGGCACGGGCGCCGGCTGTGGCGCCGGCGCCGCCGGCTTGCGTGACTTGCTCGGCTGCGGCTCGGCCGGTGCCAGCGAATCCTTGGAGGCTTCCACCATCGCCGTGATCTGCTTGGGGTCCACGCGCGTCGCCAGCGCGCTGAAGGACTGCACCCGGTGAGCGGCCGGCAGCGGCTCGCGCAGGGCGGCGAACTGCTCGAAGCGGGTGTTGAGGAACTCGGCGCTGGCCGCAGCGATGGCCGGGCACACCGGCGCCAGCCAGCCGGCCAGTAGACGGAACAGGTTCAGGCCCAGGGTGCAGATCGCATGCAGGGCGGCTTCCTGGCCGGATTGCTTGGCCAGTTGCCAGGGCGCGCGCTCGGCGATCAGACCGTTGGTCGTATCGGCCACCGCCATGCACTCACGCAACACGGCACCGAAATCCGCCTCGCGGTAGGCCGCCAGACAGCGTTCCTCCAGCCCGCGCGCCAGCCCCAGGTAACGCAACTCATCGTCCGCGCCCAGCGCCGCCAGGCGCCCGTCGAACTGCTTGTCGATGAAGCCCGCGCAGCGGCTGGCGATGTTGACGAATTTGCCCACCAGATCCGCATTCACGCGCGCCGCGAAGTCGTCCAGATTGAGATCCAGATCCTCGATGCCGCCATTGGACTTGGAGGCGTAGTAGTAGCGCAGAAACTCCGGATTGAGCCCCACGTCCAGCCAGGTTCGGGCCTGGATGAAGGTGCCGCGCGACTTGCTCATCTTGGCGCCGTTGACGGTCAGATAACCGTTGACGTAGAGCCGCGTCGGCGCGCGGTGGCCGCTGCCGTGCAGGACCGCGGGCCAGAACAGACCGTGGAAGTTGACGATGTCCTTGCCGATGAAGTGAATCAGATCGGTGTGCGCGTCCTGCCCGGCCTTGAGGAAATGATCGAAGTCGATGCCGCGCTCGCGCGCCAGCACCTGGAAGCTGGCCAGATAGCCGATCGGCGCATCGAGCCATACGTAGAAGTACTTGCCCGGCGCGTCGGGGATCGGAAAACCGAAGTACGGCTCGTCGCGCGAGATGTCCCAGGCCTTGAGCCCGCCATCCAGCCATTCGCGCAGCTTGGCGATCACGCCCGGATGCGCCGGCTCGCCGCGCAGCCACTCGCGCAGGAAGGCCTCGAACTGCGGCAGTTCGAAGAAATAGTGTTCGCTGTCGCGCATTTCCGGGGTTGCCCCGGACAGCACCGAGTACGGGTTCTTCAGGTCGGTGGGCGCGTAGGTGGCGCCACAGTGCTCGCAGTTGTCGCCGTACTGGTCGGCCGTGCCGCACTTGGGGCACTCGCCCTTGATGTAGCGATCGGGCAGGAACATCGACTTGACCGGGTCGTAGAACTGCGCGATCGAGCGCTGGCTGATCGCACCGGCCGCGCGCAGGGCGCGGTAGATGCCCTGGGTCAGCTCGCGGTTCTCGTCGCTGTGCGTGCTCCAGTAGCGATCGAAGGCCACGCCGAAGTCGCGGAAATCGCGCTCGTGGCTCTGCTGGATGCCGGCCACATAGGTCTCCGGCGCCAGGCCCTGCTTCTCCGCCGCCAGCATGATCGGCGTGCCATGGGCGTCATCGGCGCAGACGAAATGCACGGTGCGGCCGCTCATGCGCTGCGCGCGCACCCAAATGTCGCCCTGGATGTAGCCCACCAGGTGGCCGAGATGCAGATGGCCATTGGCGTAGGGCAGGGCACAGGAAACCAGAACATCGCGCGTGGACATGGACTTGCCGGGCAACAACGAAGGGGGTGGCGATCATGCCAGATGGGCCCAGTATGATCGGCTCGGATTTCCTTTCAGCCGACCCTGCCTCGTGACCTTCGAAGAACTCGCCCAGTACGCTGCCCAGGGCTACACCCGCGTGCCCCTGGTGCGCGAGATCCGTGCCGACCTGGACACCCCGCTCAGCACTTTCCTCAAGTTTGCCGATGCCCCCGACGCCTTCCTGCTGGAGTCGGTCGAAGGCAGCGAGACCTGGGGTCGCTACTCGATCATCGGCCTGCCGGTACGCGAGCGCGTGGAAGTGCGCGGTCGGCACTGGCGCCGGCTGCAGGACGGCCATGTGGTGGAAGCGCGCGAGGTGGACGATCCGCTGGCCGAGGTGGCAGCGCTGATGGCGGCGGAGCGCGTGCCGGCGCTGCCCGGTCTGCCTGCCTTTGCCGGCGGCTGGGTGGGCTATTTCGGCTTCGAGACCCTGGCCTACATCGAGCCGCGTCTGGGCCGGCAGGTGCCGCCCGACCAGCTCGATACGCCCGACATCCTGCTGCTGCGCTGCGAAGAGCTGGCCGTGCTGGACAATCGCAAGGGCAAGCTGATGCTGATCGTGCACGCGGCCACCGGTGATGCAGCGGCGCTGGCGCAGGCCGAGCGGCGCCTGAATCAGCTCACGCGGCGGCTGCGTGGGCCGGCGTCCAGCTACCCCGAAGTGCTGGATCCGATCGCGCTGGACGAAAGCCATTTCGTCTCCGGCTTCACCCAGGAAGGCTTCGAGGCCGCGGTGCGCCGGGTGCAGGAGTACATCCTCGCCGGCGATGCCTTCCAGGTGGTGCTCTCGCAACGCATGAGCGTGCCCTTCCGGGCGCGCCCGATCGATGTCTACCGCGCCCTGCGCACGCTCAATCCTTCGCCCTACATGTACTTCCTGGATCTCGAAGGCATGCAGGTGGTGGGTTCCTCGCCGGAGATCCTGGTGCGCCTGAAGGATCGCGAGGTGGTGGTGCGCCCGATCGCCGGCACCCTGCCGCGCGGGGCGGATGCCGCGGCCGATGCGGCCAATGCCGAGCGCCTGCTGGCCGATCCCAAGGAATGCGCCGAGCACCTGATGCTGATTGACCTGGGCCGCAACGATGTCGGCCGTGTGGCCGAGGCGGGCAGCGTGCGCGTGCCCGATCAGATGGTGATCGAGCGCTACTCGCATGTGATGCACATCGTCTCGCAGGTGGTGGGCCGCTTGCGCGAGGGCCTGGACATCATGGACGTGCTGCGCGCCACCTTCCCCGCCGGCACCTTGTCCGGCGCGCCCAAGATCCGCGCGGTGGAGATCATCCAGGAGCTGGAGCCGGTCAAGCGCAACATCTACGGCGGCGCGGTCGGCTACATCAACTGGCAGGGCGAAGCCGATCTCGCCATCGCCATCCGCACTGCCGTCATCAAGGACGGCCAGCTGCACGTGCAGGCCGGCGCCGGCATCGTCGCCGACTCCGTGCCCGCCAAGGAGTGGGAGGAAACCCTTAACAAGGGCCGCGCCCTGTTCCGCGCCGTGTCGGAGGCGGTGCGCGGCTTGTAGGCCTGCGGGCCGGCGCGGGAGCCGCTTGCTGCCAGTTCGAGCAGCCGTGGACGCGACGAACGCAAAGGGTGTAGAGCTCCCTTGCCTGCATGTTCCATGGCGGGCGCACGATGCAGGTCCGGTGATTCGCATGTAGGGATTGCTCGGCGACCGCGGCTTATCACGCTGCCATGTCCGGTTTCGCTCCGATACCGCGTTCCTTCGACAGCAAGTCACTGTCAAGGAACCCACCATGAGCTTCCGCTGCACGTTGCTCCTCAGGCTTTCGTCGATCGCGCTGCTGCTGTGCGCAGCGCCGCTGCCCGCATTGGCCGCCACTTTTTGTGTCAGCACCGGGACGCAGTTGGCCGACGCCATGAACACCGCGGCCAGCAACGGTCAGGATGACGTGATTCGGATCGAGGCGCGCACGCTTACCGGGACCAGCAATTCGGTCAGCAATCCGCGCTGGCAGTACCAGGTCCAGCCCAGCGACTCATACACGCGCCTGACCATCTCCGGCGGCTGGAGCACGGGCAACAACTGCGCCAGCCAAAGCTCGAACTCGCCGACGGCGACGGTGCTCGATGCCAACTTCACTGGCCGAGCGCTGAACTTCTCGGTGCCAGGCGGCGTCGAGTTTGGTGGTCAGGTGGAAGTGCGCAACCTGACCATCACTCGTGCGAGCAGCGGCGTCTCGCAGATTGGCGCCGCCTTCAATTGGGGCGTGACCGGCGTCATCGGCGCCACGCTGCTGCTGGAGAATGTGCTGGTCGTCGCCAGTCTGGCCAACGGCCCCAGCACGGGCATTGTCAGCATCAATCATGGCGGCAGCGGTTCTGCCAAGGCGCGGAATCTGATCGTCTTCGGCAACACCACCAGCACTGCATCGCCGGTGTTCATCTCCGCCTCCGGCAGCGCCTTCGCGATCCTGTCCAACGCTTCGATCTTCGACAACACCACGGCTGCCGCCGGATCTGGCTTGACCGCACAGGGCATCGTGACACTCGCCAACAACGCAGTGGCAGACAACACCTCCAGCGCTGCCACCAGTTTCCAGGCGTTCTCGCCAGTGGGCGGCAGTCTCACCCTGCGCAACAATCATTTCGGCACGCGCTCATTCGTCGGCGGCACCAGTTCCGAAGTGGGTACGACCACCGGCGATGCCGGCTGGACTCAGATCGGCTCGGTCATCATCCCCAACACCAATTCGCCGCTGCGCGATTCGGGCACCAACAGCCCTACCGGCGGGCTTGCCAGCACGGACTTCAACGGCGATCCGCGGATCGTGAATGGAACCGTCGATCGCGGGGCGATCGAAGCCGAGCCGGTGACGCCGGTTGGCCCATCGATCGTGCCGGCCTCGCCGGCCAACAACAGCACCACCACCTTGCCGGGTGGCACGGCCACCGACAACGTGTTCCAGGAACTCACTTTCACGGTCAGCGGCGGCACCAATGCCGGAACCACACAGTTGGTCTGCGTCAAGACAGCGGGAACAGTGACCACCATTCTGTGGGCAAACCAGACCATTGCGATCGGCGGCTCAGTCACGCCGGTGCGCGTGAACTTCACCTTGAGTCCGACACCGCAGACCGGCAGTGTGCAGTGCACGGCGACGCCGCAAGGCGGGCTGCCAAGCACCTACACCTACCACTTCAACGTGCCAGCCGGCATCGTGCTGGGTCCGATCCTGACGGCGCTATCGCCGCAGGAGGGCGCCACCACGACGCTGGTGCCCAGCCAGGTTGGAGAGATGTTGTTTGCGACGATCACCTTCAATGCCGAGGCCGGGCAACCGAACGGCAGCAGCAGCATCACTTGCTTCGAGCTCGCCGGGCCCCTGACCATCAGTCAGAACGCGTCGCAGTCGGTGAACTTCGGGGCGCAGCCGCTGCCGGTGCAAGTGGCTTTCATTGCCACCGCGGCGACACAGAACGGCAGCGTGCGCTGTCAGCTCAGACGTCACCCCAGCACGCCGGCGACGAACATCGATTACTTCTTTGTGGTCAGTCCGCCGGATGCCATGTTCAGGGATGGCTTCGAGTGAGAGCGCCGGCGCGGATCGGACCAGCCGTTGACGCGACCGCCAACGGCACGATTTGCTGGCGCTGGTGCTGGCCTTCGCGCTGATGGCCCGCACCATGCTGCAACGCGAGCTGCAGTGAGCCCCAAGCACCCCGGCGCCCAGCGCGTCGGGGTGCTGCGGAGTCGAGCGCGGACCCTTCAGGCCTATCCTGCGCGCTGCATCAAGAGCGGGGTGACCATGTTGCGAGCGCGATTGGGTCTGGCGGACCCGGTGCCGGTGAGTGTGCAGCGCGGCGTGGTGGAGGCCTGCGAAGGCTTCGACCGCGAGCGCATCGAATACCTGGGCCTGGAAGAGGACGTGATTCCGGCCTTCCTGTTCACGCCGCAGGCGCGCGAGCCGCTGGGTGGCGTGGTGGTGTTCCACCAGCACAACGGCCAGTTCCACTTCGGCAAGAGCGAGGTGGCGGGCATCGTCGGCGATCCCTACCAGGCATTCGCCCCGGCGCTGGCGCGGCGCGGCCTGATGGTGCTGGCGCCCGATGCCATCAGCTTCGAGGATCGACGCGCTGCGGTGCGCGGTGTGGAGCCAGATCACTACGACTGGCTGCAGCACTACAACGCGATGAGTTATCGCTTGCTCGATGGCGATGTGTTGATGCGCAAGTGTCTGGATGACGCGCAACGGGCACTCAGCGTGCTGCTGCAGCTCGGCGCGCTCGATCCGCGTCGCGTTGGCGTGGCCGGACATTCCTACGGCGGCTACACCGCGATGTACCACGCCGCCGTCGACGCACGCTGCCAGTTCGCCTGCATCAGCGGATCGGTGTGCAGCTTCGCGACCCGTCGCCGTGAAGGCACCGGCATCACCCTCTTCGAAACCGTGCCTGGCCTGGCGCGTGACTTCGATACGCACGATGTGCTCGCCGCGATCGCGCCGCGACCCACGCTGGTGGTCTCGGGCACCCAGGACAAGTACTCGCGCGACGCCGATCAGGTGCTCGCCAAAGTCAGCGGCGATTTCATCACCCACCTCCGCGTCGAGCGCGGTCATGCCCTCGACCAGGAACGATTCGAGGCCATCGTCGAGTGGATCCATGCGCAGCTGAGCGGCTGACAGGAAGCCAGCCGCCGAGGAACTCTGACGATGGAGGGGTTTCACCGCCCAGCAATGCCCCAGCGGGTCTGCAGTCCCGGCTATCCGCTGTCGCTCGCGGTGCTGGATGGGCGCCCGGGCCCTCCGTGGCCCTTGCGCCTGTTGCTGGCTCAGCGGCGCTTCAACACCAGAGGCGCCGCATTCGGGGCCGAATTCGGCGAAATCTGCGGCGTCTCAAAGCCGCTGCGGTGCAGGAAGATCAGCGCATTGGCCCAGGTGAAGCCGGCCTCGAAGGGGCCGCCGTAGGCCCAGGTGGTGTTGCCGCTGACGCTGCGGTCGGCTTCGAGCAGCAGCTTCATCTGGCGATTGCCAGCGTCGAGGCTAGGCCCGAGCCGGGGGTCGGTAAAGTCGACGTTGGGAATGTAGTTGGCCAGTTCGATCCGCAGTCCGGGGTCGAGTTCGGCAAAGCGCGCGTACCGGATCTGGTAAATGAAGTCGGGCTCGCTGAGCTTGTGGCCGAGGATCGAGATCTCCAGCTGGTCGCCTTCGACCAGGTCCTTGGTCCGAACGAACTGGTTGTTGGCGTTGTAGACGTCCAATGCGCCGGCGATGGCCTGGCCGAGGTGATTGGCGACGAACAGCAGATCGGCCTGCGCGGCTTGATCCGGGTAGGCGCTGTAGTCCACGCCGGGTTCTTTCAGCAGCACGTAAGTAGAGGTCTGGACCGTGCAGGGCTGGCTCGTGGTGCAGGCGGCGATGACCCCGGGTTCGTTGGCGAACTCCGGATAGGGATCGTTGGTGGCTTGCGGCACGTAGTTCCCGGCCAGCTGCATGGCGGGCAGCAGGTGCGGCACTGAAGGCCCGTCGCCGTCGAAGTCCAGCCAGTAGCTCGATCGATCCCACTGCACGCTGTAGCGATTGCTGTTGCCCTCGCGGAGGGCGGGATAGCCGCGCACGAACATCTGCAGGGGGCCAACATCGGGGAACCACGGGGTGAAGTCAAAGGTGAACACGACATGCCCGTCGACGTTGTCCCACTCGCCGTCGAGGGTGCCGCGCAGGGTTAAGGTGCCGCCAGCCAGCGTGCTTTCCGGTGCCGCGGTGGGTGTCGCCGGCTGGGCGCGACGATGGCTGCCGAGGCCCTCGATCGGGCGCGCCCAGGCGCTGTTACGGGTGCTGCCGTTGTTGCCGGTATCGGCCGATCCGGCAAGAACGCCGTTTGCAGGCAGCAGGGCCAGGATCACGACGGCAAGGAAGGGGCTGGGTGAGAACTTCATGGCGAACTCCTACGGTTCTGCGGATGGCGAGGGTGGTGTGTGTAGGCCTGCAACGCGGTGCGGGCAGAGCGCCGGAGTCCGATGGACCCTAGCATCAGCAGCGCCGGCAGCCAGGCGGCGACCGGGGCAACATGGGTGTACGGCGTCGCGCCAGCGGCCGGCGACCAGAGCTGCAGGCAGCGGGCCTCGCGGCCGAAGCGCTCGCTCTGCTCGCGTACCCGGCCGTTGGCATCGATCCAGCCGATCGGCGAACGATTGCCGGCGCGGGCGATCGGCACGCCGAAGGCCACTGCGCGCAGGCGCGCCATCGGCTGGTCCCAGCGGTCGATGGGCTGCCGGTCGAAGCCGGAGAAGCTGACCATGTGGGCGATGAAATGGCCGCCAGCCAGCACGCTCTCACGGATGTGCCGCCCGGCGTAGAGCTCGTAGCACAGGGCGGGAATCAGCCGACGCTGGCCGTCGATCTCGAACACGTGACCCGGGCTGCCGGCACGCAGGCCACCCGTTCCGCTGAGGGGTCGCTCGTAGCCCAGCACGAGGGCCGACTTGGTATGCGCCGGGGGCCTCTCGCCCGCTGGTGGCAACCATGCGGCGGTGATGTGGTGCTGCTCGCCCGCGGGCTGCTGGCATTGCATCAGCACCGGGCGGCCGGTCGAGGCCGCGAGCGCCGCACCGGCCTTGCAGATGTGATCGCCTTGGCGACTGTCGACCGGCACCTCCGGCCACAGCGCCATCTCGCACTGCGGCGCCTGCGCATAGCCGCTGCGGGTCAGTTCCACCGCCGATCGATTGCCGCCCGGGCGGTCGGCCGTCAGCAGCATCGGCGAGGAGCGCGGCGGCAGATCGAGCTGCAGCGCCAAGGTCGACAGTCGCAGGCCTTCGCCGCTCGCCTCGGCACGGTCCATGGCGTCGATCCGCCACTGTCCGGCGATCGCGGCCAGCGCCAGCAGTAGCGCCAGGATGCTCAGTGCGCGCGCGGTGCGGGCCATCGGTGGTCGCTGCTGCCAGAGTGCGGCCAGCAGGGCGCTCGGCCACAGCAGCCAGGTCAACAGCAGGGGTTCACCGCCGACGCTGACCCACTGTACCAGCGCGTTCCAGTCGACGATCGCGGTCACCGGCGTGTAGGGAAAGGGCGACCAGATCAGGCAGATCAGGCTCGCCAGCACGGCGGAGCGCAGCAGCGCCTGTCCGGTCAGGGAGTTCGCGCCGGCCCAGGCG
>ERZ1066138.132-NODE-132-length-24876-cov-8.995367_pt1 | contig 24876 bp, 20 predicted proteins | sample MGYA00382785_ERZ1066138 | MGnify/ENA primary metagenome ERZ1066138 (study PRJEB33369, sample SAMEA5778368) | biofilm metagenome | biome: Industrial cooling water; feature: Water cooling tower basin; material: Biofilm | place: United Arab Emirates | collected... | reverse complement strand
GCGCCGGACACACGCACCCCGGCGCGGCTCACCGTACCCGCCGAGCACGCGGGCGAACTCGATTTCGAGGCACAGGCGACGAAGGACTTCATCGCGCTGCTCGCGGCCGAGCGCGTGACCGTCGACCCGACGCTGCAGCTGTTCGAGAACCTGATCCTGGACCGCGCGGGCGAGATGGCGACCGCCTACCGGCCCATCGCCCAACGCCTGCCGCCCGTCGTCCGCCGCGGGCTGCTCGAAGGCGGCCTGCCGGTGTCGGGCCCGGAACAGCAGGCGCGCTTCGAAGCCTCGTTCGCAGCGATGCTGCGCATGCTGAAGCTGCTGCACGCCGCGGGAGTGCCGATCGTCGCCGGCACCGACTCGCTCGGCGGCTTCGCGCTGATGCGCGAGCTCGAGCTGTACGTGCAGGCCGGCATCCCTGCGGCGGAGGTGCTGCAGATGGCGACGCTCGGCGCCGCGCGCGCCAGCGGCATGGGCGACCGGCTCGGTTCGATCGCGCCGGGCAAGCTCGCGGATTTCATCCTGGTCGACGGCGATCCGAGCGCCGACCCCGGCGCGCTGCGCAACCTGCGCCTCGTGGTGAAGGACGGCCTCCTGCTCGATCCCGAGGCACTGTGGCGCGAACTCGGGATCCTGCCGCTGCCAAGGTAGTCGACGGCGGAAGGAACCGGCGCAGGCGCCGCGCAGTCTATCGGCAGAATCCAGGGCCACGAGTCCAATGCCGATGTCCGACTTCATGCACCAACTTCGGCCAGCGGGGCTGCTGCGCGCGTGCGCCGGCATCGCGGTTGTGCTGCTCGCAGGCTGCGGTGACGACGGCGCCGCGCGCCAGTGGCGCGCGCTCGGCGACGTTCCGGCGTCAGCGGCGACCGAGCTGAACCACACACCGCTCGTCGTCAGCGGGGGCCGGGCGCTGGTCGGCACGGCCGATGGCATCTGGGCACGGCCGCTGGACGGCAGCGGCGACTGGAGCGCCGCGGGCCTCGCCGGTGTCGGCGTCTTCGCCATGCGCCGGCACCCGCAGCTCGACGCGACGCTGTTCGCCGCAGGTATGCCCGCAGAGTCACCCGACGCGCCGCCTTTCTACCGATCGGACGACGGCGGCGGCACCTGGGTCGCCAGTGCGACGTTTCCGCGCAATCCCTTCGACCTGTCGAGCGAACCCTTCTTCGACCTTGCGATCGCGCCGGACGACCCGGATCGGCTGTATGGCAATCTGTCGGGACCCTCGGTGGCCATCTCGACGGACGGGGGCCTGAACTGGACGCTCGCGAACGGCGAGACCGAGGTGTACTTCGGCGACCCTTGCGTCCTCCACGTGCTCGCTGCGGTCCCGGGCCGCCTGTACCAGGGTTGTGAGGCGCCGCTCGACAACGCCTGGGTCGCCGCCCTGGATATCGACCCGCAGGATCCCTTCGCGCTGCGCAACTTCACGTTCGTCGCGGGCGGCCCCGATTACTCGCTCGAGAATCGTCGCCCCAATGCGATGGCGGGGAGTCCGGCCCGACCAGGCACGCTGTACGTCGGCCTCGAGGGCGCTCTGATCGCACTCGACGACGAGGGCTTCGAGTTCGTGTTCCGCGCGGATGAAGGCGACACGGAGCATCCCTACGCCTACATCGCGGCGATCTGGGCGGACCCGGAGGATGGCGACCACCTCGTGTTCGGCGGCGGCATCAACGGCGAGAACGAGGTTCTCTCCCTGTTCGAGACGCGCGACCACGGCCGGACGCTTCGGCGTCTGTCCCTGCCCGCAGCGCTCGTCGATCCGGCGGTGGAGCAGATCGTCCCGGCAGCCGACGGCGCGCTCGCCGTGCTGGTCTCGCACGTGCGGAACTTCGGCGACGAGTCGCGCCGGCTTTCGTTGTACGTCCTCGAGCCGGTGATGCCTTAGCCCGTGCCGCCGCGGAACGTCATCCGAGCAGGTTGAGGAACAGCGTGATGATGATCGCGTTGGTGAAGTCGATGAAGAAGGCGCCGACGATGGGCGCGACCAGGAATGCGCGCGGCGCCGGTCCGTAGCGCTCGACGAGCGCGCGCATGACCGCCATGGCATTCGCCGTGGTGCCGAGCATGAAGCCGATGAAGCCGCCGCTCATCACCGCCGCCTCGTAATTCCTGCCCATCAGGCGGAAGACCGGGCCCGCTGCCAGCGCCGCCAGCGCCACCTGCACCAGCAGGATCGCGACCAGCGGCAGCACGAGACCGGTCAGCTCCCAGAGCTTGAGCGTCATCAGGGCCATGACCAGGAACAGCGTCAGCGTCACGATGCCGAAGCTGTTGATGAAGCGATGGGACAGGCCGAACCAGCCCGTCACGTCGTCGACGTTGCGGATCGCGGCGGCCACCAGCATCGCACCGATGTAGGCGGGGAGCGTCATCCCGAGCGCCGCGAAGCCGCGGCTGACCCAGTGGCCCACCCAGATGGCGATCAGGATCGCGACCAGGTTGCGCAGCACCGGCCAGGCGTCGTCATCGTCCGTCGCGGCGTGCGTGGTGGTCTCGGTCTCGACCAGCGCGACGTCGATGCGCTCGCCGGACCCGCCGCCCCGCGGCGTTTCCAGCCGGCCGCGCTCGATGAGCACGGTGCCCACCGGGCCGCCGACCAGGCCGCCCGCGACGATGCCGCCGATGGCGATGGCGACCGCGACCGACGAGGCACCGATGACGCCGGCTTGCTCGAACAGCGGCGCGAAGGCGAGGCCCGTGGCGGGACCGCCGGTGAGCGTGACGGAGCCTGCGAGCACGCCGAACAGCGGGTGCAGGCCGAATCCGAGCGCAACCAGGATGCCGACCACGTTCTGCAGCACGGCGAACACGGTCGCGAGCACGAAGAAGCGCAGCACCTGGGGGCCGCCGACCTTGAGCAGAGACAGGCTCGCGCCGAATCCGATGGTCGTGAAGAAGGCGATCATCAACGGGCTCTGCAGCGTCGTATCGAACTGCACCAGCGTCGCGCCCTGGCCGCGCGCGATCAGCAGGACGACGGCGACCAGCAGGCCGCCCAGCACGGGCGCCGGCAGGTTGTAGCGGCCGAGAACGGGAATCAGGCGGCGCAGGCCTTCGCCCGTGAGGAGGGCGACGCCGGCGAAGGCGAGCGTCTGGAGGAAGTCTAGTTCAAGCACCGGTCCAGCTCCCGCATCAGCCGGTCGACCTCGTCCTTCGATGTGTAGTGGACGAAGGACAGCCGCACCGCGCCGTCGTCGGGATCCATGCCGAGCGCCTTGACCAGTCGGTAGGCGTAGAAATTGCCGACGCCGACGCCGATCTTCTCGTGCGCCAGCGCGGCGCCGATGTCGGCGGAACGGCGTCCTTCGACCGTGAACGACACCGTCGGCGCGCGCTCGGCGGCGCGCGTGCGGCCGATGAGCCGCACCTTCGGGTGGCCGCCCAGGAAGTCGAGCAGCGGCTGGAGCAGGGCCGTTTCGTGGGCCCGGAACAATCCGTGCACCGCGGCCGCGCGCTCCCGCACCGGCCTGCCCGCGAGTCCGTGACGGTCGGCGACCGCGTCGAAGTAGTCGATCACGCCGTTCACGGCGGCGACCTGGGCGTGGTCCGGCCCCGCCGGCGTGAAGCGCTTGCCCGGCAGCGCCGCGTTGAAGAAATGCCCCTGGTTGGGGAGGGCGGCATTGACCGCCGCGCTCAGGAACATCGTCCCGAGGTGCGGCCCGTACACCTTGTAGAGGGAGAAGTAGTAGGCGTCCGCGCCGAGCTCGCGGACGTCCGGCAGCCCGTGCGGCGCGGCCGCGACGCCGTCGACGAAGGCCCAGGCGCCGGCCCGGTGCACGAGGTCCGTGATTTCGCGCACCGCATGCAGGCTGCCGACCACGTTGGAGCAGTGCGTGAACGCGACGACCCTCGTGCGTGGGCCGAGCAGCGCCTCGAGATCACGGCGCTCGAGTTCGGCGGTCTCAGGGTTCACTTTCCATTCGCGGACCTTGAAGCCCTCGTCAGAGAGCCGCGCATAGGCGCCCACATTCGCCTCGTGATCCAGGTTGGTCACGACGATCTCGTCGCCCGGCTTCAGGTAGCGCCGCAGGGCCTGGGCCAGTACGTAGGTGTTCTGCGACGTCGAGGGGCCAAAATGGACCTCGCCGGCGCCGGCGTTGAGCCAGGCGGCCATGCGCGCTTTCGCCCGGTCCATCTGCTCGCCGGCGAGGGCGGACGGGGCGAACGCGTAATAAGGCTGCACGTGGGTCTGCCGGTAATGCCGGTCCAGCCAGTCGATCGTCTGGCCGGCCGCGTAAGAGCCGCCCGCATTCTCGAAATGTGCGAAGCCCGCGAGCGAGGGCTCGCGAAACGCGGGGAACTGCGAACGGACGAAATCGAGGTCGAGATTCATGGGCGCATCCCGTCAGGCAAGCCCGGGATCATCGGCAACCTGCAGGCCGGGGTCAACGTGCGGCGGGATCAGGTGCCCGGAGCTTGCCTGCGAGTCACCCCGTAAGGCCTGCGACGACCTCTAGGCTCGCGAACGCGAGGCCCCCGCCGAGCAGCGCGCCGGCGGCGACGTCGGTCGGGTAGTGCAGGCCGAGCACCACGCGCGAGAGCGCGACGAGGACGGCGAAGCCGGCCAGGGGCAGCGCGAGTTCCGGCAGGTAGTGCGACCCCAGCACGGCGAAGCAGACGGCATGCAGCGTGTGACCGGACGGGAAGCTGTAGCGATCAAGCGGGGCCGCCGCGCAGTCGATGCCCGGATGGGTGATGAAGGGGCGCTCGCGTACCGCGTGGCGTTTGATCAACTTGTAGGCGAGCAACCCGAGCCCGCCCGTCAGCGCGAGGTGCACCGCCGCGAACGCATAGCCGGGCACCAGCACCATCGACAGGATCAGCCCGTACCAGAGCCAGCCGTCGCCGAGTCGGCTCACGGCCCTGAACAAAGCGCGGGGCGTCGGCAGGCCACTCGACCGGTTGAGGTAGCGGCAGAAGCGCAGCTCCACCCGGTCAAAGTGCGCGAATGCGGTAGCGATCCGCGTGCCCATGGCGGCAAGGCTGCGCCCGGCAGGTTGCAGTTCCGTTAAACTCGGATGAAGGTTCTTTTACAAATCATAGGGTTGTGAGCGCTTTCGCAGGCGTTATCTGACAGAATGCACGCGCGGCACCTACCGCCCCGCGCGAATACAATGCCGGAGCATTCGTTCGCCCGGCGGAGTCGCAAGCATGTCCAGCATCCGGATTCGTGTTGCCGGCACCTCGTGCCCGGGCGACCCGTAGTGTCGCCTGAACGCGGGGCCCGGTCGCAGGCGGCGGGTGGAAACGTGACGCCCTTCCGCTTCTACGACAACCGCCAGAAGTACCTGGCCTTCGTCAACACTTGCAATGAAAAATCGGCCGTCGCGCAGCGCGCGGCGCGCGAGTTGAAGGCGTTGCGGCCGTCGCAGCCGGCGCTGCGGATCTTCGACGCCGGCATGGGCGACGCCACCGTTCTCGCGCGTCTCATGCGTCACGCACATGCGCGGTTCCCGACCGTCCCGGTGCTCGCGGTCGCCAAGGAGATCAGCCTCGAGGACGTGCGGCTTGGCCTCGAGAAAATGCCCGACCGGTTCGTCGAGCATCCGGCGACGGTTTTCGTGGTCACCAATCTCAATTACGCGGACGCTCCGCGTCTGCTGCCGCGCCGCATCGATGCGGGTGCCGCGCTCAACTGGCAGGAAGTGCGGCTCCAGGGGCGCACCTCGACAGAGTATGCCGAGCAGATCGAGGCGCTGGCAGACACGCTTGCGTTCGGCTGGCAGACCCGTCTGAGCCCGAAGACCGGCAATCCGGTCTATGCGCGCCCCTCGGTGCTCGTCGTGTTCCGCGAGGATCACGCCTTCCTGCTCGACCGCGTGATTCCTAGGGCGGGCGAGGCGGCCGGACCCTATGACCTCATCGTCGCCTCGCAGCCCTGGCGCGCCCGTGTGTCTGCCAGGTTCAAGGCCGAGAAAGTGCTTGCACCGCTGGTGCGGAGCCTCGCCTCGGAAGGGCGGCTGCTCGCGGTCCAGTCATACGGTCACGATCCGGCGCTGGAGATCATCCAGCGACTGTGGCCCGGCGAGGACCCGTTCCAGGTCGATCGTCGCCAGCTCCTGGCTGCGCTGGAGGTTGAACTCGGACCCGCAGCATCCGACTACTCGTTCGCGGTTCCTTCCGACGCGGATTCGATTTTCCGCTACGAGATGCATACGCTTCCGACCGAAATCGGGGACAGGATCGGCACGTCGACCCTGTACGCCGCCTGGAACGCCGCGATCTACGTCAACCAGATCGAGGATGAACGGCTCGATGCCGTGGTGGCCTCCGGCGCTTATCTGGCGGCCACGCAGGAGGTGCTACACCGGCATGGCGGGCTTTGGTTCTACGACGAGAGTTTCGTGGTTACCCGGAGAAAGACATGACGGACCTGGACGCTGGCGCTGCCGAAGCGAGATTTGCGGCGCGTGTCGCCGAATTTGCTGCACGCGCCTCGCTCGAGATCACCTCGAACGACCGGGAGTTGCCACCCGCGCTGGTGGGCCGTCTGCCTGCGGGTACGCCGCTGTACGTCGCCCACACGCCCAATGCGACGCTCGCCCAGGTGGCCGAAGTGGCATGCGCCGCCCAGGCCGCGGGGTTCGAGGGCTGCCCGCACCTCGTCGCCCGGCGCATTGCCTCGCGCGACGAAGCCAAAGCGGCGCTGGCGCGGCTGCGCGCAGGCGGCGTGAAGCGTGCGCTGCTCGTTGCAGGAGACCTGACGCCGCCGGCAGGCGAGTACACGAGCACGCTGGAACTCCTCGAGTCCGGGATTCTCGATGACGCCGGGCTGACGACGATCGGCGTTGCCGGACATCCGGAGGGCAACCCCAACATCCCGCCGGAGACGGCCTGGGATGCGCTGGTCCGCAAGCAGGCATGGAGCCGCAGGACCGGGATCGCGATGCATGTCGCGACGCAGTTCGGATTCGACACCGCTGCGCTCGCGACCTTCGACGCCGGACTGACCGCACGCGGCGTCACGTTGCCCGTGCACGTCGGCGTTGCGGGGCCGGCGTCTCTCAAGTCGCTCGCGAAGTTCGCGGCGATGTGCGGCATCGGCGCCTCGCTCGGCGCCTTGCTGACGAATCCTGGCGCTCTCGGTGCGTTGAAGTCGCTCGTGAGGACGATCGACGAGATCTTCCCGGCCGTTGTCCGGCTGCGCGAGGGACCGCTTGCGCAGCGCCTCGTGCAGCCGCATTTCTTCGCTTTCGGCGGCGTGATGAAGACGGTCGAATGGCTGGAGGCCGTCCGGAACGGCCGATTCATGATCGCCGACGCGGCGATCGTCCTGCGAACCTGAACCCGGCGCTGCGGGAAACGATTTCATGAGCAACAGTCCGCTTTCGCCCGAAGCACGGGCCGCCTACGACCGCGACGGCTTCCTGCTGCTGCCGGACTTCGTGCCGGCCGGGCGCTGCCTCGCGTTGCGCGAGCGCGCGCTCGAGCTTGCGCGCACTCACGTGCCGCCGCCGGAACAGGCGACCGTGTTCACCGCGGACGGCGGCGCGCGGCACGCCGCCGAGCGCTATTTCCTGACCAGCGGGGAGGCGATCCGCTGCTTCTTCGAGAAGGACGCGTTCGGCGCCGACGGGCGCCTGCGCGGCGAGCCGCACCTGTCCCTGAACAAGCTCGGCCACGCGATGCACGACCTCGACCCGGTCTTCGACGCGTTCAGCCGCACGCCCGAGCTGGCGGCCGTCGCCCGCGCGATCGGCATGCGACAGCCGCTGCTGCTGCAGTCCATGTACATCTTCAAGCAGCCGCGCATCGGCGGCGAGGTGGTGTGCCACACGGACCACACCTATCTGTGGACCGAACCGCCGAGCGTGGTCGGCTTCTGGTTCGCGATCGACGACGCGACCACGGAGAACGGCTGCCTGTGGGCGTTGCCGGGCGGGCATCGGTTGCCCGTGAAAGCGCGCTCGAAGCTCAATGCCGTGCGCACAGCGACGGAACTGGAGGTCTTCGACCCGGCGCCGTACCCGACCGAGGGCCTGGTGCCGCTCGAGGCACGGCGCGGGACGCTCGTGCTGCTGCACGGCGCCCTGCCGCACCTGTCCGGCCCGAATCGCAGCGACAAGCCGCGGCACGCGTACACGCTGCACGCGATCGACGGCGTCGCGCGCTATCTCGACGACAACTGGCTGCAGCGGCCGACGCTCAAGCCGCGCGGATTCGCTCCCTGAACATCCATGCGTTGAGGGCCTGAACTGACGCGCGAAGCCGGATCAGCGCCGCTCCAGATGGTAATCGATGGAGACGCGGCCGGCACCGGCAATGGCGAGCCAGAGGAAGAGCGCGAGGTACATCACTTCCTCGAGCCCGACCAGCGTCAGGAACGAGTCCACCTCGGGCCATTGGACGGCCGCGACGGCGACGATCATCACGACGCCGAGCGCGCCGGCGGAAATCCGCGTCAGCAGGCCGATGATCAGCAGGATGCCGCCCAGGAATTCGATGCCCGAGGCGAGCGGAGCCATGAGCGCCGGCGCAGGGATGCCCCAGCCCTCGAAATTCTGCGTCACCAGCGGCAGATGCGCCAGTTTGCCCCAGCCGGTCCACAGGAAGACCCAGCCGGTGACGACACGCGCAACCAGCGGCCCGAGCCAAGCGAGATGCCGTGCCACGCCGCGCGGCCATTCGATGAGCGCATTCACCAGGACGTTCATGGATACACCCCCTGTCCGATGCCAGCAGACCGGGCGCGCCGCGCGAATGTTACCGGTGCGACTGCGCGCTCAGGGGCCGGCCAGGATCCGGTCGACGATCGCCGCGACGCCGTGGCGGATCGGGTCGCAGCAGGGCAGGGACACGCGCGCCGCGACTTCGGCCACCGCGCGGTCGGCCGCACCGGCGGCGAGCTGCGAGGTATTGAGGCTGACGCCCGCGAACCGGGCATCGGGATTGGTGAGGCGGGCCGCGGCGAGGTAGGCCGCGAAGCAGGCCTCGTACGTCGGAATGGCGAAACCCTCGAAGTCGGCGATGCCGGTGCGCGATGCGTCATGGCACAGGACCATCACGTCGGGCTGGCTGCCGTGCACCAGGCCGAGCGTCACGCCCGCGTAGGCCGGGTGGAACAGTGAGCCCTGGCCTTCGATGACGTCCCAGTGTCCCGGCGCAGCGGCCGGCGAGAGCCACTCCGCGGCGCCCGAGATGAAGTCGGCGACGACCGAATCCACGGCCACGCCGCGGCCGGAGATGAAGATGCCGGTCTGGCCGGTGGCCCGGAAGTCCGCGTCGATGCCCCGCGCGCGCATTTCCTTCTCGAGGGCGAGCGCGGTGTACTTCTTGCCGACGGCGCAATCCGTGCCGACCGTGAGCAGGCGCAGGCCGCTGCGTTTCCTGCCCGTGCCGGGCATGAAGGACTGATCCGGCTGGCGCACCTCGATGAGGCGGCGGCCGCCGCGCCGCGCCGCCTCCGCGATCGCGGGCACGCCGGCGAGGGGCTCGTGCAGCCCCGAGGCGACGTCGAGTCCCGCGTCCAGCGCCGCAACGATGGCGTCGACCCAGTGCGGCGCGATGAACCCGCCGTCGTTTGCGATGCCGATGATGAGCGTGCGGATTCCGCGCGCGGCGGCCGCGCGCGGCTCGAGGTCCGGCAGGCCGAGGTCCACCCGGCATCCGGGCAGCCGCAGCTGGCCCGCGCACAGCTCGCCGCGCCACTGGCGGATGCCCGCTGCGGTCTTGGCCGTGGCGATGTCGGGCGCATCGCCGAGGAACAGCAGGTAGGGACTTTCGATCATGGAATTACGTTGCCTGTGATCGACAGTTTGAATGAAAATCGGAACCTTGTCCTGCGGAGGCCCGCCGATGAATCGCACTGCCGCGCGCGTTCACGCGCTGGTGACGCTGGCATTGCCGGCCATGACGGCCCTGGCCGCCGCCGCCGACGAGGCGGCCGTCGCCCGGATCATGGAAAGCCACGTCCGGCCCGGCGAGCCGGGCTGCAGCATCGGCGTCGTGCAGGACGGCGCGCTCACGCAGGCGCGGGCATTCGGGCTCGCGGACCTCGATCGTGGACGTGCCCTCGATTCGCGCTCGGTATTCAACCTGGCCTCGGTCTCCAAGCAGTTCACGACCTTCGCGATCCTGCTGCTCGAACAGGACGGCAAGCTCGGGCTCGACGACCCGGTCGCGAAGCACGTGCCCGAGGTCGCCGCAAGCTCGGCAGGCGTGACGTTGCGGCATCTCTTCCACCACACCGGCGGGCTGCGCGACTACATCGAGATGCTGTACATGAAAGGCCGCGGCGACGCCGACGGCACGACCATCCACGAGACGGTGCAGCTGCTCGGCCGGCAGACGCGGCCGAACGAGGCGCCGGGCGTGGAGTACGACTACAGCAATACCGGATACTTCCTGCTCGGCGTCGTCGTCGCGCGCGTCAGCGGCAAGTCGCTCGCCGAGTTCTCGCGCGAGCGCATCTTCGAGCCGCTCGGCATGAAGAACACGCGCATCGTCGACCGCTATCCCGCCCCGATCCCGCAACTGGCGCGCGGCTACGCGAAGACCGCGACGGGCTTCCGCATCGACGAGACGGGCTGGGAGCAGGTGGGCGACGGCCAGGTGCACAGCGACGTGCATGACCTGGCGCTGTGGGACGACAACTTCTACACCGGCAAGGTCGGCGGCCGGGCGCTGATCGACCGGATGCTCGAGGTCGGGCTGCTCAACGACGGCCAGTCCACCGGCTATGCGGCCGGCCTCAGCGTCTTCGAGTCGCGCGGCTTCACCTGGGTGACGCACGGCGGGTCCTGGGTCGGCTATCGCTCGAGCCTGGTGCGCGTGCCCGCGGAGCGGCTGTCCGCGATCGTCCTGTGCAACCGCGCCGAAGCGGATGCGGGCGCGTACGCGCGCGAGATCGCCGAGCACTTCCTCGGCGACCGGCTCGGCCCGGCCGAGCCCGAGCAGGCCGAGTCGCCGCCCGAGCCGGTCGTCGCCGGGTGGGATCCCGGCGACCTCTCGCGTTTTGCCGGGGCGTACTACGGCGAGGAGGCGGATGCCCGCTGCGTCATCGTCCAGCGCGGAGCGCGGCTCGTCCTCGAGACCTGCGCGCGCGGGGCGCTGCTGGCTCCCGGCAAGCCGGGCGAGTTCGTGGTCGACGGCGGACCGCTCACGCTGCGTTTCCCCGGGTCCGGCAAGGACACCGGCAGCTTCATCTACTGGTCCCCGGGCCTGCGGGGCCTCCCGTTCAAGCGCATCCAGGAGTCGATCGAATGACGTACACACGACTGATTTTCGTCGCCGCGCTGGCGGCAGCCTGTCTCGCGGCCTGCGGCGGGGAGCCCCCGACGTCCCGGTTGATCGTCAATGCCTCGATCGTGGACGGCACCGGGTCGCCGAGGCAGGTGGGTGCGGTGCGGATCGACGGTGACCGGATCGTCGAGGTCGGCGCGCTCGAGCCCAGGCGCGGCGAGACGGTCGTCGACGCCGGTGGCCGGGTGCTCGCGCCGGGCTTCATCGACGTGCACAGCCACCACGAGGAGGGGCTGTTCGAGATGCCGGACGCCGCCCCCGTGGTGAGCCAGGGCATCACGACCATCGTCGCAGGCCAGGACGGTTCGATGACCTATCCGGTGCGCGAGCTGTTCGAGCGCATGGAAAAGACGCCGGTCGCGATCAACGTCGCGACCTTCGTCGGCCACGGGTCCCTGCGCATCGATGCCATGGGCAAGGACGACTTCCGCCGCCACGCGACGCCGGAGGAGGTCGAGCAGATGCGCCAGGGCGTCGCCGACGGCATGGCGGCAGGCGCGCTCGGCCTCGCGACCGGCCTCGAGTACGACCCGGGCATCTACTCCGCGAGCGGGGAGGTAATCACGCTGGCGAAGGAGGCGGCGCGACAGGGCGGGCGCTACATCAGCCACGTCCGCAGCGAAGACCGCGACTTCTGGGCGGCCATAGACGAGATCGTGAACATCGGCCGCGAGGCGAAGATCCCGGTCCAGGTCACGCACATGAAGCTCGCGATGAAGGACTGGTGGGGCCAGAGCGACCGCCTGCTCGCCACCCTCGACAAGGCGCGGGCCGACGGGGTCGAGGTCACCGGCGACATCTACCCTTACGAGTACTGGCATTCGGACCTGACCGTCCTGTTCCCGAAGCGCGACTTCAAGGACCGCGAAACCGCCCAGTTCGTCCTCGACCACGTCACGCCGGCCGACGGCATCGTCCTCACGACCTACAGCCCCGAGCCGGCGCTGGTCGGCAAGACGCTCGCCGAGATCGCGGCCGCGAAAGGCACGGAACCGGCCGACGAGCTGATGGACCTGATCGCGCGCTCGCAGGGCGAGAACGATCGCCAGTCGATCATGGGTCGCGGCATGGTCGAAAAGGACATCGACGCGCTGATCGTCTGGCCTTACGCGAGCATCTGCTCGGACGGCTCGCTGGACAGCCTGCACCCGCGCGGGCGCGGCGCGTTCACGAAGGTGCTGCGCACCTACGTGCGCGAGAAGCAGCTGCTCACCCTGGAAGAGGCGATCCGCAAGATGACGGGCCTCTCGGCCGCCAACGTCGGCATCGCGGACCGCGGCGTCATCCGTCCGGGCGCTTACGCGGACCTCGTGCTCTTCGATCCGGCGACGGTCGCCGACCGCTCGACCTTCGAGGATCCGAAGGCGCTGTCGGTCGGCATCGAGCGCGTCTGGGTCAACGGCGTCGAGGTATGGCGGGACGGCAAGACGACGGGCGAACGTCCGGGCCGCGGGATCAAGCGGTCGTGACGCTCCGGGTCGCGGCCGCCGCCGCATGGCTTGCCTGCGCGGCATCCGCGGCGCTCGCGGCGGAACCCGCGCCGCCTGCGGCGCCGCGCACGCTCACCTTCGAGGACCGCGAGGCGGTCCGGCGGCCGGAGGGCATCGCGGTGTCCCGGGACGGCCGGCAGGCCGCGTTCGTCGTCGACGACCGGATCCACGTCGTTGCGCTCGCCGGCGGGGAGCCGCGTGCGGTGACCGCGGCGGGTTCCAGCGCCTCCGACCCCTGGTGGTCCGCCGACGGCGGCGCCCTCTACTTCCTGTCGGATCGCTCGGACACCCGCCAGCTGTGGAGACTGCCGCTCGGCGCCTTCGGCGAGGCGGAGCAGGTGACGACGCTCGAGCAGGGCGTGGACCGCATCCGGTTTTCGCCGGACGAGACGCGCCTGCTCCTGCAATTCACCGACGCGCAGTTGCAGCCATCCGGCGATGCCGGCCCGAAAGCGGACGCGAAGGGCGGGGACGCCGAAGTGGCCGAGCCCTTCGTCATCACGCGCCTCGAGTTCAAGGAGGACGCCGGCGACGGCTACCTGACCGGTGACCGCTCGGAGCACCTGCACGTCCTCGACGTCGCGACGGGGCGGCTCACGCAGGTCACGTCCGGCGCCTACACGGAATCGGATGCCGCCTGGTCGCCGGACGGGCGGCGCATCGTCTTCGTGAGCAACCGGGAGCAGGAGCCCGATGCGAGCTACCGTACCGATCTCTGGGTGGTCGATGCCGGCAACCCGGACAAGGGCGCGACGCTCCGGCGCCTGACCGACGACGAGCGCACGAAGAGCGATCCGGTGTTCAGCCCGGACGGCGCGACGATCGCCTTCCTGGTCGCCGCGGACGGCGTCTACGGCGCGCCCCAGGTCGCCGTCATGCCGGCGGGCGGCGGCGAGATCCGGGTGCTGACGGCGGCGCACGATCGCTGGGTGAACGCGTTCCGGTACTCGGCGGACGGCGAGTGGATCTATTTCGCCTACGAGAACCTGGGCGGCCACCAGGTGGCCCGGGTGCGGCCGCGTGACGGCAGGCTCGAACAGGTGATTCAGGGCGAGCGTGCCATCGGCGAATTCGACCTCGCGAAGGGCGGGGCGATCGTCGCCCGCGTCGAGAGCGGTCATCGCGCGCCGGAGCTGCACGTGTTTTCCGGTGGCCGCGAACGGGCGTTGACGCGGCTCAACGCCGATTTCCACGCGCGGCTCGTGCTGGCCGAGAAGGTGTCGACGAGTTTCAAGGCGCCGGATGGCACGCAAGTGCAGGCGTTCGTCACCAAGCCGCCCGATTTCGTGCCGGGGCGGCGCTACCCGACCGTCCTGAACATCCACGGCGGCCCGGTGGGACAGTTCGCCTGGGGCTTCGACTTCGAGTCCCAGTACCTCGCGGCGAACGGCTACGTGGTCGTCGAGCCGAACCCGCGCGGCTCGACGGGCCGCGGCGAGGACTTCGTGCGCGCGATCTACCGGACCTGGGGCATCACCGATTACGACGACCTGATCGCGGCCGTGGACCATGCGATCGCCGAGGGTTATGCGGACCCGGACCGTCTCGCGGTCACCGGCTATTCCTACGGCGGCTACATGACCAACGTCGTCATCACCCGCACCGACCGCTTCAAGGCGGCGGCCTCAGGTGCCGGCCACAGCTATATCGCCGGCAACTACGGCCATGACATCTACCAGAAGTGGTACAACTGGGAACTCGGGCCGCCCTGGGAGAACCGCGAGAAATACGACCGGCTCTCGCCGCTGCTGCAGGCCGGGCGCGTGACGACGCCGACGATCTTCCTCGGCGGCCGCGAGGACTGGAACGTGCCCATCATCAACGCGGAGCTGTTCTACCAGTCGCTGCGCAAGCGCGGCATCCCGACCGAGCTCGTCGTGTACCCGGACGCGCACCACGGCGGCTGGCCGAAAGAGTACCAGCGCGATTACCTGGAGCGGGTGCGGGCGTGGTTCGACCGGTACCTGAATTAACGCCGCGCCCGGACGTCGCTGCCGCGCTGGAAGCCCTGCAGGCGGGCAGGGCCACCGAGGCCGAGGCGATTTGCCGCCGCTGGCTGAACGCCGAACCGGACGCCGTGGAGGCCCTGCGACTGCTCGCCCGCGCGCTGTCGCAGCTGTCCAGGTTCGACGAGGCGGAACAGTCGGTTCGGGCGGCGCTGGTGCGCCGGCCTGACTGGGCGCCGCTGCACGAGGACCTGGGCAGTATCCTGGCCGGACAGCGGCGGTACGACGAAGCGGTTGCGAGTTTCCGCAGCTCGCTGCAATTCGATCCATCCCTGCCGCTAGCCGGCAAGAAACTCGGCCAGGCGCTCGCGGCGCTCGGCCATGGCACTGAAGCGGATGCCGCCTTCGAGACCTGGTTCGGACAGTCGCAGGACCGGGCGAGCGTCGTCGTCGCGCTCGATCATCTCCAGGCCGGCCGCCATGATGACGCAGTTGCGACCCTGAAGGCGCGCCTGCGCATCAATCCCGACAACGTCGACGCGCTCGTCACGCTCGCGCAGGCGTGGCTGGGGGACGAAAAGCACGCGGCCGACGTCGAGGCGCTGCTGCGCCGGGCGACCGACATCGCACCGGCTCACGTGGGCGCCTGGATGTTGCTGGGCGCGGCGCTCCACGGATCTGAACGTCCCCAGGAAGCTATCGCGGCGTATCGCCGCGCCACCGAGCTCGAACCCGATAACGCGGGCGCCTGGTCCGGCCTCGGCGCGGAATACGCGCTGATCGGCGACATGGAAAAGAGTACTGCGGCCTACAGCCGCTCCGTAGCGCTCAAGCCCGGTTTGCCCGGCATCCATCTGAGCTACGCCCATTCCCTCAAGTCGCTGGGTCGGCAGTCGGAATCCCTGCGCCAGTACCGTGAGGCCATCGCGCTGAAGCCGGATTTCGGGGAAGCCTACTGGAGCATGGCCAACCTCAAGGTGTTCCGCTTCGAGCCCGCGGAGGTCGCCGCCATGGAAGCGCAGCTGCGGCGGCAGGACCTGACCGAAAGTGCCGCGGTCCATTTTCGGTTCGCGTTGGGCAAGGCCTGCGAGGACGCGGGAGACTACGACCGTGCGTGGGAGCACTACCACGCCGGAAACCAGCGCCAGCGGCCGCTCGTGTCCTTTGATCCTGTCGGCTTCGAGGACCGTCATGCGGACATCGCCCGCGTCTTCAGCCGCGAGTTGTTCGAGCGATACCAGGGCCAGGGCTTCGAGTCCGATGCACCGATCTTCATCGTCGGCCTGCCTCGGTCGGGTTCGACCCTGATCGAGCAGATACTCGCCAGCCACAGCCAGGTGGAGGGCACGCTCGAACTGTCGACGCTGGGCGAGATTGCGCTTTCGACCGGGCGTTACCGGCGCGAGGACGGCGACTACCCGGGCTCGATCGAACGGCTGCGCGGGCGCGACTTTCGCGCCTACGGGCAGCAGTACATCGAGGAGACCCGGATCCACCGGATGACGTGCAAGCCGCGCTTCACGGACAAGCTGCCGAACAACTTCACGCATGTCGGCTTCGCTCACCTGATCCTGCCGAATGCGCGCATCATCAACGCGCGCCGCCATCCGCTCGACAGCTGCCTGGGCTGCTACAAGCAACTGTTCGGAAAAGGCCAGAACTTCACCTACGACATGCATGAGCTCGGGCTCTATTACCGCCAGTACCACGAAACAATGCAGCACTGGCATCGCGTGCTGCCGGGCAAGGTGCTGGACGTGCACTACGAGGACACCGTCGGCGACTTCGAAGCACAGGTACGCCGGATCCTAGAGCACTGCGGACTGCCTTTCGAGGAAGCCTGCCTGCGATTTCACGAAACCGAGCGAGCCGTGCGTACGGCGAGTTCCGAACAGGTACGCCAGCCGCTGTACACGCGCGCGCTCGGCACCTGGCGGCGCTACGAGAAGCACCTGGGGCCGTGGCAGGAGGAGCTTGCGGACATCATCGCGCAGCTGCCGGAACGCGTGCGCAACGCCGGGCTCTAGAACGGCCACACCGCCAGGGTATGGATGGCGCTGCGGACGTCCGTCGTGAGCATGACGGAAAGCAGGCGCTTTTTGGCCGGCAGGTCGTAGACGGAGATCGTCGATGGCGACGAGCCGCCGGCCACCAGCGTGTCGGACAACACGGCGAGTCCGCGCGCAAATCCTGGGCGCGCGCTGTCGTCAAGGTGCCGGTCCTGCGGCTCGGTCCCCGGCCACGCGGGCACGCTCAGCGCTCGGTCCTCGGCGCCGTCGCGTCCGGCGTAGCGCAGCAGGCCTGACTCGGTGTCGTTAAACAGCACGCCGTCCCGAAACGGGCGGGCATTGCGCGCGCCCGTCGGCAATTCGACCGCCATCCGGATCTCGCGGCCGTTGAACAGCAGCATGCCGCCGGTTCCCAGACCGGAGAGGTACATGCCGCCCCGGGTGCAGTGCAGGGCATTGAGGTGCAGGCGGTCGAGCATCAGGGGGCCTTCATCCTTGAGAGGGTCGAAACTTCGGCCATGGAATCGATACTGCTGGACGGCGACCTGCATCGCCCAGTTGAATGCCCGACGATCGAGATCGAAGCCCAGGATTGTGTCGCAGCCGGCGGAAGTCAGGAACAGGGACCGCCCCCAGACGGTGATCTCCTGGCAGTCCTTGAGGTAGGAATTGCGCCAGGAACCGATCCGCCGGAAATCGGGCGTGAATGCGAACAACTCCTCGCTGGCGGCGATGTAGACGACGTCTCCGTCGACGGCGATGCCGCGCGGGCCCCGGTCTCCGCCGGGACTCCTGAAGTTGATTCCCGCAGCGACCCACTCCAGCGCCTGGACGACCTCGCGGGCATCAAGGTCGACCAGGTGCACGCCGCCGTGGCTCTCGCCCGGCAGGCTGCCGCGCACCACCGAGCTGGCGACGAGCTTCAACTGCGGCGCGTGCCCGGCGGGCGAGCGTCAGGCGAACCGCATCACCAGCGCTTCGAGAACGACAGGCTGTAGCTGCGCGGCTGCTGCAGGTTGCGGACGTACCGCCAGCGTGGATCTCCGAAGTCCTCGCCGTACCACGTGCTGCTCAGGTACGTGTAGCCGTCGTCGTCGAAGACGTTCCGGACGATGAGCGCCGTATCCCAGCCGTTGTCGCTGGTGAAGCCGAGCTGGAACGTGCCCGACTTCCACTCGGGGATCAGGAATTCCAGGGCGGCTTCTCTTTCCTCCGGCGTCTCGGCCAGTTCGAAGTCCTCGATGGCCGTCAGGCTGTCCCAGACCTGGCCCTGCCAGTTGTACGACAGGCGCGTCCAGAAGTCGCCCTGCAGCGGCAGGAAATCCGGGAAAGTGTACTCCACCGAGGCCCAGTACTTTTCCTTGGGGGAGATCGGCATTGTCCAGCCTTCGGCGATGAACACTTCGTCGGTATTCGGCACGAACGTGTCGGTCGTGTACTCCGGGCTCGCGAGGAAAGCGCTGAAGGAAATGCTGAGCCGCTCCGTCGCGTACCAGTCCACGGCGAGCTCGACGCCCTTCTGCTCGGCCTTGCCGCCGTTGAAGTTGCCTTCCAGCCACCAGGCACCGTCATCGCCGCCGCTCGTGCTGGTCAAACGGGACTGGATGTCCGTCCATTCCATGAGGAATGCGGAACCATTGATTTGCAGGCGGTTGTCCAGCCACTGGCTCTTGATGCCGATCTCGTAGTTGGCCAGGGTGTCCGGCCCATAGGTCGCCGGCACGAGGCCGGTCGCGGCCGCGCGCTCCGAGTTGCTGCCGCCCAGGCGGAAGCCTTCGCTGTAGAGCGCGTAGGCCATCACGTCGGGTGTGATCTGGTAGCGGGTCGCGAACTTGAAGCTTGTGTCGCTGTCGGTGCTCTCGCTCGTCAGGCCGTCGGCATCGGGGTCACTGAACGCGGGCAGGCCGCGGGGAATCTGGTACTGGTCGAAACTCCTGCGGTCGAATTCGAACCAGCGCGCACCGCCCGTGACAGACCACTTGTCGGTCAGGTCATAGGTCACCTCGCCAAAAAAGGCGAGCTGCCGGACCGTATTGTCGTACTTGTTGAAGTAATACTGGTCGGTCGGCGCCAGCGGGCAGGTTATCCCCGGCACTGACTGACAGAGGTTATTGGCTTCATCCCAAGCCGGTGTCGAGGTCAGCCCGGGCACCCTTGCGCCATACTCCCACCAGTCGTAAACGTCCTCATAGAACGCGCCTGCAATCCAGCTCAATTTGCTGTCGCCCTGCGATGTCAGACGAGCTTCGTAGGTCCAGCGATCCTGCTTCTGGCGATTGAAGGTCGTCGAGAGATTGGCGCCCGTGTCGTACAGGGCGTAGTAGGCTCCAAACGTGTAGGAGCGATTCTGGGCGTAGTTGGTATTGTCCCAGTCGTAGTCGATCCGGCGATCGAAATAAGACGCCGTCAGCGACATCTCGGCGAAACCGAGGTCGCCCTTGAGCGTCGCGGAGCCCGTCCACCAGGTGTCGTCGCGCCACTCATCGTAGAAGCGCGTGATCTTGTTGTTGCCGAGGAAGGGGTCGGTCTCCCAGGTGCCGGACGTATCGCCCCGCTGGTAGATGCCGGTCGTCAGCAGGCTCCAGTCCTCGTTGATCGTCCATAGGCCCGCGACCCGGCCGCCGGTCGTCCGGTAGATGTTCTGGTCATCCTCGGCCACGTCCGCATTCGTCGTCGTCCCGAACAGGTCGTCGCCGAGGACGTTGTCGACGTACCCGCCTTCCTCGGCCCAGAACCCGACCACGCGCAACGCAAAGTTGTCCGACAGCGGGATGTTGACCCAGCTGCTGATGTCGTAGTTCATGTCGCCGCCGTCGAACTTGCCGACTTCAGCCGACACCTCGCTGGAGAAGCCGCTGATGTCCGGCTTGTTGGTCACGTACTGGATGGTGCCGCCTTGCGCGCTCGATCCGAACAGCGTGCCTTGGGGGCCCGGCAACGCTTCGACGCGCTCGATGTCGACGAGGCGCACGTCGGCCTGCTGCGAGATCGCGGTCATCGGCTGTTCGTCGAGGTAGATCGAGATCTTGCTGTCGATGCGGAACTCACCCGTGCCGCTCGAGATGCCGCGCATCACGATCACGCTCTGCCCAGGCACGTAGCTGACGAAGTTGACCGAGGGCAGGGCGCCGATCAGGTCGTAGGTGTTGACCAGCGCCTGCTTCTGGATGAACTCGGTGGAGAGTGCGGTGACGCTCTGCGCGACGTTCTGGATGTTCTGGGCGCGCCGTGTGGCAGTGACCGTGACGGGTTCCAGGCGCGGTGCTTCGACCGCCCTGGCTGCATCCTGCGCGACGGCCTGCGACGCCGGATACAGCGTGGCGAAAATGGCTGCAGCCAGCGGCGTCTTCTGTTCGGTCATCGATCGTTCCCCCCAAGTTTCGGATGGCGTGCGGACGGAGCCGCCACGAGACGTTGAACGAGCGTACAAGAAAACTCGACGAAAGCGTATAACAGCCGTTGCGTCTTTGCCAACCGGGGCCCTAGTAGTTGCTTTCGCGCGACGAATGCAGAAAACCGTCGCGGGCGATCAGTTCATAGTTGATCCCGCCGCTGCCCTCCCAGCGGGTGAGGTCGAAGCGCCCGCCCGGGCCCAGGCGGTAGACGGAAATGGCGCTCGTCGTCAGCGGCCTGCCGGGCTCGCAGGCGGTCGGGAGCCCGGTCGTCTTCATGAAGTAGACGTAGGGCGTCGGGTGGTCCGCGGTGGCGAACACCTCGGCGGTGCCCGTCGCCGGATCGATGTGGACAGCGGTTTCGCGGTCCGCGGCGATGGCCCTCGGCTGTTCGGACCAGCCGTCCTGCTGCAGCCGGGCGAGCAGAGCCACCGTGCGGCCGATCCGGTCGCGCTCCTGCAGGTGCTGGTCCGTGATGACGTTCTCGAGCCCGGGCAGCGCGAGGAAATCCCGCGCGAGCGTCAGGTCCGGCGCATAGGGATCGGCGAGCGCGACCGCCGACGTCAGGCTTGCGGCGCCCTCGGCCGAATAGACGAACTCGCCCATGACCGCCATGCCGGCGCTCGTGCCGCCGATGGGCGCCGGCTTGGCGGCGACGTGGTTGATCGCATCCTCGACCGGCGTGCCTTTCCAGTGGCGGATGTAGTTCGACTGGTCGCCGCCGGCGATGAATACGGCCTCGGCATTGCGGATCGTCGCGACCACGAACGGATCCGCCATGGCCGCGCCCCGGTCGAACACGAATGTTTCGACCGAATCGCATTGGCACAGACCGTAGATGTAGTCGTTGTAGTCGTCGGCGCCGGACGCGCGCAGCACGACGAAGTCCCCGCCGCCGGCGTAGGCGCCCATGCGCACGTAATTCTCGTCCACGTCGTCGCCGCCGCCCTGGGCGACCCAGAGGCCGCGCGTCGGCCGTACGACGTCGCCGGCATTGCCGGTGACGTAGTACCTGTAGCCGGGGCCCGACGCCGAGGGCCGCGCGCCAGCGCAGCCGGCCAGCAGCGCAACCCACAGGAGCGCGATTGTCGCTCGAACCATGAGTCCATCCGCGAAAGACCTTTAGTGTAACCTCGCGCGAAATCGTCCACGTCACCTGCCTGGAGGTTGCGATGCGCACGTTGCTCGCCTGTCTCGCCCTGTTGCCGGTCCTTGCCGGCGCCCAGGACATTCGCCTGCCGCCCGAGACTGTCCGGCTGAAGCAGATGGCGGCGCGCTTCGCGCCGGTGGACATCCGGGTCGACCTGTCCGGCCTGCCCGCGAGCGAGCGGCGCGCACTCGCGAGCCTCGTCAAGGCGGCGCGCGTGACCGATGACCTCTTCATGCGCCAGCTGTGGGCCGGTAACCAGTCGATGCTGCTGCGCCTGATGGAAGACGACACGACCATCGGCAAGGCGCGCCTCGAGTACTTCCTCGTCAACCGCGGCCCCTGGTCGCGGCTCGACGACAACGCGATCTTCATCCCCGGCGCGCCGGCCAAGCCCGAGGCCGCGAATTTCTACCCGGCCGGCGCGACGAACGCCGAGGTCGAAGCCTGGATCGCCGGCCTGGCGGGCGAGGAGCGCGCCGCCGCGACCGGCTTCTTCACGACGATTCGCCGCGACACCGCGGGCCGCTTCCAGGCGGTCCCCTACAGCCTCGAGTACCAGGGCGAACTCGCCCTGATGGCGGACGCGCTGCGGGAGGCCGCTGCCGCGACGGCGGAACCGACCCTGAAGACGTTCCTCGAAGCGCGGGCCGAAGCCTTCCTGTCGAATGACTATTACGCGAGCGACGTCGCCTGGATGAAGCTCGATTCCGCGGTGGAGCCGACCATCGGGCCCTACGAGGTGTACGAAGACGGATGGTTCAACTACAAGGCGGCGTTCGAGGCCTTCATTGCCGTCCGCGACGCGGATGCGACCGCGAAGCTCGAGCGGTTCGGCAGCGAGCTGCAGTGGCTCGAGGACCGGCTGCCGGTCGATCCGGCCTATCGCCGCAAGAAGCTCGGCGGTCTCGCGCCGATGCGGGTCGTGAACGTCGTGTTCTCGGCCGGCGACGGCAACCACGACGTGCAGACCGCGGCCTTCAACCTGCCGAATGACGAGCGCATCGTCGCCGAGATGGGCTCGAAGCGGATAATGCTCAAGAACTACCAGCAGGCGAAGTTCGGCCACACGCTGGTGCCGATCTCGAAAGTCGCGCTGGCCGCCGGCGACCAGCCGCACGTCGACTTCGAGGCCTTCTTCACGCACATCCTGATGCACGAGGTGATGCACGGCCTCGGCCCGACCAACACCGGCCGGGGCGGCACGGGCGGCGGCGTCCGGCCGGCGCTCAAGGAGCTGTACAGCACGATCGAGGAGGCCAAAGCCGACATCACGGGGCTCTGGGCCCTGCAGCAGCTGCTGGACAAGGGCGTGATCGACCCGGCCGGCGAGCGGCGCATGTACACGACCTTCCTCGCCTCGGCGTTCCGCACGCTGCGATTCGGCATGGATGCCGCCCACGCGCGCGGCATGGCCCTGCAGGTCAACTGGATGCTGGACGCAGGCGCTTATCGCGTGAATCCGGACGGCACGTTCGGCCTCGACCTGCGGCGCGCGAAGAAAGCCGCCGGGACGCTTTCGCGCGCGCTCCTGACGCTGCAGGCCACCGGCGACTACGAAGGCGCGAAGGCGCTGCTCGACCGGATGGTCGTGCTGCGCCCCGAGGTGCAGGCCGTGCTCGCGCGGCTCGGGGACGTGCCCGTGGACATCCGTCCTCGGTTCGTCACGGCCGATGCGCTGGAGCGCGAGTTTCCCTGAGGGCGTATTGCTTTGGCAGCGGCCTTGGCGTCCCGTCGCGGCGCGCGCACCGTGGTCGCGACCTGACCCTTGTGGAGCGAGCATGAACGCAGCGCCGTGGATCGCCTGTCTCGCCTTCGCGGCCGCCCAGGCGTCGGCCGCCACGATGGAGGAGGCGGCGCGCCTGTTCGAGGCGAAGCAGTGGGCGGCAGCAGCGGCCGCCTACGGGGAGATCGCCGCGCGGGAGCCCGCGAATGCCCTGGCGCTGATCCGCCTCGCGCGCGCACGTGCCGCGAACGGGCAGGACGCCGAGGCGCTCGGCGCGCTGGAGGCCTGGTTCGCGACCGGCGCGGGGTCCTACGCGGTGGCGATGAGCCTCCCCGAGTTCGAATCCCTGCGGGGCGATCCCCGGTTCGCCGCGATCGTGGATCCGCGGAAACCCTGCAACACGGCGGAGTTCCGCCAGTTCGATTTCTGGGTCGGCGACTGGGACGTGACTTCCGCCGCGGCGCCGGGCACGACCAGCCGCAACCGCATCACGCTGACCAACGACGGCTGCACGCTGCGCGAGGAATACACGACGCCCGCGGGCTACGCGGGAACCAGCCTCAATTTCTACGACGCCGCCCGCAAGCGCTGGCACCAGACCTGGATCGACAACCAGGGCGGGGCGCTGTACCTCGAGGGCGGCATCGAGGGCGACGCCATGGTGATGCGGACCGCCGGGGATCCCCTGAACGTGCAGCGCATCACCTGGACTCCGCTGGCCGACGGCGCTGTCCGGCAGCACTGGGAGTCGACGGCGGATGGCGGCAAGACCTGGACCACGGTCTTCGACGGCCGCTACACGCCGCGCGAGGGACGCTGATCGCGCGAGCCTGAATCCGGAAATTCCGGCAGCGGATCCGCGCATCGGGAGTTGCTGCCGGCGGTGGAGTGGCGTACAAGCCGCTCACATGGGGGATCTGGGCATACACGTGTGGACCGGGCAATCCGGACAGAAGTACCGCTACACGGTGTACATGTTCGGCACGGTGTTCGGACCGGGTCCGGCCAATTACATCTTCGCCCGCGAGACTCGGCCCGGCCAGTACCAGGCGCTCTACGTCGGCCACACCAATGACCTTTCGGAACCCTTCGAGGACCCGGTTGCCTCGGAGTGCCTGAAGCAGGGGCGCGTGACCCACATCCACGTCCGGCACACCGATTCGCGCGAGGAACTCCGGCGCGCGGAGCGTTCCGACCTGATCTCGGCATCCAGCCCGCCCTGCAACGCGATGCGCTGAATCGCGCCGCCGCCGATCGCCGCTCGCGGATCGGTTAAGCTGCGAGGACTGCGGTGGGCGCGTTTCGCGCCCGGAGGGCGGCAAATGGCCTGGTGGGCCTGGCTCGTGTTGGGCATCGGTTTGCTCGGCGTCGAGATGCTGGTGATCGACGCGCAGTTCTATCTGGTCTTCATCGGCCTTTCCGCGGCGCTCGTCGGGCTCCTCGGCCTGTTCGGCCTGGGATTGCCCGAGTGGTCGCAATGGCTGCTCGTCGCCGCGCTCTCGCTCACCGCGATGGTGACCTTCCGCCGGCGCATCTACGAGTTCGTTCGCGGCCGCGGCGGCCAGGTCGAGGAGCGGCTCACGGTCGGCGACCGCGTGCGGGTCGAGGCCCGCCTCGAGCCCGGCGAGAGCGGGCGCGTGGAGTACCGGGGGTCGAGCTGGACCGCGCGCAACAGCGGCGGGCAGCCGATCGAGGCGGGTCGCGAAGCGGTCATCGAGCGCGTGGACGGCCTGACCCTGCACGTCAAATCGGAGTAACCGGCATGGAATCCCTGTTCGTCGTCGCCGTCGTCGCGCTGCTCGCGATCATCATCATCTCCAGGACCGCGGTGGTCGTGCCGCAGCAGAGCGCCTACGTGGTCGAGAACCTGGGCCGCTACAGCCGCACGATCCAGGCGGGGTTCCACATCCTGGTGC
>ERZ1066138.131-NODE-131-length-24884-cov-7.970679_pt1 | contig 24884 bp, 27 predicted proteins | sample MGYA00382785_ERZ1066138 | MGnify/ENA primary metagenome ERZ1066138 (study PRJEB33369, sample SAMEA5778368) | biofilm metagenome | biome: Industrial cooling water; feature: Water cooling tower basin; material: Biofilm | place: United Arab Emirates | collected... | reverse complement strand
TCAACCTTGGTTAGGACGTGAACGAGGTCGGTTTCTGCCTCGGTCATGTAGTCCAGGATCATGCCGATGCCCACGCCCGCCATGATCGCATGCTTGATGGCAACGACCGAATTGACCCGGAAAGACGCGTGGCGCGGTTCCTGACCCTCGCGGCCGACCGTTTCCAGCCAGGTGATGGCGGGGAGGTGCTGCGAAGGCTGGCCGGAATACGAGATAATGCGGTGACCCCCAGTTTCGAGATCGGCCAAGGTTTCGGGAAGGCCGAAGCGGCGGACATACTGGGTGGAGGCCATGGCGCGAACCTTGGCTGTGAAGAGCGGCCGGCGGATCAACTCCGGCTGGTCTGGCTCGCGGGTCCAGATCGCGACATCGGCTTCGCGCATGGCGATGTCGATTTGCTCGTCGTCGAGAATGAGATCGACCCGAATGTCGGGGTAGAGATCCGCAAACTCCCGCATGCGGTGCGTCACCCAAACCGACCCCAAGCCGACGGGAGCGGCGACGCGCAAATCGCCGGATGGCTTCGTCGTCGTGTCAGAGAGAAGCAGTTCGGCGGTTTGCAGCTTGCTCATCACCTCGGCCACGGTGCGGTAGAGCAATTCGCCCTGCTCGGTCAGAACAAGGCCGCGTGCGTGGCGATGAAAAAGGGCGACCTTCAAATCTTTCTCGAGGGCGGATACCTGCCGCGAGACGGCGCTTTGACTCATATTGAGGGTGTCGCCAGCGTGCGTGAAGCTGCCGGCCGCGGCGGAGGCGTGGAAGATACGTAGCTTGTCCCAATCCATCGTCGGCGTGGTCCGGTTGAGGCCAGTTCGGAATCTGTTGTCCGGCCGTACGCGAGAATAGCTGTTCGGGATAACCTGGGCTTGTGTCCGGACGCCGCACGCCGTAGCATCCGAACGTCATGGGGCGCGTTACACCTAACGGCCCGCCGGCACGATTACCCGGCAATAGTGAGCAAAGAGGTTCAAGAATGACTGCCTTTCGACTGGCCTTCGTCATGGCCGCTACTTTGGCGGGCTCGGCATTGCCTGCCCATTCAGATCAGAAGGAGGCCACCAGGCTGTGGGAGACTGCGGGGTTCAAGAATCCCGAATCGGTCCTCTTCGACGCCGGCGCGTCGATGCTTTACGTCAGTAATGTGAACGGCGAGCCGACCGCCAAAGACGGCAACGGATTCATCTCGAAAGTTTCGCCGGACGGCAAGGTTCAGGTGATGGAGTGGGTGACCGGGCTCGATGCGCCGAAGGGGATGGCGATGGCGGGCGGCAAGCTCTACGCGGCCGATATCGACAAACTCGCAGAGATCGACATTGCGACCGGCAAGGTCGTGAAGACGTACGACGCGAAAGACGCCAAGTTCCTGAACGACGTGACAGCGGACAGCGCCGGCAACATCTACGTCAGCGACATGGCGACAGACACGATCTGGCGGCTTTCGAGCGGAACGTTCGAAATCTTCCTGCAAGACAAGGCGCTCGAGGGTCCCAATGGGCTGCTCGCGGAAGGCGACGACCTGATTGTGGGCTCGTGGGGGATCATTACCGAGGGGTTTTCCACCAAGACACCGGGGCACCTCAAGAAAGTCTCGCTCAAGGACAAATCGATCGCGTCGCTGGGTGACGGCACGCCGATCGGCAATCTCGACGGCGTGGAGCCACTGGGCGATGGCGCGTATCTCGTCACGGACTGGGTGGCGGGCAAAGTTTTCCGGATCGGGCGCAAAGGCAAAGTCCGCACGCTTGCCGAACTGGGACCGGGCACCGCCGATCTCGGCTGGGATCCGAAGACATCGACGGCGTTCATTCCGCAAATGCAGACGGGCGTCCTCTACGGTTACAAGATCGAGTAGAGGTTGGGCTCCGTCTGGATGGCGCGTGACGGCGAAAAACTCTCAGCGCGGTCCGGCAGCTTTCAGCCGCAGGACCGCGCTGAACGTATTTTCAGTGCGTTCGAACCAGATCGCGCCATCCCAGGCGTCGGCGATCTCGGCCACGATCGCAAGTCCCAGACCGGAACCAGGTTTTGACGTATCGAGCCGGTGGCCGCGGGTCAAAACATCGGTTTGAAATTCTTCCGGTATGCCGGGTCCGTCATCGCTGATGCGCAAGACAACTTCGCCGCCGCTCTCTTCGGCGGAAATCACGATGTGTTCGCGCGCATGGCGGGCAGCATTTTCAATCAAGCCGCCGGCCGCCTCGGCCAAATCATCCGGATGGATGGCGACACGCAGGTTTTCGGGAACCTCGATGCGCCACTGCCGGGCGATCCCGTCCGGCGTCTTGCGGACGACGTTGACCACGCGGTCCACGCAAGGCTTCAACCGTGACGCGACGAAACTGCCGCTCGACTTGAGGCGCGCTTTGGCGAGTTGGCGCTCGACGTGGCGCTGCATGGTTTCCGTGGCGGCGGCGATGTCGGCCGAGATTTCGGTTTCGCCTTTCGCTTTCAGTTTCGCAACGCCGCCGATCAGAACCTGGATCGGCGTGTTGAGCCCGTGCGCGAGATCGGCGGCGCGCGCGCGGGCTGTTTCGATCTGACGGTCGCGGGCGTCCAGCAGCGTATCGATCTCGCGCGTCAGCGGCTGCACTTCTTCGGGAAAGTCATGACCCAACCTCTGCGCCGTGCCCGAGCGGATGGCGGCGATGCGTTCCCTGATACTGGCAAGAGGGCGCAGGCCGAGCGAGACCTGAATCCAGGCCGCGGCGGCCAACAAAGCGCCGAGAAGAAAAAGAAAAGGGGTGAGCGAGGTGGCGAAACCGAAGACCGCCTTATTCACGTCGGTCTCGTCGATGGCGGCGGCAATGCGGACCCGTTCGCGCCCGAGGCGTGCCGGCAATTCGACGCGCTTTTCCAGAACGTAGAGGGTCTGGTCCGAAGGTCCGGCAACGCGATGGTGGTGGGCGTGATCGTCGACGGATGACGGGGCCGGGAGCGTGATCGTGAAATCCCATAGCGACCGGGAGCGCAGGACGGCGTCCGTCGATTCGAAGTTTGTCTGCCAATAGAGACCCGACAGCGGACGGCTAAAGCGTGGATCGGCGGGCGACGTGGCGACGATGAATTGGCCTTGCGGCCCGCGATCGATGCCCGCGATCAACTGATCGATGTGGGCGGACAGTTCCTGGTCGATCCAGTTTTTGACGTGGCGTTCGAACAGCAGCGAGAGCGCAACGGCGGCGATCGCCATGGCACAGAGCAGGAAGGCGGTTGCGCCGAGCAGCAGGCGGAGTTTGAGCGAACCCGCCGTCACGTTTCGCCGTCCGGGATGAGGTAGCCAAATCCGCGCCGGGTTTCGATGGAATTCGGGCCAAGCTTCTTGCGCGTGCGCATGAGGAGGGCTTCGAGCGCGTTGGCTTCGCGGGAGTCCTCGTCGCCGTAGAGGTGTTCGAGTAGTTCAGTGGGAGGGACGACGCGACCCTTGTTGTGGGCCAGAAAAGAGACCAGCCGATATTCCAGAGCAGTCAAAGAAATGGCAGCGCCATTGACGGTCACGCGCATGAGCCGCGTATCGACCGCGATCGGGCCGGCTTCGATGATTGCACTGGCGTGGCCGGCCGAGCGGCGGATGAGGCCGCGCACGCGGGCGACGAGTTCGGGCATCTGGAACGGCTTTGGCAAATAGTCGTCGGCGCCCGCGTCGATGCCTTCGACACGTTCCGGCCAGGAGCCGCGGGCGGTGAGGATGAGCACGGGCAACGTGCGGCCGGCCGCGCGCCATCGTTTCAGGACGGTGAGGCCATCGAGTTGCGGCAGGCCCAAATCGAGAACCGCGAGATCGAACGTTTCGGTGTCGCCCTTGAACCAGGCTTCTTCGCCGTCGGCGGCGAATTCGCAGAGGTAGCCCGCTTCGTTGAGCGCCGTGCCGACGTCGGCTGCGATCCGGGCGTCGTCTTCGACCACAAGTATTCGCATCAATCGTCGTCTTCGATTTTGAGAAGTTCTCCCGTGGCGGCGTCGAGTTCGACTTCCTGCACGCGGCCGTTCGGGCGGAGCACCTTGAGGTCGTATTTGATGATCCCGTCGTCGTATTCGAGTTCCGTCTCGATCAGCTTGCCGGGCACGACGTCCGCGATGCGATCGAGGATGGTTTCGAGGGACAGAATGCGCCCGCTTTCCACCAACCGCCGCGCGGCCTCGTGACCGATGTCGTCGTCATCGGCGCGCACGGTTGACGCCGCGCCGGTTGCCAAGGCGGCGGCAGCGACAACACCTGCAAGTCTCTTTATCGACCTCGACATGATGCCTTTTTCGCGCTTGCAGGCTGACAGGGGCCTGACAGCGGGGGTCAGTGGGGTGTCAGGGTGGGGATGGCAAAGTCGGCCTCATGCTGGCGACCCTGCCAGTGATCATGACAGGAGACTAAACCATGCGCAAATTCGCACTCGCGGCCGCCGTGCTCGCCACCGCCGGCCTTAGCGCCCCGCTGCTCGCCGATGATGACCGCAACCGGCTGAACGTGCCGGCGGCTGACTGGAAGTCGGCGGCTGAGATCAAGGATCGGATGGTTTCGGCCGGCTACTCGGTGCGCGAAATCGAGACGGACGACGGCGTTTACGAAGTCGATGTCGTCGACAAGGACGGCACGAAGATGGAACTTCACGTTCATCCGGCGACGGGCGAAATCCTGCGCGGTTACGACGACTAACCCCTTGCATTCGGCACGATGCGAAAAGGCCCGGCTTTCCAGCCGGGCCTTACTTTTTGCCGATCAGAACGCTTCGGCAAGCACGCTGGTCATTACTCGGCGGCTGCGGCGTGGACGTTTGCGTGAGCGAGGAAGCGTTCGGCTTCCAGCGCCGCCATGCAGCCCATGCCGGCCGCGGTGACGGCCTGGCGGTAGGTTTCGTCTTTCACGTCGCCGGCGGCGAACACGCCGGGAATGTCGGTTGCCGTGGAATCCGGCTTGGTGATGAGGTAGCCGCCGGGCGTCATCGGCAATTGACCCTTGAACAGTTCGGTGGCCGGCGAATGGCCGATGGCGATGAAGACGCCGTCCGTCTTGTGGTCGGTGACCTTGCCGGTCTTGACGTTCTTCAAGCGCACGCCTGTGACCGTCTTCGGGTCGGCGTTGCCGGTGATTTCCTCGATGGCGGAATCCCAGATCACTTCGATCTTGGGGTTCTTCATCAGCCGGTCTTGAAGGATTTTTTCCGCGCGGAAGCTGTCGCGGCGATGGACGACCGTGACCTTGCTGGCGAAGTTCGTGAGGAACAGCGCTTCTTCAACGGCGGTGTTGCCGCCGCCCACGACCACGACGTTCTTGCCCTTGTAGAAGAAGCCGTCGCAGGTCGCGCAGGCCGATACGCCGAAGCCCTTGAAGTTGTCTTCCGAAGGGATTCCCAGCCAGCGCGCCTGGGCGCCCGTGCAGATGATGAGGACGTCGCAGGTGTAGGTGTCGCCGCTGTCGCCTTCGAGACGAAACGGCCGGTTCTTCAAGTCCACCTTGACGATGTGGTCCATGATGTTTTCGGTGCCGACGTGCTCGGCCTGGGCGCGCATCTGCTCCATGAGCCAGGGGCCCTGGATCACGTCGGCAAAGCCCGGGTAGTTTTCCACGTCGGTGGTGATGGTGAGCTGGCCACCCGGCTGACTGCCCTGGATCATGACCGGCTTCAACATCGCGCGGGCCGCATAGATCGCGGCGGTGTAGCCGGCCGGACCGGAGCCGAGGATGATTACCTTGGAGTGCCTGGTGGGGGTCATGATCGATTTCCAGTGGAAGCGCCGAGTTGGATGCGGCACCCAGCCCTACGAACGAATAGGGGGCCGCGTTTCACATGGGGCTTCATATAGCGCTGCGGGGGCGATTGTGCGAGACCCCGGCGGCCCGAGCGATCAGTCGCGCAGGAGAAAGCCGATGGCCGCGCGTACAACTTGGGGAGAAGAGAGGATTTTCCGGTGGCCGGTGCCGTCGAAGGGCATCAGTTCGGCGGTGGGACAGTTTTGCACGATGGCCTCGGAATGCTCGAAGGGGATTTCGAGGTCGTCGCGGGAGTGAATGAGCAGGGCAGGGCGATTGGCGGCACGCAGGAGGTGCGAGGCCGTAAAGGTCGGCAAACGGCGATGCGCGATCCGCTCTAGATGGCGTTCGAAGTTGACGCGGGCGGCCGGCGTCATACTGCGGGCATCGGCGAACTCGCGCGTGATTTCGCCGAACTCGTCGGGCGGACCGATGAGCACGTAGCGCTTGAAGTCGTACTTGCGGCGAAAGGGTGGGCCGCCGCCGCCGGCATGAAGCACCGCGAAGCAGCCCATCGAATGGGCGAGCGCGTAGTCGGGCTGGAAGGCATCCGCCACGCGCAGAACCGATTCGGTGTAGTCGACGAGGCTCGCGCGCGTGCGCTTGCATTTGCCGTGGGCCGGAGCATCGAGAAGAACCGCGCGGGCGCCCATGTGGCGGAGGCGTTCGCCGAACAGCGTCATGAACGACGCCTCGGCGGTCCAACCATGAGCCACGAGAATGGTCGCGCGCGGTGTATCGGTTTCGGGTTCGAAGACGTAGACGGGGATATCGCCGTGGGGTGAGGGTACGGTGTGGCGGTGCGCGTCCTTCAGAAACCGTCGCGCGCGGCGAACCAGGAACGTGTGGCCGGCTTCGCGCCGCTCAGACCGATGCGGTTCGCAGAAATGGCGGTATGCGAGATCGCCCGCACGCTGTGGGGAGCGGCGGCTCAACTCCGATAGGTCAGGCACGTCGGCTGAGGCCCAGACACGCGATGGAACCGGGCGTCCGACGATACGCTTCTGAGGCAACACGATGGGCCGCCCTGCGAGTGAACTTTGATCGACGATCTGCAGCATACCGGGAAAACTGCGGCTCAGCGGCCCGGTTCCCCGTCTTGTAGGTGGTAGCTTACCAGTTCTGATCGCCAATCGAGTGGCCGTGCGGTCGCAGCGACGTTTGCGGCGGGTGTGCGACACCTTCTTCTTGTGACCCAATGCCTGCGATGCTATGGCCCGCCCCCGGTGTCCGGCCGGGGCGAATTCATTGCGGGCGGCGTGAACAGCGGGGACGGTCATGGCCGACGACATCGACTGGGGTTCCGCTACCGCGCCGACGCTGGCCACGTTCGAAGTGCTGGCGACGCAAGCATGGAACCGGCTGCCCGCAGATTTCCGGCAGATGTGCGGCGACCTCGTCATCCGCTGCGAAGATTTCGCCATCGACGAGGTGCTCGACGAGCTCGGCATCGAAAGCCCGTTCGATCTGATGGGGCTTTATCAAGGCGTAAGCCTCGACAAGAAAAGCGTTTCCGATACGCCGCGCGAGCCGGACATGGTGTTTTTGTACCGCCGGGCGATCCTCGATTACTGGGCCGACGAGGGCGAGACGCTGGGCGACCTCATCACGCATGTGCTCGTGCATGAGATTGGGCACCACTTCGGTTTTTCGGACGCCGATATGGAAGAGATCGAGCAGGAAGCAATGGGCTGAGAACCGGGCAGATTCTGGCGCTGATGCCGGCACAACACGCCGGCAGCGATACGGACGGACCGGGGCTTGCACTGAGAGGACGCATGGGCAATGGTAGGCTCATACGTCGCCTGTTGACGGGAAGAATTTTTCCGGAACGATCATGGCTTTAGGACGAATTGCGCTCAGTCTGTTGGCCGGGTTCTTAATGGCCGGGTCCGTGCCGTCGGCAGCCGACGACAGCGTGCCCACACCGGAAGAGTATTCCGCGCATGTCGGCGGCGCGCCGATCCTCAAGCCGGGCGAACTGACGCTCGACGGCCGGCGGCAGGTGTGCGGTCAGAGACCGACCGTGATCGACAGGAATCTCGATGACTACGGTGCGGCCTATCCGGGCTTCCTGATCCTCAACCCAAAGCTGATGGACCGGGTTTCGACCCCGGTGAAACTGTGGATCTACGCGCACGAGTGCGGCCATCAGTTCCGCGGACCCGACGAGGAAACGGCGGACTGCTTTGCCGTGCAGCGCGGCCGCCGCCAAGGCTGGCTGACGGAAGGCGGCCTTGAAGAAGTGTGCAAATTCATCGCTCCGGCCAAGGGGTCCAGCATGCACCTGTCCGGCTCCCACCGCTGCGAATACATGCGCAAGTGCTACGCGGACCCCACAATCCGCTGAAGAGTTATCCCCGCCGTTGCAATCGCCCGTAGGCTGGTCCCGTTGATCCGGCGCTTCGCCGGATTGCGGGCGGGGCCGTCCATGCGCGTTGCGGATTATTCGAAACGAATTCTGGCGTTGGCCGAAATCCTCCACCGGTGGGCTGGGCAATTGATGAAACTCGACGGCGCGCGGCGCGAGAAGGTGGCGCGTTATGCCGAGGAAATCGCCGCGACCTTGGCACGGGCGGCAGAGGCGCATTTGAAGCTGGACGCAGACCCTTCCTGCGCACAGGCCCAGCGGGCTCTGGTGCGCGAATTCGGGCGGATTTCGGGATATCTGGAAACCATTGTCGGCGTGCTGCATCGCCATCTTGACGGGCGCAAGCTGGCTGGCGTTAAAAGGCGGCTCGAACTGCTTCGTCCGACCGAGCCGGCGGTTCGTCCTCCGGCTCTCCCCGCCGGCCTGCACCATGCGGCGGGCGACCGGCTGACGGCGGCGGAAGGTTATTTCAGGGCTCTCGCCGATGCATTGCGGGCGTAACGGACGCGCGCCCACCGAAGAGGATGCGATGGACAAATTCGTCAAGCTTACCGGGGTCGCCGCCCCGCTGCCGCTGCGCAACATCGACACCGACATGATCATTCCCAAGCAGTTCCTGAAGACGATCAAGCGAACGGGGCTCGGCAAGTCGCTGTTCTTCGAGATGCGCTATGACAATGCGACGGGCCGCGAGATCGAGGATTTCGTGCTCAATAAGCCGGCGTATCGCAATGCGCAGATTCTGGTGACCGGCGAGAACTTCGGCTGCGGGTCCTCGCGCGAACATGCGCCGTGGGCGCTCCTCGATTTCGGCATCCGTTGCGTCATCGCACCGGACTTCGCCGATATTTTCTATAACAACTGCTTCCAGAACGGCATTCTTCCGATCAAGCTGCCGCAAGAGGACGTCGACAAACTGATGGACGACGCGCAGCGGGGAGCGAATGCCACGCTGACGGTCGATCTGGAAGCGCAGGAGATCAGGGGACCGGACGGCGGCGTGATCAAGTTCGAGATCGATCCGTTCCGCAAGCATTGCCTGCTCAATGGGCTGGATGCGGTCGGGCTTACCATGCAGAAGCAGGGTGCGATCAAATCGTTCGAGGAGAAGACGGCCGCCTCGCGTCCATGGTTGTGAACGGAGGACCAAAAATGGCCAAAGCAGTTCACATGATGGTGCGCGTGTTGGACGAGGCGCGCTCGGTTGATTTTTATTCGCAGTGTTTCGGATTGAAAATTGCCGAACGGCGCGAGTGGCCGGATTTCTCACTCACCTACATGAGCAATCCGGAAAACGACTTCGAAGTGGAATTGACGGTCAACAAGGGCCAAACCGAACCCTACAATCTGGGCAACGGGTATGGGCACGTTGCATTCGTGGTCGATGACCTGGATGCCGAGCATGCGCGAATCAAGGCCGCGGGCTACAGCCCGAAGGACATCAAGGAAATGACCCACGACGGCCAGCCGTTCGGGCGGTTCTTCTTCATCGATGATCCCGACGGCTACAAGATCGAAGTGCTCCAACGCCGCGGCCGGTTCAAGTGAGCGACGAACTCAAATTCGATGCGGCGATGATGGGGCGGCTCGCGCAGGCCTTGGCGTTCATCTGCGGAGCGGACCATCCGGCGACGGTCGCGCTGAAAAAGGCTGCGGAAACCGGCGCGGAAAAGGATGCCAAAGCGGCGCGCGCCCAATTCCTGAAAGTGAAGCCCAACGAGCGGCGCGCGGCGCTGGCGATGCTCGACGACTGACCCCTGCCTTTAGGCTATTGCGGGCGGTGTGCTGCGGGCCAGCATCAGGGCATCGCGAAGTGCGACGGCAAAGTCCTTTTTCTCCTCGGCATTGAGGAAGCGCGCGAACTCGAATTCATTGCCGTGCGCTGCGAGTTTGAGATCGGCACTCCCGTCCGGCCACTCGTTGAGCAGCACGCGGACCCAATAAGGGTTGAAGTCGAAGGAGCGGCTGCGGCCGGACGGCTGGACCTGCGTGATCTTCAACAACTCGGGCGACAGCTCCACCAGTTCATAGGCCTTGCCGGAGCGATAGTTGACTTTGAAGGCGATGTAGATCGCCAGGACGTCTAACCCGTAGAAGCCCAGAACCGGCCAGGCGCCAATCAGGTAGAAAGCGATGCCTGTTGCCGCGCTCACGAAACCGATGAATGCGAGCAGGATCAGGAATCCTCCGTGGGGTAGAGACCGGTGAGGATGGAGGATCGCCCGGAAGGTCCGGGACTCTTGCGTGGTGGCCGGGTTTGCCGTCATGTCGAGATGCTTTGCTGCTGGTCCGATCGCATGAAACCTCTCTCCGCAAAAAAAAGAAAGACCACTTTGACTGGAACGTTCCCGGACGGGCCTGCCGGGCGGCCGACCGTTGCGCGCACAACACCCCGCCGCCGCAAGCGTACGCCGGAAGAGGTTCAAGAGATTTTCCGGCGATTTCATGCTCTCGCGCCGGAGCCGAAGGGCGAATTGGCGTACTCCAACCCGTTTACTCTTGTGGTGGCGGTGGTTCTTTCGGCACAGGCCACGGACGCAGGCGTCAACAAGGCGACGCGGGCCTTGTTCCAGCTTGCCGACACACCAGAAAAAATGGTGGCGCTGGGGGAAGAAAATGTTCGCGAGCTGATCAAGACGATCGGGCTTTATCGCAACAAGGCGAAGAACGTCATTCTTCTATCCGAGAAACTGATCGCGGAGCATGGGTGCGAAGTTCCAGGGGATCGCGACAAACTGCAATCGCTGCCGGGCGTCGGGCGAAAAACGGCGAACGTGGTCTTGAACATCGCCTTCCACCAGCCAACGATGGCGGTCGATACGCATGTCTTCCGGGTGTCGCATCGCCTCGGGCTTTCCAAGGGCAGCACGCCGGACGCGGTCGAGTGCGATCTCATGCGGATCGTTCCGGAGTCCTATCTCATGCATGCGCACCATTGGCTGATCCTGCACGGGCGCTACACCTGCAAAGCGGTGAAGCCGCTTTGTGGGACCTGCGTGGTGGCCGACCTATGTTTCGCCAAGGACAAGCGCGCATGAATTTCCAGCGAGCCGGGGTACTCGCGGCGTGCGGATTCGCGATCTGGAGCGGCGGACTCCTCGCCGCGGAGACGGCGCGGCCGTTGACGCACGGTCGCGAGGTGTCGCGTGAGCTGGTTGGTCCGGACGGCGTGAATTGGCGTGGCGGACGGCATGTGGAGAGCGGGGTTATTTCGGATGCCAAGCGCCCGGACTATGCGGTGCAAATTGATGCGGGCGCGACCTATGACGGATTTGAGGTTGGCGGTCCGCATGTTCTCATTGACGGCGTGACGATCAACGGTGCGCTCGATATTTCGACGCGGATGCCGGTCGTGCTGCGCCGGGTGACACTCTTCGCGCCCGAGGTGATGCCATGGCTGGTGCTGGTCAGGCCGGGCGCGGGCGCGGTGCATGTGCTCTGGTCCGACATCGGCGGCTCTTTTTCCAAACGCAGTGCCTCGCCGCACGTGGGCGTGGCGCTGGCGCTTAGGGGAGACGGCGCGCGCGTGTACCGTTCGCGGATCGGCGCAGCGGCGGATGCCGTGCAGATTGCGGGCCGGGATATCCGGATTGTGGAAAGCGAGATCGCAAATTTGTTGTCGAAGACCGGCGATCACAACGACGCCATCCAGATGTTCGACACCGCGTTGGACGTGGAGATCGTTCGCAATCGCATCGAGAACCGGCATGCGCAGACGAGTGCCATCACGGTTCTGGGGCGCAATGTGGTGATCGTGGACAATCATCTGGCTGGCGGGGGCTGGACGATCTACGGCGGCGCCAAGCGGAACGGTAAAGGCGGGGGAGATGCCTCAGGCGTGCGCGTCGAAGGCAACGTCTTTGCGCGGGGTATTTTTCCAAAGATGGGATCGTTCGGTCCCGTGACGTACTGGCCGGCGGGCTCCGGCAGCGTCTGGCGCGGCAATCGCGACGAACAGGATCGCGCTATTTCGCCGTGATCGCGGCGGCCGGCCCGTCTTGGCGCACGGCAATGCCGGCGGCTGCCAGATGCTTTTTGGCCTGACCGATCGTGTAGGTGCCGAAGTGGAAGATGGAGGCGGCGAGCACGGCGCTGGCGTGGCCATCCCTTACGCCATCGACAAGGTGATCGAGATTGCCGACGCCGCCGGACGCGATGACGGGAACGGGGACAGCGTCGGCAATGGCGCGGGTGAGGGCGATGTCGAAGCCGGCCTTGGTGCCGTCGCGGTCCATGGACGTGAGCAGGATCTCGCCGGCGCCGAGAGCGACAACCTCCCTGGCATAGGCGATGGCGTCGATGCCTGTCGGTTTGCGGCCGCCATGGGTGAAGATTTCCCAACGGTCTTGTTCGCCGGGTTCGGACACCTTCTTGGCGTCGATCGCGACGACGATACACTGCGCGCCGAACTTCTCGCTCGCTTCCTTGACGAACGCGCGGTTGAAAACGGCGGCGGTGTTAATGGACACTTTGTCCGCGCCGGCTTCCAGCAATTTGCGGATGTCGTCGACGGTGCGTACGCCGCCGCCGACGGTGAGCGGCATGAAACAGCGTTCGGCGGTGCGTTCGACGATATCGAAAATGGTATCGCGGTTCTCGTGGCTGGCGGTGATGTCGAGGAAGCACAGTTCGTCGGCACCGGCCGCATCGTAGGCGGCGGCGGCTTGGACGGGATCGCCGGCGTCGATGAGGTCGACAAAGTTGACCCCTTTGACCACGCGGCCGTCTTTCACGTCGAGGCAGGGGATGATGCGGATCTTGAGGCTCATGGGCGTGACCTAGCGCATGACACCGGACGGCGGCAAGGCATGTCGCACTAGGTTGTCCGGCTGCGGGCGAAAGCAATGACGGCGGTCAAAGCGATGGCAGCGGCGGCGGTTGCGCCGACAAATCCGGCGATGGGGGCGCCGGTCATGGCCGCGCCTGTCAGGGCAGGACCGACAATACCGCCCGTTGTATACATCAGAATGAAGGCGGCATTGGCGGTGGCGAGCTGGCTCGGCTCGACCTCCTGGCCGAGCATGGCGAGACCCAGCGTGTAGAGGCCGATTACAGCCGCGCCCATGACCGCGATCAGCGCGAAGGCCAAATCGGGGGAACCGAGTATCCGGGGAAAAACGGCGATCAAGGCGACGTAGATCAGCCCAAGAGCGACAAGCAAAATCTGACGCGAGATGCGGTCGGCGAGCCAACCCAGACCATATTGTGTCAGCAAGCCACCGACGATCAGGGCGGTGAGGAGGCGAACCGCCGAGCCCTCGTCCATGCCGCCGGCGATCGCGAGATTGGGCAGCAGAGCGAAATGTGTGGTTTCGAGGAAACCGCCGAGAAATGCGCCAGCCATGGCAGCCGGCGCAAGGCGCATGCCGCCGATGAGGCCGGTCGCAGGTTCGTGGGCGAGATCGGGGGCGAGGTTGCGGGCGAGGTAAATTGGAACGGCGGCAAGCAGCGTGCCTAGTGCGCCAATCGTGTAGGCCCAGTGTCCCTCGATGCCGACGTGTTCGAGAAGGAGGGGGCCGATGGCGAACCCGGAAAAGAACGAGACGGCATAAAATGAAATGACGCGGGCGCGATGGGAATCCTCGGCGATGTGGTTCACCCAGGTTTCGCCGACGATCCACGGCAGCGCGATGGTCGCGCCCATGAGGAAGCGCAGGGCGATCCAAGCGGCGGTGTTGGCGGTGAGGTAGAGAGAGGCGTAGGCGATGGCGCAAAGGGCGCAGCCGAGCGTGATCGCTGTTGCGGGGCGCATGCGGGCGACGGCATAGGGAAGGACCGGCAGGAGCAGCAGGATCGCGACGGACGGCGCGGCGCCGGCAAGACCGATGATCCACGCGGGCTCGCCGCGCGCTTCGAGCGCCATCGCCGTCAAGGGATAGCCGAGGCCGAAGGCGATGCCGACGCCGAAGGACGACAGAATGACCGCCGTCAGGCTCTTGCGGCGGAAAGATGCCCGGTCCGTCAACGGTTCGACGCTTGCTTCCATCGCCAGATGCCTTTATTCAACGATGTTGAAATATCGGGCTGGCCGCGCAATGGCAAGGGGCATCTTTCAACAATGTTGAAAAAAGGGCAACCAAGGGGCCAGCGCGGGCTCGACGACGGGGCATTGCTGGAAGCGGCGCTGGCCGAAATGGAGCGTACGGGGGTCGACAATTTCTGGTTGCGCTCTGCGGCCAGGGCGATCGGCTGCGATCCCGCGGCGCTGATCTACCGATTTGGCTCGCGGGAAGGTTTGGAGCGCGCGGTGGCAGATCGCCTGCATGCGGGGATCGCGGCGCCGGATCGCGCGCGGCCGTGGCGCGAGCGGCTGACGTCCATGTCGCGGCAATATCGCAAGGTCGCGCAATCCTATCCGCGCACGTTTCCGCTGCTGATGCGGCATTGGACGACGGGGCCGCAGGATCTCGTGCTATGCAACGACGCGTTCGCGGCACTGGAAGAGGCCGGCGTTCCGCCTGTCCATGTGCCGGCCGTCGAGTGCGGCATGTACGCGGCGCTCTTGGGATTGTGTGCCGGAGAGGCCGGGGGACTCACGGGCCGGCCCAGTAGGGACATGCTGAAGGAGATCCGCGCGACGCCGGGGTTGACGAAAATGCAGGGCCTGCTGCCGGTCATCCGGCAACTCGATGCCGACGCCGTATTCGAGACGCATATCAAAATTCTTCTCGACGGTATCGAGACCTTCGCGCGTCACGCGAAGCCGAAAGGTGCTAAGGCCCAGACGAAGGTGCGGCGGAAGAGGATGTGAGGGAATGCATACGTTTTTCGTTTATGTGGCGGCGGCGGTGGCGGAGATTGCCGGTTGCTTCGCGTTCTGGGCCTGGCTGAAATCCGGGGCGAGCGTGCTTTGGCTCATTCCAGGTGTTGGGCTGCTTGCGGTCTTCGGCCTGCTGTTAGCGTTCATTCCGGCCGAGGCGGCGGGACGGGCGTTCGCGGCTTACGGCGGTGTTTACATTGTTGCGTCGCTGATCTGGATGGGAGCCGTCGAAGGCGTTCGGCCCGACCGCTTCGACTTGGCCGGGGCTGCCATATGTCTTGCCGGCGCCGCCATAATCCTCCTTGCGCCGCGGGGTGGTTGAGGGCTAATCCAGCCCCTTCATCCAGAAGGCCGCTCGTTTCATGTCCCGCAAGCCGCCCCATGCCGCGCTCGCACCGGCCGTCCGCCCCGAATGGGACCGGGCGCGGCGCATCGTGGTAAAAATCGGCTCCGCACTGCTGGCCGACAGGGCGACGGGAGACTTGAAATCCGATTGGCTCGCGTCGCTGATCGAAGATGTGGCCGTGCTCCGCAAGGCGGGACGGCAGGTCGTGCTTGTCTCTTCGGGGGCCGTGGCGCTCGGTCGATTCAAGCTGGGACTGCCTAAGGGTGCGCTCGAATTGGAGCAGAGCCAGGCGGCCGCGGCTGTCGGGCAAATCAGTCTTGCGGCGGCCTATCAGGCGCTGGCTGGGCAGCACGGCATGACGGTCGCACAAATTCTGCTGACACTCGGGGATACGGAACAGCGCAAGAGATACCTCAACGCACGTCACACCATTGAGACGCTGCTCGATCTCGGCGCCATACCCGTGGTGAACGAGAACGATACGGTCGCGACCGCGGAGATCAAGTATGGCGACAACGATCGCCTGTCGGCGCGGGTCGCATCGATGGTTTCGGCGGACTGTCTCGTGCTGCTCTCCGATATCGACGGGCTCTACACCGCGCCGCCGCATGCCGATCCGTCGGCGCGGCACATACCTGTCGTCACCGACATCACTCCGGAGATTGAGGCAATGGCGGGGGCGCCCGGCACGGAGCTTTCCAAGGGCGGCATGAAGACCAAGATTGAGGCCGGCAAGATTGCATTGGGTGCCGGAACGAACATGGTCATTGCTACAGGCGCCGTGATGCATCCGTTGCGTGCCATCGCAGAAGGCTCGACGGTGACATGGTTCCTCGCCAGCCAGGACCCGGTGACGGCCAAGAAGCGGTGGATCGCGGGGCAACTCGAGCCGCGCGGCGTGCTGCACATCGATGCGGGCGCCGAGAAGGCGCTCCTATCCGGCAAGAGCCTGTTGCCGGCGGGCGTGACGCGGGTGGACGGTGTGTTCGACCGGGGTGATGCCGTCATCATCCGGTCGCCGGACGGCCGCGAACTGGGCCGCGGTCTGATCGCCTATCCAAAGGCCGAGGCGGACAAGATCGCGGGCAAGCGCAGTGCCGACATCGAGGCGCTGATCGGCTACAACGGCGGCGATGAACTCATTCATCGTGACGATATGGCCTTGTCGAGGAAATGATGTCAGCACGGCCGGAACAGAAATCCGAAGATATGCGTCGGGCGATGCTCGCCATCGGGCGGGCCGCGCGCGCGGCATCGCGTGAGCTGGCGCTCGCATCGCCTGAGTCGAAGCGTGCGGCGCTACGCGCCATGGCGACCCATCTCCGGCAGGACGGGTCTGCCATCCTGAAGGCTAATGCGGCGGATGTGGAGGCAGCCCGTGCTGGCGGACTCGGACACGCCTTCATCGACCGATTAACGTTGACCGATGCCCGGATCGACGCGATGGCGCGGGGGCTTGAGGACATCGCGGAGCTGCCGGATCCCATCGGTACGACGCTCAGTGCTTGGACGCGGCCCAACGGCTTGAACATCGCGCGCGTTCGCGTGCCCATCGGCGTCATCGGCATCATTTACGAAAGCCGGCCGAACGTGACGGCAGACGCGGGCGGGCTCGCCGTGAAGGCGGGCAATGCCGCGATCCTGCGGTCGGGATCGGATGCCTTCCGGTCGGCCGGCGCCATACATGCGTGTCTCGTAGCCGGATTGAAGGCGGCCAGGTTGCCCGAAACCGCCATTCAACTCATACCGACGACTGACCGCGCCGCTGTCGGTCACCTGCTTTCGGGGCTCGACGGGACGGTGGACGTCATCGTGCCGCGCGGCGGCCGCTCGCTCGTGGAGCGCGTGCAGCAGGATGCACGGGTGCCGGTGTTCGCGCATCTGGAAGGCATTTGTCACACCTACGTGGATAAGGCCGCCGATCTCGACATGGCGAAGCAGATCGTCGTCAACGCCAAAATGCGCCGGACGGGAATTTGCGGCGCCACCGAATGCCTGCTCGTCGATAAGGCAGCGCCCAAGGCCGTCATGGGGACGCTGGTCGCGGCATTGCTCGAAGCCGGCTGCGAAGTGCGCGGCGACGAGGCTGCGCGCGCCGCCGATGCACGGGTCAAGCCTGCGGCGGCGACCGATTACGGCAAGGAGTTCCTCGACAGCATCATTGCGGTGAAGTCGGTCGATGGCGTGGACGGCGCGATCGATCACATCACGCGGTTTGGCTCGCAGCACACCGATGCCATCGTGACCAACGACGAGGACGCGGCGGCGCGGTTCCTGACCAACGTCGATAGCGCCATCGTGCTCCACAACGCCTCCACGCAGTTCGCGGATGGCGGCGAGTTCGGGTTCGGTGGCGAGATCGGCATCGCAACGGGCAAGATGCACGCGCGCGGACCGGTTGGCGTGGAGCAGCTGACAAGTTTCAAATATGTCGTGCGCGGCACGGGACAGGTCCGGCCGGGATAAGCCGGCGATGCGGGCCAGGGCGCGGACGCTGCGGATGTTTCGCACGGACTGCGCTTGAACCCGCACCGGCAGGTTTCCCCGGCACGCTTGACCGCGCGCGGCCGGACATGATTCAGTGTTCGGATCAATCGATCAGGTGGCCTGTCCATGCGCCGAGCCGTGCCCCGTTTCGTTCGCGAGTGTCTCGCAGGGCTATTGATTCTTACCGGCACGACGCAGTCCGTCGAGGCTGAAACGTCGGCGAAACAGCCGGCTGGATCGTGGCAATCGGTTGCCCCGATCTTCCAGACGCGATGTGTCGCCTGTCACAGTTGCTACAACGCGCCGTGCCAACTCAATTTGCAAACGTATGGCGGCGCCACGCGCGGGGCTGCAAAGACAAATGTTTACGACGGTACGCGGCTGAAGAGCGTGCTGCCGAGCCGGCTCGGCATCGATGCGCAATCGACGGTCGCGTGGCGGGAGAAGGGTTTCTTCGATGTCTTGAGCGCTGGCCGCGCCGATCAAAGTCTACTCCTCAGGCTCACGCGCCTGCGGCAGCAGCACGGACAGGCACAACCACAAAAGCAGGCCGCGGAAAGTCTGGTTTGCCCGGTCGAATTGACCGATCCTCGCCTCGACGATCCGGAGAAGCTGCAAGCGCTCGGCATGCCCTATGGATTGCCGGCGCTTTCTGACTCAGAGATCGATGCGATCGAATCCTGGATCGCTCAAGGCGCGAAGGGACCGGCGACCACTGCCCGCGATAGCGCAAGGTCTTTGCCGAAAAATTCCGAAACAGACGTGCGCGCTTGGGAAGAGTTCTTGAACGCTTCCGGACGGCGTGAGGCGCTCGTCAGCCAATACATCTACGAACATCTTTTTCTGGCGCATCTGCATTTTTCCGCCGACCGGGACCGCGACCAACCTGCGGGCGGAGCTGTGCCGCCGGCGCAGAAGACGCACTTCTTCAGGCTGGTGCGGTCGAGAACCCATTGCGATGCGGGGATCGACGAGATCGCCACGCGGCGACCGGCGGACACGGTGGGTTCGGGGCCGATGTTCTACTGCTTGGCGCCGGTCGAGCAAGTGATCGTCGAGAAGACGCACATTCCTTACGCGCTTTCGGCGGCGAAACTGGAGCGCCTGCGAAACTTGTTTCTGAGCGGGGACTGGAATGTTGCGGAGGGTGTGTTCAAATCCGCCGAGGATGATCCGAACCCGTTCCGGCGTTTTGCCGATATTCCGGTGCGGGCGCGGTATCAGTTCCTGCTCGACGACGCGCACTATCACATCGCGACTTTCATCAAGGGGCCGGTCTGCAACGGGTCGTCGGCCGTCAACTCGATTCAAGAGCAGTTTTTCGTCTTCTTCCTTGCCCCCGGTGCCGACAGCATGGTGCTGCTGCCGTCGTTTTCCGCGGCGGCTGAAAGCAAGCTCAAGCTTCCCGGTGAGTACGGCAGCGATGTTGGGATCGCGCAGGATCTGGGTCTGCTCAAGCGGATCGTCGATTACCGGGAAAGCTACCGGCGCTTGCGTGCCGATAGCGTGCGCCGCCTCAGGCCGTCAGGATACTCGCTCACCGATATCTGGGATGGCGATGGAGACAATCCCAACGCGGTGCTGACCGTGTTTCGCCACTACGACAACGCGGCGGTGGTGCGGGGCGCCGTGGGCGATCTTTCGAAGACTGCGTTCGTTCTCGACTACGCGCTGTTCGAGCGGCTCGTTTACAACTTGGTCGTGGATTTCGATGTCTTCGGAAACGTCGGGCATCAGTTTTTGACGCGCGTTTACATGGATCTCATCCGGATGGAAGCGGAGGAGCTTTTTCTGTCGTTTCTGCCGGCCGCAGACCGGACGAAGCTACGGAGCGCCTGGTACAAAGGCGGCCTGCTCACCGACATCAAGATGAATATCGTGTTTCCGATTACCAATCTGGACGTGCCGACCGGGGTAAAATTTACGAGCGGATCGCCGAAGCAGGAGTTCGTCGAACGCGTGCTATTCGAACGGTTGTCACCTGCGGCGAGAGGCGCGGCCGATCCGATCAATTGGCGGGCGTTGCGAGCGCCATCGGGTATGCAAGCGGTATCGCGGATGACTGCTGCCGAAGAGGCGCTGCGCAAAATGGCGTCGATTCCGGCTGTCGATGCATCGCCGTTCTCGCGATTTTTTCCGGAGTTGTCGCTGGTGCATCTGAAACGTGCGGACGGCGGATCGGACATCTATTCCATCGTGCATAATCGAGAGCTGGAGAATGTGTCGTGGATCATGGGCGAGGAGCTGCGGCTAGCACCCCAGGAGGACACGCTGACGATCGCGCGCGGCGTGCTCGGCGCCTACCCCGATATGCTGTTTGAACTGAACGAGGCCGATGCGCCAGCGTTCGGCCAGATGGCCGTGGCGATCAAGGACAAGCAAGGCTTTGAAGGTTTGGTTGATCGATTTGGCATTCGCCGGACGTCGCCGAACTTCTGGGGCGTTTATGATCGCATCAACGCGCTGGCCATCGATCGCCAACCTGTCGAGCGAGGCGTTCTGGACCTTACGCGCTATGCGTTAGAAAAGCTCTGAAATGAAGCGCGGGTGCCGATCCTAGCATTGGTTGGGGGCGGCGCGGCGTGCGAAGCGCTGCGCCATCCACTCGACCGCGTCGTAGGCACTGTCCAACGCAACGGTGACGTGGCTGACGCCCGGCAGGACGTTGAATTTCACATGCGCGCCGCCGTCGCAGAGTTCGCGAACGTACTGTTTGGTGATGCTGGGCAGGACGGTGGTGTCGGCCGTGCCTTGGGCGATGAACACCGGCATGCCGGACGGCAGCGGGCCGGGCGTGTTGTCGGCAATCACCTTCTGAAAGCGCGGATCGGCGAGGGGATCGATCTTCAAGAACTTGCGCGGCAGGGCCTTCTCGTCGTCGTCTTCCTGTAGGAACTGCGCTAGGTCTTCGATGCAGTCGCCTGCGAGGCGTTCGAAGGGACGCATGGCGGCGGGCTCGACCAGTTCGGGCAAGGGCCAGCCGAAGAGGCGCGACCAGGCGAGCACGGTCATGGCCGACAAGCTGCGGCCACTCGACGTGCTCTCATCGGCCTTGAAGAGTTGGGCAAGCAGGGTCGCCGGAGCCGCGGCGGCGACGCCCACCAAATTCAGTTCAGGTGCATAGGTTTTCGCGCGCTTGCCGGTGTAGAGCGCCGCGTGACCGCCTTGCGAATGGCCCCAGACGGCGAACTGGTCGCCGGCCTGGATGTCGGACAGTTGGCGTGCGGCGCGGACAATATCAATGACGGCGTTCGCCTCCGCCGAGCCGATCAAATAGGGGTGCTGGTCTTGCGTGCCGAGGCCGACGTAGTCGGTGGCGGCGATGACCCAGCCGCGATCGGTGATTTCGTCGATGCCCATGATGACCTGGGAGAGGTTGGGCAGCAGCGTTGGCGCGCAAGCGGAGACGACGCCCGTGGTCGGATGTGCCCAGGCGACGACCGGGCGAAGGCGATCGGATTTCTCGGCCGGGAAAATGAGTGCGCCGGTGACGGCGACCGGGCGGCCGTCGTAGTTCGTGGAGCGGTAGAGGACGCGGTAGCCTTTGATGCCGGGCTTGACGCCGCCCTCCATCGGCCAGACGCGGAAGATGGTGCCGGGGGCTGAGCGGGCCAGCGTTTCAGCCGCGATGTGGGTGTCTTGGTTCGCGGCGGCGGTGGCGGTCAGCGTCGCCATGGCGAGCGGCAGCGCGAAAGCCCCGCGCAAGGCCGTCCAGAATTTGCCGGTCACCCGAGCCCCCCAATCCGCATGTCGGTTCAGGGCGCAATACTGGCATGGGATCGAATTTTGGCCAGGGGGTCCGCGCGGGAAGGCGGCGGCGGGCATGGCCGGGATCGGCCCGAACGCAGCCTAGGAGACCTGGCTACGTGTCGAACCCGGCCGCTCGTGTTGCGCGGCACAATCGCGAGATTGTCAGTACTAAGAAGGGTTAGTGAACTTTCGACCGCGCATATGCCGCAGTTGCGAACAAGGCTTGAACATCGTTCTCATGCTTGACAGTTGCCCTGAACACAAAGGGATCGAACGACGAACATTTGTTGTCGGCAGGCCGGTTCGAGTCGGCGGCGGGCGAAAAAGCGCCGTGGTCAATACCGTGCGTCATTCGGCGTGACCGGCATTGCCGACCGGTTCCGGCCCGGCGCGAACGACATCGCAGCGCGCGGCGGGCGCCGGGCCAGCCTCACAAAATGAACTTGGAGAGGTCCGCGTTCTTGGCGAGTTCGCCGATGCGCGAGGTGACGTAGGCGGCGTCGATCGTGATGGCGTCGCCGCTGCGGTCGGAGGCTTCGAACGAGATCTCGTCGAGGACGCGCTCCATGACCGTTTGCAGGCGGCGCGCGCCGATATTCTCGACGGTGGAGTTGACGAGGACGGCGGCGTCGGCCAGCGCGTCGATGGCGTCGGCGGTGAAGGACAAGGTCAGGCCTTCGGTCTGCATAAGCGCGACGTACTGCTTGATCAGGGACGCCTCGGGTTCGGTCAGGATGCGGCGGAAGTCCTCGCGCGAAAGAGGTTGCAATTCGACGCGGATCGGCAGGCGGCCCTGCAATTCGGGCAGGAGGTCGGACGGCTTGGCGACATGAAACGCGCCCGATGCGATGAAGAGAACGTGGTCGGTTTTGACCGGCCCGTACTTGGTGGCAACCGTGGTGCCTTCGATCAGCGGAAGCAGGTCTCGCTGCACGCCTTCGCGGCTGACGTCGGCGCCGCCGCGGATGGTGTCGCCGCGCGAGCAGATCTTGTCGATTTCATCGAGGAAGACGATGCCGGCATTTTCAACGGCGCGGATGGCTTCGAGCGCGAGGTTGTCGTTGTCGATGAGCTTGTCGCTCTCTTCGGCGATCAGGACTTCGTAGCTGTCGCGGACAGTCATCCGGCGCGGCTTCAGTCGCGTGCCCATGGCCTTCTGCAGCATCTCGCCGATGTTGATGCCGGGGCCGCCCATGCCGGGTCCCATGCCGGGGATCTCGAACATCGGCAGGCCACCGCCGGTGTCGGCGACCATGACTTCGATCTCGCTGTCATTCAGTTCATTGGAGCGCAGCTTGCGGCGGAAACTGTCGCGCGTCATGGGTGACGAGGTAGCGCCAACGAGCGCGTCGAGCACACGCTCTTCAGCGGCTTTCTCGGCCTTGGCGCGAACTTCCTTGCGCTTGGTTTCCTTGATGAGGCCTAGGCCGACCTCGACGAGATCGCGGATGATGCTTTCCACGTCGCGGCCGACATAGCCGACCTCAGTGAACTTCGTGGCCTCGACTTTCAGGAACGGTGCGCCGGCAAGACGGGCGAGGCGGCGGGAGATTTCAGTTTTGCCGACGCCCGTCGGGCCGATCATCAGAATGTTCTTCGGCAGAACCTCGTCCTTGAGGTCGCCGGTCAACTGCTGGCGGCGCCATCGGTTGCGCAGGGCGATGGCGACCGCGCGCTTGGCGTCGTTCTGGCCGACGATATAGCGGTCGAGTTCGGAGACGATCTCGCGGGGCGAGAAATTGGTCATGTCATTGGGCTCACTTGGTGGTGGTAAGCTTTTCGACCACCAGATTGGAATTCGTGTAGACGCAAATTTCGGCGGCGATGCCCATGGCCTTGCGCGCAATCTCTTCCGCCGAAAGCGGCTGATCGAGCAACGCGCGGGCGGCTGCGAGTGCGAACATGCCGCCCGAGCCGATGCCCATGCAGGCGAATTCGGGCTCCAGAACGTCGCCCGTGCCGGTGAGGGTCAGCGTTACGTCTTTGTCGGCGACGAGCATCATGGCCTCAAGCCGGCGCAGATAGCGGTCGGTGCGCCAGTCCTTCGCAAGCTCGACGCAGGCGCGCGCGAGTTGGCCGGGATAAAGCTCGATTTTTGCTTCGAGACGCTCGAACAGCGTGAAGGCATCGGCGGTGGCGCCGGCAAAGCCGCCAATGACATCGCCGCGGCCGAGGCGGCGGACTTTCTTGGCGTTCGACTTGATGACCGTTTGGCCAAGGCTCACTTGCCCATCGCCGGCGATCACGACCTCGCCGCCCTTGCGGACCGTGAGGATGGTCGTGCCGTGCCAGGTTGGGACACTCGCGGGGGAATGATCTGTGCTCATCGCCGACGTGATCTAGGCTTCGGGCGGACGTAAATCAAGAAGTGGCTCTCAAGGTTACCGAAGCTGGAACGAATGTCCAAAGGCTGATAAGTGGGGGCTATAATTGCGCAACCGACTCCCCTTGCGGGGAGCCGGCCGGTTGCGCGGAAGAGTTGGGCAGTTGCGCGGAAGTTGATCGATTGCGCAACCGACTCCCCTTGCGGGGAGCCGGCCGGTTGCGCGGAAGATGATCGATTGCGCAACCGCCTCCCCTTGCGGGGAGCCGGCCGGTTGCGCGGAAGTTGATCGATTGCGCAACCGACTCCCCTTGCGGGGAGCCGGCGGGTTGCGCGGAGGTTGATCGATTGCGCAACCGACGTCCCTTGCGGGGAGCCGGCCGGTTGCGCGGAAGAGTTGGGCAGTTGCGCGGAAGAGAGAGCACGAGGGCGGACTTGAAGCGGCAGGCGACAATAGCGCGCAAGACCAAGGAAACCGACATCCAGGCGACGATCGACCTGGACGGTAGCGGCGCGTTCGACATCAAGACAGGCATCGGATTTCTCGACCACATGCTCGAACAGCTCTCACGGCATGCGCTGATCGACATCAAGCTTCAAGCGAAGGGCGACCTGCACGTCGATTATCACCACACGACGGAAGACAGCGGCATCGTGCTGGGGCAAGCGGTGGCGAAAGCGCTTGGCGATAAGACCGGCATTTCGCGCTATGCCGACGTGCACCTGCCGATGGACGAGACCCTGACGCGGGTGGCGGTGGATGTATCGGGCCGCCCATATCTGATCTGGAACGTGACCTTCTCGCGCGACAAGGTCGGCGAGATGGATACCGAGTTGTTCCGCGAGTGGTTCCAGGCCTTTGCGCAGAATGCCGGGATCACGTTGCACGTGCAGAACCTCTACGGCGAGAACAATCACCATATCGTCGAGACCTGCTTCAAGGGTTTGGCCCGCGCCTTGCGTCTGGCCATCACGCCGGACCCGCGGCAGGCGGGGCGCGTGCCTTCGACCAAGGGGACACTCAGCGTATGATGGGGTTACTTGTCCGCGCGAAGGATAGTTCGGACGTGGATGTCTACACGGTGCATGAACCGCCAAGGCCGC
>ERZ1066138.129-NODE-129-length-24952-cov-9.740009_pt1 | contig 24952 bp, 19 predicted proteins | sample MGYA00382785_ERZ1066138 | MGnify/ENA primary metagenome ERZ1066138 (study PRJEB33369, sample SAMEA5778368) | biofilm metagenome | biome: Industrial cooling water; feature: Water cooling tower basin; material: Biofilm | place: United Arab Emirates | collected... | reverse complement strand
AGGCGGGCGTGACCGAGGGCAACGTAGCGGACTTCCTGGACGGTGTCGACGTCTACGTCGACGGCCTCGACTTCTTCGCCGTCGAGGCGCGTCGTAGGGTGTTCGCCGCCTGCCACGAGCGCGGCATCCCGGCCGTGACCGCGGCACCGCTCGGCATGGGCGTTTCGCTGCTCTACTTCAAGCCCGGTGGCATGAGTTTCGAGGATTACTTTCGCCTCGAAGGGCATTCCCGCCAGGAGCAGCTTGCGCGATTCATCGCCGGCCTGTCGCCGGCGATGCTGCAGCGCAATTACCTGATGGTGCCGGATTCGGTCGATTTCCGGGCCGAGCGCGGGCCGTCCACGGTGATGGCCTGCGACTTGTGCGCCGGGGTCATGGGCACCGCGGTGCTGAAGCTGCTGCTCGGCCGCGGCGAGCTGCGGCCCGCGCCCTGGGCGATGCAGTTCGACGCCTACCGCCAGAAGCTGGCCTGGACCTGGCGGCCTTTTGGCAATGCCAACCCCTTGCAGCAGTTGCTGCTTAAGCTGATCCGGCCGAAGGTCGGCGCGGCCTGAGGCCGCGGCCGCGCGTCGTGTCGGCTGCCTTCGTGTGAATGTGCCGCCACGATGCCCCGGCTTGGGGGTGCGCCGGGCTCGGCGGCGCCGGCCGGCTGTGACATGATCCAGCGCTATCGTTGGTAACAGTCGGCTGCGGTCGGCTGGTCATCCGGGAGACCAATTTGAAGCTCATCGCGAACGCCTACGCACGCCTTGCCCGCACGCTCGCCCTGGCAGGCGCGGCGGCCCTGCTGGCGGCCTGTGCCGGCACCACCGCCAGCTACCCGCCGGCGCCGGCCTCGGCCAACACGCAGGATTACAGCTACATCATCGGCCCGGGCGACAGCATCAACATCATCGTCTGGCGCAATCCGGAGCTGTCGCTGTCGGTGCCGGTGCGGCCCGACGGCAAGATCTCCACACCGCTGGTTGACGAGCTGGTGGCCCAGGGCAAGAACTCGACGCAGGTCGCGCGCGAGGTCGAGAAGGAGCTCGCCAAGTACGTGCGCGACCCGGTGGTCACCGTCATCGTCACCGGCTTCGTCGGCCCCTACAGCGAGCAGATCCGCGTGGTCGGCGAGGCGGCCAAGCCGCAGTTCCTGCCGTACAAGCAGAAGATGACGCTGCTCGACGTGATGATCGCCGTCGGCGGCTTGACCGACTTCGCGGCCGGCAACGAGGCCATCATCCTGCGCACCTCCGAGGGCGACAAGAAGTATTCGGTGCGGCTCAAGGACCTGATCAAGCGCGGCGACGTCTCGGCCAATGCCGAGGTGAAGCCGGGCGACATCCTGATCATTCCGCAGAGCTGGTTCTGACCGGGCTGGCCTCGGCGCGCTCGCCGCGCCGCCGGCCGCCCCACACCTGATACGGGCTGACATGGAAGACCTGATTCGCCAAGTGACCACGGCCCTGAAGGGCATGTGGCGCTTCCGCTGGTACGGCGTGGCCGTGGCCTGGGTGGTCACGATCGTCGGCGTGGCGGTGGTGATGCGCATCCCCGACCGCTACGAGGCCGACGCGCGCATCTTCGTCGACACGCAGTCGATTCTCAAGCCGCTGATGTCGGGGTTGGCGGTGCAGCCCAACATCGAGCAGCAGGTGGTGATGCTGAGCCGCACGCTGCTGAGCCGGCCGAACGTCGAGAAGCTCATCCGCATGGCCGACCTGGACCTCAAGGTCAAGGGCAAGGAGGAGCAGGAGGCGCTGGTCGACAGCCTGGTCACGCGGCTCGAGATCAAGAGCACCCAGCGCGACAACCTCTACACCCTGGCCTTCCAGGACCCGGAGCCCGAGAAGGCGAAGAAGGTGGTGCAGTCGCTGGTGTCGATCTTCGTCGACTCGAGCCTCGGCGCGAACCGGCAGGACACCGTGTCGGCCAAGGCCTTCCTCGACGAGCAGATCAAGGGCTACGAAGCCAAGCTCGCCGAAGCCGAGGCGCGGGTCAAGGAGTTCAAGCTGCGCAACATCGAGCTGCAGACCGCCGACGGCCAGGACTCGGCGGGCCGGCTGGCGCAGGTGGCGGCGCAGCTCAACCAGGCCCGGCTCGAGCTGCGCGAGGCCGAGCGCGCGCGCGACTCCGCCCGGGCGCAGCTCAGCAACGAGAAGGACTCCAGCGCCGACTTGGTGACCAAGAGCCTGCTGCAGGAATCGGCCATCTCGGTGGCCACGCCCGAGATCGACGCAAGGCTGGCCGCGCAGAAGACGAACCTCGACACGCTGCTGCAGCGCTTCACCGACCAGCACCCCGACGTGATCAGCACGCGGCGGTTAATCGCGGAACTGGAGGCGCAGAAGCAGAAGGAGATGGCCGAACTCCGCAAGACCGCGATGGCCACCGCCGCGCTGCCCGGCGGCTCGACCAACAGCCTGGCCTACCAGGAGCTGACGCGGATGCAGGCTGCGACCGAGGTCACCGTCGCCTCGCTGCAGGCCCGCGTGGCCGAGTACAGCGCGCGCTACGCCCAGGCCCAGGCGCTGATGAAGACCGCGCCGCAGATCGAGGCCGAGGCGGCGCAGCTCAACCGCGACTACGAGATCCACAAGAAGAACTACGAGGACCTGGTGTCGCGGCGCGAGGCCGCGTCGATGACCGGCGAGCTGGATTCGGCCGCCGGTGCCGACTTTCGGTTGATCGACCCGCCGCGGGTGTCGGCCAAACCGGTGGCGCCGAACCGGCAGCTGCTGCTGCCGGTGGCGCTGCTGGCCGGCCTGGCCGCGGGCCTGTTCATCGCCTTCGCGCTGAGCCAGCTGCGGCCGGTCTTCCACGCCGCCGGCGACCTGCGCGAGCGGTTCGGCCTGCCGCTGCTGGGCGTGGTGTCGGCGGTGGTCAGCGACCAGCAGCGCCGCAGCGAGCGCGCGAGCCTGATGCGCTTTTCGCTCGCGTCGGGCGGCCTGGTCGGCCTTTTCATCGCGGGGATGATCGCGATGACGGTCCTCGGCGCCTGAGGTGGAGACGAGACGATGAGCAGTCTGATCGAGCAGGCAGCCCAGCGGCTGGAGCAGCTCCGCCAGGCCGGCGTGCTGGCGCCCGAGGTGTCGGCCCCGGAGCGGCCGGCGGCGGCGCCGGTCGTGGCCTTCAAGGCCGAGCCGGCCATGGCGCCGGAAGCGCCGCAGGCGGCCGAGCCGGTGACGACCTCGCGCCGTGTGGACCTGGACCAGATGGCGCTGCAGGCGGCCGGCATCGTGACACCGAACGCGCCGCGTTCGCAGCTCGCCGACCAGTTCCGCGTCATCAAGCGGCCGCTGCTCGCCAACGCGGCGGGCAAGGGCGCCTCGACGCTGAACCACGGCAACCTGATCATGGTGACCAGCGCGCTGCCGGGCGAGGGCAAGACCTTCACCGCGGTCAACCTCGCGATGAGCATCGCCACCGAGCTCGACCACACCGTGATGCTGGTCGACGCCGACGTGGCGCGGCCTTCGGTCCTGAGCGTGCTGGGCCTGCAGCCGAGCCCGGGCCTGCTCGACCTGCTCGACGGCTCGGCCCAGATGGCCGACGTGCTGCTGCGCACCAACGTCGACAAGCTCAGCATCCTGCCGAGCGGCACGCCGCATGCCCGCGCGACCGAGCTGCTCGCCAGCGACGCGATGCGCCAGCTGCTCGACGACATGGCCAAGCGCTACACCGACCGCATCATCATCTTCGACTCGCCGCCGCTGCTGCTGACGACCGAGTCGCGCGTGCTGGCCACGCAGATGGGCCAGGTGGTGATGGTCGTGCAGGCCGAGAAGACGCTGCAGTCGGATGTGGAGCATGCGCTGTCGACGATCGAGTCCTGCCCGGTGCGCCTGATGGTGCTGAACCAGGCGCGCGCCGACGCCAAGGCCAATTACGGCTACGGCTACGGTTACGGCTACGCGAAGCAGCCGGTCTGATGCGCCGGGTGCCACGATCGGTGCTGCGGGCGGGGGGCTGGGCCTTGGCGGGCAGCCTGGCCGGCGCTGCAGCGGCGCAGTCGGACGACGCGCCGGGGGTCGGGCGCGAGTACTCGATCACGCCTTCGGTTTCGATCTCGGCGACGGCCACCGACAACAGCCGCACCGGCGGCGGCAGCGGCGAAGCCGACCTGATCACGCAGGCGACGGCGGGCGTGTCGGTGCGCAAGACGGCCGGGCGGGTGCGCGGCTCGCTCGACTACTCGCTGACCGGCTCGGTGCATGCGCGCGAATCCAGCGACAACGAATTCCAGAACCGGCTGAACGCCTTCGGCACGGCCGAGCTGGTCGACAACCGGGCCTTCATCGACGCCAACGCGAGCATCTCGCGCCAGCTGGCGTCGGCCTTCGGGACCCGGCTGTCCGACAACAGCCTCGGCAGCCGGAACCAGGCCGACGTGGTCACCTACCGGCTGTCGCCCTATGTGCGCGGCGAGCTCGGCAGCCTGGCGAGCTACGAGGGCCGGCTGGCCTACAGCGGCAGCAAGAGCGACGCCGGGGCCTTGTCGGATTCCAACGTCACCTCCGGCTCCTTGGGCCTCAGCGGCACGCCCGGGGGCTTCGTCGGCTGGTCGCTCACCGGTGCGCGGCAGATCTACGACTACAAGCAGGGCCGCGAGATCGAGTCGGACACGCTGCGCGGTGTGCTGAGCTTCGCCTTCGACCCGCAGTTCACGTTTTTCTTGATCGGCGGCCGCGAAAGCAACAACTTCACCAACCTGGAGAAGGAAAGCCGCAGCACCTCGGGCTTCGGCCTCACCTGGCTGCCGACCGAACGCACGCGGCTGTCGGCCGAGCGCGAGCGGCGCTTCTTCGGCAACTCGCACAGCGTCGCCTTCGAGCACCGCTTCCCGCGCTCGGCGGTCCGCTTCAGCAGCGGCCGCAGCCTGCAGTCGGACGCCGAGCGCTTCGCGACGGCCAGCCTCGGCACGGTGTTCGATCTGTTCTTCCTGCAGTTCGCGTCGATCGAGCCCGACCCGGTGCGGCGCGCGCAGCTGGTCAACAGCTTTCTGCAGGCCAACGGCATCAGCCCGACCACGATCGTCACCGGAGGTTTCCTGACCTCCGGGGTCACGGTCGACCGGCGGCAGGAACTGTCCTTCTCGCTGCAGGGGCTGCGCGACACGCTCACCTTCACCGGCTTCCAGAGCGACAGCCGCCGCGCCGACACGGTGACGGCGGGCGTCGACGACTTCGCGAGCAGCAGCTTCGTCAAGCAGCGCGGCCTCACGGTCAACTGGGCGCGCCGGCTGACGCCGATCTCGTCGCTGAACGTCGGCCTGGCCTACCAGCGCGCCGAAGGCGACCAGTCGTCGCTGGAAACCGACCTCCAGTCGATCACCGCCACCTGGTCGACGCGGCTCGGCGAGCGCAGCAGCTTCTCGGTCAGCCTGCGCCGCTCGGAGTTCGACAGCTCGTCCGACCCCTACGACGAGAACGCCGTCACCGCCGCTCTCAGCATGCGGTTCTGAGCCATGTATGAAGCGTTCTATGGGTTGAGCAGCAAGCCCTTCCAGCTCAACCCCGACCCCAACTTCTACTTCGGCAGCAAGCAGCACCGAAAGGCCAAGGCCTACCTCGACTACGGGGTGATGAAGAACGAGGGCTTCATCGTCATCACCGGCGAGATCGGCGCGGGCAAGACCACCATCCTGCGCGGGCTGATCGACAGCCTGAACCCGCAGAACGTGGTGGTCGGCAACATGGTCACCACCCAGCTCGGCGCCGAGGACACGCTGCGGATGGTCGGCGCGGCCTTCGGCTTCCGCGTCAAGGACGTCACCAAGTCCGAGCTGCTGATCACGCTCGAGGCCTTCTTCCTCAGCCAGATCAGCAAGGGCAAGCGCTGCCTGCTGATCGTCGACGAGGCGCAGAACCTGACCGCACGCGCGGTCGAGGAGCTGCGGATGCTGTCGAACTACCAGCTCGGCAACCAGTCGCTGCTGCAGAGCTTCCTGGTCGGCCAGCCGGAGTTCCGCGAGATCCTGCAGCGGCCCGAGATGGAACAGTTCCGCCAGCGCGTCGCGGCCACCTGCCACATCGGCCCGCTCGACCCGGAGGAGACGCGCGGCTACGTCGAGCACCGCCTCAAGTGCGCCGGCGCGACCGACAAGCCGACCTTCGAGGACGGCGCCTTCGCCGGCATCCACCGCGCCAGCCAGGGCATCCCGCGGCGCATCAACTCGGTCTGCGACCGGCTGCTGATGGCCGGCTTCATCGCCAACCGCACGCACCTCACGGTCAAGGACGTCGAGGAGGTGATCGCCGAGTTCGCGCAGGAAGCCACCGTGCCCGAGGCCGCCGCCAAGCCCAGGACCAACGGCTCGGCCCACGACACGCTGCGCGGCGTGCCCGAGGCGATGGACCCGATCGACGTCGACCTCTCCCAGCTCCGGCTCGACCCCGGCGCCGTCGGCGACGCGGCGCGGCGGCTCGGCGAGCTCGGCGTCGAGCACCAGGGCGACCGGCTGCAGCGCCTGGAGCAGACGATGCTGAGGTTGGAGCAGACCAGCCTGCAGACGCTGTCGGTGCTGCAGATGCTGGTGGCGGCGCTGAAGCGCCCGCAGGACGGTGACAAGGCGCCGTGAGCGAGGCCCCCCGATGAAGCCCATCCTCTGCATCGTCGGCGCCCGGCCCAACTTCATGAAGATGGCGCCGATCCTGCGCGCGCTCGCGGCGCACGAGCCGGCGCTGCCGGCGCTGCTGGTCCACACCGGCCAGCACTACGACGCCGACATGAGCGACAAGCTGTTCGACGACCTGCAGCTGCCGCGGCCCGACCTCAACCTCGAGGTCGGCTCGGCCAGCCACGCGGTGCAGACGGCCGAGGTGATGAAGCGCTTCGAGCCGGTGCTCGAGCGGCACCCGCCGTCCTGCGTCGTCGTCGTCGGCGACGTCAACTCGACGCTGGCCTGCACGCTGGTGGCCGTGAAGCGCGGCGTGCCGGTCGCGCATGTCGAGGCCGGGCTGCGCAGCGGCGACCGCACGATGCCCGAGGAGATCAACCGCGTGCTGACCGACCAGGTCGCCGACCGGCTCTACACCACCGAGCGCAGCGCCGAGGCCAACCTGCAGCGCGAAGGCATCGCCACCGAGCGGGTGCGCTTCGTCGGCAACGTGATGATCGACTCGCTGCTCGCCCACCGCTCCCACGCGCGGCCGGCGGCGGCCACGCTGGCGGCCCACGGCCTCGATGCGGCGGTGCTCGGGCATCCGCAGGGCTACGGCGTCGTCACGCTGCACCGGCCGTCGAACGTCGACCAGGCCGACACGCTGGCGGCACTGCTCGGCACGCTCGGTGAGGTCGCCGCCAGGCTGCCGCTGGTGTTCGCGCTGCACCCGCGCACCAAGGCCAACATCGAGCGCTTCGGTCTGCAGCGCCTCGTCGACCCGGCGCGCATGCTGATGCTGCCGCCTCAGGGCTACCTCGAGATGCTCGGCCTGATGGCCGGCGCCAGCCTGGTGCTGACCGACTCCGGCGGCCTGCAGGAGGAGACCACCGCGCTCGGCGTGCCCTGCCTGACGCTGCGCGAGAACACCGAGCGGCCGATCACCGTCGAGCAGGGCACCAACACCCTGGTCGGCCGCGACCGCGCCGCGATCCTGGAGGGCCTCGCGGCCGTGCTCGAAGGCCGCGGCAAGCGCGGCCGCGTGCCCGAGCTGTGGGACGGCCAGGCCGCGCGGCGCATCGCCGCCGACCTGGCGCAGTGGCTGGCGCCGGCCGCCGCGCGGGCCTGAGGCAGGAGCCGGCGATGGACGCACGCACCACGATCACCAACGCCCTGACGATCGACGTCGAGGACTACTTCCAGGTCTCGGCCTTCGCGCCCTACATCCGCCGCGACGAATGGGACGCGCGCGAATGCCGCGTCGAGCGCAACGTCGACCGCATCCTCGCGATGCTGGCGCGGCACGACACGAAGGCGACCTTCTTCACCCTCGGCTGGGTCGCCGAGCGCTACCCGGCGCTGGTGCGGCGCATCGTCGAGCAGGGCCACGAGCTGGCCAGCCACGGCTACGGCCACCAACGCGCCAGCGACCTGAGCGAGACCGCGTTCCGCGAGGACATCCGCCGCGCCAAGGCGATCCTCGAGGACCTCGGCGGCGTCGAGGTGCGCGGCTACCGGGCGCCGAGCTTCTCGATCGGCACCGGCAACCTCTGGGCCTTCGACACCCTGCAGGACGCCGGCTACCGCTACAGCTCCAGCATCTACCCGATCAAGCACGACCACTACGGCATGCCCGACGCGCCGCGCTTCGCGCACCTGGTGCGCGACGGTCTGATCGAGATCCCGGCGACCACGCTGCGCATGATGGACCGCAACCTGCCGTCCAGCGGCGGCGGCTACTTCCGGCTGCTGCCGTACGCGCTGTCGCGCTGGATGCTGCGGCGGGTCAACGAAGGCGACGGCGAGGCGGCGGTCTTCTACTTCCACCCCTGGGAGATCGACGCCGGGCAGCCGCGCATCCCGGGCATCGATGCGAAGACGCGGTTTCGGCACTACCTGAACCTCGGCCGCATGGAAGCGCGGCTGGGGCAGCTGATCTCGGACTTCCGCTGGGGGCGGATGGACGAGATCTTCCTCGGTGCCGCTGCGCCCCGGGCGTCGGCGGCCTGACGCGTCCCGTGCTGGAGGTCAAGCAGCTTTCGTCGCAGGACTCCGCAGGCGCGGCGCGCTGGGATGCCTTCGTCGAAGGCTGCCCGCAGGCCAGCTTCTTCCACCGCGCCGGTTGGCAGGGCGTCATCGGGTCGGTGTTCCGCCATCCGACCTACTTCCTCTACGCCGAGGCCGACGGCGCGATCGAAGGCGTGCTGCCGCTCGCGCAGGTCAAGAGCCTGCTGTTCGGCCATGCGCTCGTGAGCCTGCCCTTCGCCGTCTACGGCGGTGTGGCGGCGACGTCGCCGCGTGCCGTGCAGGCGCTCGAGACCCATGCCGATGCGCTGGCGCAGCGCCTCGGCGCCGCGCACCTGGAGATGCGCAACGTCGAGCGCCGCCACGCCGACTGGCCGCTGCAGGACCTGTACGTCCGCTTCCGCAAGGCGCTGCTGCCCGACGACGAGGCCAACATGCTGGCGATCCCGCGCAAGCAGCGCGCGATGGTCCGCAAGGGCATCAAGCACGGCCTGCGCAGCGAGCTCGACGATGGCGTGGAACGCTTCTTCGCGCTCTACGCCGACAACGTCCATCGCCACGGCACGCCGGCGCTGCCGATGCGCTGGTTCGAGGCCCTGCGCCGCGAGTTCGGGCCCGACTGCGAGGTGCTCACCGTCAGCGCGCCCGACGGCCAGCCGCTCAGCAGCGTGCTGAGTTTCTACTTCCGCGACGAGGTGCTGCCGTATTACGCCGGCGACGCCGAAGCGGCCCGCGATCTGGCGGCCAACGACTTCAAGTACTGGGAGCTGATGCGGCGCTGCACCGCGCGCGGCGTGCGGCTGTTCGACTACGGCCGCAGTAAGCAGGGCACCGGCTCCTACGCCTTCAAGAAGAACTGGGGCTTCGAGCCGCAGCCGCTGCACTACGAGTACCGCCTGTACAAGCGCGACGCGGTGCCGCAGAACAACCCGAGCAATGCCAAGTACAAGCTGCTGATCGACACCTGGCGCCGCATGCCGATCGGCCTGGCCAACCGGCTCGGGCCGCTCGTGGTGCGCAACCTGGGCTGAGCGCGACGATGGCCGACCTGCTCTACCTCGTGCACCGCATCCCCTACCCGCCGAACAAGGGCGACAAGCTGCGCTCCTACCATCTGCTGCGGCATTTGGCGGCCCGGCACCGGGTGCATCTGGGCTGCTTCATCGACGATCCCGCGGACCTCGCCCATGTCGATGCGCTGCGGCCGCTCTGCTCGGCGCTGCACGTCGCCGAACTCGCGCCGCGCCGCGCGCGGATCGCCAGCCTCGCCGGGCTGTGGCGCGGTGAGCCGTTGACGCTGGCCTACTACCGCGACGAATCCATGGCGCGCTGGGTCGGTGGGCTGCGGGCGTCAGGGCGCATCGACGCCTCGGTGGTGTTCTCGTCGTCGATGGCGCAGTACGCCGAGCCCCTGGACGAGCGGCCGGTGCTGGTGGATTTCGTCGACGTGGACTCGGCCAAGTGGACGCAGTACGCCGGCGAGCGCCCCTGGCCGCTGTCGTGGCTGTACCGCCGCGAGGGTGTGGAGCTGCTGCGCTACGAGCGCCGCGTGGCCGCGTCGGCGCGCCGCTCGTTCTTCGTCACCGACCGCGAGTCCGAGCTGTTCCGCCGTGCCGCGCCCGAGTGCGCCGACCGCGTCGAGACGCTCGGCAACGGCGTCGATACCGACCACTTCGCACCGGAGCCGCAGCGTCCCAACCCCTATGCAGAGGGCGAGCTGCCGGTCGTCTTCACCGGAGCGATGGACTACTGGCCCAACATCGACGCGGTGACCTGGTTCGCGCGCGAGGTGCTGCCCGGGCTGCTGCGGCGCTGGCCGGCGCTGAGCTTCCACATCGTCGGGCGCGCGCCGCCGCCGAGCGTGCGTGCGCTGGCGTCGGCCCATGTCCATGTCAGCGGCACGGTGCCCGACGTGCGGCCCTACCTTCAGCATGCCGCCGTCGTCGTGGCGCCGCTGCGGGTGGCTCGCGGCATCCAGAACAAGATCCTCGAGGCGATGGCGATGGCGCGCCCGGTGGTCGCCGCGCGCGACTGCGTCGACGCCACCGAGGCGCGCGCCGGCGACGAGCTGCTGGCCGCCGTCACCCCCGCAGACTACGTCGCGCAGATTGCCGCGCTGATCGAGTCGCCGGCCCGCGCCGCGGCGATCGGCGCCGCCGGGCGCGCCCATGTGCGGACCCGCTGCAGCTGGGCCGCACAGCTCGCGGGGATCGACCGCCACCTCGACGCGCTGGCGTCCGAACGGAGCGCCGCTGCATGAGCGGGCCGGCCGTGCGCCCGGTCTGGGGCCCGACCCTCTTGTCGCTCGGCGTGGTGCTGGCCGCCGTGCTGCTGCTGTACCGCGACACCGCGATCGGCATGGTGTCGATCTGGGCGCGCTCCGAGACCTTCACCCACGGCTTCCTCGTGCCGCCGATCGTGGCCTGGCTGATCTGGCGCCGGCGCGAGCGACTTCGCGGCGTCGAGCCGGGTACGAGCGCCTGGCTGCTGCTGCCCGCGGCCGCGATGGCGGTGCTCTGGCTGCTGGGCGACCTGGTCGCGGTGAACGCCGCGACGCAGTTCGCCTTCGTGGGCTTGCTGGTGTCGCTGACGGTTGCGCTCTTGGGCACGCAGGCGAGCCGGCTGCTGCTGTTCCCGCTGGGCTTCCTGTTCTTCGCCGTGCCCGTCGGCGAGTTCATGCTGCCGCAGCTGATGGAGTGGACGGCCGATTTTACCGTGGCCGCGGTACGGTTGAGCGGCGTACCGGTCTACCGCGAAGGCCTGCAGTTCGTGATCCCCTCGGGCAACTGGTCGGTCGTCGAGGCCTGCAGCGGCGTGCGCTACCTGATCGCCTCGCTGACCGTCGGCACGCTGTTCGCCTACCTCAACTACCACAGCCTGCGGCGCAGATTGGCCTTTGTCGCGGTGGCCGCGCTCGTGCCGATCGTGGCGAACTGGCTGCGCGCCTACATGATCGTGATGCTGGGGCATCTGTCCGGCAACCAGCTGGCGGTCGGCGTCGACCATCTGATCTACGGCTGGGTGTTCTTCGGCGTGGTGATGATGCTGATGTTCGTGATCGGCGCGCGGTGGAGCGAAGCCGAGCCCGCCGCGTCGGCGCCGGCGACGCCCTCGGTGCAGCCGCTGCTCGGCACGCGGCGCGGGCCGACTGTCGCCGCGGCACTGCTGGTGCTGACCCTGCCGCATGCCGTGCTGTGGACGCTCGATCGGTTCGAGTCCCGCGCCGCACCCGTGCTGGCCTTGCCGGAGGCGCCGGCCGCCGGCTGGCGCGCCACGGTCGAGCCTGCGGTCGTGTTCCGCCCCGACTACAAGCTGCCTTCCGCCGAGGCGGCGCAGAGCTACGTCTCGGCCGAAGGCGAGGTCGGGGTCTATGTCGGCTACTACCGGCGCCAGGACTACGAACGCAAGCTGGTCACCTCGACCAACACGCTGGTCGGCTCGCAGGACGCGGACTGGCGGCGCGTGGCCGCCGGCACGCGCGAGGTGGCGTCGGACGGCGGCACGGTGACGATGCGCCAGGACGTGCTGAGCGCGACGCAGCCCTTGGCGAGCGGCACGCGCGAGCTCGTCGTCCGGCAGGTCTACTGGATCGGCGGCCACCTGACGGCGAGCGACGTGCACGCCAAGCTCGCGGGCGCCGTCAACCGCCTGCTGGGCCGCGGTGACGATGCGGCGGTGATCGTGCTCTTCACGCCGCGTCCCGGTGGCGAAGAGCGGCTCGACGCCTTCTGGCGTGCGAACCATCACGCGCTGCTGGCCGGGCTCCAGCGAACGCGGGATGCGCGCTGACCATGCCGCGGGCCGACAATCCTGCGAGGAAAGGACAAGCACTTCGATGAGCACCATCGCCGTCATCGGCCTCGGCTACGTGGGCCTCCCTTTGGTCGTCGAGTTCGCCAAGCAGGTGCGCACGATCGGCTTCGACATCGCGCAGCACAAGGTCGACGCCTGCCTGCGCGGCACCGACCCCTCGCGCGAGCTGAGCGACGCGCAGATGGCGCAGGCCAAGCATGCCGTCTACACCAGCGACGCCACGCTGCTGCGCGAGGCCGACATGGTCATCGTCGCCGTGCCCACGCCGGTGGATGAGGCGCACATTCCCGACTTCCGCCCGCTGGTCGGCGCTTCCACCAGCGTCGGCCGCAACCTCAAGAAGGGGGCTATCGTCGTCTACGAAAGCACCGTCTACCCCGGTGCCACCGAGGAGGTCTGCATCCCGGTGCTCGAGCGCGAGAGCGGCCTGAAGTGGAAGGACGGCTTCTTCGTCGGCTACAGCCCCGAGCGCATCAACCCGGGCGACAAGGAGCACACGCTGACCAAGATCCTCAAGATCGTCAGCGGCGACACGCCCGAGACCTTGGACAAGGTCGCCAAGCTCTACGAGCTGATCGTCGAACCCGGCGTGCACCGTGCCAGCAGCATCAAGGCCGCCGAGGCCGCCAAGGTGATCGAGAACACCCAGCGCGACCTCAACATCGCGCTGATGAACGAGCTGGCCATCATCTTCGACAAGATCGGCCTGGACACCAGCGAAGTGCTCGAGGCCGCCGGCACGAAGTGGAACTTCCTGAAGTTCAAGCCCGGCCTGGTCGGCGGCCACTGCATCGGCGTCGATCCGTACTACCTGACGCACAAGGCCGACATGCTCGGCTACCACCCGCAGGTCATCCTGGCCGGGCGGCGCATCAACGACGGCATGGGCAAGTTCATCGCCGAACAGACCATCAAGCACATGATCGCCGCGGGCTCGTACATCAAGGGCGCGAAGGTCAACGTGATGGGCCTGACCTTCAAGGAGAACTGCGGCGACCTGCGCAACAGCAAGGTCATCGACATCATCCGCGAGCTGCAGAGCTACGGCGTCGACGTGCACGTCACCGACCCCACGGCCGACCCCGAGGAGGCGATGCACGAGTACGGCGTCAAGCTGGAGCCCTGGGACGACCTGCCGCGCGCCGACGCCATCGTGGCCGCGGTGGCGCACCGCGAGTACCAGGCGATGTCGGTCGAGGACCTGGGCCGCAAGATGATCAAGGGCGGGGCCTTCGTCGACGTGAAGGCGGCGTTCGACCCGGCGGCATTGCAGGCGGCCGGGTACAGGCTCTGGCGTCTCTGACGCCGGGGTCCTGAGCGGCGGCGCCTGCCGTGCTCTTCACCACCGCCACCTTCGCCTTCCTTTACCTGCCGCTCGTGCTGGCAGGCTACTACCTGCTGGGCAGGCGATCGCCCACGGCGGCGGCGGGCTGGCTGTTCGCCGCGTCGGTGTTCTTCTACGGCTGGTGGATGCCGGCCTTCACGCTGCTGCTGCTGGCGTCGATCGCCGTCAACTTCAGTGTCGGTAAACGCATCGCAGCTTCGGCTCTCGGCAGCGCGGCAAGGCGCGTCTGGCTGATCGTCGGTGTCGTCTTCAACCTGGGGCTGCTGGCCTACTTCAAGTACGCCAACTTCTTCGTCGACAACCTGAACGCGGCACTGGGCAGCGCGTGGGAGCTTGGCGAGGTGATTCTGCCGATCGGCATCTCCTTCTACAGCTTCACCCAGATCGCCTACCTGGTCGACACCTGGCATGCCAAGGTGAAGGAGGCACGGCCGATTCACTACGGGCTGTTCGTCACCTACTTCCCGCACCTGGTTGCAGGCCCGGTGCTGCATCACGCACAGATGATGCCGCAGTTCGCCGATGGATCCGTCTACCGTTTCGACGGTGCGCGCTTCTGGGGCGGGCTCGCGATCTTCGGCATCGGTCTCTTCAAGAAGGTGGTGCTTGCCGATGGCATCGCGCCCTATGCCGACGCGGTATTCGGCCCGGTCGATGCCGGCTTCATTCCGTCGACGTCGGAGGCCTGGATCGGGGCGCTGGCCTACACCTTCCAGCTCTACTTCGACTTCTCCGGCTACTCCGATATGGCGATCGGCCTGTCCTGGATGTTCAATATCAGGCTGCCGATCAACTTCGACTCGCCTTACAAGGCCACCAGCATCAGCGACTTCTGGCGTCGCTGGCACATCACACTGTCGACCTTCTTGCGCGACTACCTCTACGTGCCGCTGGGCGGTAACCGCAAGGGGCCGGTCCGGCGCTACATCAACCTCGGGCTGACGATGGTGCTGGGCGGTCTGTGGCATGGGGCAAGCTGGTCGTTCGTTCTCTGGGGGGCATTGCATGGTGCGTACCTGATGCTGAACCACGGCTTCCGTGCGATGAGCGAACGCGCAGGCTGGCACCTGGCGCTGCGTGCCAGCAGCAGCTTCGCGGTGGCGGGCTGGGCCTTGACATTCCTCGGCGTCGTCGTGGCCTGGGTCTTCTTTCGGGCTGAGACGCTGTCTGGCGCGGTGCGCATGCTCTACAGCATGGTGGGGCAGGTGCCAGCAGGCATGGATGCCGGACTGTTGCTCTGGAACGCCGGGCTGCAGCCTGGCGTCGCGGCAGGTTGGTGTGCCGTGCTGGGTGCGGCAGCGGTGTGGCTGCCGAACAGCAACCGTATCGGTGACTCCATGCTCGCCTGGCTCGCGCGTCATGAGACCTGGAGGCCAGCCGTCGGAGGAGCCGCGTTGGTCGCGGCCGTGGGCCTGGTGATCGTCAACACCGCGCGCGAGTCGGTCAGCGCATTCATCTATTTCAACTTCTGATGCTGCGACCTGGGCTTCGCTTCGGCTTCGGTATGGCCGCCATGCTGCTGGTGGCTGAGGCCGTGTTGCGGTTGCTGCCGGTGTCGACGGCGACGATGACGGGCTACCACAGGGACGCAGACGTCCTTACCTATCCGCCTCGGCATGCGTGGCGAGTGGCCACGGGCTGGGACCTGCGCAATCCGCAAAGCCTGCGCAGCAACGATTGGGGCTTCGTCGCCGATCACGACTTCAAGCCCGACCCGCAAGCCGTGGCGCTGATTGGCGACAGCTATGTGGAGGCCTCGATGCTCGATCCGACCGATCGACCGGCGGCGCAACTCGAGGCGCTGCTCGGCGGCCAGCGGCCCGTGTATGCGCTCGGCAGTCCAGGGACGGCACTGCTCGACCACGCCCAGCGGATCCGCCTGGCGTCCGAGCACTTCCAGGTGCGTGACTTCGTGCTGCTGCTAGAGCGCTCCGATGCCCGCCAGTCGCTGTGTGGCTCCGGCAATGTGCACAGCCGCTGCCTGGACCGCGAAACGCTCGCCCCAAGCATCGAGCGCATCGCGCCACCGGGCACGATCAAGCGCATCGCCCGCCACTCTGCGCTCGCCCAGTACATCGGCGGCCAGCTCAAGTTCCGGCCGCAGGCGCTGCGGGATGCGACGTTCACGCGCAGCACGCCAGAAGACCAGCGAGACGCCGCTGCGTCCGGGCCTACGCGCGTGGCGCCTTCGGCCGATGCGATCGCCCGCGCCAAACGAAGCGTCGACGTGGTCGTCGACGCCTTCCTGAGCGACGCCCGCCCATACCTCGGAGGGCGACTGATCATCATCGTCGACGGCCTGCGCGATGGGCCTTCCGCCGTGCCCGACTTGATCGATATCGAACGCGCACGCATGATCGATCGACTGCGCAGTGGCGGCGCCATCGTGCACGATATGCAGCCGGTGTATGCCGAGCATGCGCGGTCCTCGCGGCGCCACCTGGAGGTCGGCCCCTACGACGGGCATCTGAACAAGTTCGGCGTGCGTCTGGCCATGCAGGAGGCAGCGCGACTGCTGCAGCCATGACGGACCCTTGCCCCCTCGTCGTCCACGTCGTCCACCGCTTCGACACCGGCGGGTTGGAGAACGGCGTTGTCAACCTGATCAACGCGCTGCCGCCCGGGCGCTGGCGCCACGCCGTGATCGCGCTCGACCGCGTCGAACCAGCGTTCGCCGCGCGGGTGCGCGTACCCGGGGTCGAGTTCGTGGCGCTGCACAAGCCACCGGGGCCGACGCTGCGGCAGGGGCCGCGGCTCTGGCGCCTGTTCCGGCGCCTGCGCCCGGCCATCGTGCACACGCGCAACCTCGGCGCGCTGGAGTGCGCGCTGCCGGCCTGGGCCGCCGGCGTGCCGGTGCGCGTCCACGGCGAGCATGGCCGCGACGTCGGCGATTTCGACGGCAGCAACCGCAAGAACCAATGGAGCCGGCGGTTGATGGCGCCTTTCGTTCACCACTGGGTCGCGCTGTCGCGCGATCTGGCGGGCACGCTCACCGGCCCGGTCGGCATCGCGCCGGCGCGGGTCACGCGCATCGGCAACGGCGTGGACGCCGAGCGCTTCAGCCCGCCGGCCGGTCCACGGCCGCCCATCGCTGGGTGCCCGTTCAGCGCGCCCGGCCTGTGGCTGGCCGGTACCGTGGGTCGGATGCAGGTGGTCAAGAACCAGACCGACTTGGCCCGCGCCTTCGTGCTGGCGCTGCAGCGGCATCCGGCCATGGCGACCCGGCTGCGCCTGGTGATGGTGGGCGACGGTCCGCTGCGCACCGAGGCGCAGCAGATCCTCGAGTCGGCCGGCATGGCACACCTCGCGTGGCTGCCGGGCGAACGCGCGGATGTGCCGGATGTCATGCGCGGGCTCGATGCCTTCGTGCTGCCGTCTTTGGCCGAGGGCATCTCGAATACCATCCTCGAAGCCATGGCCAGCGGCCTGCCGGTGTTGGCCACGGCCGTAGGCGGCAACGCCGATCTGGTCGATGCCGGCCGGACGGGGTGCCTGGTGTCGGCGGGCGACGTCCCTGCCCTGGCCGGTGCGCTGGCCGACCTGGCCGCCGACCCGGCAGCCGCGGCGGCCCAGGGCCGGGCCGGGCGGCAGCGCGTGGAGGCCGAGTTCAGCCTGCAGGCCATGGTCCGGAGTTACGACGATCTCTACACCCGGCTGCTGCAACGACCAGACCGACCGCAAGAACGACACTGAACGACACCGATCCATGTGCGGCATCACCGGCCTCTTCGACACGCGCGCGACGCGGGACGTGTCGCGCCCGGTGCTGCACCGCATGAACGAGTCGCAGCTGCACCGCGGCCCGGACGAGGGCAGCCTGCACCTGGAGCCCGGCGTCGGCCTCGGCCACCGTCGGCTGTCGATCATCGACGTGGCCACCGGCCAGCAGCCGCTGTTCAACGAGGACCACTCGGTCGTCATCGTCTTCAACGGCGAGATCTACAACTTCCAGGAGCTGGTGCCCGAGCTCGAGGCCGCCGGCCACGTCTTCCGCACCCGCAGCGACACCGAGGTCATCGTCCACGCCTGGGAGCAGTGGGGCGAGGACTGCGTGCAGCGCCTGCGCGGCATGTTCGCCTTCGCGCTCTGGGACCGCAACCGCCGCACCTTCTTCCTCGCGCGCGACCGGCTCGGCGTCAAGCCGATGCACTACGCGCTCACCGACGACGGCTGGCTGCTCTTCGGTTCCGAACTGAAGTCGTTGCTCGCGCACGGCAGCCTCAAGCGGGAGATCGACCCGCTGGCGGTGGAGGAGTATTTCGCGCTCGGCTACGTGGCCGAGCCGCGCACCATCTTCCGCCAGGCGCACAAGCTCGAGCCCGGCCACACGCTGACCGTGCGCCACGGTCAGCCGCTGCCGGCGCCGCGGCCCTACTGGGACATCCGCTTCACGCTCGACAACCGCATCGGCCTCGACGACGCCTGCGAGGAACTGCGGGTGCGGCTGGCCGAGTCGGTGCGGCTGCGCATGATCGCCGAGGTGCCGCTCGGCGCCTTCCTCTCGGGCGGCGTCGACAGCAGCGCCGTCGTGGCGACGATGGCGGGCCTGTCCGACGCGCCGGTGCATACCTGCAGCATCGCCTTCGACGACCCGGCCTTCAACGAGTCGCGGTTCGCGCAGCTCGTGGCCGACCGTTACCGCACCGACCACTTCGTGCAGACGGTGCAGAGCGACGACTTCGACCTGATCGACACGCTCGCCCGCCTGTACGACGAGCCCTACGCCGACAGCTCCGCCATCCCCACCTACCGCGTCTGCCAGCTCGCGCGCCAGCGCGTCACGGTGGCGCTGTCGGGCGATGGCGGCGACGAGGGTTTCGGCGGCTACCGCCGCTACCGGCTGCACCTGATGGAAGAGCGCATGCGCGGCGCGCTGCCCGCGGGCCTGCGCCAGCCGCTGTTCGGCCTGCTCGGCAAGGTCTACCCGAAGGCCGACTGGGCGCCGCGCATGTTCCGCGCCAAGACCACCTTCGAGGGCATGGCGCGCAGTTCGGTCGAAGCCTATTTCCACAGCGTCGGCATCCTGCGCGGCCCGATGCGCGCGCAGCTTTTCAGCGCCGAGATGAAGCGCCAGCTGGCCGGCTACGACGCGCGCGAGGTCTTCGACCGCCACGCGGCCCACGCCGGCACCGACGACCCGCTGGCGCTGGTGCAGTACCTCGACATGAAGACCTACCTGGTCGGCGACATCAACACCAAGGTCGACCGCGCCAGCATGGCCCACAGCCTCGAGGTGCGCGAGCCGCTGATGGACCACAAGCTGCTCGAATGGGTGGCCTCGCTGCCGACCGACCTGAAGGTGCGTGGCCAGGAGGGCAAGTTCCTGCTGAAGAAGGCGATGGAGCCCAGGCTGCCGGACGAGGTGCTCTACCGACCGAAGATGGGTTTCGCCGTGCCGCTGGCGCGCTGGTTCCGCGGCCCGCTGAAACAGCGCGTGCGCGATGCGGTGCTGGGGGAGCGGTTGGCCGGCACCGGCTGGTTCGACCGTGGCTACCTCACGCACCTGGTCGACGCCCACCAAGCCGGCACACGCGACTACAGCGCACCACTGTGGACGCTGGTGATGTTCGAGGCGTTCTTGCGCAATACAGTCGATACCGGCTCTGCGCCACGGCCGTCGACCCATGCGGCAGCCGACGCTCTGGCATGAGCTTGCGCGTACTGCACGTCCTCGATCACTCGATCCCGCTGCACAGCGGCTACACGTTCCGCACGTTGGCCATCCTGCGCGAACAGCGGCGACTGGGTTGGGACACGCAGCATCTGACGAGCCCGAAGCACGTCGGATCGCAGGCTGCCGAAGAGACCGTCGAAGGCTGGCATTTCTACCGCACGCCGCAGGCGTCGCCGACACGAGTGCCGGGTCTGGCTGAGTGGGCGCTGATGCGCAGCCTCGAGCGTCGCCTCGACGCGATCGCCCGCGCCACGCGGCCGCAGTTGATTCATGCGCACTCGCCGGTGCTCAACGCCATTCCGGCCCTGCGCGTCGGTCGGCGCCTGGGCATCCCGGTGGTCTACGAGGTGCGCGCGTTCTGGGAGGACGCCGCGGTCGACCACGGCAGCACCACCGAGGGCGGCCTGCGCTACCGGCTGAGCCGCAGCCTGGAAACCCATGCGCTGCGCCGTGCCCAGCATGTCTTCACGATCTGCGAGGGCCTGCGCAGCGACATCGCGGCGCGGGGCATCCCACCCGAGCGCGTCACCGTGATCCCGAACGCCGTCGACATCGATGGCTTCGAGCCTGGAGGCGTGCCCGACGAGTCGCTGAAGGCGCGGCTTGGGTTGGCTGGTGCCGATGTCGTCGGATTCATCGGCAGCTTCTATGCCTACGAGGGACTGGATCTGTTGCTGCAAGCCCTGCCGGCGCTGCTGGAGGCGCGGCCGGGCGCGCGCGTGCTACTGGTCGGCGGCGGTCCGCAGGACGACGCCCTGAAGGCGCAGGCCCGGCAGCTCGGTCTGGCCGACAAGGTGGTGTTCACCGGCCGGGTGCCGCACCACGAGGTCCCACGCTACTACGACCTGATCGACGTACTGGCCTACCCTCGCCATTCGATGCGCCTGACCGAGCTCGTCACGCCGCTCAAGCCGCTCGAGGCGATGGCGCAGGGGAGGGTTCTCGTGGCCAGCGACGTGGGCGGGCATCGCGAGCTGATCCGCGACGGCGAGACCGGCCTGCTCTTCCAGGCCGGCAACGCGGCCGCGCTTGCCGCCACGCTGACCCGGCTGCTCGCCCAGCGCGAGCGTTGGCCCGAGCTGCGACGGGCCGGCCGGGCATTCGTCGAGCGGGAGCGGCACTGGGCGGCCAGCGCGGCCGGCTACCGGCCGGTTTTCGAGCGGCTGACGGCGCGGCGACGCCCGTGAGTGCGGCTCCGACCGGCTTCGAGGGCCTGCGTATCGGGCTGGTCGGACCCTTGCCGCCGCCCGCAGGCGGCATGGCCAACCAGACGCGGCAGCTGGCCGAGCTGCTGCGCGGGGCCGGCGCCGATGTTCATCTGGTTCAGTCCAATGCAGATTACCGTCCGGCCTTCATCGGCCGGGTGCCCGTAGTCCGCGCGGGGTTTCGCCTTCTGCTCTTTCTCGGGGCACTCTGGAAAGCCGCTGGGCGCAGCGACCTGCTGCATGTCATGGCCAACTCGGGCTGGTCGTGGCATCTCTTCGCGGTGCCGGCGATCCGCGTGGCCCGCCTGCGCGGCGTGCCGGTGATCGTCAACTACCGTGGCGGTGAGGCCGAGGTTTTCCTCGACCGCGCACATGCCGGCGTACGCCGGGCACTACGGCAAGGCACGCTGCTGGTCGTGCCTTCGGGTTTCCTGCAACAGGTGTTCGCCCGCCACGGGATGGCGGCCGAGGTCGTGCCCAACATCGTCGACCTCGAACGTTTCCAGCCGGCCGCGGCATCGCGACCGGTCGCAGCGCACCTGGTGGTGGCGCGCAATCTCGAGCCGATCTACGACAACGCGACCGCGATCCGTGCCCTGGCCCGTGTGCGCGAAGCACGACCCGACGCGCGGTTGACGATCGCCGGCAGTGGCCCGCAGGACGTGGAGCTGCGCCGCCTCGCGGCGGAGCTTGGCCAGACAGAAGCAATCCGCTTCGCCGGGAGGCTCGACCGCGACGCCGTTGCCTCGCTCTACCAAGATGCCGACATCGCGCTGAACCCGAGCACGGTCGACAACATGCCGAATTCGGTGCTCGAAGCCCTCGCCAGCGGCCTGCCCGTCGTCAGCACCGATGTCGGCGGTGTGCCCTACATCGTGCAGGATGGCACGACGGCCCTGCTCGTGCCGCCACGCGATCCGGGGGCGATGGCCTCGGCGATCCTGCGGCTGCTGGACAATCGCGACCTGGCCAACGCGCTCAGCCGTGCCGGGCTGGCCGAGGCACAGCGCTACACCTGGGCTCGGGTTGCCGGTGTTCTGGCGTGTGCCTACCGGCGAGCTCTGGCGATGCGCGACTCGGCTTGATGACCATCCGATGTACACCGCACTGGTTTCCAACTTGCTGTTTCCGCTGCAGGAGCGGCTCAAGCGTCACACCACGGTGGCCGTGCGTCGGCGCATGGAGGACTCGCAATGGTGGCCGGCCGAGCGCCTGGAGGCGCTGCAGGTTCGGCGCCTGCGCGAACTGCTCACGCAGGCCGGTGCGCGGATCCCTTACTGGCGCGAGCTTTTCGCCGGCCTGGGCTTCGAGCCAAGCAGCGTGACCAGTCTGCAGGACCTGCAGCGCTTGCCTTTGCTGGACAAGGCGACCATCCGCACGCACACCGAGGCGATGAAGCATCCGCAGGCTGAAGGGCTGGCGCGCTTCAACACCGGCGGCAGCAGCGGCGAGCCGCTCGTTTTCTTCATCGGCCGGGCGCGCGTCAGCCACGACGTGGCCGCCAAATGGCGTGCCACGCGCTGGTGGGGCGTGGACATCGGCGACCCGGAGATCGTGGTCTGGGGTTCGCCGATCGAACTCGGCAGCCAGGACCGGCTGCGTGCTCTACGCGACCGGCTGATGCGCACCGAGCTGCTGCCGGCCTTCGAGATGAGCGAGGCGCGGCTCGACGGCTTCGTGAAGGCGATCCGCGCTCGGCGCCCACGCATGCTGTTCGGCTACCCGAGCGCGCTGAGCCACATCGCACGCCATGCCGAGAAGCGCGGTCAGCGCATGGACGATCTGGGCATCCGCGTCGCTTTCGTCACCAGTGAGCGGCTGTACGACGACCAGCGCGCCGTGATCGCACGGGTGTTCGGCTGCCCCGTGGCCAACGGCTACGGCGGGCGCGACGCGGGCTTCATCGCCCACGAGTGCCCGCACGGGGGCATGCACCTGACGGCCGAGGACGTGGTGCTCGAGCTGATCGACCGCCATGGCCACCCCGTGCCGGCCGGCGATCCCGGCGAGATCGTCATCACCCATCTGGCCACGCACGATTTCCCGTTCATCCGCTACCGCACCGGCGATGTCGCGGTGATGGACGGGCGCCGTTGCCCGTGCGGGCGCGGGCTGCCGATGCTCGGCGAGATCCAGGGCCGCAGCACCGATTTCGTGGTGGCTGTGGACGGTACCGTGATGCACGGGCTGGCGCTGATCTACATCCTGCGCGATCTGCCGGGGTTGCGCCGCTTCAAGATCGTGCAGCACAGCGTCTTGCACATCGAGGTGCTGCTGGAGCCGGAGCCGGGCGGTGAAGCCGTCATGCACATCCCTGCGGTCGAGCGAGGTTTTCGTGCCCGTCTGGGCGAGGGCGTGCGCGTGGACGTGCGTGTCGTCGACCATATCCCGGACGAACGTTCGGGCAAGTTCCGATATGTCGTGAGCCATGTGGCGCCGGGCGGCGGTGCGGCAGGCGGGGCTGGGCTGTCACCTAAGCAGGAGGCTTCATCGTGCGCGACCTGCTGATCGTCGGCCTCGTGGTGCTGGGCTCGCTGATCGCGCTTCGGCGGCCCTGGATCGGCGTGATGCTGTGGGTGTGGATCAGCATCATGAACCCGCACCGCTTTGCCTGGGGCTTCGCCTACTCGGCGCCGCTCGCCGCCATGGCTGCGGCCAGCACGCTGCTCGGGCTGCTGATGACGAAGGAGCGCGAGTCGCCCTTCAAGGGCGCCCCGACCGTCTGGCTGTTGATCTTCTTCGTATGGATCACCCTTTCGTGGCTGCTGGGGCTGGACCCCGCGGCCGACCATCCGCAGTGGGACAAGGTGATGAAGATCTACCTGATGACCTTCGTCGGCCTCGCTCTGCTGCACAGCAAGCAGCACATCTTTGCGCTGGCCTGGGTCACGGCGTCGTCGCTCGCCTTGCTCGGTGCCAAGGGCGGGGTGTTCACGATTGCCACCGGCGGCAACCACCGCGTGTGGGGCCCGCCGGGCAGTTTCATCCACGACAACAATGAGTTCGCGTTGTCGCTGGTGATCACGATTCCGCTGCTGCGCTTTCTGCAGCTGCAGTTGCAGCCAGGCTGGCGGCGGCACTTGATGACGCTGGTGATGCTGTTGTGCGCGGCAGCCGCCATCGGCACCTACTCGCGCGGGGCTCTGCTGGCCATCGTCGCGATGGGCCTGCTGCTGTGGTGGCGTGGCAAGAGCCGCCTTTGGGGCGGCATGGTGATCGCCCTGGCAGCCTTGGCCTTGCCGGCCTTCATGCCCGACGCGTGGACCGAGCGCATGACGAGCATCACCGAGTACGAGGAAGACCGCTCGGCGCTGGGGCGCATCAGCGCCTGGTGGACCGCATGGGGCATCGCCAAGGACTACGTGACCGGGGTCGGCTTCAACGCGGTCCGGCCTGAGCTTTTTGCGCTCTACAGCCCGACACCCGACTACGTGCACGCCGCCCACAGCATCTATTTCCAGGTGATGGGCCACCACGGCTTCATCGGCTTGTTCATCTTCCTGATGATCTTCGTCAGCACCTACTGGGCTGCGGGGCGACTGCGGGCGGCGGCCAAGCTTCACCCCGAGGCCCAGTGGTGCGATGCGCTGGGGGCCATGTGCCAGGTGTCGCTGGTCGGCTATGCGGTGGGGGGCGCGCTGTTGAGCCTGTCGTACTTCGACCTGCCCTACAACATCATGATGCTGGTGGTGTTGGCCCGCGTGTGGGTGGCTCGGCGCGGCTGGGAGCGCGAGCCGGTCTATGCCGCGGGGTGGCGCACCCTGCCCGGGCTGGCACCCTGGAGCCGGCGGGGCACACCGCTGCGTGGGCAGGCCGGCTGACACTGCGGCCCCGATCCAGCGAGCATGTTCAAGCCCGTTTTTTCCATGCTGTCGCCTGCGGGCGCGCGGGGTCGGTTGCGCATCCTGATCTTTCATCGAGTGCTGCCTGCGCCCGACCCGCTGTTCCCCGGTGAAGTGACTCAGGCCCGGTTCGACGCCATCTGCGGCTGGCTGCGCGAATGGTTCAACGTGATCCCGCTGGCCGACGCCGCCGTCCGACTGCGCGAGCGTCGCTTGCCATCGCGCGCCATGAGCATCACCTTCGACGACGGTTACGCGGACAACCACGACGTTGCGCTGCCGGTGCTGCGCAAGCATGGCCTGCACGCGACCTTCTTCGTCGCGTCCGGGTTCCTCGACGGAGGCCGGATGTGGAACGACACGGTGATCGAGGCGCTGCGGCGCGCGCCAGGCCCGGCGCTGGACCTGCGTGGGACGGCGGCGGGCGACATGGGGCTCATTCCCTTGGCCACCGTGGGCGAGCGC
>ERZ1066138.128-NODE-128-length-25092-cov-10.359668_pt1 | contig 25092 bp, 24 predicted proteins | sample MGYA00382785_ERZ1066138 | MGnify/ENA primary metagenome ERZ1066138 (study PRJEB33369, sample SAMEA5778368) | biofilm metagenome | biome: Industrial cooling water; feature: Water cooling tower basin; material: Biofilm | place: United Arab Emirates | collected... | reverse complement strand
GCGGTGACCGCGGCGAACAGCACCACCAGCCCGGTCGCGAGCGTGAAGCCGAACAGGAACTCGACCGCGCGGATCACCTGGTCGAGCACGCGCTGCACCTGCGCGATCGAGGCCGAGACGTCGACGTTGGTGATGTTGGGGAAGGCGCGCGCGAGGGCGTTGTCGAAGCCGGGCTGCGGTGGCGCGCGGAAGGCCGCGATGTAGGTCGCCGGCAGGCCGTCGGCGAGCTCGGCGGTCGGGAACATGACGAAGAAGTTGACCCGCATCGAGCCCCAGTCGACCTTGCGCAGGCTGGTGATGCGGCCCTCGTGCGGCATGCCGGCGATGTCGAAGCGCATGCGGTCGCCGAGCTTCAGGCCGAGCGTCTCGGCGAGCCCGGACTCGACGCTGAGCGCGTCGGGCTCGCCCGGCGTCCAGCGCCCGGCGACGACCTGGTTGTGCGTCGGCAGCGCGGCGTCGTGGCTGAGGTTGAACTCGCGCTCGACGAGGCGCTGGGGCCGGTCGTCGGCGTAGTCCTCGGGCCGGACCGGCCGGTCGTTCACCGCGACCAGGCGGCCGCGCACCATCGGGTACCAGTCGTAGGCGGCGACGCCGGCCGCACCGACCTGGGCGCGGAAGGCCTCGGCCTGGTCGGGCTGGATGTTGATGACGAAGCGGTTCGGCGCGTCGGGCGGCGTGGCCTGGCGCCAGCTGTCGATCAGGTCGGTGCGCAGCAGCACCAGCAGCACCAGCGCGAGCAGGCCGACGCTCAGGCTGCTGACCTGCAGCACCGAGAAGCCCGGCCGCGCCGCGACCTGGCGCGTCGCCAGCACCAGCCAGCGCGGCGCCGACGTGCCGAACCACGCGCCCGGCACCAGCCGGCGCAGCGCCTGCACCGCCAGCCAGGCCAGCAGCGCGAACATCGCCACCGCCGCGGCGAAGCCGCCGACCGCGATCGCGCCGAGCTTCAGGTCGGAGGCCACCGCGAGCAGCAGCGCGGCGAAGCCGGCCGCGCCGGCGGCCAGCACGCCGAGCGAAGCCGGCCGAAGCTCGCCGAGATCGCGGCGGATCACCCGCAGCGGCGGCACCTGGGCCAGCTGCAGCACCGGCGGCAGGCCGAAGCCGAGCAGCAGCGTCAGCCCGACACCGAGGCCGAACACGCCGGGCCAGGGCCCCGGCGGCGGCAGCGCCGCGTCGACCAGCCCGGCCAGCAGCCGCACGAACACCAGGTGCACCACCAGCCCGAGCAGCACGCCGAGCAGCGCCGCGATCAGGCCGACGGCGCCGAACTCCAGCGCGTAGGCACCGGCGATGCGCCGTTGCGGCTGGCCGAGCACCCGCAGCATCGCGCAGTCGTCGAGGCGCCGGCTGGCGAAGTCGCGCGCCGCGATGCCGACCGCCACCGCCGCCAGCAGCGCCGCGAGCAGCGCGACGAGGTTGAGGAAGCGGGTCGCGCGGTCGAGCGTCTGCTGCATCTCGGGCCGGCCCGATTCGAGCGACTCGACGCGCAGGCCGCGCCAGCCCTGGGCGTCGATCTGCGACTCGGTCCAGTCCAGCATCTCGCGCAGCGCACGCTCGCCGGCCGCACCGTCGGCGGCCAGCGCGAGGCGGTAGTTGAGCCGGCTGGCCGGCTGCACCAGGCCGGTGGCGGGCAGGTCGTCCTCGTGGAACAGCGCGCGCGGCGCGAAGCTCATGAAGCCGGCGCCGCGGTCGGGCTCGAGCGTGATGACGGCGGCGATCGTCAGCGCGGCGTCGCCGAGCAGCAGCGGGTCGCCGGGGCGCAGGCCGAGCGACTCCAGGATCGCCGGCTCGACCCAGACCGTGCCGCGTGCCGGCGCCGCGGTGGCGATGCGGTCGGGCGCGCCGGGCGCGTCGGCGATGCGCAGCGAGCCGCGCAGCGGGTAGCCGTCGCTGACCGCCTTGACCGCCACCAGCCGCGAGGCGCCGCCCTGCGCATCGGGCGCGCGGCCCATGCTCGGGAAGCCGACGGTGCGCGCGGTCGCCAGGCCGGCGGCGCGGGCCCGCTCGATCAGCGCCGGCGGCGTCGGCTGGTCGCTCGCGACCAGCGCGTCGCCGCCGAGCAGCGCGCGGGCGTCGCGCGCCAGGCCGAGCTGCAGCCGGTCGGCGAAGAAGCCCACCGCGGTCAGCGCCGCCACCGCCAGCATCACCGCGACGACCAGCAGGCGCAGCTCGCCGGCGCGGAAGTCGCGCAGCAGCTGGCGGCGCGCGAGCGACCACAGGCTGGGCGGCGCCGTGGCGGCGGAGGCGTCGGACGCGGTCGTCATCGTCCGCACGGTAGCGCAGCGGCGCGCCGGAGCATGCCGCGGGGGCTTGCCGGCCGCCGCGCGGCGAACGCTGGCTTCGAAGCGCTTGAACGCCGGTGCGCGGCGGGTGGGGTGAAATCGGCCGATGGTTCCGAGCACGCCCCTGCCGTCGATCTTCGTCTCGCACGGCTCGCCGATGCTGGCGATCGAACCCGGCACGACCGGGCCGTTCTTCCGGCGCCTCGGCGCGGCGATCGACGCGCGCTTCGGCCGGCCGCGCGCGGTGGTCGTGGTCTCGCCGCACACCTCGGCGCGCCAGCCGTTGCTGCTGCACGCCGCGCGCCACCACGCGGTGCACGATTTCGGCGGCTTCCCGCCCGCGCTCTATGCGCTGCGCTACGACGCACCCGGCGCGCCGGCGCTGGCGCCAAGGGTGGCCGCGCTGCTGGCCGCGCGCGGCATCGACGCCGCGGCCAGCGACGAGCCCGGCCTGGACCACGGCATCTGGTGCGTGCTGCGCTTCGCCTGGCCCGACGCCGACCTGCCGGTGCTGCCGCTGGCGCTGGCGCCGCAGCAGCCGCCGGCGGCGCAGTGGGCGATCGGCGAGGCGCTCGCGCCGCTGCTCGCCGAAGGCGTGCTGCTGCTCGGCTCCGGCAGCCTGACGCACAACCTCGGGCTGATCTTCCGCCAGCCGCAGCCGGCCAGCGACGCGCCCGAGACCGCCGAGACCCGCGCCTTCCGCAACTGGGTCACCGAACGCAGCGCCGCCGGCGACACCGAGGCGCTGCTCGACTACCGCACCCGCGCGCCGCATGCCGCCTTCATGCACCCGACCGACGAACACTGGCTGCCGTTCTACATCGCCGCCGGCGCCGGCGGCCGGGCGGCACCGGGCGCACGGCTCCACGACGCGGTCACCTACGGCTGCCTGGCGATGGACGCCTACGCCTTCGGGGCCGGGGCGCCGCCGCTGGTCGAGGCGCTGGCGGCCGCACCACCGTGAGCGCCGTTCAGAGAATCAGCAGCGCGCGGAAATCGTTGACGTTGGTGAAGGTGGGCCCGGTCTGCACCAGGTCGCCGAGCGGCGCGAAGAAGCCGTAGGCGTCGTTGGCGTCGAGCCGTGCCTGGGCCTTCAGGCCCGCGGCGGCGGCGCGCGCCAGCGTGTCGGGCGTGACGATGGCGCCGGCGTTGTCCTCGACGCCGTCGATGCCGTCGGTGTCGGCCGCCAGCACCCAGACACCGGGCTCGCCCTGCAGCGCCAGCGCGGCGCCGAGCAGGAACTCGGTGGCGCGGCCGCCGCGGCCGCGCGGCTGGCCCTCGACGCGCGGCTTCACGGTCACCGTGGTCTCGCCGCCGGAGAGGATGACGCAGGGCCGCGCGAAGGGCTGGCCGCGGCGCCGCACCTGGCGCGCCAGCGCCGCCTGCACGCCGCCGACGACGCGCGACTCGCCTTCCATCTCGTCGCTGAGCACGTGGGCGGCGAGGCCGGCGCTGCGCGCCAGCTCGGCCGCGGCCTCGAGCGACTCCTGCGGCGTCGCGATCATCCGCACCTCGTGGCCTTCGAAGCGCGGGTCGCCGGGCTTGGGCGTCTCGAGCGCGCCGCTTTCGAGCGCGGCGCGCACCTCGGCCGGCACGTCGATCGCGTAGCGCTGCAGGATCGCCAGCGCGTCGGCGCAGCTGCTGCGGTCGGGCACGGTCGGGCCGGAGGCGATGACGTCGGGGTCGTCGCCGGGCACGTCGGAGATCAGCAGCGTGACGACCTTGGCCGGCGCGCAGCGCGCGGCCAGCCGCCCGCCCTTGATCGCCGACAGGTGCTTGCGCACGCAGTTCATCTCGCCGATGGTCGCGCCGCTCTTGAGCAGCGCGCGGTTGATGCCCTGCTTGGTCTCGAGCGTCAGGCCTTCGGCCGGCAGGCTCAGCAGCGCCGAGCCGCCGCCGGAGATCAGGCACAGCACCAGGTCGTCGGCCGTCAGGCCCTGGGCCAGTTGCGCGATGCGCTGCGCCGCGGCGAGGCCGGCGGCGTCGGGCACCGGGTGGGCGGCCTCGACGACCTCGATGCGGCCGGGGTTCGCCTTGTAGCCCGGCGGCACGTGGTCGTAGCGGGTGACGACCAGGCCGGACAGCGGCGCGTCCTTCGGCCACAGCGCGTCGACCGCGGCGGCCATCGCGCCGCCGGCCTTGCCGGCGCCGATCACGACGGTGCGGCCCTTCGGCGGCGGCGGCAGGAAGCCGGCCGTGACCTGGGCCGGCAGCGCGCGCGCGACCGCGGCGTCGTAGAGGGCGCGCAGGAAGCCGCGCGGGTCGGTGGCAGGGTTCGGGGCGCTCATGGCGAGATTATCGGCAGCGACCGGCCCGGCACTCGCACGTCGGCGCACATTGCGCCGCGACGCTTCAGCGCGTCGTCAGCGCGTCGATCCAGCCCAGGCCGTCTTCGGTGCGGCCGCGCGGCCGGTACTCGCAACCGACCCAGCCGGCGTAGCCGAGGCGGTCGAGCTCGTCGAACACGAAGCGGTAGGCGATCTCGCCGCTGCCGGGCTCGTGGCGACCCGGGTTGTCGGCCACCTGCACGTGGCCGATGCGCGCGAGGTGGCGGCGCAGCGTGCCGACCAGCTCGCCCTCCATGCGCTGGGCGTGGTAGCAGTCGTACTGCACGAACAGGTTGTCGGCGCCGACCTCGTCGATCACCGCCAGCGCCTGCGCCGTGCGGCTGAGGAAGAAGCCCGGCATGTCATGGGTGTTGATCGGCTCGACCAGCAGCGCCAGCCCCTCGGCGCGCAAGGCCGTCGCGGCGAAACGCAGGTTGGCGACGAAGACCTCGTGCAACCGCGCCGGCGCCACGCCGGCCGGCGCCAGCCCGGCCAGGCAGTTCAGGCGCGGCACGCCGAGCGCCCGGGCGTAATCGATCGCGCGGGCCACGCCGTCGCGGAACTCGGCCTCGCGGCCCGGCAGGCAGGCGATGCCGCGCTCGCCGGCGTCCCAGTCGCCGGCCGGCAGGTTGTGCAGCACGCAGGCCAGGCCGTGGCGGTCGAGCCGCTCGCGGATCGCCGCGGCCGGGTGGGCGTAGGGCAGCTGGAACTCGACCGCCTCGAATCCGGCGCGCGCGGCGCGCTCGAAGCGGTCGAGGAAGGGCGCGTCGTCGAACAGCAGCGTCAGGTTGGCGGCGAAGCGCGGCACGGCAGGCTCCGGGCTCGGGCGCTACTCGGCGCGGGCGTCGCGGCTCATCAGCCGCGTCAGGGCCTGGGCCGGCGTGGTGCGGCCGGCGAGCAGGTCCGCCACCGCCTCGGTCAGCGGCATCTCGACCTGCAGCGCCTGCGCGCGCTCCAGCACCGTGGCGGCGCTGTAGACGCCTTCGGCCACGTGGCCGAGCGACTGCAGCACCTCGGCCAGGCCCTTGCCCTGGGCCAGCTGCAAGCCGACCTGGCGGTTGCGCGACAGGTCGCCGGTGGCGGTCAGCACGAGGTCGCCGAGGCCCGACAGGCCCATGAAGGTCTCGACCCGGGCGCCGAGCGCGAGGCCGAGGCGCACCGTCTCGGCCAGGCCGCGGGTGATCAGCGCGGCGCGGGCGTTCAGGCCCAGCACCATGCCGTCGGCCACGCCGGTGGCGATCGCGATGACGTTCTTGACCGCGCCGCCGACCTCGACGCCGACCGGGTCGGTGGAGCTGTAGACGCGCAGCGCCGGGCCGTGGAAGGCCAGCGCGGCCTGGCGCGCGAAGGCCTCGTCGGCGCTGGCGGCGACCAGCGCGGTCGGCTGGCCGCGGGCGACCTCGATCGCGAAGCTCGGCCCCGACAGCACGCCGACCGGCACGCCGGGGCAGACCTCGCGGGCGATCTCGTGGCCGAGCGCGCCGCGGCCGGCCTCGAAGCCCTTGCACAGCCACCACAGGCCGGCGCCGCGGCCGACGGCGCGCGCCAGCATCGCGCGCAGGCCCGACATCGGCGTCGCGACGACCAGCAGGCCGTCGCGGCCGGCATGGGCCAGCGCCGCGTCGAGGTCGGCCTCGATCCGCAGCGCGGCCGGCAGCTCGATGCCCGGCAGGTAGCGCTCGTTGCGGCGCGTCGCGGCGATCTGCGCGGCCTGGGCGGCGTCGCGCGCCCACAGCCGCAGCTCGTGGCGCGGTGCGAGGCTGACCGCCAGCGCGGTGCCCCAGGCGCCGGCGCCGAGCACCGCGATCTTCACTGCGCGGCCCCGCGACGCGGCGTCACGCCGTGGCGATGATCGGCGCGCCGCCGTTGCCGTTGCTCGCGCCGCCCTGCAGGGCCTGGCGCTGGGCTTCGTACATGGCCTGGAAGTTGACTTCGGTCAGGTGCACCGGCGGGAAGCCGGCGCGCGTGATGATGTCGGCCACCGACGCGCGCAGGTAGGGGTAGACGATCGACGGGCAGGCGATGCCGAGCACCTGCGGCAGCTGGCCTTCGGGCAGGTTGCGGATCTCGAAGATGCCGGCCTGCTTGGCCTCGACCAGGAACAGCGTCTTGTCGCCGACCTTGGTGGTGACGGTGGCGGTCACCGCGACCTCGTAGATGCCGTCGACGACGCCGTTGGCGGCCACCGCGAGGTTGATCTCGACCTGCGGCTGCGCCTGCTCGAGCAGGATCTGCGGCGAGTTGGGCTGCTCCAGCGACAGGTCCTTCAGGTACAGGCGCTGGATGGTGAAGACGGGCGACGGATCGGGCTCGGCCATGGTGGGCTTTCGGTGGGCAGGCGTGACGCGGGGCGCAGGCCCGGCGACATGCGGAAACGACAAGGGCCCACCGTCTCGCGACCGGGTGGGCCCCGCTCTGGAACGGGCGGATTATGTCGCAGCGAGGCCCTGCAGCAGCGGCATCAGGGCGCCGCGGCGGTCGAGGGCGATCAGCTCGTCGCAGCCGCCGACGTGGGTCTCGCCGATGTAGATCTGCGGCACGGTGCGCCGGCCGGTGGCCCGCATCATCTGCTCGCGCTGGACCGGATCGAGGTCGACGCGGATCTCGTCGATGCGGGCGACACCGCGCTGCTCGAGCAGCCGCTTGGCGCGGATGCAGAAGGGGCAGACCTGGGTCGTGTACATCCGGACGGGCGTCATGAACGCAGGGTGGGCAGTGGCGATGGCCGAAGTGTCACGCAGATGTCACGACCCCATGGCGCGCTGGGTCGGGCGGATGTCACGGCGCGGTCTGCTTCTCGGTGGGCAGCTGGGCCTCCTTCCAGGCCCCCAGGCCGCCGATCACCGCCATCGCCTTCTCGTAGCCGAGCTTGCGCAGCAGGCCGGCGGCGCGGCCGGCGCGGGCGCCGGTCGGGCAGATCAGCAGCACCGGCAGCGCCTTGTTGCTCGGCAGCGCCTTCGAGCCTTCGAGGCTGCCGAAGGGGATGTTGCGCGCCTGGCTGGCGTGGCCGGCGGCGTACTCGGCCGGCTCGCTGACGTCGATCAGCACCGCCTTCTCGCGGTTGATCAGGCGCACCGCCTCGGCGGTCGAGACGCGGTGCTCGCCGCCGCCGCGCGACAGCGCCGGCCACAGCAGCAGGCCGCCGGAGGCGACGGCGGTGAGAACGAGGTACCAGTGGTCGAGGAGGAAGTTCACGGATGGGGCGGCCGGGGCTGGGAACCCGTGATTCTAGAATCCTCGGTTTTCGCCGCCGACTGCCGCGCCCATGACCCGACTCGTGCTGATCCGCCACGGCGAATCGACCTGGAACCTGGAGAACCGCTTCACCGGCTGGACCGACGTCGGGCTGACGCCCACCGGCGTCACCCAGGCCCAGCAGGCCGGCCGGCTGCTGAAGGACTCGGGTTTCGAGTTCGACACCGTCTACACCTCGGTGCTCAAGCGCGCGATCTGGACCGCCTGGCACTGCCTCGACGGCATGGAGCGCACCTGGCTGCCGGTGATCAAGGACTGGCGGCTCAACGAGCGCCACTACGGCGCGCTGCAGGGCCTGAACAAGGCCGACATGGCGGCGAAGTTCGGCGAGGAGCAGGTGCTGCTGTGGCGCCGCAGCTACGACGTGCCGCCGCCGCCGCTGGAGGCCGACGACGCGCGCCGCGAGCACGACGACCCGCGCTACGCCCAACTCGCGCCCACCCAGGTGCCGCTGACCGAATGCCTGAAGGACACCGTCGCGCGCGTGCTGCCGCTGTGGTACGGCACACTCGCGCCGGCAGTCGCCGCCGGCCGGCGCATCGCGATCGTGGCCCACGGCAACAGCATCCGCGCGCTGGTCAAGCACCTGAACAACATCTCGGATGCCGACATCGTCGGCGTCAACATCCCCAACGGCATCCCGCTGGTCTACGAGCTCGACCCGGCGCTCCGGCCGACCTCGAAGTACTACCTCGGCGGCGCCGAGGCCGCGGCGCAGGCGGCGATGCAGTCGGCGCTGCAGGGCGACGCCTGACGCCGCGCCGCGACGGCGCGCTCAGAACAGCTCGATCTCACCGCTCTTGCCGACGGCGCTGAAGACGCCTTCGTCGACCAGCGCCTCGTGGCAGCACACCTGGTTGCGGCCGTTCTGCTTGGCGTGGTAGACGGCCTGGTCGGCGCGCTCGAAGGCGCCGCTGGCGCTGTCGAGCGGTCGCAGCCGGGTGAAGCCGACGCTGGCCGTGACCGCGCCGACCTGCGGGAAGCGGAAGCCCTGCATCCGCGCGCGGAAGCGCTCGAAGGCCAGCGCGGCGTGAGCCCGCGTGTCGGCCCGCAGCAGCACGACGAACTCCTCGCCGCCGAAGCGGTACATCCGGTCGTCGTGGCGGAAGCTGCTGCGCAGCAGCCGCGCCACCAGCAGCAGCACCTCGTCGCCGATCAGGTGACCGAAGTCGTCGTTGACGCGCTTGAAATGATCGATGTCGATCACGCCGAGCCAGCGCGCCGCCTCGCCGCCGGCCTCGAGGGTCTTGAGGAACTGGTCGTCGAAGGTCTTGCGGTTGAGCAGGCCGGTCAGGGTGTCGTGCTCGCTGTAGTCGAGCAGGCCGATCTGGTGGCGGTAGATCGTCAGCACGCCGGTGACCAGCCGCCGCTGCGCGTCGCCGAGAGGCCGTTCGGTGAGGACCTCGACGACGCCGCAGCGCTCCTCGCCGAACCACACCGGGAACAGGCTCAGCAGCGGCGCCCCGCCGTCGCGCCCGACCGCCACGGCCAGGCGCGGCTCGCCGCGCTCGAGCACCTCGCGGTGCCAGGGGCGGTCGTCGAGCGGCGTCAGCGCCTCCAGCGGGGTCCAGGGCGGGTCGCCGGGCTCCAGCGGCTGGCCGCCGCGCACGCCGGCCTGGCGCAGCAGCCGCGCGTCCTCGGGCGGCCCGACGCGCCGCAGCAGGCTCAGCGCCAGCGGCTGCAGCCCGTCGGCCAACACCGCGACCAGCGTGGCGCCGATGCGGTCGCGGTCACGGCAGCCGGTCAGGCTGACGACGGAGCCGAGGAGGTCGTGCATGGTGGCAGGAAGGGTCTGCGTCGCTTATCGGCACGCCCGGTCGCGGCTGAAGCCGGGCGCGGCCGGCGCCGGCCTGCAGGATCACCTCAGGCCCAGAGTCGCACGGTCAGCCACAGCGCGGCGGCGGCCATCGCGGCGGCACTGAGCCGCCCGAAGACGCGCCAGCGCGCCGGCGTCGACAGCCAGCCCTGCAGCCCGCGTCCGGCGCCCGCGTAAACCGCGATCGCCCCGACTTCGAGCAGCAGCACCAGCAGGCTCACCGCGGCGAGTTGCGGCCCGGCCGGACGCCCCGGATCGATGCATTGCGGCACGAAGGCGGTCGCGATGACGAGGAACTTGGGGTTGCCCAGCGCGACGCAGAACTCGCGCCTCAGGGCCTCGCGGCCGCGCCCGGCGCCGCCGGCCACCGCACCGGCCGCGGGCGGCGCGGCCCGCGCCAGCCGGACGGCGAGGTGCAGCAGGTACAGCGCCGCGGCGGTCTGCAGCACCGGCACGGCGCGCGGCGCGACCTGCAGCAAGGCGGCCAGGCCCAGCGCGGCAAGCAGCAGGATCAGCGCGAAGGCCACGAGGCGCCCCAGGCCGGCGCGGCAGGCGGCCCCCAGGCCGTCGGCCGCGGCCACATGCACCGACAGCAGGTTGCTCGGACCCGGCGTCAGCGCCAGCGTCAGCGCGGCGGGCACCAGGGTCAACCAGGCGGCGATCTGGGTCATGGGCCAGCTTTAGCAAGATCAGGACCACGAAACGAAGGCTGACACACCGCGGGAACCGATCCTCCGCCGTGTCGTCCATCCTCGGTCGCCCACGCAAGGAGAATCACCGATGAGCCTCATGTCGACGAAGCGCGCCGCGCTGGTCGCGCTGGCGCTGGCGCTGCTGGCGGCGGGCCTGGCCTACCTGCTCTGGCCGGGTCGGCCTGCAGCGCCGCCGATCGTCGCCGAAGCACCGCAGGCCGTGACGCCGGCCCCGGCTCCGGCCTCGGCGCAGCCGCCGGCGGCCGCCGCGTCCGCGGTGCGCCACCCGATCGAGCCGGCGCCGGACGGCGAACCGCTGCCGCCGGTGGCCGAGGCCGGCCGTGCCGTCGCCGATGCGCTGGAGGCCCTGCTCGGCCGCGGCGACGCGCTGCGCTTCCTGCGGCCCGAAGGCTTCGTACGCCACGCGGTCGCCACCGTCGATGCACTGGGCCGCGAGCACGCGGCGCCGCGGCTGTGGCCGGTCGTGCCGACGCCGGGGCGCTTCAGCACCGCCGCGCAGGACGGCACGGTCCGCATCGCGGCGGCCAACGCGGCGCGCTACGAGCCCTTCGTGCGCTTCGCGGTCGCGATCGACCCGGCACGCGCCGCGGCCTTCTACCGGCGCTTCCACCCCTGGTTCCAGCAGGCCTACGAGGAGCTCGGCTACCCGGGCCGGCCCTTCAACGACCGGTTGGTCGACGTGATCGACCTGCTGCTGCAGACCCCCGAGCCCGCCGACGCGCCGGCCTTGACGCTGACCGAGGTCAAGGGCCCGATCGAGCCGCGACAGCCCTGGCTGCATCAGCGCTTCGCCGACCCCGCCCTGGAGGCCCGGCCGGCCGGCCAGAAGATCCTGCTGCGCATGGGGACCGAGCACACCCGCGCACTGAAGGCGCAGCTCGCCGCCTTCCGCGCCGAGATCGCCACGCCCTGAAGCATCCGGTTGCGCCTGCGGCCGTATCGGCGGCGGCCGCCGGCGCTCTGTACGGCACCGGCGCCCCGGTGGTCGGGGCGGCCGGCCCCACCCCCTTCGAGGAGCCCTTGATGAAACTCACCATCCCCCTTTGCGGCCTCGGCGCCGCGCTGCTGCTCGCCACCGCCCCGGCCGCCGCCGAGGAGCGCCAGTGCACCGGCCGAATCGGCGCCGTCTACCTCGACAACATCTTCGTGCCCGACGGCGCGAGCTGCACGCTCGACGGCACGCGCGCCAAGGGCAACATCGTCGTCGGCACCGGCGCGGCGCTGTCGGCGCGCAGCGTGTCGGTCAACGGCAACCTGCAGGCCGAGGGCGCGCACTCGGTGCGGGTGCACGGCCGCTCGACCTTCGGCGGCTCGGTGCAGATCGTGCAGGGCGGCACGGCGTCGATCGAAACCGCGCGCATCAACGGCGACCTCCTGTTCGACGAGAACCGCGGTCCGGTGGGCGCCGACCGCAACGTGCTCGGCGGCAACCTGCAGGCCTTCAAGAACCTCGGCGGCACGACGCTGCGGCGCAACCAGATGAAGGGCAACCTGCAGTGCAAGGAGAACATCCCCGCGCCGACCGGCGGCGGCAACCGCGCCGCCAGCAAGGAGGACCAGTGCGCGCGGCTGTGAGCCGCCGGGCGGCGCCGGCTGGCGCCGCCTGTGCGATGCTCGGCCCATGCTGCGCACGCTGAAGGACCTGTTCGACGCCGCCCTGGCCCCGCCGGCCGCGGCGGCCGGCGCCGAGCACACGATCGAGCTCGCCACCGCGGTGCTGCTGGTCGAGGTGATGCGCGCCGACGCCAGCCTCGACGCGGCCGAACGCCGCGCCGTCGTCGCGGCGCTGCGCGACAAGTTCGACCTCGCGCCCGACGAGAGCGAGCGCCTGGCCGAACTGGCCGTCGCCACCGCCCGCGACGCGACCGACTTCCACGCCTTCACCTCGCGGATCAACGAACGCTTCGCGATGCCGCAGAAGCTGCGGATGGTCGAGCACATGTGGCGCGTGGCCTACGCCGACGGCACCCTCTCGGCGCACGAGCAGCATGTGATGTGGCGCCTTGCCGACCTGCTGCATGTGCCGCACGGGGCCTACATCCACGCCAAGATGCGCGCGCGGGCGGCGGCCGAAGGCTGAAGCCCGGCCGCGGCGCGCGGCATGCTTCAGGTGTATCGAATCGTGCATGCGGGCGTTGTACGCTCTGCCCCCATGTTCAAGCCCGTGCCCTTCGAACCCGCCGGCCACCGCCGCGGACGCCGCGGCCTGCCGCGCTGGCTGTGGCTGCTGCTCGCCGGCCTGGTGGCCGGCGCCGGCGGCGTGCTCTACGTGCAGGCCTACCATCTGCCGCCGCGGCTTTCGCCCGAAGCCGGCGAGCGCCTGCGCGTCGCGCTGGCGCTCGCCGAGGCCGAGCAGCAGCGGCTCGCCACCGAACTCGCCGCCACCAACGCCAAGCTGACGGAGGCGGTGGCGCAGAAGGACGGCGCGACCGCCGAGCAGGCGGCAAGCCGGGCGACGATCGAGCAGCTCCGGCAGGACGTCGTGTCGCTGGTCGCCGCGCTGCCGCCCGACCCGCGCGGCGGCAGTGTCGCGGTGCGCAGCGGCGAGCTGCGTGCGCGCGACGGTCAGCTCGCCTGGGAACTGGTGCTCAGCCGCGGCGCGCGGCCCGGCGCCGCACCGCTGGCCGCGGTGCTGCAGTTCGTGGTGGCCGGCACGACGGCGCGCGGCGTGGAGGGCAACGTCGCGCTCGCGCCGGTGCCGATGCAGCTCGGCAGCCACGGCGTGCTGCGCGGCAACGCGCAGCTGCCCGAAGGCTTCCAGCCGCGCCAGGCGACGGTGCGCGTGCTCGACCGCCCGGGCGGCGGGCAGCTCGGCATGCGCGTGCTGCTAGTGCAGTAGGGCCTGCGCAGCATGGGTGCGAGCCCTCCGGTAGCGTGAACAGGCCCCAGCTCAGGCCACGCCGCCTTTGACGGGGTAGCCGGCCGAGCGCCAGCGCAGCATGCCGCCGGCCAGGTTGGCGACCTCGGGATGGCCGGCCTTGCTCAGCAGCGTGGCGGCCTGGGCCGAGCGCGTGCCGGAACGGCAGACCGTGACGACCGGGCGCCCGTGGTCGATCTCGGCCATGCGCGCCGGCCATTCGTCGAGCGGGATCAGCACCGCGCCGGCGATGTGGCCGAAGGGGCCGATGAATTCCTCGGGCTCGCGCACGTCGACGATCTGCACGCCGGCGGCGATCTCCTCGAGCGTCTGCGGCTGGATCTCCCACAGGCCGGCGAAGGTCCAGGTCAGGTGGGCCCAGTGCGGGTCCTCGGGCGGCAGGGCGCCGCCCTCGGGCCGGCCGACCTTCAGGTTGGCCGGCACCGCCTGGTCCATCAGCTTGGGGTGCGGCAGGCCGAGGTGGTTCATGTAGCCGGTGAAGTCGGCCTCGTTGCTGTCGCCGCCGAAGCGCGGGTTGTAGCGGCGCTCCTCGTCGACGCTGGTGACGGTGAGGCCGCGGTAGTCGTGGCCCGGGTAGAGCAGCGCATGCGAGGGCAGCGACAGCAGCTGGTCGTGCACCGAATGCCACAGCCGCGCCGGGCTGCCCTGCTGGAAGTCGGTGCGGCCGCAGCCGCGGATCAGCAGCGCGTCGCCGGTGAAGGCCAGGCTCTCGTCGTCGAGCACGTAGCTCAGGCAGCCGTCGGTGTGGCCGGGCGTGGCGCGCACGCTGAGGTGGCGGCCGCCGAACTCGACACGGTCGCCTTGTCCGAGCGCGCGGTCCAGTCCCTCGGCCCCGCCGGCGGCGCTGCCGAGGATCAGGCTGCCGGTGCGCTGCTTGAGCAGCCAGGCCCCGGTCACGTGGTCGGCGTGCACATGGGTCTCGAGCGTCGCCAGCAGCGTGAGGCCGAGCTCGCGCAGCAGCGCGGCATCGCGCCGCGCGTGCTCGAACACCGGGTCGATCAGCAGCGCCTCGCCGCGGCGCGGATCGCCGAGCAGGTAGGAATAGGTCGACGAAGCGGTGTCGAAAAGCTGGCGAAAGATCAGCATGGCGAACCTCCGGGCTTCGATGCTAGCGCCTGCGCTAAGCTGCCGGCCATGCCGAACGTCGACAAGCTGATCCCCCAAGGCCGCGGCCTCGCCGCCGCGCTGCTGAAGCGCGCCACCACGCTCGAACTCGACTGGGCGCAGCGCTGCGGCGGCGGCCTCGACGCGACCGACTCGCAGGGTCGCGCGCTGCACCTCGCGCTGCCGCCCGGCAGCGTGCTGCGCGGCGGCGACGTGCTGGTCGCCGAGGACGGCTCGCTGATCCGCGTGCGGGCAGCGGCCGAGCCGGTGCTGCAGGTCAGCGCCTGTGCCGAGCACGGCAGCCCGGTCGACCTGCTGCGCACCGCCTACCTGCTCGGCGCCCGGCAGGTCGCGGTGGAGCTGCAGGCCGAGGGCCTGCAGCTCGCGCCCGATGCGGCGCTCGCGCACGAGCTGCGTGCGCGGCACCTGACGGTCGTCGAGGCCCTGGCCCCCTTCGAGCCCGAGTCCGGCGAGGCTGCGCGCGGCGATCATGCCCACGCGCAGGGGTCCGAGCCCGGGCACGGGCAGGGCCCGGTGCGCGGCAAGCCTGTCGGCATCGCCGTTGCCGCGGCGCCGCATCGGCACGGCCCGGGCTGCGGCCACGACCACCCCTGAGCCGCCGGCCACCGCGTGGTCCGGCGTCTTTCGAGCGCCTCGCTGTAAGGCCGGGGGCCCGGCCGCGACTGCTCGCTGCAGGTCGCGTCGACCCGCAGCACGTGCATGGTCCGGGCCCCGCGGGGCCGGCCCGCCGCGTGCCGGACTGATCCCTAACCTCTTTGGAGTCGAGACCATGAACCACACCACGTCCATCGCCGCCGCGGCCGCGCTGTTCGCCTTGTCCGCCGCCGCCTTCGCGGCCAAGCCGCCGGCCGGCAGCTCGGGCGCCGCCGTCGCCGCGAGCGACAAGGTGCACTGCTACGGCGTGCACGAGTGCAAGGGCAACAGCGACTGCAAGACCACCGAGTCGAGCTGCAAGGGCACCAACGCCTGCAAGGGTCACGGCTTCAAGGGCATCACCGCCAAGGCCTGCCTCGACAAGGGCGGCGTGATCGGCGACATCGCCGCGAAGTAAGTCGACCGCGCGCTGCGCCCCGCGGTCGGGCAGGCCGCGGGGCCCTTGCACGCCCGCCATGCCGACCGCCCCCCTGACCCGCCCCTCGCCCGGCTTCGGCCTGGGGCTGCGCACCGCGCACTACGGCGCCTTCCTGGCCGAGCCGCAGCGCGTCGACTGGCTGGAGATCATCTCCGAGAACTACATGGTGCCCGGCGGCAAGCCGCTGCGCATGCTCGACGAGATCCGCGCGCGCTACCCGATGGCGATGCACGGCGTGTCGCTGTCGATCGGCAGCGTCGCCGGCCCCGACCCCGACTACCTGAAGTCGCTGGCCGCGCTGGTGCGGCGCGTCGAGCCGCTGTGGGTCTCCGACCACCTCTGCTGGACCGGTGTCCACGGCCGCCAGAGCCACGACCTGCTGCCGCTGCCGTACAGCGACGAGGCGCTGCGGACCGTGGTGCGCAACGTCCGGCAGGTGCAGGACGCGCTGGGGCGCCGCATCCTGCTCGAGAACGTGTCGAGCTACCTCGAGTTCAAGGATTCGAGGATGAGCGAGTGGGACTTCGTCGCCGCCGTCTGCGAGGAGGCCGACTGCCTGCTGCTGCTCGACGTCAACAACATCCACGTCAGCAGCGTGAACCACGGCTTCGACGCGCTCGACCACCTGCGCGCGATGCCGGCGGCGCGGGTGCAGCAGATCCACCTGGCCGGCCACACCGACCACGGCGACCATGTGATCGACACCCACGACCACCCGGTGGCCGCCCCCGTCTGGGAGCTCTACCGCGAGGCCCTGCTTCGCTTCGGCGACGTGGCGACGATGATCGAACGCGACGACCACATCCCGCCGCTGCCCGAGCTGATCGACGAGCTCGACCAGGCCCGCGCGGTCGCGGCCGACCTCACCGCCGGTCCGCGGGGCGCCGACCGTCGGGCCGCATGAACCACCCCGCGCCCACGCTCGAAGCGCTGCAGGCCGATTTCATCGACCACCTGCAGGGTGCGCCGAGCCGCATGGCGAGCGCGGTCGCCGAGGGTGGCCGCATCGGTGTCGAGCGGCGCCTGGCGATCTACCGCAACGCCTACGGCGCCCGCCTCGTCGAGGCGCTGCGCGACAGCTTCGGCCACACGCTGCGCTACCTCGGCGACGAGGGCTTCGACGCGATGGCGCGCGGCTACCTCGCCGAGCACCCGTCGACCCACCCGAACCTGCGCTGGTTCGGCGGCCGCTTCGCCGAGTGGCTGACCGCGACCTGCCCGGACGACCCCGACATCGGCGAACTCGCCGCGCTCGACTGGGCGCTGCGGCTGGCCTTCGACGGCGCCGACGCACCGCCGCTGGCGCTCGACGCGCTGGCCGCACTGCCGCCCGAGGCCTGGGCGACAGTCCGGCTGGTCTGGCACCCGACCTGCCGGCGCCTCGCGCTGCAGCACAACACGCTGGCGATCTGGCAGGCGCTCGACCAGGACCGGGCGCCGCCCGCCGCCGAGCGGCTGGCAGCGCCGACCCGCCTGCTGGTGTGGCGCCGCGAGCAGCAGCCGCACTTCCGCAGCCTCGGCGACTTCGAGGCGGCCGCGATCGACCGGCTGCTCGCCGGCGCGGGCTTCGCCGCGACCTGCGAGGCGCTGCAGGCCGAGTTTCCCGACCTCGACACCGTGCCCGAAACCGGCGCGCTGCTGCGCCGCTGGATCGACGAGGGCCTGCTCGGCGGGCTCGACGTGCCGGCCTGAGCCCGCACCGGCCGCCGATTCAGCGCAGGCCGAAGGCCGCGCCGCCGAGCGCGCGCGCCGCGCCCGCGCCGACCGCCGCGCCGAAGCGCTTGGCCAGCCGCTCGGCCACGTTCTCCTTCGGCGTGTAGTCGATCACCTCCTCGGCCTTGACGACCTCGCGCGCCACGTAGTCGAGGCTGCCGTAGCGGTCGGCCAGGCCTTCGCGGATCGACTGCTCGCCGCTCCAGAACAGGCCCGAGAAGGTCTCGGCGCTTTCCTTCAGGCGCGGCCCGCGGCCGTCGCGGACGACCTTGACGAACTGGCGGTGGATCTGGTCGATCATCGACTGCGCGTAGGCGCGGTGCGACTCCGACAGCGGCGAGAAGGGGTCGAGCAGGCCCTTGTTGTCGCCGGTGGTCAGCAGGCGCCGCTCGACGCCGAGCTTGTCCATCGTGCCGGTGAAGCCGAAGCCGTCCATCAGCACCCCGATCGAGCCGACGATCGAGGCCTTGTCGACGTAGATCTCGTCGGCCCCGACGGCGACGTAATAGGCCGCCGACGCGCACAGCTCCTCGCACACCGCGTAGACCTTCTTGCCGTGCAGGGCCTTCAGGCGCTGCAGCTCGTCGTGGATCAGGCCGGCCTGCACCGGGCTGCCGCCGGGCGAGTTGATGCGCAGGACGATCGCCTGGGCGCCGGCGTCGGCGAAGGCCTCGCGCAACGCGGCGTTCAGGCCCTCGGCGTTGGCCTCGGCATCGGCGGCGATCTCCCCGCGCAGCTCGACCAGCGCGGTGTGCGGCCCGCTCGCCACGCCGGCCGGCTGCTGGCGCAGCAGGCCCCACAGCAGCGCCCCGGCCAGCAGCAGCCAGGCCAGCCGCACGATCAGACGCCAGCGCCGCTCGCGGCGGCGGTCGGCGAGGAGCTGGCGCGCCAGGTCCTCGATCAGCCGGCCGTCGAAGCTGGCCAGCGCCGGCAGCGGCTCGAGTTCGTCGTCACCGGCCGGCGTGCGCTTGCGCGGCGGCTCGGGCGGCTCGCTCGGGCGGGTGTCGTCGAAGGGGTTCATGCGGTCCTCGCTCGGGCGGTGGCGGGGCCTGCGGCGTCAGTCACCGAAAGCCGGCCGGATGTCGCGGGAAGGATACCAACGGACCCGGCCGTCCTGCTCGTCCACCGCGATCGGCACCAGCCGGCCGCGACCGCAGGGCCCGCCGGCGCAGCGGCCGGTGGCCGGGTCGTAGTGCGCGCCGTGGATCGAACAGACGATGAAGGCGCGCTCGGCGTCGAGGAACTCGCCGGGGTTCCAGTCCATCTCGGCCGGCACATGGGCGCAGCGGTTCAGGTAGGCCACCGGCCGGCCGTCGAAGCGCAGCACGAAGGCACGTGCCGGCCGGCCGAACTCGAGCACGTCGAACAGCAGGGCCCGGCCGCGCTCGGCCAGCTCGGCGGCGTCGCACAGCGGCTGCGGCGGCCCGAAGCCGCCGGCCGGCGGCGGCTCAGCCATGGGCCTGCAGCCAGTCGTGCAGCTCGCGCGTCGAGTGCGCGACCCACAGCGGCGCGTGCGGCTCGAAGGCCTCGCGCTCGTGCGCACCGAAGCTGACCGCGACCGCCGGCGCGCCGGCGTTGGCGGCGAGCTGCAGGTCGTGGGTGGTGTCGCCGACCATCAGCGTGCGCCCGGGCGGCACGCCGAGCTCGTCCATCAACTCCTGCAGCATGCGCGGATGCGGCTTGGAGAAGGTCTCGTCGGCGGTGCGGGTGGCGTCGAACAGGCCGTGCAGCTCGACGCCGCGCAGCGCCGCGTCGAGCCCGCGGCGCGACTTGCCGGTGGCGATGCCGAGCGCGTGGCCGCGCGCCTTCAGCGCATGCAGCATGTCGAGCGTGCCGGGGAAGAGCGTCAGCTCGTGCTGGCGCGCGAAGTAGTGGTGGCGGTAGCGGTCGGCCAGCTCGGGGTAGCGCGCCCGCGGGAAGCTCGGCACCGCGTGCTGCAGCGCCTCCTGCAGGCCCATGCCGATCACGTAGGCGGCCTGGGCGTCGCTCGGCACGGCGGTGCCGAGGTCGGCGGCCGCGGCCTGGATGCAGCGCACGATCAGCGCGGTGGAATCGAACAGGGTGCCGTCCCAGTCGAACACGATCAGGTCGTGGTTCATGACCGCCCTTCGTCCGACGGGGGCGTCGGCCGGTACCCAGGCACTGCCACGGGATCCCGCCCCGACCGCGGCACGTCGGTCGCCGTCGTTCTCAGCGCGTCGACCAGGGCCCGGCACTCGGCCGGCAGCGCGGCGTGCAGCGCCAGCGCCTCGCCGGTCGCCGGGTGCTCGAAGCGCAGCGCCTGGGCGTGCAGGAACATGCGGTCGAACCTCAGGCCCGGCAGCGCCTCGCCGCGCGCCAGCCGCCGGTTCAGCGCGAAGTCACCGTACTTGTCGTCGCCGACGATGGGGTGCCCGGCCTGCGCGAGGTGGACGCGGATCTGGTGGGTGCGGCCGGTCTTGATCGTCACCTCAAGCAGGCTGTGGCCGGCCAGCCGCTCGGCGACCTTCACCAGCGTGATCGAGCGCTGCCCTTCGTCGGCCGCGGCGGTGCGCACGCGGCGCTCGCCGGCGGCGTCGAGGTACTTGTGCAGCGGCACGTCGATGACCTTGAGCCTGTCGGGCCAGTCGCCCGGCACCAGCGCGAGGTAGGTCTTGCCGATGAGCTTTTCGCCCGGCCGGGCGCGGAACTGCGCCTGCAGCGCCGTCAGCGCGCTGCGCTTCTTGGCAACCAGCAGCAGGCCGGAGGTCTCGCGGTCGAGCCGGTGCACCAGCTCCAGGAACTCGGCCCCGGGCCGCGCGCGCCGCAGCTGCTCGATCACGCCGAAGCTCACGCCGCTGCCGCCGTGCACCGCCACGCCGGCGGGCTTGTCGAGCGCGATCAGCTGCGCGTCCTCGAAGACCACCGGGAACTCGCGCGCCGGCGCCGGCGGCTCGGCGCCCCGCTCGGCCACCCGCACCGGCGGTAGCCGCAGTTCGTCGCCCGGGGCCAGACGGGTGTCGGCGGCGGCGCGGCCGCGGTTCACCCTCACCTCGCCACTGCGGATGATGCGGTAGACATGGGTCTTGGGCACGCCCTTGAGCGTCTTGACGAGGTAGTTGTCCAGACGTTGCCCGGCGCCCTCCTCGCCGACCCGCAGGTGCTGCACCGCGGGCGGCTTGGCGGCGGCCGGTGCGGCGCGGGCGGGTGCCTTGGCGGTGCGCTGCGGCAGGGCCACGGCGGGACCGGTCCCACGCTTGCGCGCTGCGGCGGCTTTGACACCTATAATGCGTGGCCCCACGAGTGCGCCGTAAGTGATTGATTCCTTTCGAGTTTACTCGTCACCCAGCGACTCTCGGGGTCCCGCCGCACGAAGGTCGGCGGGTTCATGGTGATGCAAGGTCGCGGCGTGCGGCAGGGTCGGCTCCCAAGGTGAGCGACCGGTCGGGCAAGGCGGCTGGCAGAGCCAGCGTCGAACGAACCACGAACAAGGTTTCCGGCGGCAGATCGGACCCGGCGCGTTGCGCCAGCCCACCGGCCTGCCGCCCGCGTCCCGCGAAGTCCCCGATGTCCCCGGCCCGCCTCCTGCCTCCCGCGCACCCACCGACCGCAGCCGACACGCTGCGCGCGGGCGCGCGCGGCCGGGGGTCGCGCCACGCGGCGCGCAGCGCCGTGCCGGGCCTCGCCGACCCGCGGGCGCACGCGCCAACGCCTGCGCGCTGAAGCCCCTCGGGGCGGCGCGCGGGTCCAGGGCGGTTCCTTCCGGTTCCTCCGCGCTGACTCGTGCATCGACAGGCCGCGCCCGGCGACGGGATCGGTCGTGATCGTGCGTGGGCAGGGCCGCCACCCGGCGGGCCGCCTGCGCGACAGGAGCACAGATGAAACGGATGCTGATCAACGCCACCCAGCAGGAGGAACGGCGGCTGGCGATCGTCGAGGGGCAGAAGCTGCTCGACTTCGAGACCGAGATCGAAGGGCGCGAGCAGCGCAAGGGCAACATCTACAAGGCCGTCGTCACGCGCGTCGAGCCTTCGCTCGAAGCCTGCTTCGTCGACTACGGCGAGGACCGCCACGGCTTCCTGCCGTTCAAGGAGATCGCCAAGGAGTACTTCAAGCCCGGCGTGGCGGTCCGCGACGCGAAGATCCAGGACGTGATCGCCAACGGCACCGAGCTGCTGGTGCAGGTCGAGAAGGAAGAGCGCGGCAACAAGGGCGCGGCGCTGACCACCTTCGTCTCGCTGGCCGGCCGCTACCTCGTGCTGATGCCGAACAACCCGCGCGGCGGCGGCGTCAGCCGGCGCATCGAGGGCGAAGACCGCGAGGAGCTCAAGGAGAACCTCGACCAGCTCGACTACCCCAAGGGCATGAGCCTGATCGCCCGCACCGCCGGCATCGGCCGCAGCGCCCCCGAGCTGCAGTGGGACCTGAACTACATGCTCAAGCTCTGGAGCGCCATCGACGGCGCGGCCAAGGCGGGCAAGGGTGCCTTCCTGATCTACCAGGAGTCGTCGCTGGTGATCCGTGCGATCCGCGACTACTTCACCGCCGACATCGGCGAGATCCTGATCGACACCGACGACATCTACGATCAGGCCCAGCAGTTCATGAACCACGTGATGCCGGAGACGGCGGGTCGCGTGAAGCGCTACAAGGATGCGGCGCCGCTGTTCAGCCGCTTCCAGATCGAGCACCAGATCGAGACGGCGTTCTCGCGCACGGTGAACCTGCCGTCGGGCGGCGCGATCGTGATCGACCACACCGAGGCGCTGGTCTCGATCGACGTCAACTCGGCGCGCAGCACGCGCGGCTCCGACATCGAGGAGACCGCGACCCGCACCAACCTCGAAGCCGCCGACGAGATCGCGCGCCAGATGCGGCTGCGCGACTTGGGCGGCCTGATCGTCTGCGACTTCATCGACATGGAGGAGAGCAAGAACCGCCGCGAGGTCGAGACCCGGCTGCGCGACGCGCTGCGCACCGACCGCGCCCGCGTGCAGTTCAGCTCGATCTCCAAGTTCGGCCTGCTCGAGATGAGCCGCCAGCGCCTGCGCCCGGCGCTCAGCGAAGGCAGCCACATCACCTGCCCGCGCTGCAACGGCACCGGCCACATCCGCGACACCGAGTCGTCGGCGCTGCAGATCCTGCGCATCATCCAGGAAGAGTCGATGAAGGAGAACACCGCCGCCGTGCACGTGCAGGTGCCGGTGGAGGTCACGTCCTTCCTGCTCAACGAGAAGCGCGCCGAGATCACCAAGATCGAGCTGCGCCAGCGCACCACCGTGCTGCTGGTGCCGAACAAGCACCTCGAGACGCCGAACTACAAGCTCGAGCGCCTGCGCCACGACGATCCGAGGCTGGAGAACCTGCAGGCCAGCTACACGATGATCGAGGAGCCGGACGACGAGGTCAGCATCACCCGCCGCGAGAAGGCCAAGGCCAAGCAGGAACCGGTGATCAAGGGCGTGCTGCCCGACCAGCCGGCGCCGCCGCCGCAGGTCAAGCCGGCCGCGCCCGAGCCCGCCCCCGTGCCGACGCCGGTGGCGCCGTCGCGGCCCGCCGCCCCGGCCAGGATGGTGGCGCCGGCGTCCGGCGGCTTCTTCGGCTGGCTCAAGAAGCTGTTCGCCGCCGAACCGACGGCCCCGGCGACGCCGCAGGTCGTCGCCACGCCGATGCCGGCAACCGACATGCCGGCCGGCCGCGCTGAACGCGGCGGCCGTGACGGTGGACGCGAAGGCGGCCGCGATGGCCGGGGCCGCCGTGGTGGCCGCGACGGCCAGCGGGACGGTCAGCGCGACGGCTCGCGCGGCGAAGCTCGTGGCGAGCGCGACGACCGCAACCGCCGCGGTGAACGCGACGCGCGCGGCCGCCGCCCCGACGCGGCCCCCGCCGAAGGCGCCGAGCGTGGCGAAAACCGTCGCGGGCCGCGTCCGCAGCCGCCCGTCGCGGCCGCTGCAGGTGCCGACGAGGAGATGATGACCCTGCCGCTGGTGACCCGCCTCGAAGGCGTCGACGCCCCGGTGCCCGACGCCACCGCGGCGGCCGAGTCGGCCGAACGCGAGGGTGGCCGCCGTCGCCGGCGTCGCGGCGGCCGTGGGCGCAGCGAGCGTGACGAGGCGCGCGGCGAGGGCATCGAAGGCGGCGAGCTGCCGGCCGACGAGGCCGTGCTGGACACCGCGCCCGCCGGCGACGCCGAAGGCACAACGCCCGACGCCGAGCCGACCGAGGGCGAGCGCGACGGTGACGACGCATCGCGCCGTCGCCGTCGCGGCGGCCGTGGTCGCCGCGAGCGGGCCGAGACGGGCGAGGCACTGGCCGTCGAGGCGGTCGAGGTGGCCGCTCCGGCCGCCGCCGTGGCCGCGACCGACGCCGCCGCGCGACCCTGGTGGGACGCCGAACCTGCGTCCGCCGCCGAGCCGGCCGCCGGTACGAGTCTCGCCCAGCCCGCCGTCGAAGAGTCGCCTGCCCAGCCGGTGGCCGAAGCGCCGGCGGTCGTGATGACCAGCCCTCTGTCGTCGTCGGCACCGGCCGAGGCGCCGGCCCAAGCGCCCGTCGTCGAGGCTTATGCCCTGCCGTTGGACACACTGTCGTCGCTGGCCCGCGAGGTCGGTCTCGAATGGGTCCATTCCGACACCGGCAAGGTGCGCGAGGCGCAGGAGGCGATCGCGAACGCACCCAAGCCGATCCGCGTGCCGCGCGAGCCGAAGCCGGTGGTCGCGGTCGACGACGGGCCGCTGGTGCTGGTCGAGACCCGCAAGGACCTGTCGCAGATCAAGCTGCCGTTCGAGCAGCAGGCCTGACGGGCCGGGGCGCGGGCCCCACCCCTGCATGACGACGGCGCACCTCGGTGCACCGTTCGTCTTTCGGGGCGCGACGTGCTGCGGGCTAGGGCAGCCGGTCGAGCGCCCGCAGGTAGGGCGCGTGGTGCATCAGCTCGTCCCAGGGCAGCGGGTCGGTCTGCGGCAGCAGCGCGAGGCGACGCGCCTCGCTGTCGGCGTCGAGCTGCCAGCGGCCGGCGGCCAGCGCCGTATCCAGGCCGTCGATCAGCGCGTCGAGCGGCGCGCCGCCGTTCAGGCTCTGGTTGCACAGCAGCACCAGGTCGCAGCCGGCGTTGAGCGCCGCGATGCCGGCCTCGGTCGGGCTGCCGGCGACGGTGGCGCCCTGCATGCTGAGGTCGTCGGAGAAGATCGCGCCGGTGAAGCCGAGCCGGCCGCGCAGGATGTCCTGCAGCCAGCGCGACGAGAAGCCGGCCGGCAGCGCGTCGACCTTGGGGTAGATCACATGCGCCGGCATCACGCTGGCGAGGCTGGTGCTCAGCCACTCGTAGGGCCTGGCGTCGTCGGCCAGGATGGCCTTCAACGAGCGCCGGTCCACCGGCACCTCGGTGTGCGAGTCGGCCGCCACGAAGCCGTGACCGGGGAAATGCTTGCCGCAGCTGCCCATGCCGGCCAGCAGCAGGCCGTGCATCAGGCTCTTGGCGAGCAGCGTGGCGACGCGCGCGTCGCGGTGAAAGGCGCGGTCACCGATCACGCCGCTGGGGCCGTGGTCGAGGTCGAGCACCGGCGTGAAGCTGAAGTCGACGCCGCAGGCGCGCAGCTCGCTCGCCAGCACGACGCCGCAGGCGGTGGCGGCGTCGGTGGCGGCCATGGCCCCGGTACCGGGGCCATCCACACCAGCGTCCTGCATCCACAGCTCGCCGAGCGCGCGCATCGGCGGCAGGTGGGTGAAGCCGTCGCTGCGGAAGCGCTGCACGCGGCCGCCTTCGTGGTCGACGCAGACCAGCACGTCGGGCCGCAGCGCCTTGATCTCGGCCGTCAGCGCGGTCAGCTGGGCACGGCTCTGCCAGTTGCGCCCGAACAGGATCAGCCCGCCGACCCGCGGATGCTGCAGGCGGCGGCGGTCGTCGGCGATCAGCGCGTGGCCGATCGACACCTCGAGCACGCCCGGCACGGCGCG